>OJBY01000188.1_pt1 | contig 39813 bp, 39 predicted proteins | sample 1591731 | NCBI WGS metagenome assembly OJBY01 (sample SAMN05416837, study PRJEB24817) | seawater metagenome | isolation source: Sea water | place: Canada:Atlantic | collected 2013-07
GAGATCATGCCTAGTCTCGTGGGCTCGGAGATGTGTATAAGAGACAGGGCATAGCCGCGTGGCTCGCTGCCTTCGAGAACATGCTGCTGGATCGCTTCGACGAAGAAATCGCTCCATTCGGTGCTGGGATTGCTCGTTGCGTGCTGTGCTGCGAAAATCGCTTCGGCCTCCGCGCGGGTCATGCGGCCATCGGCCCAACCGGCGTGGCGCATGGCGAGGATTTCCTCACGCGAAATGCCGCCGTCCTGGGCAGCCTGGCGGGCGATATCGGCGAAATGCATGCTCATAGGTCTCGAAATTCCCTCCGTTCCTATGCCGCTATGGTCGAACAGCCTTAAATTCGCGTTACCATGGCCGCATGGGCTTACCGCCGGGACGAAAGCGCCCGAATGCAAGCCTGCCTGTCGACTGCTGCACCATCTGATCCGCGTCGTGCCTCGATCCAGGTTGCGACCGGAGTTGCGCCGGGGGAGAGTGGATACAGAAAAATATCGAGCACGCATGCCTCTCCAGCAAATTGCAGTTTACGCATATCGCCTTCGACCACATTCAGGCGCGGCTGGCCGAAGCGACGCTGCAACGTCCCCGCATCCTCGCGGATAACGCCGCTATAACCGGAGCCCTCCATAATCCGTGGCTGACGGAATCCAGAGACAGGTGTTTGCGGCTGGCTGGGGGGAATCTGCCCGGCGTCGACGGGGCGCTGCGGCGCTGGCGGAGCCTGCTGTGGCACAACGGTGGCGCAGGCGGACAGAAGGAGGCTGAAGGAGAGCAGAGGGAACAGGCGCATATCAGGTAGAACTTTTCCTGCGGTTGGTTCGATGAACAAGATGTGTAGCACTCGCCGCGCCGAGTACGGGCGCGAGAAAATTGATGAAAGGCACTGCCAGCATACCGGCGAACAATCCGCCCATCACGAAACGCTGGCCCCGGCCTATCGGCGGCGCTTGCTGCACGCCTTGCCGGTGTCGCAGCCACACCATGTCCTGCAATTCGCGCCCCAGAAGCACTGCATTGACCAGCCAGAACACTGCGAAAGTGCCAACACCGGTGAACATCAGCGCCAGCGCAAATGGTATGGCGATCAGATTTGCGAGGAGTGCGCGTGCTGCTGCGCGTCCGGCGTTCCTTGCCTGTTCGGCAAATGACAGATCGCGCGCCATGCTCGCTTCTTCCGGATAATGTCGGCGCTCTACCGCCACCACCACTTCGTCGGCAAAGAATTGTACGACGCCCATCGCCACGATGCGCCAGGTTAACCACAGACCGACTACTGCCAGGAGGAAAGAGAGCGCCCCGCGCAATGCCTCGGCCCCTGCAAACAGGCCATCGTCCAGTCCGCTGCGGGTCAAGGCCCAGTCGACCGTGAACCAGCCGCAAGTGGCCAAGATAATAAACACAATCAGCGTAACGCCGAGGCTCTTCAACAAAATGCAAAGCACCGCACCATCGAACAATTGCCCGAAAGCCAGCGCCAATGATGCGGAAAGCGATGCAGGACGTGATGCCATCACCGCTTGCGATTGCGCGGCCCTTCGGCCAAGTCAACGCCGATCCGGCCAATGCTGCCAGAAAACGGACCTTTGCCCCCTTCAGGAGACGACATGACTGCCCCCCGCTACGACGTTATCGCCATTGGAAATGCCGTGGTTGATGTAATCGCTTCCTGCACGGATGAACTCATCGAGGGTCTTGGCCTAAATCGCGGTGGCATGACGCTGATCGATGAAGCGCGCGCCACCGAATTATATGACGCCATGCCGCCCGCGCGCGAGCTTTCCGGCGGTTCGGCAGCGAATACGCTGGCAGGATTGAGCACGCTTGGCCTGCAATGCGCTTTTATCGGGCAGGTCGCCGATGATCAGTTGGGCGAGGTCTTCCGCCATGACATGCGCGCCACCGGCATTGATTTCGATACGCCCGCGCGCAGCGGTGAACCCGCCACGGGCCGCGTGATGATTTTCGTCACTCCCGATGGCGAGCGCACGATGAACACCTTCCTTGGTGCAGGCCAGTTCCTCCCTGCCTCCGCGCTGGATGAAGACCTGATTGCGAGCGGCGCGATTCTGTATCTGGAAGGCTATTTGTGGGACCCGGAAGAACCACGCCGGGCCATGCGCCGCGCCATCGAGGTGGCGCGCGCTGCCGGACGCAAGATCGCCTTCACTGCCAGTGAAAGCTTCGTTATCGAAAGGCATGGCGATGATTTCCGTGCCATGATTGACGAAGGGCTGATCGATATCCTGTTCGTCAATGAACATGAACTGGCAACGCTGACTGGCGAAAGCGATTTTGACACAGGCGTAAACGCCGTGGCGGACAAGGTGCCCGTGCTGGTGGCGACGCGCAGTGAAAAGGGGGCGATCGCCGTTGCCAATGGCGAGCGTGCGGAAACTGAGGCCGATCCCGTTGCAAAGGTGGTGGATACCACCGGGGCAGGCGATCAGTTTGCCGCCGGCTTCCTGTCCGGCCATGCGCGTGGCGAACCGCTTGGCATGTGCCTGAGGCGCGGTGCCATTGCTGCGGCCGAAGTCATCAGCCATTACGGCCCGCGTCCCGAGGCACAACTCACCAAGCTCATGGCCGAAAAGCTCTAGCCCATTCTGGCTGTTGCGGGAAAACGCCATGGACGAAGATCGGTGCGCGGCTTGTTGAAGAGGTTCCTCCCTTAAAGCGTAGGACGCACATTGTAATTGAGTGCGCCCAGACGGGTGCTCGCAATAAGCGCTATTGTTCGCGCGCGATTTCGCGATAGCCAATGTCCGTGCGGTAAAAGCCGTCCGGGAACTTGACCTCTTCCACCGCCTTGTAGGCGGCATCGCGCGCTGCGCTGGTGTCAGCGCCAAGCGCCGTTACATTGAGCACGCGGCCGCCATTGGCGATGAGTTTTCCGTCAGTCTGCAAGCTGGTGCCCGCATGGAAGACCTTGACGGTGTCACTCTCTGCAACGCCGGTGAGGTCTATGATGCCGCCTTTTTCCGGTGTGCCAGGATAGCCATTGGCAGCCATTACCACGGTCATCGCGGTCGCATTATCGAAGTGTGGTGCCATCTGCTCGTCAAGAGTGCCATGGGCACAGGCAAGCATGTAATCGGCCAGATCGCTATCCAGCCGCATCATTAGCACCTGACATTCAGGATCGCCGAAACGGCAGTTGTATTCTACCAGCTTCACGCCTTCATCGGTCAACATCAGCCCGGCATAAAGCACGCCGCAATAAGGCATGCCGTCTTCCTTCATCTGTCGGACTGTGGGGAGAATGATCCTGTCCATCGTTTCAGCCAGCTGCGCATCTGTCAGCACGCGGGCGGGGGAATAGGCACCCATGCCGCCGGTATTGGGCCCGGTGTCGCCTTCTCCTACGCGTTTGTGATCCTGCGCGGTCCCAAAAGGGATCACCGCCTCGCCATCGGTCAGGGCAAAGAAGCTCGCTTCCTCGCCATGCATGAATTCTTCAATCACGACTTCTGCGCCCGCTTCGCCAAATGCGCCGCCAAGCATATCCGCCAGCGCTTCTTCCGCGTGTTCCGCTGATTCGGCGATGACCACGCCTTTGCCCGCGGCCAGCCCGTCCGCCTTCAACACAAAGGGCGGAGCAAATGTGTTGAGCGCCTGCCTGCCTTCTTCCAGTGTGGTACAGCGCACATAGGCTGCAGTAGGGATGCCCGCCTTGTCACACAGGGCCTTGGTAAAGGCCTTGCTGCCTTCCAGCTGCGCCGCCTGTGCCGAAGGGCCGAAACTGGCGATATTCGCATCGCGCAGGCTATCGGCCAACCCATCTACCAATGGTGCTTCGGGACCAATAACGACAAGGCCGATATCGTGCTTTTTTGCGAAGGCTATTACGTCTGCGTGATGCGTTACATCGACCTGCGTGATCCTTGCCACATCTTCCATGCCCGGATTGCCGGGGGATACATAAAGCGTACCGCCTTCGCTTTTGATTGCTCTGGATTGCGCCAGCTTCCAGCACAGGGCATGTTCGCGGCCGCCCGAACCCAAAACCAGGATATTCATGGCTGGCAATTCTCCATACGATGATAATGACGCGAGGCTGGTAGCGGCATCGCGCGATGGCGACAATTCCGCGCCGCTGACCATTACCGAGATTTCACAAGCTCTCAAGCGCACGGTGGAGGACCGTTTCGGCTTCGTGCGCCTGCGCGGTGAACTTTCCGGCGTGAAGCGTGCAGCTTCCGGCCATCTTTACATGAGCCTCAAGGACGAAAAAGCCGTCCTGGATGCAGTGATGTGGAAGGGCAGCACTGCACGCCTGCCGTTCAAGCCTGAAGATGGCATTGAAGTTGTTGCCACTGGCAAGCTGACGACGTTTCCGGGCCGCTCCAAATATCAGATCGTGGTCGAACGGATAGAAATCGCGGGCGAGGGCGCTCTCCTCGCTCTGCTGGAGAGGAATCGTCAGCGTTTCGAGGCCGAGGGATTATTTGCGCCCGAGAAAAAACGCGCTCTGCCTTATGCGCCCCGGGTGATCGGTGTCGTTACCTCTCCTACGGGCGCGGTAATTCGCGATATTCTGCATCGGCTGGAGGATCGCTTTCCCGCCCATGTGCTGGTCTGGCCCGTATTGGTGCAGGGAGATTCTGCTGCCGGGCAGGTGGCTGCGGCTGTGCGCGGTTTTGGCGCATTGGCGGCTGGTGGGCCCGTGCCTCGGCCCGATCTGCTCATCGTGGCGCGCGGTGGCGGTTCGATCGAGGATTTGTGGGCGTTTAATGAGGAGGAGGTAGTGCGCGCCGTGGCGCAATCACCGATACCTGTCATCAGCGCGGTAGGGCATGAAACCGATACCACGCTGTGCGACTTTGCAGCCGACAGACGCGCGCCTACGCCAACGGCCGCCGCCGAAATTGCTGTGCCTGTCCTGCGCGAGATTGCAGCGCAAATTGATGATCTCACCCTGCGCCAGCGCAAGAATGCGCGCCGACCTGTGGATCTTGGTCGCGAACGGCTTGAAGCGAGGATGGCGCGCATGCCGACGCAAGAGCAGTTGTTGCAATCGCAGGTCCAGCGGCTCGATGAAGCTGGCGAAAGGCTACGACGCGGCTTGCTTGACCGGGCAGCCCAGGGGCGTGAAAAGCTGGGTCAGCTTCGCCTTTCGCCAACAATCCTGCAACGCAATCTGCGGGAGGCATCGCAGCATCTCGGTTCAATGCGTCTCGGGCCTGCGCTGGTCACACGCTCGATCGCCGAGGGTAGAGAGCGGTTGGACGCTCTGGCGCGGCTGGCTGGCCAATTGCATCCGGAAAAGCCCCTCTCGCGCGGATACGCCATGGTGCTTGATAGCACGGGCAAGGCAGTCACAAACGCTGCCGAAGCAGGAAGGCAAGCCAGCCTGGGCATCAAATTTGCTGATGGCACGATCAACGTAATCCCCGGTGAAAACCCGCGAAAGTCGCGCAAACTGGTCGGATCGCGGTCTGAAAGCAGCCAACCAAAATTGCTTTGAGCAAAAGCTATCCCTAGATAGGTCGCATGTTGATGAACTCCTCTGAAAACGCCGCCACACTGCTTTATGGCCCCAATGGCTTTCGCGTGATCCGCCCTGGCCACTTCGTGACCTGCGCGGTCAGCGGAATGTCCGTACCGCTGGAAGAATTACGATATTGGAGCGTGGATTTGCAGGAGGCTTATGCCAGCCCCGATCTCGCCACGCGCCGCGTACTCGACGCCAAGTGATCTCTTTTCCCAAGAGGTTCGCCGCCGTCGCGGCCTTTTTGGTGACAGGTTGCACCGTGGTTCCGCAAGCGGACGATGCTTCTGGCGCATCGGCCGGTCCAACCGAGGTAGTGCAGCCAATCGTAACGCCTACCCCCACGTCAATGCCAGCGCCGCAACCATCGCCGCCGCCGGCTGGACCCACCACATTCGTGTTTGATGGCGCGTTGACGCAAGGAGGTTGGCTGCGCGGACAGGCGCCTGACGGCACCGTATCTGCGCGCCTTGGCGAGCAGGAGCTTGCGTTGGATGAACAGGGGCGCTTCTTCGCCGCATTTGATCGCGATGCCAAAAACACTAGCGAACTGGTTGCCAGTTTGACTGATGGGTGCACTGTGCGCAGCCCCGTGGGCGTGTCCCCGCGTGATTGGGACATTGAGCATATCAATGTTGCACGGCGTCCAAGCGGAGCGAGCGAGGCCTTCATGCGTCGCCGCCAGCCTGAACTCGATGCAATATGGGATGCGCGCACTGCAAATTCGCCGTCGGACGGGTGGCAGCAGGATTTCATCTGGCCGGTCACAGGGCGCATTTCGGGCCGATTCGGTTCGCAGCGTGTGTACCGCGGAGAACCGGGCAGCTATCATTCCGGCCTCGATATCGCCCCCGGCGCTGGCACGCCTTTCGTCGCCCCGGCGGATGGCGTTGTAACACTGGCCGCGCGCGATGAATTCAGTCTTGAGGGACATCTGATTATTGTCGATCACGGTGCCGGCCTCAACAGTGCCTTTCTCCATGCTTCGCAAATTTTCGTGACCGAAGGCCAACAGGTCCGGCAGGGCGAGCGGCTGGGATTGGTCGGGGCGACAGGCAGGACAACCGGCCCGCATCTGCATTGGAGTATCAAGTGGCACCTTTCCCGGCTCGATCCATTGCTGTTCGTCGGACCGATGCCGTGATCGCTGCACAGGCATGTTCGCGCTACACGCCGATTCGCGGCTGACGGGGGCCGTATTCGCGCAAAGCGTCTTCTTGCCGCGCTTGCGCTGGCCTTGTCGCTGGCCCCCGGCACATTCATCCGAACCGAACTTCCGCAGAATTTTGACGATAATCTGTATGTGGAGGCGGTAAGTGACTTGCCGGAAACCGTGAGTGCCAACGGCTTCAGGCGTGAAGGGGTGTGGCACTTGACCAGCCCCAATATCGAGTTCGGCGGATATTCGGCTCTTCTCGTGCCGGGGGCTGGCAAAGCGGACCTGTGGGCGTTTTCCGATCGCGGGAGCAGACTGATCCTTAGTGCACCGGACGGGCCGAGCCGTCAGACACCGCGGCTCTCAAGAGTAGGGAACAGGGGCCTGTTGCGCGGGACAATTCCTGATATCGAAGCCGCGGCACGTGATGAATCGACGGGCTCTTACTGGCTGGCTTTCGAAAATAGCAATGCGATCATCCGCTATTCGGTTGCCAGTGAATTGGAAGCCTTGCGCGAGCCACCTGAATGGCGGGACTGGCCTGCAAATTCAGGAGCAGAGGCGATGGAACGGCTGCCGGACGGCCGCTTTATCGTTTTGCAGGAAGCCAGCAACACAGGGCTTGTCTTTGATGGCGATCCAACAGGTGATGTCGCATCCTTCGAGTTTCGTTATGAATTGCCCGACGATTATGCAGCAACCGATCTTGCTACACTGCCCGATGGACGCGTGCTGATATTGCTGCGCCGCTTGGCCTTTGGCTATCCCCCATTCACCGCAGCGCTTGCCATTGGCGATCCGCGCGATCTTGCCCCTGGTCACGATCTGCCAATCAGCATGCTGGTCAATCTCGACACACTATTGCCGAGAGAAAATTACGAGGGGCTGGCAATTGCGCCACAGGATGATGGAGCCATAGTGCTGTGGATCATAGCAGACGATAACCGGGCCTCGTTCCAGCGTACATTGCTAGCGAAACTGGTGTGGGATGCGCCAAATGCACACGAAAAAGCGCGCGAGGAAATACCCCGCGCGCCTTCAAATCCTTAAACTGATCCGGGCGATGGGCCCGAAAAAGGCGGTTCAGGCCGCTTCGGCCATCGCCTTCTTCAATTCGCGCTTCACCTTGAGAGCGCGGACGGACAGCTTTTCGTCGCTGGTCTTGATCAACCAATTGTCCAGGCCGCCATTATGCTCAACCGAGCGCAGACCATTGGTGGACACGCGGAACTTGAAGCTGCGATCCAGCTTCTCGCTCAACAGGGTGACCTTCTGCAGGTTGGGCAGGAAGACACGCTTGGTCTTGTTATTGGCGTGGCTCACATTGTGGCCGACCTGACGGCCCTTGCCGGTAAGTTCGCAAATGCGCGACATGGCGAGTTCTCTCGTTCGAAACGGTTAAGTTGAATCAGCGTGTAGCTGGGAAAGGCGGGCGCATACAGGGGGGGTAGAGATTCGTCAAGCGAACAGGTAGCGCGTGGCTATGGCAAAATGGCCCCTTCCCGATCCGATGCGCCGCGCCCTCGCACTGGCGCAAGAGGCCGCCGTTGCGGGCGAAGTGCCAGTGGGCGCGGTGGTGGTCAAGGACGGCATTGTATTAGGCGAAGGCTATAATCTCACGCGCACTGACCACGATCCGACCGCCCATGCCGAAATTGTGGCGATTCGCCGCGCGGCCACCGCTCTGGGTGATGAACGGCTGACCGGCTGCGATCTCTATGTGACGCTGGAGCCCTGCGGCATGTGCGCTGGCGCGATTGCCCACGCCCGAATCGCACGACTTTATTATGGCGCAGGCGACCCCAAGGGTGGCGCGGTCGAACATGGCGCTTGCGTGTTTGAGCAGGCGCAATGTCTCCATCGGCCAGAGGTATATTCAGGTATTGGCGAGGGAGAAGCGGGCGAACTATTGCGCGGGTTTTTCAGTGAGAGGCGGTGAAGAAGAAGATCATCACATCCCCCGCCAGATCCGCATTTCGGTTCCATTACTCGGCCCAAAGCGTCGCCTGTCGCATGCTGCCGGCATGAAGTCCGCACCATAACACAGGCGCATTTCGCGTAGCCAGCCACGCTCGTTCACTACCAGCCCGACATCTTCTGCATCCCAATAGGGGTTTGCTTCGGCAAAGGTGTCACGCACATTGCCAGCGGTCAGGCCGCGACGGCGGGAGAGGCGATCGAAATCGGGCCAGCGCAGACTGTTCCACAGCACTTGTGTAATGCGCAAATAGGCGCCGGCATCATTGACCATGCAGCTGCCATGCTTGGCCCATTGGCGCGCGACCAGCCGCGTATCGGGCGACATGCACATGGCGCCGCGCATCTCGAGCTGCGTCGGCTGATCACGGGTGGGACACCATTGTGGGTAGCTATTGCGCGGACCCTCCGGCCACAATCCGTGAACGATGAAGGCAAAACGTCCGGCACGGCCCGAGCACTGGCGTGCGTGGCGCGGTTCATCATCGCGGAAGCGGCAGAATTCAGGGCTCCAGCTGAGTGATAGTGTGTATCCGGTGATGCGCGTCTGGCGCACGGGCCCATCGCGCTCAATTGCTGGCAGACTGATGCGCCCCTGCGGCGTGCGGCACTGATATGCTTGCGCCAGCGCCGTGGCGGGCAGCAACAGCGTGAGGATAAGTCCAGACACAAGCGTAAACCACCTCATGCGCCCATGCCCCTTTTCATCGCGCTGGCCTGACGACATTTCAAAGCGGGGTGAAGTCGAGACCGATATCGGCAGCAGGCGCGCTTTGCGTCAGGCGACCAACGGAGACGAAATCGACACCCGTTGCGGCCTTGGCCTTGATCGTTTGAAGGGTGATGCCACCTGACGCCTCTGTCTTCACGCGACCCGCTACCAGCGCGACCGCTTCGCGCAGGATGTCGGGCGACATATTGTCGAGCAGGAGCCGGGTCGCTCCCGCAGCCAACGCTGGTTCGATCTGGTCAATGCGGTCGACTTCACAAATGATCTGCTCGACGCCTGCATCGCGTGCACGGCGCACCGCTTCGCCGACATTTCCGGCCACCAGAATGTGATTGTCCTTAATCATGGCTGCATCCCACAAGCCCATGCGGTGATTGTCCGCGCCGCCTTGCCGCACGGCATATTTCTCAAGATGGCGCAGCCCGGGAATGGTCTTGCGTGTATCGAGCAGCGTGCAATCGGGATTGTCCATCGTGCGCACATATTCGTGCACCATCGTAGCAATGCCCGAAAGATGCTGCACCGTATTGAGCGCGCTGCGCTCTGCCGTCAGCATCGCGCGGGCATTGCCTGACAGGTGCATCAAATCAGTGCCGGCAGAAACCTGCGCGCCTTCCTCCACCAAAATCGTGATGTCCGTGTCAGGATCGAGATGGCGGAAAAAAGCCGCAGCAATCGGCAGACCGGCTACGGTGATCGGATCGCGACTGTCCATCACGCCGGAAAAACGTGCATCGCTTGGGATCACACTTTCAGCGGTGACATCGCATCCACCACCAGCAAGACCCTCACCAAGGTCCTCCGCCAGAGTTCCGCGAACAAAATGGGCGAGGTCAAAGCCAGTCAGGGGGAAATCGGTCATGATCTATCCCTGCAATGCCCATGCACAGACCGCAAGGGCGCAACCGTACCCGTATAACAGCATCGAAACACGGATTAATGCACGAAGCGCGCTACCACATCGCGATAGGACCGGCTCACCTTTACCTCGGCGCCGCTGTCCAGCACCAGGAAGCACTCGCCATTGGTATGCGGCTTTACCTGCCGCACCTGATCGAGATTGACGATGGTGGAGCGGTGGACGCGCTGGAAATTCTTCGGGTCAAGCCGTCGTTCCAGATCCTTCATCGTTTCGCGCAGGATCAGCGAATTGTCACCGGTGTAGATGCACATGTAATCGCCTGCAGCCTCGATATGTTCGATCGAATCGACATCCACGCGGAAGATCTGCCCGCGGTCCTTGACGTTAATCATTTTTTCATACCGGCCGGCGCTATCCCCTTCGCCGGAAATGTCATCAAGGCTTTGCGGGCTGACTTCTGCCAGCACGTCCTTCAGCTTCTCGGCCTCTTCGGCAGAGCGCTTTTCGGCGAGACGCTGGCGGACCCTTTCAATCGTATCTGCCAAACGATCTTCATCGACAGGCTTCATCAGGTAATTGACGGCATTGGCCTCAAACGCGCGGATGGCGTGTTCCTGATATGCGGTCACGAAGACGAATAGCGGCGGCTCAAGGTCCATGACCCCTTTCACCACGGAGAAACCGTCAAAGCCGGGCATCTGGATGTCGAGGAAGACAAGGTCGGGTTTGAGTGTCTTGATCGCGCGAATCGCCTCACGCCCATTGGCGCAGGTTTCCACGATTTCGATGTCTTTATAAGGCTGCAAACGTAGTTGCAGGCCCTGGATGGCGAGCTTTTCGTCATCGACGAGTATGGCGCGTATAGTCATGCGGGGGCTCCGGTCTGGGGGTTTCCGAAAGTCGTTTCCCTTGTACCCTCTTTATTCGACAGGCGGGGAAATTTCTGATGGGAGGGAACAGGTTCATCCTGTTCTTCCATTTCGTAAGGTAATTCGATGATGACTGTGAAACCGCCATCGGGCGGGGTTTCAATGTCGAATCGGTGGTCTTCGCCATAGGCCTGCGACAGGCGCTCCATGATATTGGCAAGGCCCACACCAGTAGAAGAATGGCCGCGCTTTACCGCCTCGGCCGCGTTTTGATTGCCCTGCAATCCCGGACCCGTGTCATACACCGTCAGGCGCAGACGCGAACCGATGACCTTGGCTGCAAGGCTGATGCGCGCGCCTTCTTCCTGAGCAGATACACCGTATTTGATCGCATTTTCGATCAGCGGTTGCAGCAGGAAGGACGGGATGCAGCCGCGCGCCGCATCATCATCCACCCTGAATTCGGTGCGGAGTCGTTCTTCAAACCGCATCCGTTCTATTTCGAGATAGAGTTTCAGCGTTTCCACCTCCTGTGCCACGGTGACCTTGCCGCCCGGCTGGGCGATCAGCGTGTGGCGCAGGAAGCTAGAAAGCTTGGTCAGCATCGCATTTGCGGGGGTTGTTTGTTTCAGCAGCACTAGCGTGCTGATCGAATTCAGCGTGTTGAACAGGAAATGCGGGTTAAGCTGGTAACGCAGCATCGCAAGCTGAGCGCTTGTCGCCTGCGCTTCCAGCCGTTCCAGCTGGTCGGTCTGTTCCTCCACCTGCAGGAAGAAATTAATGGCGAAATACAATGCCGACCACGCGCCGAGCAGCGTCATTGGGAAGATGAAATAGCCGATCAGCAGCTGGGAAAACCCGCCGCTGTCTGGCCGCGCGATCTGAATGACCCATGTCTGCACCGAAGCAAAGAACGCCACCGCTATGGCGAGCAGCAGGGCAGAACTCGCCCAGCTGAGCGGCGATGCCAGCGACAGTATGCGCTTGAATGCAACTGACAGAATCAGCGTGATCGAGAAGCCTGTGAAGGATTCGATGAAAATGATGACAAAGAACGGAAAATCCTGCCCTGCAACAATGCCCGAAACACCACGAAGGGTGAATGCGCCAAGCCAGCCAAGCACCTGCAGCCACCAGAAAGCGCGATTCTTGTCCTTGAAGAACGGGGTGGGCTGGAATGGCAACATGGCCATGCTGCCCTTAGCCGAAGTTGGCGCGCGCGTCAGACGGAATTGCATTGCCAGCTCTCCCCAAATCAGCGGCCTGCCCTAGGAATCGCGCGCCTCGGCGATGGCGACGCCAATTTCCTGCGCGCCGACTGCGCCGTTCAGCACCCTGTCGCCTACAATCCATGCCGGCGTACCTGAAAGTTGCAGAGACTGGCCAAGGAAGACATTGTTCTCCAACTGGCTTTCATAACGGCCCGCGTCGATCGCGGCTGTGGCCTGCGTAAGATCCACGCCTACCTGCGTTGCAGCTGCTTCTATGGATTCGGGGCTCGGCCCGTCTTGCGCAAACATGGCATTGTGAAAGGCCTCATATTTACCCTGTTCCGCAGCTGCCAGCGCCATGCGCGCAGCAGCGGCGCTATCGCCTGACAATATGGGGTATTCACGGATCACGACCTTGAGATCGGGGTTGGCAGCCACCAGCGCTCTAACGTCCGCCAGGCTCTGACGGCAGAACCCGCATGCGTAATCGCTAAATTCGACAAGGGTGATGCTGCCTTCCGGATTGCCCAATACAGCCCCGGGGAAAGGCGTCTCCAGCTCTGGCCGTAGCGGACCGATGCGTTCCACCATCTCACGCCGCTGTAATTCGGCAATGGCTTCGGGAAGCACTTCGGGATTGGCCATCAGATAATTGCGCGTGTGATCCGGCCCAAGGTTGGCAAAATCCCAAGCAGCAGCACCGGCAAAGCCTGCGCTGAGTGCGATTAGTATTGTTATGATCCAGCGCATACTTCTGGCCTAGTTGCGTTGCGCCATACGTTCAAGCTGCGTGCGCGCCTGCAATTGCACGTCCTGTGCGCGAAGCCAGTCGGGCGTGCCCGCGTCGAGACCCTGTTCCGCCACGCTGGCGTTCATCAGCGCGCCTTGCGGATTTCCGGAGAGAATCTGCTGTTCCGCACTGGCGAGCCGGGCGCGGATGGTATCACCGCGCTGCCCGTAAACCACGCCCAGTTGATACCAGGCAAAGGGATTTTCACGATCCCGACCAAGCGAAGCGCGCAGCACTCGCTCGGCTTCGTCCAGATATGATGGGTCTTCAGTTGCGATCAGCGCATGGCCCAGCAAGCTGGCGATCAAAGGGCTGGAATTGGTCAGGCTGGTCGCACGGCGTAACGATGGCAGGGCTTCTGCCACATGACCTGATTCGAGCAGGATCTGACCTTTGAGTTCGAGGAAATAGGGATTGTCCGGTTCTGTCGCGAGCAATCCGTCAATCTCGGCCAGCGCTTCGTCGACATGCGCGCTTTTGTGATAGGCATAGGCGCGGGCATAGCGCGCCGGAACATTGGTAAGATGGGTCGGAAAGGCCTGCAAGACGCGCTCAGGCGGGGCGAGAAAGCCGTAAAGCTTCGCCTTGACGCGTGTGAAGCGCTGCTGGAGATCGGATGCGGTCGGCGTATCCCATGCCGGATCAACAACATAATCCTCGCGCAAGCGAGCGATCCGATTGCCCGATAGTGGATGGGTGCGACCGTATTCCCGCTCGTTATCCTGGCTGATGCCGCGGCGGAATTCGTAATTCTGCAGGCGTTCGAAAAACTTCAGGCTGCCGCGCCCGCTGATACCTGCGCCGCTCAGATATTCCGCTCCGGCTGCGTCGGCGCTGGCTTCCTGCGTGCGGCTGAAGGCAAGAAAGCTGCCCATCGCAGCCTGCTGACCTGCCGCAAGCACGCCCATCGCTGCTTCGCCGCCACCGGCAAAGGCCGCCGCCGCTGCCAGCAATGTCGAAAGCAGGGTAATGCGCGTCGCATTGCCCGCACCTTCGGAATATCGGTTAACATGGCCGCCGGTAATATGGCCCATTTCATGCGCCAGAACGCCCTGGACCTCTCCTGCATCCTCGGCCGCATTCAGCAACCCAGAATGTACGAAAATACGCTGGCCACCCGCCACAAAGGCATTGATGGAATTGTCATTGACCAGCACGATTTCTACCGCGCCTTCACCAAGACCTGCAGCTTCCGCCAGCGGATCGACCATGTCCTGCAGCAGCGCCTCTGTCTCGGCATCGCGCAAGACGCTGATTCCCTGCGCCGCGACGGGTTGAGCAATCATAGCCATGGCTGCGCAAAGGGCGAGCAGGCGAGCGAGCAGGGAAGCAATCATGCGCATGGTTCACCCGCAGCCTAGCGCGCCCGGCGCTGAACGGGAAATGAAGAATGCCTTTCAACCCGCGTCTGCGTTTAGCTTTTCCTCGGCCATTTCTTTCGATGTTTCGACTTTTTCGACCACCCGCACAATCTGTTCGGTCTCGTCACCGGGAGAAAAGCCGGATTGGCGCAGGAAATCGATCCCTTCGGCAAAACTCTCGCCTAGCCACAGGGGAATGCCCGCCTTGGCAATCGATTCCTGTGCCAGGACCTCCTCGGTCGAAAGATTCTCTTCCGCTGCCCTGCGCAGAAAAATCGCGGCTACCCGGCCCGGAAAGCGCGTCACCGCATTGGCAAAGGCGGGCAGGTCCCCCTGCGTATCATCGCCGATCAGGGCGAAGCGCATGGTGGAATACATTTCCAATATGGCGTTAATCGCGGCAGTCTTGTGCGCCCCGTGGCTGCCAGAACCGAAAGTCTGGCGGTTCAGCCCCCAATCGCGCAATTTGAGCGGGCCAAGCGGCAGGCCCTTTGTGCGCTGGAATGCGACGATATAGGAAAACAGGTTCCACGGGCTGGAAGAAATATAGAAGAACGGCCGGTGTGTGGCCGCCATGCGCCTTTTAGCGCGCGATTCGCCTTCGCACACCATCCCGCCGCCAAGCTCTCGGTAAAAAATGTCCGCGCCGGGCACAGCAATGCGCTGGTGCGGCAATTGCGCGAAAATGCGCTGCCAATTGCGTGCGATATTGCGCAAACCTCCGGTGATGCCGCTTTCGATGATAGTATCGTCAATATCGGAAATCACCGCCAGATCGCTTTCCCTGCCCGGCACCAGCACATGCGCATTCATCGTCTGGGGGCCTTCACTATTGGTCCATGAAAGCGTGGCGATCTCCCATTGCGGATAGGCAGGCAGATCCCACTCTGGAGCAAGCGGCTCGTCAAAATGGACAAACCCCTCTCGATCGCTGACAGCCATGCGCTCCAGCGCGAAACCATCTTCTCTCTCGATCAGCAGGCGGACTCTTACACCTGCCACTTCGCGGCTGGCGAATTGCATCACCATCGTGCGCATGGCCTGCCAGCGCGAACCTTTACCGAAGGCGGCTGGCCTGCAACGCAATGCACGAGCCGACAATACGAGACGTGTCCGGCTGCGGTGTCCGAAATAGGGTTGAAGGCGAGTGGCAACCGTGCGCGAAAATACCATGCGGAAGGTGCTAGCCAATCAGTCGAGCCAAGCCCAGACCTGTCGCAAACGAGAGAGTAGAATGATCGCCTAACCGATAAGCTGGCGAGCAGCCTTTTCGATGAGCCCGGCATTTTCGGGCACTTCACCCAATACCACCACATCGCCATTTTCATCGCGGCGAATCATTACCAGAGCAAATTCCTCGCCGGTCTGGGGGAGAGCTGCAAAATCACGGGGTGCGATAGCGCGCAGCTTCTTGGCGATGGCCCTGCGCGGACCTTTACGCACCGCCCGTGGGGCCTTGCCATCCAGCGTGCGGCGGAAAGCGCGTTCTTCCGATACTACGCCTTTCAAACCGCCATCCGCATTCTGCAGATAGGTGCCGAGCGTTCCTTGCGCGATATCATTGCGCTGCGCGAAGGCGAGCACTGCGGCATATTCGGTCAGACGGGTCTTGTCGTAATCCACGCCGAAGACCAGCTTGACCACAGGGGTCATCGGGGCGCGTTCCTGCATGGCAATGCCCGCATCCTGCAGCAATTCGGAAAAATCTTCCGGTTCATGCGTGGCGGCGACGGCAAAATCCCATGCGCGGCCGACTGCTTCATACAATGCGGTGCGTGTCCGCTCTTCGCCGCTTCTTGCCTGCTGCGCCATTTCACGCGCGGCAGCCAGCCAATCGGCTAGCGATTGGGGCATAGGTTGCGACACCAGCGTGTCGTAATCTGCGCCCTGTGCCAATTCGTTATCCAGCTCAAGCGTGTCGCCGGTATAGGCTGACAGGCCTGACAGATCGAATGAAGGCCGCACTGCCTCGCTTTCATGCGCATTGTCATCGGGAAGGGCATTGGCCGGCCCATCCGCCCAATCGGTGAGATCGGGTTGTGGCGCCGGACGATCAGAGCCGGCTTCCAGCGCCTGATCGATTTCGAGCAGAAGTTCATCAGCAGAGTGTGCGTCGGCCATCTCTTTCCAGTTGATGACGCCGTAAATGTAATCAATCGTCTGGTCATCGCTGGAGAAAGGCAGCAGAATTCCGCGATACAGGATCGTTGCGCTTGCGTTGTTCACATATTCCGCTTCAAAACCGATTGGCGACTGATTGGCCAAGATCTGCATGTAATGATCGGTAATCCGGCTGAGCAAAGAGCGCGGCGTGACCTGCGAAAGCCGTTCGGGCGTGCCGTTTTCATCGGCACATTCTTCTGCCAGCAATTCACCAATATAAGCGATGGACGGGTCTTCGATGCCCTTCGTGAAATCCAGCAATACGCTGTTGGGGCCGAAATCGGGCAAGAGAGTGGGATCAAGCTCCTTGATCGAGGGGAAGTTGCGATCTTCCAGGAGGCTGGCCCAGAAATTATAGGCGCGAACCTGCAGGCGGCGCTCGTCCGTGCCTATTGCAGGCGGCGGCGATTCATCGATCGCGTCCTCTTCATCCTGCATATCGATGCCCGGAGAGGTGAATCCATCCAGATTCTCCACATCGAGTGCACCGAAATTGTCACGCAAACTGTCCATGCCCAAAAGCCTTTCCCTGGGTTGCAGGACCCTTTTGGCGCGACGTGGTAAATTTTTGATGAAGTTGCGCTGGGTTTTAGCGGCTTTTTTTGAAGCGTTTTCAGGGCAGCTACCCGTAATTCTAAAGCATGTAGCGCATACGTATAGTTTGCTGAAATGGTGAAGAACCTATGGATATGGCGGCCTCTTCAAAATCAGGCGGGCCCATACGCACGGGCGCATCGCGCGAAAATCCAAAACCTTCGCGCGGCATCATGCCCAGCGCACGGTCGGCGCGGCCATTGCCGTTTTCATCATGCAGAAGCGCAATGGCATATGTGCCGGGCGCAACATTTTCGAAATGCAGCACCGTCGCCTCGCCAGCCGGCACCACGGTGCGATAGCCCTGTGTCGCATCCTGGCAACGTGGGAAACGATCCTCGTCACGGGTCATGCAGGCGCGCACCATCCCGTCGGTATTGCGCATGTTGGTGATTGTGATCGTCACCTGCGTTCCTGTTACCTCCGCGCCAAGCGGTTCGGCAATCGTCGGAGCAGCGATAATCGCCGTAGCGAATGCCGTTATCAGGGCCGCGAAGCGGGCTGGCCCAATCCCTTGTCGGTGTTGCACAGTCGATCCCACAATCTGAAATAGAGTCCGTAATTGCACCGATATTCGTCATGGTGCCGCTGATGATGGCTAGCCGTTATCAGCCAGTTCCCTAAGCGCGAATGAACAATCCATCGGGGAAACATTTCCCAGCCCATGTGATTGGTGACACCCATGATGGTCATGATGGCCAGGACCAGCCCCAGGATGCCAACATGGATGGGGATCAGAAAAACCAGCAATGGGATGACGATTGCGCCTATCACCGCCTCGATCGGGTGAAAGCTCATCGCGGCCCATGCGGTGGGTGGGCGGCTGGCGTGATGCACTGCATGGGCAATGCGAAACCATTTGGGGCGGTGCATCCAGCGATGGGTCCAGTAAAACCATGTGTCATGCGCAAAAAGATAGAGGAGGAGCGAAAGCGGCAGATACCATATCGGATAGGCGGAAAGATCTGTGTAGATCAGTGTCCACCCTCGTTCCTGCCAGCCCCAAGCTACGATGCCCGCAGGCACGCCATAGATTGCTGCCGACAGCAGCGACCATTTGATTTCTGTGATTATCTGGGGGTTGAGCCCATCGTATAATCCGGGCCGGACCTTGGCTGTGGCGAATGCGAATCCACCGCTTGTCAGCACATAACGCAGCGCGACGATGCCGGTCATCGCGGCGGCGGCAAGGATGATGGCAAACAGCATGGCCTGATAATCTATAGGCGCAGGCTGCAAGGCTGCACAGCCCCGGCTGTGAGGCCCTTATCCGGCGAGATCACCGCCCCAATTGCTGCATTGCGGATCGAGCGAAACGAGCTGGCGGCGAAGCGCAGTGCGGGCCAGCCGCTCAACCTCCACGCGGCGACGTGCCGCAACAAGCGGGTGGCTGGGGGCAGGGCGCACGATTTCCGCATCATATTCATCGGCCACAATTACGCCGCAGCAATCGGGGCGATAATCCGCGCTTTCAAGGATCTTGCGATCAAGTTCAGGGGGCAGACCCCAATAGAACCGGTCACAAAAATCGAGATAATCCGGCCATTTGCCATCCCCAAGCAGATCGGATCGCGCGGTCTTGACCTCGACAATCACGATCTTGCCCTTGGCATCGATCCCCATGAGATCGGCGCGCCGTCCATTGCGCAGCGGCATCTCTCCGATCATCCATATGCCATTGCGCGCAAAAAGACGACATATCCCGCGACACACGGCACGCGACCGCAATGCAAGAGAATCATCGGAATCTGGGCTTCCGGGCGGGATGGTGAGCGAATCGGGCATGCGCTGAAACTGGAACGAAATGGGAACACGGTCAAGCGCGAACGCAGAAAACGGCTGGATTATGGCATCGTCAACAGGGCGCTACGGGCAGAATCGAATTCGTGCCACAGAGCAAGGGCGGCAGGGCGGCAATCGCGCCCGCCTGTGTGTATCGCCAGCAGTGCCGCGATGCCCGGTTCCATGATTGCCGCAAGATCAGCCCCGGCCTTGTCAGCGAGTTCGCGGCGGCAAGGCGTGGCGCGCCAGAACATATCCGAATCGAAAGTGCCAGCCGCGTCATCATCTATGCCGGCAAGCATTGCGACAACCTTGCCTGCTTCGCCAAGTGTTGCCCATCGCTTGACGCATGCGTCTGCCTCGCTCTCGCCACCGCCAGTTTCGAAGGGAACGGTCTGGCTGCAAGACAGGTCAAATCCGGGTCTGATAGCGTTCATGTCATGAGCGTTTACCGCAGCATTATTGCCAAGCCGTTAGCAGGAATTTTCAACTGACAGAAAACCTGCCCTGCGTGCAATTGCAGCAATGTATTTCACATCTGCCGGCTGCATTTCCCCATTATGGGGCGACCTCATGCTCAAGAGGTAAAGTTTCCAGAAATCCCGAATTCCCTATTTCGCGGCACCGTTATCAGCTGGCCAATAGGGCAAGGACAGTGCCGGATTGGCGATCAAAAAAGCGCTTCAGCAACGGTTCGCCGCACAGATTGCCCGAAACACCCTTACAATTAACCATGTTTGCAATTACGTTCATCTGGCAGAAAGGTTGGGCTGACAGGCAGACCATCCGATGCGTTCGAGATTCACTTGTGCGCCGCTTACCTTATTCAGGAATGGATGGAATTCTGACAACCGGACACGCCAAGGATGGTGGCGGTCGGACGAATAGCCGCGAACACGCAAGACCGGCTTGAATAGTAAAGAGGAGTATTGTGATGAATATTATTTCCAAGGGGCCCATGGCTTTTTCCGTTCTGGCATTGCTCGCCGCACCGGCCAGCATTTCTGCCCAGCAGCTACCGCCCCAGCAGGTTTCACAGGGCGAAGATCAGATTGATGTCTATGGCTCCCCCCCGGCCGATCTTTCCGGCCTGACCCAAGGGCCCGAATTCGAAGGCATGATTTCGGCACGCAGGGGCGATGCCATGCAGATCACCGCAGAAGACGGTACCAACACCATGGTGCGCATTTCTACGGGTACCGAAGTCAGGTCCAAAAGCGGCCTGTTCGGTATGAACCGTAACTCACTTGGCATTGACTCGCTGCTCAATGGGCTGCCGGTGAAAGTGGAAACCGTCCAATGGGGCGGCAATCTTGTGGCAAGCCGTGTGCAATTCCAGAATAACGATCTTGAAACGGCATCGATGATTCACGGCGCGACGTCCCAGCAGTTTGGTGAACATAGTGAAGCGATCGAGAGCAATGCCGCCGCCACCGAGGCGCTGCGTGGCCGTGTTGCCAATATCGACCAGTACAACATCATGGGCACAACGAATGTCTATTATGACACTGGTAAATGGAGGCTTACGCCCAGCTCCAAGGCTGAACTTTGCAACGCCGCTGCCGAAGCAGAAGCAATGGACAACGCCCTGTTGCTGGTTGTTGGCTATACCGATTCTGTCGGTAGCCAGGAATTCAATCAGACGCTGAGCGAAAGGCGCGCAGGCCGCGTCGTCAACTTCCTGCAGCAGGAATGCAGCTGGGCACCATATCGGATGCTCACCCCCACCGGCATGGCTGAAGCCGATCCGCTGGCTGACAACACCACCGCTGAAGGCCGCAGGCAGAACCGCCGTGTTTCGGTAAATATCCTCGTCAGCAAGGCGCTGGACGGGATGTAACGATCAAGGGGTGGGCACGGCGCCCACCCCTTTTTTCAATGTGTCTGGGTTTCGAGCCGCAATCCTGCTTTGGACATTGGCAATATATTCAAAGGCGGACGGGCGGATGACACCAGCACCTGATCCCTATCCGTTAACGATGATCCCACCGTTCGGATGAAGAACCTGACCCGACATATAGCTGGAATCCTCGCAGGCGAGGAACAGGAAGGCAGGGGCCACCTCATTGGGCTGGCCCGGGCGTCCCATCGGCGTATTTTTGCCGAATTCATCCATGTCCTCGGGCGGCTGCCCTCCGTATGGATTTAGCGGCGTCCAGATAGGGCCGGGAGCTACCGCATTTACGCGAATGCCCTTGTCGACCAGATTTTCTGAAAGAGAGCGTGTAAAGGCCGTGATTGCGCCCTTGGTCGCCGAATAATCGAGCAGATTGTCCGCACCCTTGTACATCGTTACGCTGGTGCAATTGATGATGGCGCTTCCTTCCCGCAAATGTGGCCGAGCGGCCTGAACCAGATAGAACATGGAGAAGATATTGGTCTGGAAAGTCCGGCGTAATTGTTCTTCGGTAATGTCTTCTATGCTATCATCCGGATGTTGCTCACCGGCAATGTTGACGAGTATATCGAGCTGGCCAAGCTCATCGACAGTGCGCCTGAAAACCTCTTTTGCAAAATCCTGGCTTCCCAGATCGCCCTGCAGGCAAATCGCTCTGCGCCCTTCATTTTCAACAATCGACTTGGTCTTTTCGGCATCCATGGTTTCTTCATCCGCAAGATAGACAATCGCAACATCTGCGCCCTCTCTTGAAAATAGAGCCGCCACTGCGCGACCGATGCCGCTATCGCCCCCTGTAACAATGGCAGTCTTGCCCGCCAGCCTGTCTGACCCGCGAAAGCGTGGCTCCCAATCTGGTTTATCATCCATACCCGCCTCTGCACCAGGCATGCGCGGTTCTTCATTGATTTCTGGCTGGAATGTTTCGCTATCGGTCATGTCGTCTCCTCACGTCTGAAAGAAGCGAAGCGGCAAGTTGGTTTCGACGGCGCATGTATTGTGGGAATGGATCGTGCTCTCTATGCGGTAAGCCGTTGAATTCCCGAATTTGTATGCGGTGCTCTTCTGGTTTCCGCGAGTAGCATGACAGGGCCCGGCTTTTGCAATTTGCTCGCATAGCCCTATGATCGGCTACTCATCGAAATTTTATTGAATGTCCGGCGTTCCTGCCAGACGCAGAGATCTGCGAGCCAGTGATTAATGAACTCCGATAGCAACGCGACGATTTCACCACCTCTTGTCGAACTGCCGATCAAGACTGCTGACCGAGGGTATTATGATGGGTTCAGTCGCGAGGTGACGATCCCGGCCAAGGTTATCGTTTCCCTGTTGATCATGTGGGCGATTTTCTTCCCCGTGAATGCCAGTGAAACCCTGATCGCCGCCAACTCGAATATCATTTCGAGCTTTTCTGGATGGTACGTCTATCTCGTCGCATTCCTCATGGCGATCTGCTTCGTGCTGGCGATTGTGCCGCAATCGGGACGCTTGCGAATAGCTGCACCGGGCGACAAGCCGGAATTCTCCCGCTTTTCGTGGTTCGCCATGCTTTTTGGAGCCGGCATCGGCATCGGCATGCTGACATATTCGACCGGCGAGCCGCTGGCGCATTTCTCTAACAATCCGGATATCATTCGCGGGACTATGGAAGCGCGTTCCCCGGAAGCGGTGCGCCCAGCCTTCATCTATACGTTTCTTCATTGGGGCTTTGCCGCATGGGGCACCTATGCGCTGGTCGGACTGGCAATCGGCTATGTGTCGTATCGTCGTGACCTGCCATTGACGATCCGCTCGGCGCTCGCTCCTCTGTTCGGACTAAGGCTGTCGGGCATCGGGGGGCATGTGGTCGATATCGTTGCGGTTGTTGCAACCATTCTGGGTGTTGCTGTCACAATGGGCCTTGGGGTTGAGCAATTTGTCGCAGGACTTGCGCGATTGGGTTTTGGCGATTGGCTGCAGGATGCTGATGGATCTTCTTCCGCTGCCGCTGTAGCGCTATCGTTGCTCATCCTTATCGGTGCCTCGACGCTCAGTGCATTGTCGGGGGTCGGCAAGGGTATCAAATGGTTGTCCAACCTCAATATGGGGTTGTCATTTGGCTTGCTGGCGCTTTTCCTCGTCGTCGGGTCCGGCTTGTTTGGCGCGAAGACACTTGTTGTCGGGCTTTGGGACTATGTGCGCACGTTAATTTCCAATTCGCTGACGCTGTTTGATGGCGGAAGCGAAGTGGGTGATGCGCTGGTCCAATGGCAACTCGACTGGTCGGTGTTTTACTGGGCTTGGTGGATCGCCTTCGCGCCCTTCGTCGGGATGTTCATTGCACGGATTTCGCGCGGTCGAACGATCCGGGAATATGTATTTGGCGTCCTGCTCGTTCCATCGCTGATGTGCTTTGTATGGATGACCCTTGTCGGCGGCACCGCGATCGATCTTGAATTGAGCGGCGTTGCGGATGGGGCCATTGTGAATGCGGGGATTTCCGACCAGCTTTACGCCACGCTTGCAGTGTTGCTCGATCCGGCAATGGCCCAGCTTGTATCGGGTCTCGTGGTGATTTTGTTGATGACTTATCTCGTCACTTCGACGGACAGCGCTATCCTGATCGTCAATACCATCAATGGCGCCGGTGAAACCGATGGCCAGCGCCGGCGTCATATTCTGTTCTGGGGCGGGGCATTGGCGTTTGTGGTTGGCAGCATGCTGATCCTGGGCGGCATAGATGCCATCCGCATTACCATGATTATCGGCGCGCTTCCCTTCAGCTTTGTCCTGGCTCTTATGGCAATCTCCATCCTGAAGGCGGTCGGGTTCGACCTGCTGCGAATACACCAGGGCGTGCCCACGACTGCAGTGGCATGCGCCGAGCATGCGGCGCGCAAGTAACGGTCTTTCAATAGATTTCCCAAGAAAATCGACGCGCGCAATGCTGACTGATTGCAACCTAAAATTTTTATGAACGGGAACAAGTGTAGATCAATTTGAGAATAGTATAGAAGATCTATTTGCATCAATTAATTGATATTACTTGTTAGAAGGCAAGTGTTAGTTTGCTCCCTGATATATCGTTGCAATCATGCAACAGGCCCCTTTTCAATATGGTAATTCCACCCGTCGGCTGTGGTGGCACCCATTTTGGCCTGTTAGTGGAATGATCATCTGGGTCCGCCATGGATCTGGCTGGAAATATCTAGCGATGCGAGTGAAGAATTCTTTGCTCGCAGAAAATCGCAATCGAGAAACAGAGGGCTTCTCCACAATGAGGAAATTTACGAGCGGCGCGGCTACCAGCGCGCTGGCCATTGCTGTCGCTACACCCGCCATCGCGCAGGATACGCCAGAGGGCGCGCAAGAGCGCGCTGGCGGCGTCTCGACCATCGTGGTCACTGCACAGAGGCGCAGTGAGGATCTCCAGGACGTTCCGATCTCCGTTTCGGCGATTGGTGCGAAAGGTCTTAGCGAGCTCAATATCGACACGTTCGAGGATTATCTTGATCAACTGCCAACCGTTACCGCAGGCGGCAGTGGCCCCGGGCAGAGCACGATCTACATTCGCGGTCTCGCTTCGACCACGCCTAATCTGACTACTGCAGGTGTTGCTGGCCTGGCGCCGAACGTCGCGCTGTATCTCGACGAACAGCCTTTGGCGCAGCCGGGGCGTAATCTCGATGTTTATGCTGCCGACCTTGAACGGATAGAGGTATTGTCCGGCCCGCAAGGCACGCTGTTTGGGGCCAGCTCGCAGGCGGGCGTCGTCAGGCTCATCACGGCCAAGCCCGACCTCTCCGGTTTCGATGCTGCGGCCTCGGCTGGCGTCTCCTTCACCAAGGGCGGCGAATCCAGCTACAAGGCCGAGGTGATGCTCAATGTTCCGGTGGCGGACAATTTTGCGCTGCGCGGGGTCTTTTTCCTCGACGATCAGGGTGGCTATGTCGACAATGTTCCCGGGCAGCTCACTGCAGAGGAAAGCGGTCGCTTCCGTTCCGCCGGAACCGTCCGTCAGAACGGCGTGCCGGTTTCCACCAATCGTGCAGGCTTCCAGGCTGGCGGTCCTGCACCGGGCACGACCTTTATCGCCGCAGATAATACAGGCCTGGTGGAAGACGATTTCAACGACACCCAATATTCGGGCTTTCGCGTCACAGCGCTTTATGAGCTAACCCCGGATTGGCGTGTATCCGTCGCCCATACCCGTCAGAGTGTGGAATCAGACGGTGTGTTCTTCGCAGACCCGACTCTCGATGGCCTCGATGATCTCGAGATCCAGCGTTATGAGGAAGACCGGATCGAAGACGATTTTTCCAATACCAGCTGGACCGTAGAAGGCCGGCTTGGCGCGTTGGACCTTGTCTATTCCGGTGCTTATACCGACCGCAATACAGAGCAGAATATCGATTACACCGACTATCTCTTCGTCGGTCAGTATCTGCCCTATTATATATGCGATACTGCGGTGGTCTATCCCGGCTATGTGACGAACGCGCCGGCGGATCCGACCTGTTATGCTCCGAACCTTGCGGTCGCCTCCACGACCGACACCACGGTGTTTACTCAGGAATTCAGGGTCAGCACGCCTTCTGACTGGAGAGTCCGCTTTACCGCGGGTGGTTTCTACAGCGATCTTGAGTTGAAAGAGTTGAACAATTTCAATTATTTTTCAAATACGCAGGTGCGCGGTTCGGACGGGGTAACGCGCGGTTTCCTGCCAAATTACCCGCTTACTGATATCAACGCACCTCCCGGCGCTATCAATAGTGCGTCGGCTGGCTATTTCAGCGAAGCAGGCCCGTTCTCGGCAGCCACGATCTTCCGTAATGATATCCGCCGTACCGATGAACAGCTCGGCTTGTTCGGCGAGGCATCATTTGATGTGGTCCCCGACTTGCTGACCGTAACCGCCGGGCTTCGATATTACGACATTGAAGTCGATCTCGAAGGCAGTGCGAATAGCTCCTTCTTCAACCTGGCCTCCCCCGTTTTCGGCGCAAACACGGGTGTTCCACTTGCTCAACGTATTGATCAGCAGCGGTCGGGCACCAATATCTCGGCCCAATTCGCACCAGACAACACAGTAGGTGCGCCCGACACTGCTGAAACGAGCGGCGTAATCTTCAAGGGTACGGTTACACTCACGCCCAATCAGGATTTGCTGTTTTACGCGACATATTCCGAAGGCTTCCGCCCTGGCCTGCTCAACCGTCCTGGCGGTGCAGCTGGACCGAACGGTTTCATGGTGCCATTCGCGCTCGAAACCGATGAGGTAAAGAATTACGAAATCGGCTGGAAAACGGATCTTGCCGATGGCCAGTTCCGCCTGAACGGCAGTGTCTTTTATGTCGATGTCAGCAATTTGCAGACGACAATCTTCGATCCGAGCATCACCAATCTGTTCTTCTCGGACAATGCAGCGGATGCGGAGATTTACGGTCTCGAAGCTGACTTCACCTATGCGCCCTATTCCCTTCCGGGGCTGACGGTGGCAGGTGCTTTCTCGATCCTCGACACAGAGATTACCGAAGTTCTGACCCCGACTGACGACGTCATACTCGGATCGGATCTTGCCTTTGCCCCATCGTTCCAGGGGAATTTCCGGGTACGCTACGAGTTTGACCTGAATGGCAATCTCGGCGCATTCATACAGCCGCAGGTCACGCATTCGGCATCAAAGTTCACCGATATTATCGAGATAAACAAGCTGAAGCTCGAAAGTTACACCGTGTTCGACCTGTCGGCCGGCGTGACCAGCGATCAATGGACTTTCGAGGTATTCGGCGAAAACCTCTCAGACGAGCGCGCCCAGATTTCGGGCAATTTCGTCAATGATCGTGCCCGGATCAGCACCAACCGGCCCCTGACTGCCGGATTACGAGTGTCCTTCGACTACTGATCTTATTTGATCGAACCGCAGGCGGCGGGCAGCCCTGATGGCTTGCCTGCCGCTTTGCGTTTCTGGCAAGGTGGTGAGGATGGATAGCAAGGATACGCGGCGGCAAGCTACGCTCGGCAAAGCTCAAGAGGCGCTGCAAAATGGTGATTTTGCCGATAGCCTGCGCCTTGCGGAGGACCTGCTTCTTGTCGAAGCAGCCGATGCGGAGGCACTTTATGTCGCAGCAGTCGCCGCGCGTTATCTTGAACAGTTGGATGCTGCCGAAGCCTATCTTGCCCGCCTGCACACCGCTTCGCCCGAATATGGACGTGCATGGCAGGAGGCCGGCCATCTCGCCCGCGCTCGCGGTGAAACCGAACAGGCCATCGTAGCCTATGCCCGGGCCACACAGTTCAACCCGGCGCTCGATGCCAGTTGGCGTGCCCAAGCCAATTTGCTTGAGGAGACCGGGAGGACGGCTGAAGCACAGGCTGCCCACTCTCAGGCCTCACGAATTGCCACGCTCCCGCGCGAACTCATTGCCGCGACGCATCACCTGCACGAAGGCCGCCTCCTCCGGGCGGAGGAATTTTGCCGCCATTATCTGCGTGGTGAACCAAAACACGTGGAAGGAATGCGCCTGTTGGCGCAGATCGGCATGCGTCTGGGCATTCTCGACGATGCCGAATTCCTGCTTGAAAGCGCGGTCGCTTTTGAGCCGGACAATATCCAGCTGCGGCTCGATTATATCGATGTCCTGCGCAAACGGCAGAAGTTCGACAAGGCACGCAAGGAAGCCGAAGCGCTCTACAAGCGCGATCCAGCCAATCCCCTGTTTCAGTCCAACCTCGCGATCGAGAGCATGCAAACCGGCGATTATGATCGCGCCTTTGAATTGTTCGACGCTGTGCTGGCAAGAATACCTGGCGATCCCGCTACGCTGACCAGCAGGGGGCACGCTCTCAAGACAACAGGAAAGCAGGAAAAGGCGGTTGAAGATTACCGAGCCGCCTTTGGTGCCAGGCCCTATCACGGCGATGCCTATTACGCATTGGCAAACCTCAAGACCTATCGTTTCACCGATGGTGAAATTGCCAGCATGCGCGAGCAGATCGAAAGGCCGGGCCTTGTCTTCAAGGATCGGGTCCACCTCTCCTTCGCTTTAGGCAAAGCGTATGAGGACCGTGAGGAATATCAGGACAGCTTTCGTTTCTATGAGCAAGGCAACACGCTCAAACGCAACCAGACCCGATACAATGCCGATTTGATGAGCGCGGAACTCGCGACGCAGAGGGAATGGTGCACGCCGGACCTTTTCGCAAAACATGAAGGATCGGGCGACAGCACACCCGATCCGATCTTCATTCTCGGCCTCCCCCGTGCGGGTTCGACATTGCTGGAACAGATTCTCGCCAGCCACAGCCAGGTTGATGGCACGCTGGAATTGCCCAATATTCTTGCACTTGCCCACAGGCTGCGGGGGCGCAAGGCAGGTGAAAGCCGCTATCCGGAAATCCTGCGTGATCTAACCGACGAACAGCTAACGAAGTTTGGCCGCGATTTCATTGAAACCACGCGTATTCATCGCCGGGATGCGCCGTTCTTCATCGATAAAATGCCCAACAATTTTCGCCATATCGGGTTGATCCACCTTATCCTGCCCAATGCCAGGGTCATCGATGCGCGTCGAGATCCGATGGATTGCTGCTTTTCCGGCTTCAAGCAACTTTTCGCCGAAGGGCAGGAATTCACTTACGGGCTTACGCAAATCGGTCGTTATTACAGCGACTATGTCGGCCTTATGGAGCATTGGGATGAGGTGCTTCCCGGCAAGGTCCTGCGCGTACAGCACGAAGACATACTCGACGATCTTGAAGGGCAGGTTCGCAAAATGCTTGATCATTGCGGGCTACCGTTTGAACAGGGATGTCTGGACTTTCATAAAACTGATCGCGCTGTGCGCACCGCAAGTAGCGAACAGGTCCGCCGCCCGATCAATCGCAGCGGGCAGGGCGCATGGAAGCCTTTCGCGCCGTGGCTGGATGAATTGAAGACAGCTCTGGGCGATCTGGCCTAGACAAGCCGCGCGCCATTGGGGACTACGCCATCAGGTATGCCCAGCACAATCGCCCCGTCGGCGTCGGGGAAACCAAGCACGAGTACTTCGGAAACAAATGGCCCAATCTGGCGAGGCGGAAAATTGACCACCGCCATGATTTTCTTGTTCAACAGGTCAGACTCAGCATAAAGATCGGTGATCTGAGCGGAGGACTTCTTCACTCCGATCTCAGGGCCGAAATCAATCCGCATCTTCCATGCCGGTTTGCGCGCTTCCGGGAAACTCTCGACAGTGACGATTGTCCCACAACGGATATCGAGTTTCATGAAATCGGCGATTGTCGGATTTTCCATTGCGACCTGGCTTATGGCATGGGCGCGAACCCGTGTCACTTGCAGGGGCGGTTGATCATCTGATTGTGCGAAGAGATATATGTCTACCCACGTCTTGATATTTTTGCCCCGGATCGTCCCGCGATGGATCATGCTGCGAAAATCCCGTATCAAGGTCTGCATTAAGATGCTGGGTCACAAACAGAAGTTTGGACAATTGTATGCCGGGTGGTGGAACCTTCACGCGAAAGCTCATCGTACTAATCTTGATCGAATCTGTGGCGCTAGGTACCGTTGACGCCGCGGCCGACCCGGGAGGAAATACGGAAGCCTTCGTTACCATCAGTCCGAATTCCATCTGCGCGGTATAATCGAAGAATATCGCTCCCTGTTCCAGCGCATCAACCGGAGGCGACACTAGCCAAATGCAGTTTAATGACATCGATTTCATCATTATCGGGGCCGCGAAGTCGGCGACCACCTGGCTCCAGACACAGCTGCAGTCGGATCCGGCAGTCTATATGCCTGACCCGGAGCTTCACTATTTTTCGTGGGAGTATGATCGGGGCCAAGACTGGTATCTGTCGCAATTCAGCGAGGAGGGGCTTAGCAAAACCGTCGGTGAGAAATCCAATTCCTATCTGTATGAGCCTGAGGCGGCGGAACGCCTCCACCGCGATCTGCCCCATGTTAAACTGATTGCACAGCTGCGTAATCCCGTAGAGCGGGCCTATTCGCGGTATTGCATGCTGTTCAGGCGTGGTGAGGTCGGGGCGGATATCGAGACCTATCTCGATCCCACCTTGGGTGAGAATGTCCAATTCCTGGTCGCTGGAAATTTCGCGTCGCACTTGCAGCCCTATATCGACCTCTTTGGCCGCGAGAGGCTTCTTACTCTCTTCTTCGAAGGGGTGATGGATGACCCGGACGCACAAATGTCGCAAGTCCGCGATCATCTGGGCTTGCCGCCGTGCGCTCTCGCGCCCGAGGCTCGGGAGAAGGTAAAAGACAAGACGACACCGCTTGTGCCCGTGCAATTGCGCAAGCGTCTTGCGTGGATGAAGCCGGTAGTGCGTCCCCTGCGCGATACTGCCGTGTTCGAAGCCGCCAGAGGATTGATTGCGCGTGAAACCCAGTACCCGCCGCTGTCGGCGGAACTCCGAAAGCGCCTTAACGAATATTATAGCCCCTCTATCGAGGCATTGGAGCAGATAAGTGGCCAGTCGCTCAACCACTGGTATAAGCCGGTGGATCGGGACAGATGATGCGTCACTCGCCCGGACAGGGTATTGAGAGTAGCTGTCGGTTTGGTCCAGAAACGGCTAAAAGGCGATCATCAGACTCTAAATGTCGCCAAGAGCGTCGATAACGGATTAATCCCCTTTGTGAGGCTGCGACCCCGCACATCGGCTGTTAACTCGGATAGTATAACAGCCATATTTATCTGGACCCCAGCGGTATCGCCGCATCGAATTGCGCTGAGCAAACAGCGCAGAAATCTGTGAGACGATCTTCGCTGGTAAACGCACGCACACGTCGGGGTGAGATAAACGTCCCTTGGGAGCGATTGAGTAACATGAAAAAGTTTATAGTAACCGGCATTCAGATGAGAAACAAAGGCTCACAAGCCATGTTTCTGACCTTGTATTTCGGCTTGAAGGCCATTTACAAGGATTGTGAAGTTGTCGGTTTCGCAAACAAATATGATGAACCTGAACAATATACGTTCAAGTTGCTTCCATATGACTATTTTTCTCGCCTGGTGTTTAAATACAGGTTGAATCAAGTTCCATTGCTTGTTCCTCTCTTGACGCGCTTCGCCAGTGTTTGGCGGAAAAGTGACAAGTGGAACGGCAAGATCGCAGAAATGGAAAAGGCGCTGCGAGAAGCGGACGCTATTTTCGATGCTAGCGGTTATACTCTTGGCTCTGGCTGGTCAAAGCAGGGCGGCGGTATGTTGTTGCAGACGATAAGAATTGCCAGGAGATACAATAAGAAAATTGTTCTGATGCCACAAAGCTTCGGCCCATTTGACTGGGATGAAGAAGATAATGGAGACTTTCTTAAGCAGGTAAAGGAAGAATTGGCCTATCCTGCAAAAATATATGCGCGCGAGACAGAGGGATTTGAATGTCTGAAGTCCCTGGGGCTGAAAAATGTCGAATTATCGACAGACATGGTTATCCGGGAGAAATACTTCCCCGAAGCTGGCGACATTAGCGTAACCGATGATAGTCAGGAGATAAATTACCCTGCTCCGGGTTCTGTCGGATTCATCATAAACGAAAATGTATTCAGGATAGGCGACCCCGAATCGGTGCTTAACCTTTATGCTAAGATACTGAACAAGTTGGTCGACAGTGGGGAGAACGTGTACATTTTGAACACGTCTACCGCCGATATACATCTCGTGGAGAATGTTCTTAACAAGATCACTGATCGAGAAAAAGTGAGCGTGATTACCGGTGAGTATTCGAGTCCCGAGCTCATAGATATCATCGGGAAGTTTAAATATGTAGTCGCCTCACGATATCACTCGGTGGTGTTTGCCTACAGAAGTGGCGTCCCTGCGATCATACTTGGGTGGGCCAGCAAATACACTGACTTGGCGGCACATTTCCAGCAGCAGGATTACGTGTTTGACATAAGAAACCCGGGTGTCGACGAAATTATCGAGAAGATCGACAAGATGGGGGCGAATTACGCGAATGAATCGCAGACCATAAAAGATTGCTTGGAAAACATCCAAAAGACATCGGTGATTCAGCAGGCTATCTCTGCTTTGCAGGAATGAACTCTTCCGGCGGCAAGCCGCAGCGCATTTAGCGAATTACGGGGCGATGAATTTCTTCGCCGCGATTGACGTTAAGTCTGCGCGCATGGAGCCGGGCCGAGTTGTGACAGGTCCTCAATAATCCAGCTGATCGGGTGGATGCGAGCGAGGACCTGTCCACACTTGGCGCAAGTGGGCGCCATAAAACGCGCGACTTTCGTTTAGTCTTCTCGCGCGGCAAAGGCTGCCTTTGCTGCTGTAACGGCGTTCATCGCGGCAGGTACACCAGCATAGACTGACACCTGGAGGACGATCTCGACAATCTCTTCCCTGCTCACGCCTGTATTCATCGCTGCTCGCATGTGAAATTCGAGCTGACCTTGCGCAGTACCCATGGCAGCAAGCATGGCGACCGTCAGCATCTCACGGGTGCGTAGATCGATCCCATCGCGGCTGACTATATCTGCGAATGTGTAACCCATCACCAATTCTGCCATTTCCGGCGAGAAGGCGTCGAGATTCTCCTGTACTTTCTTCGGCGCGCCCGGCTCTAGCCGTTCGAGAAGCGCCATAGCTTTGTCGAGGGGTTTGCTCTCGCGGCTCATGCATTCAATCCTTTCATGCCCTCTGCGGGGTAACGTTCTCCAGCGGCAGCCCCGGGCGGAACGAGGCGGTTCAGTTCTTCGATGTCGTCAGGTGTCAGTTCGACACTCAAAGCACTGACATTCTCTTCAAGATATTGGACCCGTTTAGTCCCTGGGATCGGCACGATCGGAACATCATGCGCTTGTCCCTGAGCGATCACCCATGCCAGGGCGATTTGCGCAGGCTTGCATCCCTTGTCCTCCGCCATCTTTTGCACGGCCTGGACGATGAACAGGTTGCGGCTCACATTCGCATCTTCGAAACGCGGAATGGAACGTCGTGCATCGTCTTCGGCCAGATTTTCCGTGGAATTCATGGCTCCTGTCAGGAACCCTCGCCCCAGCGGAGAATAGGGTACAAAACCGATCCCAAGCTCCCTGCAGGCCGTAAACACGCCGTCCTCGGGATCGCGTGTCCAAAGCGAATATTCCGATTGTAGCGCGGTGATCTGATGGACGGTGTTGGCGCGGCGAAGGGTAGCAGGGCTGGCTTCGCAAATGCCGATGTGTCCGATCTTGCCTTCTTCTACAAGACGGGCCAGCGCCTCCATCGGCTCTTCAATCGGACGATCCAATTCGATCCTGTGAATGTAATAGAGATCAATATAATCGGTCCCCAACCGCTTGAGGGATTTGTCGCAGGCTTCCCGAATATAGGCCGGATCATTGGAGATAACGCGCGCATAAGCGCCAGGCTCGCGCAGAATTCCGAACTTCGTGGCAATCGTGACCGCGTCGCGCCCACGCTCCGCAATCAGGCGCCCGACCAGTTCTTCATTGTGGCCGAGACCATAGGTCTCAGCCGTGTCCAGAAATGTCACACCCAGATCGAGGGCACGATTGAGAGTTGTTAGGGACTGTTCGTCATCGCGCGGTCCGTAAAACTCGCTCATCCCCATACATCCCAGTCCCATTGCAGAGACCTTCAGAGGAGCGTTCGATGGCCCAAGCCGCACTTCAGGGATGGGCGTTGCTTCTGTGTTCTTGACCACTGGTTACTCCATATCTTGTGAATTATCGAGAGATACCCCTGCACTCAGTGAACTTGTAGATCGCCCAACGCACTATTACACTGCAAAAATGCAGCATGCCGATTGGAATACCGTCCGGGATTTTCTCGCCGTAGCGCGCACCGGCAGTCTCAATAAGGCTGCGGTGATGCTTGGTGTGAACGCCACGACCGTAGGGCGCCGGGTGGAGGCATTGGAGGCCACCTTGGGCGTTCGCCTGTTCCAGCGAGCACAGACAGGCTTTGTTTTGACCGATGAGGGCCGTGACCTGATAGATCGCGCAGAACAGATCGAAGACGCGGCCATTTCTTTTGAACATCGTGCCGAACAAACTGACAGTGTGAGCGGCCGTGTGCGGCTGGCAACTGCGGAGAACCTCGCCAATTTCATCCTCATACCCGCCTTGGGGACGCTGCGAGAGAAACATCCAAACCTTGTGGTTGAGATGCTAACCGACATTCATTCGGCAAATATCCATCGTAGGGAAGCAGATCTGGCGCTCCGCCTGGTGCGTCCGACCCAGGGTAATGTCACCATCAAACGCGTGGGCCAGATGCGCTGCGGCCTCTACGCATCAGCTGCCTATCTGTCGCGGCGGGAGGCCCGGAAAGACAAGCAAGATATAGGTCGCCTGGACTCAGATCAGTTCATCGCTTGGTCAGACGCATATCATGACCTTCCCTCCGCCAAATGGATCGAGAGGACCCTTCAGGGCCGAAGCCCGGCGGCTGTCCTGACGAGCCTCTATGCCCATCTAGCCGCTGCGCGCGAAGGTTTAGGAATGGCCGTACTGCCGTGCTTCCTCGCGTCGAGTGAGACTTGCTTGCGGCATGTCCCGAGTGAAGCGGACGCAATCACTCAAAACTTGTGGCTGGTTCTGCATGCAGACTTGGCCGCTTCGACACGTGTCAGAGCTGTGGCAGACTTTATCGAGGAGACGGTGAAATCCAGCGCGCGCATACTGGAAGGCTCTTTTGACCCGACGAAGATAAACTGATGAGGAAGCCTTGGTCGCCACAAGCCAAAATGCGGTTCAACATAAGCTCCTCTGAAAAACGCTGAAATCGCAAGCCGATGCCTGCCATTGAGAAACTGGTGCACCCGACAGGATTTGAACCTGTGGCCTCTGCCTTCGGAGGGCAGCGCTCTATCCAGCTGAGCTACGGGTGCCGTGTTTCAGGCCGATAAGGCCGGTGCGGGCGATTAGCAATGCCAGCGCCTCGCGCCAAGTCAAAAGCTACTTCCAGCCCTTGTCGAGGAATTGCGCCGCGCATCCTGCGAGGAATGCGGCGCCCTTGGGCATCACGCTTTCATCCACGATCATGCGGCTGGAGTGGAGGCCGCAGCAACCCTTCCAGTCCGCCCCTTCGGCCGCCACACCCAGGAAAAACATCGCGCCTGGCACCTTTTCCAGCACATAGGAGAAATCTTCTGCGCCCATGGTGGGGGCAGGGCGATCTGACCATGGTTCTTCTCCGCCCAGTTCAAGCGCGACCTGTCTGCCAAGGTCAATCGCGCGAGCATCATTGATGGTCGGCGGAAAACCTGGCGTGATCACCACCTCGGCTGTGCAATTATGCGCCTTGGCGATGTTCTCGGCCAATTGGTGCACGGCGCTTTTCACCGCCTCGCGCCGCTCTGCCGAAAGGTTACGCATCGTGCCAAGCAGGTAAACGCTGTCGGGGATGATATTGTTGGTGGTTCCCGCGTCCATTTTGCCGATTGTGATGACACTGGCTTCTGACGCATTGAAGCGGCGCGTGATCATAGTTTGCAAGGCCAGCACGATTTCCGCGCCCACGGGGACAGGATCGATCGCATCATGCGGCATGGAGGCGTGGCCACCGCTGCCTTTCACCGTAATTTCCAGCAGGTCAGCCGACGCGAGCATCGGTCCGTTGCGCCCTTCAATCCGGCCGTGCGGAGCATTCGGCCAGACGTGAAGTGCGAAGGCGGCATCGGGCAAGGGATATTCGGACGTGCCGCCCAGCAGACCGTCTTCCAGCATGAAGCGTGCGCCGTGATGCCCTTCCTCGCCCGGCTGAAACATGAAGCGCACTTCGCCTGCAAGATCGCCCGCCTGCGATGCAAGATCGCCCGCCTGCGATGCAAGAATGCGCGCCGCACCTGCCAGCATTGCCGTGTGGGCATCATGGCCGCAGGCGTGCATCCGTCCAGCGATTGTCGAGGCAAAGTCCAGAGCTGTATGTTCATTCATTGGGAGCGCATCCATGTCTCCGCGCAGCAGCACACTTGGGCCTGGTTTGGCCCCCTTGAGGATCGCTACGGCCCCGGTGCAGGAGGGCCCCTCGTGCCAGGAAAGCGGGAGATCAGCCAGCGCCGCTTTCACCTTTTCAAGCGTTCGCGGCGTTTCAAGGCCCAGCTCCGGTTCAGCGTGAATGGCGCGGCGAAGGGCCGTGATGGTTCCTTTTTCACCCTTGGCAAGTTCGAGCAAGGCGGCAGTCAGCATTGGTACACTCCCATGATGTCATTGCCTGTTTATGGCGTTTACGGGTCAGCTTGCAACGCGGATATTGGTCCCTATCTTCCGTTTCGCAACTGGCGCGAACCCGCTGCTAGTGCTTTGGAGCGTGACATTTCCGCACGCTGCATGTTGCATACGGATGACAGATTCGTTGCATTTCGACATAAGCCATAGCCAATTCTTGGTGTCAGTGTGTAAAGCGAGCAGGCAATGCAGGGAAGCATCCATCTTTTCGAACGCATGCCTGAGGTCGAGGCGCGCCCTGGCGCAGACGATGAGCGTGCGCTGATGCCATTGCGTGCGCGCCCGCTTGTCGGCCTGATCCGCAATGCACGCAGCCATCGCAATCATGGCGGTGATGGCGCCCATCAGGTGCCGGAAGGCGTAATTGTCACTGCGCCGGGTAAGCGCAGCGATTTGCCCGGTATTCTTGCCGATTTTGCCGAGCGGCGGGTCGATTGCATCGCCATTGACGGCGGTGATGGCACAGTGCGGGATGTCTTGACATGCGGCGCAGGAATATTCGGCGAAAGCTGGCCGATGGTGATTGTGCTACCCAATGGCAAAACCAATGCACTGGCACAGGATCTGGGCATCCTGTCTGCCTGGACGCTTGAAGAAGCCTTGGCGGCGGCAAAGCTGGGTCATATCGTGCGCCGGCAGCCTCTCGTCATTGCAGAGCGTGAGAATGAAAGTGCACAGGTGCGCGGCTTCATCATGGGCGCTGGCGCATTCAACCGCTGCATCGCGCTTGGCCAGAAGTCGCACAAACTCGGCGCGTTCAATGCAGCCGTCGTCGGCGTCACTGCGGGATGGAGTGTATTGCAGGCCCTGCTTGGCGCCAGCAGCAACCCCTGGCGTCGCGGCACACCGATGCGGGTGCGCCTTGGTGATGGCGAGGAACTGACGCATCTTGGCGGCTTGCCGCAGGACGAACGTTATTTGCTCGTCGCCACGACACTGGAAGGCTTTCCCGCAGGCCTCAACCCGTTTCGCTCCGTGATTGAACCGCTGCGGCTCGCGGTGATGGACAACCCCCGGCGCGGATTGCTGCTGCGGATCGGAGCTCTGATGCGCGGCACCGCAAGCGAGGCGACATTACAGCGTGGCGCGCATGTGCTGGGCACAGAGACGATTAACCTTGATCTGTCAGACAGCTTCATCCTTGATGGTGAAGCTTTCCCGGCGGGCAATTACAGGGTTACGGCTGGCTCGAAACTGCGTTTCGTCGTTCCGTGATCGACCGCGTCTGAGCGGTATCGAATGGTCCTGGCCCGATGACCCTTGCATCTCTTGTCACGGCGTCTCTCTCACGCACCATGGATTCCGCAGCGCGTAGCTTTGCGGCGCAACTGGGCGAGGAAGCGGACGCAATGGCGGTCCTGTTTTACGGCTCCAATCTGCGCACCGGCGCGCGCGAGGGCGTTCTCGATTTCTATGTCCTTCTGCCTGGCGAGGCAGAAACCGGCATGTGGCCGCGCGTCTCCTATCGCGAGTGGGACCATCAGGGTGAGAAGCTACGCGCCAAGATAGCGACGATGACGATGGCCAAATTCGCTAATGCAGCAGCTGGCAAATCGCGGGACACCACGATCTGGGCGCGTTTCGTCCAGCCGAGCGCGCTTGCGTGGAGCCGAGACGATGCGGTGGGGCAATCGGTAAATGAGGCGGTGCAGGCCGCCTGTATGACCGCGGCCCGCCTGGCCGTAGCCGCAGGGCCGCCTAGCAGCGCCGAGAAAGATTTCTGGCGCGCGCTATTCCGCGCAACTTACAAGGCAGAATTGCGAGTGGAAAAGCCGGGGCGCGAGGATTCCATCATTGATTTGAATGTCGCGCATTTCGACGGTTTATTGCCTGCAACGCTGGCGGCCGCCAATATCCCTTATTCGCAGAATGGCGAGGTAATCACCCCGATGATGCCCGCTGGTGAGCGCCGACGGATCTTGCGTTGGTGGCACCGGTGCCGCCGGCTCGGCAAACCGCTCAACATAGCGCGACTGGTGCGCGCAACCCGCACTTTCGACGGCGCCGGACGCTATGCCGCCTGGAAGGTGGAACGGCACACCGGGGTGAAGGTGGAGATCACGCCATGGCGCGAAAGCCACCCTGTGCTGGCGGCACCCGGTGTCTTGTGGCGGGTATGGCGCGCAAAGCGCAAGGGTTGAAGAGCACTTGCGCCCGGGCGTTACATATAGCGCATTCTGATCGCCATCGGCTTCACTTCGCGCCCGATCGAAAAGCGCGTCCTGTCTATACTCGGGCGGCCCAGATTGAAGATGTTGATACTGGGGTTGTTTGACATGCCTCCGCCATCGGTGCGGATATCGGTGCTGCCATTGCCATTTACATCATGCCGAATGGCGATGGCGTAATTGCCGGTGGCGGGGACGGGCATGCAAACCTGCATGTTGCCCGCGCGCGCAGGCACTTCGATCCGGTGCAGCCAGCGGCCGCGTTCCAGCCAATCGGCATCGGTCCCGCGATAAAGCTGAATGCGCAGGGTGCCGCGCGAAGCGGCGACATCGGTAACATTGATCCACACTGCCGGGCCGCTACCTTGGCAGGGCGCAACCGAATGCCGCAGTTCCTGGCGATATTGCTGGGCGCTGGCGGGAAGCGAAAGTACTGCAAGAATCACTGAGCCGAACAAAAGGGCGCCAGCTTGGCGAAGAATGCGAGTGGTCATACGTAGTCCTGTCCTGCGAATATTTACCTGTTTGGGAAAGCTGCGCGTGAAATGCCAGTAAGGTACGCCAGTTTTGCGTGCGATTTGCGACACCGCGTCGGTTCCCCTGTTCGCCTCTATTTGCACTTTTGGCAGTGAACATCGGCTGAAGAGCGCCGTCAGACCTGCGAAACACAAAGTTTTCCCCCGCGATTAACCTTTTTTGGCCCTGCCCCTGCTTGAGCGGCGATTCGCAGATCATTATCGTCGAAAACCAATCATGACACTTCCACTCATCTCGCCCTCGATCCTTTCTGCCGATTTTGCCCGGCTGGGAGAAGAGGTGCGCGCGATTGACGAAGCCGGTTGCGACTGGGTCCATGTCGATGTGATGGATGGCCATTTCGTGCCCAATATCACCATCGGTCCCGATGTCGTGAAGGCGCTGCGCCCGCACACAACGAAAACCTTCGATGTGCATCTGATGGTGTCACCGGTGGATCAGTGGCTTGAAGCATTTGCCGATGCCGGTGCCGACATCATCACCGTTCACCCAGAGGCAGGGCCGCATGTCCATCGCACGGTGCAGGCCATTCGTTCATTGGGCAAGAAGTCGGGCATTTCGCTCAACCCGGCAACGCCCGCAAAGATGCTCGATTATCTGATCGAGGATATCGACCTTGTTCTTATCATGAGCGTCAATCCGGGCTTTGGCGGCCAAAGCTTCATCGCCTCGCAATTGCGCAAGATCGAGGCGGTCCGCAAAATGATCGACAAGGGCGGGCTGGACGTGCTGATCGAAGTGGATGGCGGGGTGAACCCCGATACTGCGCGCCAGTGCATTGATGCGGGGGCCGATGTGCTGGTGGCCGGTTCCGCCACCTTCAGAGGTGGGCCAGAGCAATATGCTGCCAATATCGCCGCCTTGCGCGGAGGGGCTGGATGAACGCCGAATCGTCCGGCTTGCGCAGCGATGTGCGGCTGCGCCATGACGCAGGCCAATCCGGGGATCGTTCTGCGAAATTGGCCGATAAGGCCGCTATCGATTTCGGGAAAGATCGCCTGTCTCTTATACACATCTCCGAGCCCACGAGACTAGGCA
>OJBY01000190.1_pt1 | contig 39664 bp, 36 predicted proteins | sample 1591731 | NCBI WGS metagenome assembly OJBY01 (sample SAMN05416837, study PRJEB24817) | seawater metagenome | isolation source: Sea water | place: Canada:Atlantic | collected 2013-07
GGGATGGAAGCGCCAGTTGGACAATCGCTCCCCCGCGTTGCGCAAGGCCTTGTCCGGCAAATTGCCAAGATCGCCTGACGCGCCCTGATCTTTGTGAAGCTGCTCGCAAAGCACATCGGCCAGCCTGTCAGGCAGAGCTTCGCGGATGATTGTGCGCAGGTGCAGCGCGGGCGTTGCGCGCTTGGCATCGATCAGCCAGCCGGGCTCGCGATCTGGCAGGAAATTGATGGCAAGGGGGTCCCCGGCTTTCCAATAGCTCGAAATTTGCAGGATTGCAGGTCCAGACAAGCCGCGGTGGGTGAATAGGGCAGCTTCGCGAAAGCGTGTTTTGCCTGCCGCTGCCTCGACATCGGCTGCAACGCCTGACAGTTCACAGAACAGCACTTCTTCGCCGCCCAGCGTCAGCGGGACCAGTGCAGGCCGCGGCTCCACTATCTTGAGGCCGAACTGCCGTACCAGCCGATAAGCAAAATCGCTCGCTCCCATTTTGGGGATGGATGGTCCGCCGGTTGCGATAACGAGGGCAGGGGCGTCAAAGCTGCCATATTGCGTTGTGACCCGATAGCTTCCGCCCGTATGCTCGACACTGGCGACATGTTCATTGTTGCGGATCGTCACCTTGCCCGGGCCAGCGGCACATTCCTCCAGCAGCATATCGACGATCTGCCGTGCCGAACTATCGCAGAATAGCTGGCCAAGCGTCTTTTCATGCCAGGCGATGGAATGCTTCTCCACCAGGCCGAGGAAATCGCGCGGCGTATAGCGGCTGAGCGCCGATTTTACGAAATGCGGATTGGCCGACAGATAATTTGCAGGGCCAGCGTTGATATTGGTGAAATTGCACCGTCCGCCGCCAGAGATGAGTATCTTCTTGCCGACCTTCTCACTGCTTTCGAGCACCAGCACGCGCCGCCCGCGCTGCGCGGCCAATGCTGCGCAAAACAGGCCGGCTGCCCCGCCGCCAAGAATTATCGCATCGTAAGTGTCAGACAATCAAGCCTCGCTGCTGAAAGGGTACCGCCGCGGGCGCGCAGCGAAGAAGAACAGGATGGTGCCAACCGCGAAAATCAGGCCGAGCATCTGGAACGCCTTTGCGCTGGCATGACTGGCAACCCACAGGGTGGCGACAGCTGCCAGTAATGCGATAACCAGATGCCACCATGGCGTTTGATCGCCATCCCTTCGTTCCAGCACGGGCAAGGCCAGTGCAGAAAGCAGATAGGTGACCAGTCGGGACAGCGTGCTGGCCACCGCCAGTGCAGCAAACCCGCCCCAGAAGCTGAAAAGAATGGCAATACCACCGTAAAAAAGGATCGAAACGTCTGGCGTCTGAAAGCGTGGTGACACGTGGGCAAAAACGGCAGGAAGTGTCCCTTGTTCTGCCATGCCATAGGTCATGCGTGGCACCACGATCCCGCCATTGAGCGTGTTTGCCGCAACCGAGAAGGCCGCGGCCAGTGAAATCACCACCACGCCCGCCTGACCGGCAATCTCTCCCGCAGCGGCAGCAAGCGCGCTCTCACCGCCGCCAGCATCCGGCGCGATTGCCAGATACGCCCAGATCACTAGCATGTAGAAAAGCGCGACTGCTGCCAGCGTAGTCATCAAGGCGAGCGGAATGGTGCGGCGCGGGTTGCGCAATTCACCAGCCGGAAAATTCGCATTCTCAAACGCCATATACGCATAAAATGTCAGCAGAACGACGCTTTCAAAATCAGTGAATTGAGGAAGGGTTAGGCCCACTGCGGGGTCATGGGTAAGCAGGCCGACGATGGTCAACACGACAAGCGGCGCAAGCTTGATTATCGTCATTGTCCCAAGGACGCGAACCGATGCGCGCATTCCCACCAGATTGATCAAGGTTACAAAGGCGATGAACGCAATAGTGGCGACAGAGCGCAGGAAGGAATCTTCCAGAGCGGGAAACAAGACCGCCAGATAGGCAATGGCGACATGGGCATTCGCCGCGACGGCCACCACTGCCGAAGCGTAACGCATCCAGCCCGATTGAAAGCCGGCAAATTTCCCGAAAGCGGCGTTGGCATACAGCACTGGCCCGCCGTGACCATCGAACCGCATGGCCAGGGCCGCAAATACCCATGCCAGCGGCAGAATGATCAATGCGCCCAGCAGCATCATCCACGGGGCGAAATTTCCAACCGCGGCTACCAGAATGGCCGGCATGGCGAAAATGCCAGAACCGATCATGCCATTCACGGGAAACAGCGCCGTGCCCCAAAAACCTACCGTGCGCGGCAGCTTATCCGCTGGGTTCATGAAATTTCCTGCTCGTTCAATGGAAAGCGGCACGCTGCCCTGTGGGACGCGCCAGCGCAAGCTTTGCCAATTGATCTATCACCTCCTATCTCGTGGCTGATGTCGCGCAGCAAAGCAGGTTCTCCGCCCGATCCACGGGGCAAGGAGCGTTTCAATGAAGAACGCGCAGCCTATACGGTAAAGGGCAATGCGCAGCCTGATCTGGACGGTGGCATCACTGCAATCCGCGAAGTGGTCAAAACGCTGAAGCCCAAGCCTGGCGTTTACCGCATGATCGATGCGCGCGGCGATGTGCTATATGTCGGCAAGGCGCGTAGCCTGAAGGCGCGGGTGGCCAATTACACGCAGATCAAGGGGCTGACGAACCGCCTTCAGCGCATGGTTTCGCAGACGCGTGGCATGGAAATCGTGACCACCAATTCAGAGGCCGAAGCGCTGCTGCTGGAAGCGCAGTTCATCAAGAGATTTCGCCCGCCTTACAATGTGTTGTTGCGCGATGATAAGAGTTTCCCTTTCATCCATCTGCGCGAAAGCCACGATTTTCCGCGCATCATGAAGCATCGCGGAGCGCGCAAGGCTAAGGGCGCATATTATGGCCCCTTCGCCAGCGCGGGATCAGTCAATACGACGATCAATGCGCTGCAGAAACTATTCCTCCTAAGGTCTTGCACAGACAGCTTTTTTGCACGTCGGGATCGACCGTGCCTCCTGTATCAGATCAAGCGGTGCAGTGCGCCATGTGTCGGGCGGATCGACAAGGAAGGCTATGATCGGCTGATCCGCGAAGCGAAGGATTTCCTTGGCGGCAAATCGGGCGCTGTGCAGGCGCAGATAGAACAGCAGATGGCGCAAGCGGCCGAAGCGCTTGACTTCGAAACTGCAGCGCTGCTGCGTGACAGGCTGCGGGCCGCGACTTTCATTCAGGGATCGCAGGCCGTCAATGCCGAAGGGGTAGGCGATGCCGATGTTTTTGCCCTGTCGGCCAAGGGCGGCCATGTCGGCATCCAGGGCTTTTTCGTGCGGGGGGGGCAGAACTGGGGTCATCGCGCGTTTTTTCCCAGCCATGTGCAGGATGTGGAAGACGCCGAAGTGCTGGCGCGCGTGCTTGCGCAGTTTTATGAAGAAGTGCCGCCGCCGCCGCATATCCTCGTCGATCGCGAATTGCCTGAACAGGCGCTGCTTGAAGAAGCTTTTGCAAAGTTGGCGGGGCGCAAGGTCAGCATTTCCATCCCGCAGCGCGGCGAAAGGCGCCGCCTGATGAAGCAGGCCAGCCGCAATGCAACGGAAGCGCTGGACAGGCGACTGGCTGAAAGCGGTACACAGGCAAAGGTCATGCGCGAATTGACTGAATTCCTCGAATTACCGGAGGTGCCCGCGCGGATCGAGATTTATGACAACAGCCACATTCAGGGCAGCAAGGCAGTTGGCGCAATGGTGGTGGCGGGGCCAGAAGGCTTCATCAAGAACCAATATCGCAAGTTCAATATCAAGAGCGCGCAGACCAATGACGATTTCGGCATGATGCGCGAAGTGCTGGAACGCCGCTTTTCCCGCGCCATGAAGGAAGATCCGGACAGGGAGAAGGCGGGCGTGTGGCCTGATCTTGTGCTGATTGACGGCGGCAAGGGGCAAATGAGCGCCGTGCGCGACACGCTGGAGGAATTGGGCATAGAGGACGTGCCGCTGATCGCGATTGCCAAGGGCCCGCATCACGGGCGCGAAGGGCGCGAAGTATTCCACTTTCCCGATGGACGTGAAAAGACGCTGCCAACGAATTCGCCGGTATTATTCTACATGCAGCGCCTGCGTGACGAATCGCACCGCTTTGTCATTGGCGCACACCGAGCCAAGCGCAGCCGCGCCATCACGGCATCGCCGCTGGACGAAATCCCTGGCATCGGTCCAGCGCGAAAGCGCGCATTGCTGCTGCATTTCGGCACCGCCAGCAAGGTGCGTGCAGCCGCGCTGGCCGATTTGAGACGCGTGCCGGGCATCAGTGAGAGCGGCGCGCAGAAAATCTACGATTTCTACCACGCGCGCTAACATTTTGACGCAGATCAAGGTGTTTGTGGTATGGTGCGCGCATAGGTGGTGCAGGAGGAATGTCATGCGATCACTATTGCTTCATGTTCACGATGAACCGGCCTTCGATGCACGGTTGCAGGTCGCTCTTGATCTGGCGCGCGCATTCAAAAGCCATCTCACATTACTGCACACCATACCTTTCACTATGGTGATGCCGATTGATCCCTATGGCATGACTGCTGCCGAACTCTCGCCCTCTGCCAAGGTCGCCGCAGATGAATTTCGCATTCGTATCGAAGCACGGCTGGCAGGCGAGGATGTCGCATGGGACTGGGTCGCGGAATTTGGCTTGGCTTCGTCACAGATTCTCGAACATGCGGCGCTGAGCGATCTGGCGATACTTGGCGCGGGCAATAGCGATGGCAGCAAGAGCGCATCAAAACTGGCGGGAATGCTGGCAATGCAATGCCGGACGCCGATACTGGTGGTACCGGATAAGGCGCGCGAAATAGATCCCGGCGGTGCGGCAGTGGTCTGCTGGAACGGATCGCAAGAGGCATCGCGCGCCTTGCGCGCAGCTGTGCCCCTGTTGCAGGCGGCCAGCGCGGTCACGCTCATCCAGGTCGCGGAAACAGACGAACAGGAAGAAGGATTGTTGCCGCCGACGGCAGCCGCCCGCTTTCTCAACCGGCACGATATCGATTGCGAGATTGCGGAGATCGCAAGGGACGGGCGCAATGTTGGCGCCCTTTTGCGTGATGAGGCGCGAGCGCGTGAAGCACATTTCATGGTGATGGGCGCCTATGGCGTGCCTCGCTTGTTCGAAACGCTCTTCGGCGGTGTCACCCGCACTGTACTGACCGATCCCCAAGTGCCCGTGCTACTGGCGCACTGAGCATGCCAGCAGCCCGTCAGTTTACGCGCTGCAATTGCAAGTCATGGAAATCATAGGAGAAATCGGTGAGGTCGGAGATTGCCTGCATTGTCAGGCCGGTCACCGCGCCATCTTCCACCAAGAAATCGACATAGGCATCAGCCTTCAACGATGAATCGGGCCAGAAAGCGGCAAAGCGATTGCCGGAAATATGCGTCAATGCGCCATCCAGAATTTCCGAACGGCTCATATCGATAAATAGCCCATCAGCGTCCTGACTAATATGGACAGCCCCATACCAGGCATCCCAATAGGTGCCAGCATAGGCGGGAAGCGCAAGGTCAGGCGCGCTGGGGGCACCGGGCGCCTGCACCATGTCGGCGATCAGGACTTCTCCGTTTTGCTCTGCCGACCTGAAAGCTGCGCCCAGATCCGCAATCAGATCACGCTTCTCATCTGCAATAAGCGCGTTGGCGATGTGATAAGTGAAGCTGTGTGCTGCCGGTCGGTAATCATTCGACGATGCGAAAATCGCGATACCTTTTTCGGGCAGCAGAATCAGATTGCTGACCACGCCCGGCGCGCCGCCTGAATGGCGCACCATCAATGTTCCCTCGTAATCCTGCACGAACCAGCCCAGCGAATAGAGCGCGAGGTGGCTTGAGCCGCTGGCCTTCAGAAAGCCGGGAGCTGACACTGGCGTCACCCCTGTCCAGACTTCTGCCAGCTGCGCTTCGCTGAGCAGGCGCTCGCCCCTTTGTGTAACCCCGTCATCCAACCAGAATTTGGCCCAGGTCATCATGTCGCCTGCGGTGCAGAAAATGCCGCCAGCCGCCGACCATGTGGGAGAGAATTGCAGCCGTTTGTCCACCGGCACGCCGGCGTCTGCGTTGGCGGCGCGTTCATGCCCTGTCACAACCGACATTCCTTCAGGAATACGGTCCATCTGAGCAGCGCATCCCGTCAGGCCGATGGGAACAAGCAGTTCATCGGTGACGAAATCGGCCCAGCTATCTCCGGAAACCCGCTCCACAATTTCACCCGCGACGATGTAGAGCAGATTGTCGTAGGCGTAGCCGTCCCGAAATCCGGTGGATGGGCGCAAATGCGGCAGGGCGGCGATTACGTCTGCCGGGGCTGCATTGCCATCGGGCCAGATGAGCAAATCGCCTGCGCCGAGCGGAAGGCCGGATCGGTGCGTGAGCGCATCGCGCACGGTGAAATGTTCGCTCACCCACGGATCATACATTGCAAATTCGGGAATGTAGCGGCGCACAGGCGCATCCCAATCGACCTTGCCGCGATCCACAAGGATTGCGAGCGCTGTAGTGGTGAAAGCCTTTGAGATTGACGCGATGGGGAAGGCCATGTCGGTGGTGACAGGGCGGTTGCTGCCTTCTTCTGCTGTGCCCAATGCGCCGAGATACACCATTTCGCCATCGATCAGCACCGAAGCGACCATGCCGGTGGAATCGTAAGCTTCAAGGGTTCGCTGCAATTCCGCTTCGTAATCGAGCGCGGGCCGGCTGACTGGCGCGACAGCAGCGACGTCCTGTGCCTGTGCAGCCGGAGATATGGCGGCCAGCGTCAAAGCGATCAAACTTGCCAGAACTTTCATCCCGCGCGAATTTCCCATTTGAGATCCGGTGTCAAAGGTGCCGCAACATACCTTCCTGCGTAACACTTGCCACCAAACGCCCATCGCGTGAAAAAATTTCACCTCGGGAAAAGCCCCTTGCGTGGCCGGACCATGGGCTGTCAGTGCGAAAGAGGAGCCATTCGTCGAGCGAGAAATCCTCGTGGAACCATACTGCGTGATCGAGGCTGGCCCCTTTGACCTTCCCCTGATGTAACGCCTTCCCGGATGGCTGGATTGCCGTTGCGAGGAGCTGGAAATCCGAAACATAGGCCAAGACCGCGCGATGCACTGCCAGATCGGTTGGCAATGGGGAAATTGTGCGAAACCACACGTTGCTGACCGGCTCGCGTGACTGCGGAGATTGCCAGTCGCGCGGTTCTACTGATCGAAAATCCACTGGAAGGGGACGTTCCAGAAATTGCTTGATCCGTCCTTCTGGCAAGGCCTCGGCCATTTCGCGGCGGATTACGGCATCTGGCACCAAGTCCTCTGGCGGTAGAACATCGGGCATCGCGGGATGTTGGTGGCCCGGACCTTCCACCACCTTCTGGAAAGACGCGACAAAATTGAGGATAGGCTTGCCCTGCTGGCTGGCCACAACGCGGCGATTGGAAAAGCTGCGCCCGTCCAGATCACGTTTTACGCGATATTCGATAGGCAATTCATCGCTGCCCGAACGCAGGAAATAAGCGTGAAGCGAATGGACAGGGCGATCCTGGTCTACAGTGCGGCTGGCTGCGCCAAGTGCCTGCGCAATGGCTTGCCCGCCAAACACACGTCCGGTTCCGTCAGGCCGTCTTCGGCCGATGAAAATATCCGGACCGGTGGCCTCCAGATCGAGGAGAAAGACGAGATCGGCGACAATCCTTTCGGGCGTCGGTTTTTTTTCGGGAAAGGCATCCATCAATGTTTCCCATGCTCGCAGCCAGCCTTTGCGTCAAGCGAGCCCGGGAATCTTGCGCGCAATCCGCATAGCTGTGGCTTTTATGCGATTGCGTGCTGGCCAGCGGCCCGGGGCTCTGGGTTTCAGGCCCCACCGGCGCAACATATTGTTGAGCGCACGCGCATCGGCCTCTGCAAAGCTCCATTCGCTGCGCCAGGTTACCGACAGCGAGATTGAAACTTCCTTGCCATTGCGGACATGATGGGGCGCCATCACGGGCACGTAAATGGCATCCCCACGATAAAGGTTGAACCTGTGGCCATTGCTGGAAAATGCGTCATCCCAACGTAATTCGCGTGCGCCGCCTGTATGATAGGCCTCATGGCTCTGATCAGGCGCGAAGCACGAATCACCTGCCGGATAGACCGTCATCGTCTTCCTGCCGCGCAATTGCATCAGGATATTGTGTTCAGGATCAAAGTGATAGGGTGTCACGGCATGGGGGCTGGAAATGAAGACAAATCCTTGCATGTCCATCATCTTGCCCGTGCGCGGCTCCACGACCGGGCGGATTTCTTCCAGAAGATCTTTCAATAGCGCGGCATAGGGCGCTATTATCTCGATATTCTTCAGCACGGCCCAACTGTTTGATGTTGCAATAGAGCGTATGGTTTCCCCGATCGTGAGGCCATTGCCTTCGGGTTTGCCATCGACGCCGATTGGCACATTACCACGGTTATATTCGACCTTATCGGCTGGCAGGACTTCACCAAGCATCGCCAGCGCATCGAGATCGAGCAGTGGATGGGACATCAGCCGATGTTCCAGCTTGTGGGCACCTTCGGGATAGGACAGCTTGAAGCTGTCACGCGAAGTGGCTGGGAAGGTGCGTCGGGCGCTCGTCGACCGAGTGCGGATGGAGCGGGCCATGTCTGTCATGCTGATACCGTCATGTTAAGTGGCTTGCCATGCCCCCGCGTTTCATGGCGGGCGAGAGCGGCAAAGATGGCACGGCGGACCGGGCCCCCGATGCCGATGGAATGGCGGGCGATGGTGCGCCGCTCGCGCCAGAAATGGTCGATCATCGGATGATCCTGCGCTGCGCAGCTATCGGTCCAGATAATGTCGTCGCGATCCAGCATGGCAAGGTTTTCCCGCTGAAGAAGCACACCAGGTGAAAAACGGGCAAAATCCTCGTCAAATGCGGTCTTGAACGAAAAGGCGCCCGGCGCGGTGAGGAAATTGGCGAGCATCGCAATGGGCTGGCCATCCAGTGTCATGGCAAGGCGTTGCAGCCGCCCACGCTGCGCAGCACCTTCCAAAGCACCACAAAACAGACTTTGCGTAGCAATATCGCAGGCGAGGGCAGAACCGGATTTGCCTTTCCAACCGCGCCGCTCCAGCGCGAGGAAATTCTGCGACCAGTCTGCAATTGCGTCAGCATTGTCCAGCTTCTCCACCTCAAGCGTGCCCATTTCGGCAAGGCGGCGTTGCTGGCGGCGAAGTTCCTTGCGCTTCTTGGTCGACAGCGCCTGATCGAAATATTGTTCGGAAGTGTCCGTGCTGGATAACATTGCGCGCGTTTCAAGCATGACGGTTGCGGCCGGGCGCGCATTGTCCTTCGGCGTGAGATAGGTTTGCAGCGCATCATGCACCGGCCCGGTGGTGGGCATTTGTGTGAGGTGCAGGAAAGCAGCCATTCGCGGGCGGCGATCAGCCCAGCTGAACAGATGTTGCCAGAACATGCGTTCAAACCCCCGCGCAACCAGCGGAGTGCCGAGGAAGCAATTATCGTGCACCCAATTGCGCAGATGTGGCACGGGATAGCCGTAATAGCGGTTTTCCCTTTTGACAGGCATCAGCCCGAAAAGCCTGCCGTCCACTTCCAGCTTGAGTATGGTCACGCTGCCCTGCGGATCGAGCGCATCGAGCGCAGGAAGCATGAACCAGCTTTCGAAGAATGGATTGGGCTCGGCAACGATCTGGGCGAGAGCATCCCATTCGGAAATGCGATCCACTGAGGACATGTCACGCCAGTCACATGCCGAAAAAACCGCCTGTGTTCCGCGCAGCGCACCATGAACGCAGCCATCCCCTGCCAGGGGGAACCCGCGCGTTTCAAGATGAAAATGTTTGCCCAATGGCCTGTGCTTACTCGTTGAAGGCGGGATGCATTCACCCGCTGCACAGTCTCTGCGCCATTCCCCGCCAAGGAATGGCTAAGCGTTAGGGTAAAGAAAACCCTGCCCGGATTGCTCCGGACAGGGTTTCAGGTGCCGAAAATTCGGCGGTTTCGCCGTCAGGCAGCGTTTGCAGCCAACGCTGCCAGCAAAAGCAGCGCGACGATATTCGTAATCTTGATCATGGGGTTCACGGCAGGACCGGCAGTGTCCTTGTAAGGATCGCCAACCGTATCGCCCGTCACCGCAGCCTTATGCGCTTCAGAGCCCTTGCCACCGTGATTGCCGTCTTCGATATATTTCTTGGCATTGTCCCATGCGCCGCCACCTGCGGTCATGGAAAGCGCCACGAACAGGCCGCCGACAATCACGCCGAGCAACAAGGCACCTAGTGCGGCAAAGCCGTTTTCCTGGCCTGCAATGGCGGTGATGACGAAATAGACCACAATCGGTGCGAGCACCGGCAGCAGCGACGGAATGATCATTTCCTTGATCGCCGCCTTGGTCACGAGGTCCACCGTGCGAGCGTAGTCAGGCTTCTCGGAGTAATCCATGATGCCCGGCTTTTCCTTGAACTGCTCGCGCACGTCCTTGACCACATCGCCCGCAGCGCGGCCAACAGCGGTCATGCCCATCGCTCCGAAGAGATAAGGCAAAAGCGCGCCGAGCAGCAGACCGACGATCACATACGGGTTCTCAAGGCTGAAATCGACATCCGCATTCGGGAAGAATTCGGCCAGATCGGTGGTGTAGGCGGCGAACAGGACGAGTGCGGCAAGACCGGCAGAACCGATGGCATAGCCCTTGGTCACAGCCTTGGTAGTGTTGCCTACCGCGTCCAGCGCGTCTGTCTTTTCACGCACGCTTTCATCCAGACCAGCCATTTCGGCAATGCCGCCGGCATTGTCGGTGACAGGACCGTAAGCGTCCAGCGCCACGACCATGCCTGCCAGCGCCAGCATCGACGTCGCCGCATAGGCAATGCCCATGAGCCCGGCGAGCTGATATGCGCCGATGATACCGGCCACGATGGCCAGCGTCGGCAGCGCAGTCGATTCAAGACTGATGGCCAGACCCTGGATCACATTGGTGCCGTGGCCTGTTTCAGACGATTTGGCGATCGAGCGGACCGGACGGAAACCGGTGCCCGTGTAATACTCCGTAATCCAGATAATCACGCCGGTCAGCACCAGACCGATTACCGAAGACCAGAACAGGTCCATGCCGGTAAACACGGCGATGGACGATGTGCCTTCTTCCGACAGCGGAGCGCCCGGATCGACTGCGCCAAGATTGGCATCGCCGAACGGGGTATTCATGTCGCCCAGCGCATAATGGATGACGAACCAGATCAATGGGACGGACAGAACGGCCGTGACAAGGAAGCCCTTGTACATTGCGCCCATCACATTCGTGCCGCCGCCAAGGCGCACGAAATAGGTGCCGATAATGCTGGTGACGATGCACGCGCCGCCGATCAGCAGCGGCAATGCCATCATCGGCATAAGCATATCGCCGAGGCCCTTCATCAACAGCGCGGTCAGGACCATGGTTGCACCAACGGTGACAACATAGGTTTCGAACAGATCGGCAGCCATGCCGGCACAGTCACCGACATTGTCGCCAACGTTATCTGCAATAACGGCAGGGTTGCGAGGATCATCCTCGGGGATGCCCGCTTCTACCTTGCCGACGAGATCGGCGCCGACGTCTGCGGCCTTGGTGAAGATACCGCCGCCAAGACGTGCGAAGATGGAGATGAGCGAGGCACCGAAGGCGAGACCGACAAGGCCGTCAATTACTTCACGGCTGTTGGCCGCATGGCCGGCAGGACCGGTCAGATACCAGAAGAACACCGCAATCGCGAGCAGGGCAAGGCCTGCCACCAACATGCCGGTTATGGCACCTGCGCGAAAAGCCAGGGTAAGACCCTGTTGCAGGCCCGTCATCGCGGCTGCTGCCGTGCGCAGATTGGACCGCACCGAGATATTCATCCCGATAAAGCCCGCCACACCTGAAAGGATGGCGCCGATGATGAAGCCGATGACAGGAATAATGCCGAGGAAAATCCCGACCAGCACCGCGACGACAACACCGACAATCGCGATGGTTGTATACTGGCGTTTCAGATAGGCTTGCGCGCCTTCCTGAATAGCCCCGGCGATTTCCTGCATTTTTTCGTTGCCGGGATCGGCACCGAGAACCTGGCGGCTGGTTATAAAGCCGTAAACGACGGCGAGAAGTCCCAGCACAACTGCGATAAGTACGAGGTCCATGACCTTTTCGTCCCCTCTCCAAAATGAAAACGGCCCGGTTTGCCGGGTCCGCATATGTATCAGGGCTAGGGAAGTCGTTCCAATTCCACAAGCGCAAAGCGCCAGTTTCTTACAGAGAGAGGCGGATACCCCCCTATTTGTGCATATATCCCAATCCATCGGAATTGATGATTGGTTCACCATCCAGGAACAGCGGGGCAAAACCCCTGGCCTCCACCGCGCCTATTCGCGTGGCCTGAACGGGAGGAAAAGTGCCTTCCGGCAAGGTAAACAGCAATTCGTAATCATCGCCCCAGCGAAGGCAATCATCGCGCCGTGCCTCATCGGCCACGGGCACATCAGCACCCTGTATCGCAAAGGAAGCTTCGCTCGCTTCGGCCATGCGAAATGCGTCGAGCAGCAGGCCGTCCGATATATCCATCATGGCAGTGGCGAGCGGGGCGAGGTCGAAACCTTCCGCCAGGCGCGCCATCGGGCGGGAATAGGCTGTCGCATCGGCTCCGGTGCCATCACGCAGGGCCTCGAAACCCAGCATGGCCTTGCCAAGGACGCCGGTCACAAAAATCGCATCACCGATCCGCGCACCAGCGCGCGCGGGGACTGGCGTATGCGCTGCTTTACCGATCGCTGTCAGCCCCATTGCCTGCCCACCCTTGCCATCGGGCGCGCCTGCCACCGTGTCTCCGCCCAGCAGCGGCACCCCGTAATGCGACAGTACATCGTCCAGCCCTTCGACAAAGGCATCATCGCCAGCGCCCAGCATGTAGCCGAGCACTACGCCCAACGGCTCTGCTCCCTTTGCGGCAAGATCGGAAAGATTGGTGGCGACCAGCTTCCATGCGACATCGGCCATGTCCTGCCCCTTCAGGAAGTGGCGGCCTTCCACAAGCATGTCATGCGTTATGACGAGAGTATGATCACCCAATGACAGGACGGCGACATCATCTGCCAGTCCACGGGCTCCCTCATGCAGGGGCAGATGACGGAGAGCTGCGATAAATTCCGTTTCATTCAAAGCATCAACCCCCTCGACATCCTTAACCTGCCAGATCAGACCCTAATCGCGCGCATCCTTGCCGATTGCATCCAATATGCCGTTCACGAACTTTGCTTCACGTTCATCAAAAAAGGCGTGGGCGACATCGACATATTCGCTGATGGCGGTGGCCTTGGGCACATCGGCCCGGGCGAGCAATTCATAGGCGCCGCAGCGCAGGATTTGCAGCATCGTCTTGTCGAGGCGGGCGATCGTCCAGCCCTGCGCCAGTTTGCCTTGCAACGCGGCATCAATTTCATCCTGCCGCGCAATCGTGCCGGACACGACGTCGTCAAAGAAATCGACCTCGGCCTCTTCATATTGATCGTCTTCGATTTCCTTGCCCAGCCGATGCTGGTGGAATTCATCAAGCAGTCGGGCGGTGGCGGTCTTTTCCATATGGCGCTGATACAGCGCCTGCACGGCGGCAAGGCGCGCGGCGGAACGGTGGCGGGATCGGGCGGGCTTGTTCATTTGAGGCGCACTTTCACGCTGGCGGCATGGGCGGGAAGCCCTTCAATTTCTGCAAGGGCGGCAGCGGCTGGCCCGATGGTGCGCAGGGCGGCTTCATCCAGCTCGATAAAGCTGGTGCGTTTCATGAAATCCAGCACCGAAAGGCCGCTGGCAAACCGCGCTCTGCGCCCAGTGGGCAGGACATGATTGGGTCCGGCGACATAATCGCCGACGGCTTCCGGAGTATGACGGCCAAGAAAAATGCTGCCCGCGTGGCGGATTTTTGCAAAGATCGCTTCCGGATCGTCAACGGCCAGTTCAACATGTTCTGCTGCAAGGCGATCAGCGAGGGCGGGGGCCTGTGTGGCAAGATCGTCCACCACGAGGATTACGCCGTGGTTTTCCCAGCTTTCATGCGCCGTGCGCTGCGTCTTGATCTGCGCCAGCAGCACGCCGAGCGCATCTTCGACCATTTCACCAAATTGGGCATCGTCGGTAATCAATATGCTTTGGCTGGCGGGATCGTGTTCGGCCTGGCTGAGCAGGTCTGCCGCAAGCCAATCGGGGTTTGATTTATTGTCCGAAATGACGAGAATTTCACTGGGCCCTGCCACCATGTCGATGCCGACCACGCCGTAAAGCTGGCGCTTGGCTTCTGCCACCCAGGCATTGCCGGGACCGGTGATGACATCGACCGGTGTGATCGTTTCGGTGCCATAGGCCAGCGCGCCAATCGCCTGCGCCCCGCCGATGCGCCAGATTTCCTCGATACCGCAAACATGCGCGGCGGCGAGCACCAGATCGTTGATTTCTCCCCTTGGCGTGGGCGTGGCCACCACCAGTCGCTCTACCCCGGCAACCCGCGCTGGAATTGCATTCATCAGCAGGGATGAAGGATAGGCAGCGCGCCCGCCCGGAACATAAAGCCCCGCCGCGTCTACGGGCAGCCACTTGGCGCCCAACCTTACGTTCTGCGCGTCGCGATAATCGCGGTCCTGCGGTCGCTGGCCCTCGTGGTAGTCGCGTATCCGGTCTGCGGCGAGTTGCAACGCCTCCTTCGTTTCCGGCGCAAGCGCATCATGGGCAGCACGGCACTGGTCTGCATCTATGCGCCATGTGGCAGGATCATCAGACAACGCGTGCTTGTCCAGCCGCATGGTCATGTCGCGCAAGGTATCATCGCCGCTCTGACGCATCTTGCGCAGTATTTCGCGCACGTCATGCGCCACAGTCTCATCGCTTTCCCGGCGATCGTTCACGATGCGGGTGAATTTGCGTTCGAAATCCTCATCACCGGTATGCAGGCGCTGCATCAGGCAGCATCCTTCATCGTTGCAGCGCGGAAGGCATCTACCAATGCGGCGACGCGTGGATCGGTTTTCAAGGCGGCGCGGTTGACGATCAGGCGGCTGCTGACCTGCATGATCGTATCCTTTTCCACCAGCCCGTTGGATTTGAGAGTCTGACCGGTCGACACCAGATCGACAATGCGACTGGCCAGTCCGCTGTAAGGTGCAAGTTCCATCGCGCCGTTCAGCTTGATACATTCCGCCTGGATGCCCTGCCGTTCGAAATGGCGGCTGGTTATATTGGGATATTTGGTGGCAACGCGCAGGTGGCTGGCATTGCCGGACGATGTTTCAATCGGCTTTGCAGGTTCCGCCACCGACAGGCGGCAGGCGCCGATACCCAGATCAACGGGGGCGTAAAGCTCCGAATAATCGAATTCCTCGATCACGTCCGAACCCACGATGCCTGCCTGTGCCGCGCCGAAGGCGACGAAAGTGGCAACATCGAAAGCGCGTACACGAAAGATACGCATGTCTCCGCTGGTATCGGCAAAGCTGAGCGAACGGTCTTTCTTGTCGTGAAAGGCGCTTTCCGGCACGATGCCTGCGCGTTCCATCAAGGGCACGGCCTCATCGAGGATGCGGCCTTTGGGCACAGCAAAAATCAGCGGTCCGAAGCTCTGGTTTGTTGAAGAAATGGATGGGGCAGCTTGTGTCATCGCCGCGCGATGTAGAGGTGATGTGGGCAAAGGGCAATGCGCAGCTAATGGAGTGCAAATGAGCGAGGAACCCGCGATCAATAACGTAAGGAGCGTGGACGAAGCGATTATCTGGCAGGCTGATCACGCCGAGAAGGCAGGCGCACCAAATACCGCGCGGCTGGTGCGGGCGCTGCTGGCTATCGCGCAAACCGATACCGCGATCGGTCGGCGTATTGCCAATTGGCAGGGGTTGACGCTGGAACATGCCATGCCGCTGCGCATTGCGGGCGGCTTCCACTGGCTTTATCTGACCGGTGACGAACCGCGGCTGGGGGAAATATATCAGGGCCTGATGACCGATCAGGGCAGGGTGGATGCGCTGGCCACCGAAACAGCGCGCACATTCGATCATGTGTTGTTGCCGTGGTTCGACAGTCCGCCACAAACCAATGAAGCGGGGCGTTCTGCCAGCATTATGGCAGCCTTGTTGTGGCTATCGGACAAGGTGCAACCCGCGTTCGAACTCAACGAAATCGGCGCGAGTGCGGGCATCAATACGATGATGGGCCGGTTCCGTTTCGACCTTGGCGGCGTAAAGGTCGGGCCTGGTCTGTCATCCATCCTGATTGAGCCGGAGTGGCGCGGCGATCCGCCGCCTGCAAATAGTGCTGAAATCGTCGAGGCGAAGGGCTGCGACATCATGCCGGTGGACCTGATGGAGGAAGCTGCGGCGCTCCGTCTCAAGGCTTATATCTGGCCCGAAGCGACCGCCCGCATGGCCCGCATGGATGCTGCCATCGCAATGGCCGGACGCGTACCGCCAGAACTGGTGCGGCAGGATGCTGCGCAATTTGTAACAGAGAGACTTGCTGAGCCCCAGCCAGACGGCGTGACGCGCGTATTGTTTCACACGATAATGTGGCAATATCTGCCCGAGGCAACCCGCAACGTCATCACGCAAGCCATGAAAGCAGCAGGCGCACTGGCCACGGCGGATAAGCCGCTCGCCTGGATTTCGCTGGAAACCAATCGCGAAACATTCAGGCATGAATGCCGCGTTCGTTACTGGCCGGGAGGAGATAGGGAAGTGCATCTTGGCAATGCCCACCCGCATGGCGCCTGGGTGGAATGGATGGGCGCGGACTAGGCGATTTTTCAAGAAATGCGCCTATTGCCGCATTAACGGCTGACGTCACTCATGTCAGACACCCTTGCTGGGGACGCCGAGCAATTCGATGGTGAACAGCAATGTCGCGCCGCCGGGAATTGGTCCGCGACCGCCCAGCCCATAAGCCTTTTCAGCCGGGATTACGATTTCCGCCGTGTCACCAACGCCCATATAGGGCACCGCGATTTGCCAGCCCTCTACAAGGCGAGAAAGCGGAAAGGTCGCTGGTTCGCCGCGCGAAACTGAGCTGTCGAACACTTCGCCATCGGTGAACCTGCCAGTGTAATGAAGGGTGACTTCGTCGGCCACCGTGGGCGCGGGGCCTGTGCCTTCGCCAGCGATGCGGCGAAACATGACGCCGCCTTCCAGCCTGTGCCAGCCATCAGCTGCGCTCAAAATGTGGAGGGCGGATTGCTGATTATTGTGCCAGGCAAGACTGCCTGCAGCACCTGCTTCAGGCCCATCCTGCGCGGCGGCGGGGATCGCAAAAGATAGAGCGGCAAAAATGGTAAGAGCTTTTTTCATCGCACCTTCCTAGCCACGATCTCCGGTTGCGCATAGCAAACCGTCGTGCGCGGGCCATCGGACAGGGGCCGCTTGCCCGTTATTGTTCGTCCAGTTCATCGTAATGGCGGAAGATGCCATTCTCGTTGAAATCCAGCCGCTGCTCGCTGGCGAGATATTCGGCGAGGCTTTCAATTTCCGGCACTGCGCCTTGCAGCCCTTCGAGATGCGGCCAGCTGCCCTGCATTGTCTTCATGTAATTGGGGAAGGCATAATCAAGCCCCTCCATCACCTGGAACAGGCTGGTGTCGACATGGGACCATTGCTGGCCAAGGCAAAACGGACCGCCGCTTGCCGCAATCGCATTGTCGAAGTGAATCAGATATTTGGGGATGCGCTGGGCGCGGAAATATCCGGCCTTCTCAAAAGCTGAATCCATCTGGTCAGCATAGAACAGTTCGCTGGCAACGGGGTGGTGCACGCTATGCACCTCCTCAACCAGATCGCTGATATCCATTTGCAGCTGCAATAGCTGGAGATCGGTTTCCATCTCGCCCGATCCGAGTCCTTCCTTGTCGGACAGATATTGCAGGATGAGCGCGGTCTGGCCGATCACCACCTCGCCATCCACGATATAGGGCGGCGCGTAGGGACGTCTGCCTTCCAGCGCGTGCATATGTTCCACAAGCGCATCACCGCTTTGTTCGCGGGCCATATCGGCATAATCGATTTCGCCCGCTTCGCAGAACAGGCGAACAAATTCACCGCGGCCGGGAATTTCAGGCCAATACCACAGATCTATGCTCATGCGGGTTCTCCCGGTGCGTGGCATTTCATTGCAAATGCGTGGACGCGGTTGCCCGGAATATCGCCCAGCGCGGCAAGCACCAGCCTTTGCCTCTGCAGGCGGTTTTTGCCCGCGAATGCCGCGCTTTCCACCACGACGGAGAAATGACTTTCACCGCTGCCATCATCGCCAGAATGGCCTGCATGCTGCGCGCTGTCATTATTGACCTGGAGGTGGGTGGGGGAAAGAGCCTGCCGAAGCAACTCCTCTATCTCTGTTTGTATTGGTCCGCTCATACCGCATGACTTGGGGCTTCACTTCGTGCGGTGCAATCCCCATTCAGGGTTGTTCATGCGAAACCAACGGTTCCACGGACGCTACGAAAGCGATGGGCGAGAGTGCGAGCATCCCAGATGCAGCGAGGCCGGGGAATTTCGTGCGCCAGGCCGACAGGGCAGTTCCTTCGATGGGCCTGGGCAATGGCGCTGGTTCTGTCTCGATCACGTGCGTGAATTCAACGCCGGTTATGACTGGTTTGACGGGATGAGCGCGGATGAAATCTATGCCGCGCAATCTCCGGCATCAGGCTGGCAGACCGAAACGCCTGCTTTCCGCCCTACTGCCGGCATGGATGGCAAGCCGCGCTGGGCTGATTTTGCCGACCCTCTTGATGCGATTGGTGCGCGGGCAGGCGATATCAAACGCGCGGCAAGGGGCCAGAACCATGAACGCTACAGCCGCTTCACCCCGCGAGAGCGTGAAGCGCTGGGGGCAATGGGGCTGGGGCCGCAGACGGATCGCACCAAATTGCGCCAGCGATATTCGGAACTTGTGCGCCGCTATCACCCTGATCGCAATGGTGGGGACCGCAGCCATGAATCGCGCCTCCAGCGGGTGGTGGAAGCTTATCAATTGCTGCGCGGGTCTGATGCCTTCGCCTAGACACGTTGCCTGAATGCCCAGCGCAATGTGCCTCCAAGTGCGCCTGTGACCAGCCTGGCGGGAAAGGCGCCAAGCCCCGGTGGATCAAGATCCAGCATGGTCCGGGCAAAGGGCGGGATGAGAGCGGTGGCGGCATTGGCGAAGAACGGCTGCACCGCGCCAGCTGCCCCTTTTGCCCTACCATTGATGATAAGCGCAGCAACTTCGCGCGCCTCCGGGCTGGCACGTAAGTCGCTGCGCAGTTCACGGAAAATACTCATTGCCTCTGCCTTGGTTTCAGGCACGGGATCAGCGCCCAGCCCCTTCGCGATAAGAGCGAATTGGCGGAAATATTCGTCCTGTTCATGCATCGGCATGTCAGGTTGCACATGGACCAGCCAGGCTTCCAGAAACATCATTGCTTCTGTCACATGTACCCAAGCCAGAACGCGCGGATCGGTGGCGCTATACGGTGTGCCATCGGGCAGGGTGCCGTTTATCTTTGTGTGAATGCGGTTGACCCTTTCTATGGCCGCTTCAGCATCGTCTGAATGGCCATAGGTCGTCACCGCGATAAAGCGCGCAGTGCGGCGCAATCGGCCATGCATATCGGCACGAAAATCGGAAAAATCCAGGACACCGCGCAAGGCATGGGGGTGAAGCATCTGCAATAACAGTGCTGCCATGCCGCCTACCATCATGCTCACCACATCGGCATGGACCATTCTGATGGGACTATCCTTGGCAAAGAAGGCCATGTCAGATGGCGGGACCGGTGCCTCTCCGCCGGGCACATCGTTGAAAACCCCGCGCACGCCTTCGATCAGCTTGAGGCGAGCATATTCGACGGGATCGAAACGAGGCAGATCGGAATTGGCCATGTCTGCAATGTGGACCAACCAAGGCCGCAATGCGAGTGTTCAGCCTTCGATAGTGTCCATGGAATCGCGATAGGCTTCGCGCGTCTGAATGCGCTCCTGATAGGATTTGAAGCTGTCGCGCGCTTCCATCGTGCCGAAGTTGAGGCCCCAATCCACCTGGCTGCCGACATAGACATCGGCCATGGTGAAGCGATCGCCGCAGACGAAATCATGCACCTTGAACCAATTGTCGAGCGTATCCATCACGCGTGTAAAACTGCCAAAGCCAACGGTGCCTTCCTGTTTGGCATCCTTCGGCTCCCATCCCATCGCCTTGTTGGAAATGGCGGTTTCGATTGGCCCTGCCGCAAAGAAGAACCAGCTGAAGTAATCCGCCTTTTCTTCCTCATGCGGCAGGAGATCGGGCGCTTCCATTTCAGCAAGGTAGTGACATATTGCTGAAGCTTCAGTCACGACCCTGTCGCCTTCCGGCGCGTGGTGGATGATGGTCGGCAGTTTGCCCATCGGATTGGCGGCCAGCAAGGCGGCGGGTTTGGCATCCCATTCGACCATGGCGAGTTCGGGCGATACGCCCACTTCGGCAAAGGCCCATTTGGCTATCAGTGCCCGGCTCATCGGGTTGAAAAACAAGGTGTAGCGGCTCATCCCTTTTACCCTCCTTCATCATCGCGAACAGATTTCGGCTGTCCCGCGCAGACTCCTCATCTGTCGGTAGACCAGATTTCCCCATGACATTCCAAACCGCAGCAAGCTTGGCGGTGCCACTGACCAGCTATATAGCATACATCTGTGTTGCAGCGCGCCAGCACCGCGTCTAGGCATCATGGTGATGAACGAGATGACCAGCAAATCCGAAACCGGCACCACCGTGATGACCGCTCCCGATACTGAGATGGACGTGCGCGACACGTTCGGCATAGATATCGACATGAAGGTGCCTGCCTTCTCAGAGGCAGACGAGCGGGTGCCTGATATTGACGAAAGCTATGTGTTCGATCCGGACACGACTCTGGCGATACTTGCGGGGTTTGCGCATAATCGCAGAGTGATGATCCAGGGTTATCACGGCACTGGTAAATCGACTCACATCGAACAGGTGGCCGCGCGGCTCAACTGGCCTACCATCCGCATCAATCTCGATGCGCATATCAGCCGGATCGATCTGATCGGGCGTGACGCCATTGTCCTGCGCGATGGTCTCCAGGTAACTGAATTTCGTGAAGGCCTGCTGCCATGGGCCTTGCAGCACCCGGTTGCGCTGGTGTTCGATGAATATGATGCTGGTCGCCCGGATGTGATGTTCGTCATTCAGCGCGTACTGGAACAAGCAGGCAAGCTGACATTGCTGGACCAGAACCGCGTCATTCGGCCCAATCCCTATTTCCGGCTGTTCGCCACTGCCAATACGGTGGGGCTGGGTGATACAAGCGGGCTTTACCACGGCACGCAGGCTATCAACCAGGGCCAGATGGACCGCTGGAATATCGTGGTCGGCCTGAACTATCTCTCCGCCGAAACCGAGCGGGAGATTGTCGGCACGAAGACCACGCTGGATGACAAGCTGGTGGCCGATATGATCCGCGTTGCCGATCTTTCGCGGCAAAGCTTTATGAATGGTGATATTTCCACGGTAATGAGCCCGCGAACGGTCATAACTTGGGCGCAAAACACAGAGATTTTCGGGGATCCGGGTTTCTCCTTCCGTCTCAGCTTTCTCAATAAGTGTGATGAGGCGGAACGTTTGCTCGTGGCGGAATTCTACCAGCGGGTATTCGGCAAGGAATTGCCGGAGAGCGTTGTCTCCAAGGCTTGATCCCAAGCGCTTAACGACAGGGGCGACTGCGGCGGGGCTTGTGCATGGCGCGGGTGTCCAGCTATCTGTTGTAATTGCTTTTTTCGGGATGGGCGCGTTCTCATGATCAGACTGACCGCTTTCGCAGCATTGGCATTTTCCCTGTTGGCAAGCCCGCTTGCCGCAGAGAATCGCATTGCCGATCGCGCCACGCTTGAACAAGATGTCCGCATATTGGCCGATGATGCGATGGAGGGCCGGGAAGCCGGGACCCCAGGCTATGACAGGGCGGCGGATTATGTCGCGGGCCGTTTTGCCGACATTGGTTTGCAACCGGGGGGTGACGACCAGACGTGGTTCCAGCATTTTCCGCTGGTGCGCCATTCGCAGGCCAGCGACAGTCGCCTCGCAATCATTGATGCGCACGGACGCGCGACAAAGGCCAGTTTTGGCGAGGATTTCGTCGGTGGCGGGCTGGCAAGCGCAGGTGGCCCTGATGGACGCGGCGATGTCGAAGCACCGATTGTGTTCGTCGGCTACGGCCTCGAAATGGCCGAATTAGGGCATGACAGTTTTGCCGATGTCGATTTGAACGGGAAGATTGCGATGTGGGTCTTCAGCATGCCGGATGATATTGATCCGCTGCTTGCCATTCACCTGCAGCAGGCAGGGGCAGATCGCTTTGCCGCGCAGGGTGCTATCGGTTCAATCTTGCTGTGGACGCCAGAGCTTGACGGCCGCTCTCCTTGGTTGAGTGGGCGCAGTTATGTGGGCGATATCGGCGGTCTCACCTGGATCGGACCGGATGATGTCCCGTTCGACAGGGCGGGCGATATGCAATTCCAGCTCATCGCATCGCCTGGATTGTCGCGCAGCCTGATGGAAGGTCAGCAATTCGGCTGGGACGATATCACGGTTGCGCAGCTTGGCGGCATGATGCCAATGCCCAGTTTCGATACCGGCATGTCTGCCCGTGTCAGCTATGCCAGCGCATTCGAACCGGTGCTGGAGACCAGCAATGTCATCGGCATCCAGCAAGGCACGGACCCCAGCCTTGCAGAACAATATGTGGTCGTCACCGCACATCTTGATCATGTGGGGGTTTCAAACAATCCACGCCCTGATGGCGACATGATCTTCAACGGCGCGATGGATAATGCATCCGGCGTGGCCACGATGCTGGAAATGGCGCGTCTGCTGGTTGCCGATCCGCCGCGCCGACCTGTGATGTTCGTGGCGTTGGGAGCGGAAGAGAAGGGACTGCTGGGGTCATCCTATCACGCTGCCAATCCGGGGCTGGAGCATGGCGAATTGGCGGTCAATGTCAATGTCGACATGCCGATCCTGACCTGGCCGTTCAACGATATCGTTGCCTTCGGAGCGGATCGTTCCAACATTTGGGGCGCGGTCGGATCAGCGGCAAGCGCATATAATGTGAAGTTGGTGCCAGACCCCAATCCGGATGAGGCATTCTTCTTCCGGTCAGACCAGTATTCCTATGTTCGGCAAGGCATTCCTGCGGCCTATCTTGACCTGGGTTTCGGCAATGGCGGTGATGTGGCGCAGACTGCGTTTCTCGGCAGGGATTACCATCAGCCATCGGATGAGGCGGATGGCATCGATTATGAGCAGCTTGGCCGCTTTGCCGACATTGCGTATCTTGTGGCGCGCAATGTTGCCGACATGGACGAACGCCCTGCATGGCTCCCCGGAGATTTCTTTGGCAGCACTTTTGGCGGGCCAATTGCGGGCGACAGATAGCCGCGGGGGCAGGCGCTCACTCAGCATTAATATCGTGCGCTACAGCCAAGATAGGTGCAGGCTTTGATAAAGCCCGCATCGGCGCGGCCGAGTCCTCTCAGGAAAGCCACAGGTCAGATATGATGCCGGATTTCCTCTCGCCAATACTGTATTATACTGTTAACACAGTAGGGTGAACGAGATGTGGTGGAACCCCTTTGCGCGGCGCAAGCGGCAGGATGCGGCGGACAATTGGTCACGGCGCGATGCAGCGCTGGAAAACGCCCCGTGGACCCCATTGCACGATCTTGATGATGGCGATTGGGAGAGGACGACGCGCCCCTATCCTGGGCATTATCCGGCAGCATCGCGTTACAGCAACGGCTGGCGCAGCTTCATTCCGCAGCGTCTTCGGGATCGTTCATGGCTGTGGTGGATCAGTCGTTATATTGCGGCGGTGATCATGCTGCTTATCGTTCTGGTCGGCTATCTTGCGATTACCGCACCACTTTCCAAAAGCCTTGAGCCCATTGCGCCGCCGCAGATCACACTGCTTGCCGCCGACGGCACGCCGATTGCGCGCAATGGTGCCGTGGTGGACGATCCGGTTCTGGTCGCCGACTTGCCCGAACACGTCATTCAACCCTTCCTCGCAATCGAGGACCGACGGTTTTACGATCATTGGGGCGTCGATCCGCGCGGGGTCGCACGCGCGGCCTTCACTGGGGTTGGCGGGGGCTCCACCATCACCCAGCAGCTTGCCAAATTCACCTTTCTGACGCCCGAACAGACCCTGACGCGCAAGGCGCGCGAGGCCCTGATTGCCCTGTGGCTGGAAGCGTGGTTGACCAAGGATGAGATTCTCGAACGCTATCTCTCCAATGCATATTTTGGTGACAACAGATATGGCATCCGCGCAGCCAGCCTGCATTATTTCTACCGTCAGCCGGAAAATCTGAAGCCTGAACAGGCCGCGATGCTGGCAGGCCTTTTGCAGGCGCCCAGTCGCCTTGCCCCGACCCGCAATCCCGATCTCGCGGCCGCACGTTATGGGCTGGTCAAGGGCGCATTGGTTGCTGCAGGCTTTATCACGCAGGCCCGGGCAGATGCGATGGGAGTGCCCGCACTGGATGTGCGCTCCCGCAATGATTTGCCAACCGGCACATATTTCGCAGACTGGGCCCTGCCAGAAGCGCGCAAGATGAGCGGTATTTCCTATTCCCGAGAAACCCTTACCACTACGCTCGATTCAGGCCTGCAGGACATTGCCCGCCGCGTGATCGAACGTGCGCCATTGGGCGATGCGCAAGTGGCCTTGGTGGCGATGCGCACCAATGGTGAAGTGGTCGCAATGATCGGTGGTCGGGATTATTCGCAAAGCCCGTTCAACCGCGCAACGCAGGCGCGCCGGCAACCTGGCTCCACATTCAAGCTGTTCGTCTACCTTGCCGCCTTGCGCAATGGGTGGAGCGCGGACAATATGATCGCCAATACCGAATTTTCGCAAGGCAGCTATCGCCCCGGCAATTCAAACGGGCGGTATTCAGCGCAGATCAGCCTGCGCGATGCCTTTGCCCAATCTTCCAACGTGGCCGCTGTGCGCCTGTTCAATGAAGTGGGAAGTGAAGCGGTTATCGAAACTGCACGCGAATTGGGTGTAACATCCGCGCTGCCTGCCGGTGATCCCAGCCTTGCGCTGGGCACTTCGACAATGAATTTGCTTGAACTTACCGCCGCTTATGCCGGTGTTGCGGGCAATAGCTTCCCGGTTGAGCCGCGCGCCTTCCCGCAAGAGGAAACCGGCTGGTTCGATTGGCTGATGAGCGGCAGGGGCAATCTCAATTCGCGCGATCATGACGATATGGAAGACTTGCTGCGCAGCGCCATTAATCATGGAACCGGAAAGGCGGCCATGCTCTCTGTGCCGAATTTTGGGAAAACCGGCACTACGCAAAACAATCGCGATGCGCTGTTCGTTGGCTATGCGGGTGATCTGGTGGTGGGCGTATGGATCGGCAATGACGATAATTCACCGCTCAGCGGGATCAGTGGCGGCGGACTGCCCGCACGCATCTGGCGCGATTTCATGCGCGGTGCGCTGGGCGCAAGTGCGGCGCAGCCGGGGCCGATGCCTTCGCCCGATCCAAGTGGTCCCGTGGAGCCGATGGATGTGCCCGATCTGGAAGATATACCCCTTGGCGATGGCCACCATCTGATTATTCGTGATGGAGAGGCGATATTGGTCACGGATATAGATGGCGTGCCGGTAGAAGTCGGCATGCGTGACGGTGATTTCTCCCTCGAAGTGGACGAGGAGGCCGCCCAAAGCAGGCTGGAGGAAGAATTACGGCGCGAGCCGGAGCCCGCGCCGTAACTTCCGTTTCAGGCCTGCGGAGTGACGAGATATTTCTCGCCCGTCTTCATCTGCGCATAATCCAGAAGCGCATCTTTGGTCAGCATTTCGTCAAGGCCGACACGGGTTTTGTAAGAGCTGGCGAATGTCGTTTTCAATCCACTGACCACGCGTTTGCGCATCGAAGTCAACGTGGACATGTCGCAGCTGGCAAGGAAGGGCATCAGCAGCCAGCCTGAAACCGTCCATTGAAAACCGAATGCTGGGGTGAGGATGGTGGGAGACTTGTCGAGCCTACCATAAATATACATTTTCTTCGGCTGGTCAGAGCCATAGCGGTTGAATTCAGGCAATTTCGCCGCAGCCACGCGCTCCATGGCGCGAAGGCAGCTATCTGTCATAGTGCCGCCGCCGATCGGATCGAAACCCAGAAACGCTTCGGTCTTTTCAATTGCATCGGCCAGCGATTGCTCGAAATCGCTGTCCGAACTGTTGACCACATGGACTGCACCTTGTGATTTGAGCAATTCGGCCTGCTCCTGCTTGCGCACGATATTGACCAGTTCCAAATCATCCTCGCGGCAGATACGGCAGAGCATCTGGCCAAGGTTTGATGCGGCAGCGGCGTGAATGATGGCATTGTTGCCTTCGCGTTTGGCCGTTTCCACAAATCCCAATGCCGTCATCGGATTGATGAAGGAGCTCGCCCCCTCTTCAACCGTGTGATCGCCAAGCGGAATGCACATCTTCGCATCGGCCAGCGCATATTCGCCAAAGGCATTGCCGGGCACGCAGGCGACGCGCTGACCCATCAGGGCCTGCGCCATGTCACCGTCACCGGCCGATATGACGGTTCCGGCACCTTCATTGCCAATGGTTTGCGGCACGCCGTGGCGAGCGGCCTGCAAGGCGGCGGCCTGCGGGTGAACTTGCAGCTCTATCCGTCCCGCTGAATATGCCGCGCCTTCAAGGTCAGCGCCGCCTGTCATCAGGAAAAGATCCGATGGATTGATCGGGGCCGCTTCCATTCTTATCAGCACCTGGCTCCCAGTAGGATCGACGAATTCGGTCTCTTCCAGCGCGAGTATCATCTTGCCATCTGGATGAAGCGTGGACGTGAGTTGCCGGCCTGTGGTCGTCATATGATGTTCTCCTTTGACTCGTCTTCGTAACGCGCGGCAACGAAATATAGGCCCTCGGGCGGCGCATTCAGCCCCAATGCGGCGCGATTTCTCGCTTCAAGCGCGTGGGCGACCTTGTCCACACGCCACTGGCCTTGTCCGACAAGAGCCAGCGTGCCCACCATTGAGCGCACCTGATGATGCAGGAAACTGCGCGCCGCCGCGCGAATAATGACCGCGTCGGCCGCTCGCGACACATCGAGTCGGTCCAGCGTCTTTACGGGATCATTCGCCTGGCAATGGGCAGACCGGTAAGTGGTGAAATCGTGCCGCCCGACAAGCGATTGTGCGGCGTCATGCATCGCCGCATGATCCAATGGTTTTGCGATATGCCAGGCCCGTCCTTTTTCCAGCGTTAGCGGAGCGCGGCGATTGCGAATGCGGTATTCATAGCTTCTGCCAATGCAGGAAAAACGCGCATGCCAATCATTCGGTTTGTGCTCGCAATCGATAATGGCAATTGGATCGGGACGCAGACGCGCATTGAGCGCTTCCATCAAGCGGAATGGCGCGATGTCCTTTTCCAGATCGAGATGGCAGCGCATGGCAAATGCATGCACGCCGCTGTCCGTCCGTCCTGCGCTGTGCAGCGTGACATTCTCTCCCGTCACTGTTTTTGCAGCTGTTTCAATTGATTGCTGTATGCTGGGGCCGTGTGCCTGCCGTTGCAGGCCAAAAAACGGCGTGCCATCAAACTCCACGGTGAGGGCAAAGCGCTTCATGCAAGCCTGGTCCCGGCTGCAATCTTCCTGCCTCGAAGGAAATCTTCCAGTGGCATGGCGGGCTTTCCGGCGCGTTGCAGGATGACAGGGCGTAGCGCGCCAGTGCCACAGGCGATGGTAAGCGATCCGTCCAGCACGCTGCCGGCATCGCCTTCATCATCCATGGTTTCTGCAAGAAGAAGCTTGATCCGCTCTCCTTCAAGTTCAAACCAACTCCCGGGGAAGGGGGCAAAGGCACGCACTTCACGTTCGAGAATTTCTGCAGGCTTGGTGAAGTTTAGACGAGCCTCTGCCTTGTCTATCTTGGGCGCATAGGTGGCGAGGGTATCGTCCTGCGTTTCAGGCTGGAGTTCGTCCAGACGCGCCAGCGCCTCCACCATCAGGCGTGCGCCTGTCGCGGCCAGTTCATCATGCAATTCGCCAGTGGTTTTGCGTGCGACCGGCGTCGCGGATTTCAACAGCATCGGACCTGTGTCGAGACCCTGCTCCATGCGCATGATCGTGATGCCTGTCTCCTTGTCACCTGCCTCTACGGCGCGATGTATCGGAGCCGCTCCGCGCCATCGTGGCAGGAGCGATCCGTGGACATTGAGACATCCCAGAGGCGGCGCTTCCAGCACGGCGGCCGGCAGAATCAGTCCATAGGCAGCCACCACCGCCACATCTGCCCCAAGCGCAGCAAATTCGGCTTGCGCCTCTGCGTCTTTCAAGCTGACGGGATGCCGCACCGCGATACCCAGCCAGTCTGCCCGCGCATGGACGGGGGAGGGCCGCTCCTGCTTTCCACGGCCGGAGCGGCGCGGCGGCTGGCTGTAGACGCAGGCAATATCGTGATCTGCCGCCACCAGCGCATCGAGCGTTGGCACTGCAAAATCGGGCGTTCCCATAAAGACTATGCGCACATGGCACCTTTCTATCCGTTGCGCGGGGCCCTATCTGGCGGACTATGGCATCGCAAGAGATCGAAAATCTGGCCCAGGCGCTGGCGCGGCTACCGGGCCTTGGTCCGCGTTCTGCACGCAGGGCGGTTCTGTGGCTGGTGAAACACCGTGAAACCGCGCTCAGACAGATTATTGATGCGCTGCAGATGGTTCAAGACAAGCTCGTGGAATGCGGAACCTGCGGCAATGTCGATACGCGGGATCCATGCAGCATCTGTGCCGATCCCCGCCGGGACCGCAAGAGCATCTGCGTGGTAGAGGATGTCGCGGATTTATGGGCGCTTGATCGGGCGCGGCTGTTTACCGGGCGCTATCACGTGCTTGGCGGCAAGCTTTCCGCCCTCGACGGTGTGCGGCCTGAAGACCTCGCTATCGACAGCCTGATGGGCCGCGTGTCGCAAGGCGATGATGATGGCACCATGATCGAGGAGGTTGTATTGGCGATGAATGCGACGCTGGAAGGGCAAACCACGGCCCATTACATTGCAGAGCGGCTGGAGGAATTTCCAATTCGCATCACTCAGCTCGCCCACGGCCTGCCGGTCGGTGGTGAACTCGATTACCTCGACGAAGGCACGCTGGCGCAGGCATTGCGCGCAAGAAGGCCGCTTGGCCGTGATTGAAACTTTCACCAAAACGCACTAAATTAGCACCTATGGCCATACGTGAAATTCTTGAAGCGCCGGATCCCCGGCTAAAAATCGTGTCTTCTCCCGTCGAAAAGTTCGATGAAGGGCTGAAGACGCTTGTCGATGACATGTTTGAAACGATGTATGATGCCTATGGCATCGGCCTCGCCGCCATTCAAGTGGGGGAGCCTATTCGTCTGCTGGTAATCGATTTGCAGGAAGAAGATCCTGACGCAGAGCCAGAAGAATGTGAGCATGATGGCACGAAACATACGCACCAGCCGGTGAAAAAAGATCCGCGTGTTTTCGTGAACCCTGAAATCCTCGATCCCTCGACCGACAAGGGCATCTATCAGGAAGGGTGCCTGTCAGTTCCCGATGTTTACGCCGATATCGAACGCCCATCGCGCTGCCGTGTGCGTTGGCAGGATCTGGATGGCAAGCAGCATGAGGAAGACATGAGCGGCATGCTGGCAATATGCATCCAGCACGAGATGGATCATCTCAACGGCATATTGTTCATTGACCACCTCAGCCGTCTTAAGCGCGGCATGGCGCTGAAAAAGTTGCAAAAGGCCCGCCAGGCAGCCTGATACGTTTGCGCATTATCGCAAAGATGAAGGGCCGCCCCATCGGAAGCGGCCCTTTTCTTTTGTTGATGCATGCATCCTAGGCGGCAGCAGCTTGCGCCCCGCCTTTGGGGATGAGCGCGAAGGCCAGTAAATATAGCGCGCCGACAACCAGCAGCAGATTATTGTAGCCGGTGAACAGCGCAGCATATTCAAGGCAGCCACCAAGGATCGTGCCCAGCAGGTTCACCGCAAATGCAGAGCGCGTGTCACCACTTTCACGGAAACGCTTGGCAAAGGCCACATTGGCGATGAAGATCGGGACAAAGGCAAGCAGGGTGGCGGCAATCAGGCGCGGCGCAAACACCATGCCCAGCAGCCATTCTTCCGGCACGAAATATGCTGCCAGCAGGGATGCGAGCATCGCGCCATAACACCAGCCAATCGGCGGAGTTTTGAACTTGCGCGTCACTTCCACAGCGCCCAGCACGATAATCAGCACGCCGCCGAAAACCAGCGCATTGACGAACCAGGTGGTGCCGAACAATAGCGCAAAGGTCGCGATGTTCTTCGTTTCGAGCAGCATGAAGGCTGCGCCCATGAAAAACAGATCCGCATAAGGGCGCATTTCGCGCAACGGTCCGCCCAGTGTGCGCACTGTCAGCAAGGATGCCGCAAGGATCAGGCCCAGCGTGACGATGTAAAGCGGCGGGAAATTGTCCCCACGGAAATAGATGAACGGCGCATTGTCTACCGCAGGCGCCATATCGGCCTCTACACTGACAGGCGCCCAGGTTTCCGCGCATTGTTGATCCGCAGCGGTCAGGCCGACGGTGATGACAGCCTGCGCATCATCAAATTTGTCGACACAGGGCGCATGGCCAAATGCGGTGGCGGCGGTGTTGGCCAGTCGATCAATCAGCCAGTCTTCGCGATAGTAATTATACATCGCAAATGTGCCGCCGTCATTCAGGCGTGAACGCACGGATGCCAACGCTTCTTCAGTGAAGAGAAAGCTCTCGAGACGGATCTGCGAAGCGCCATTCACCAGCGTCAGGCTGTCAGGCAGGGCGAAAAGGATGAAGTCATATTTCTTGTCCGTTCCTTCAAGGAAAGCGCGGCCATCATTGATATGACGTGTGACACGCGGGTCCTGATAAGGCCGATCAATATTTCCATCGACCCCGATCTGCATGATGCGCGGATCGATATCGACAGCGTCCACGCTGCGGGCACCGTTTTCCAGCGCCACAGCAAGATCGGAACCGGAGCCTGCTCCGATGATCAGCACATCGCCCAATTCGCTTGCGGCACGGCGTTCATACGGTGTGAAATAAATGGAATATCCCATCTCGCGGCGCAGGCTGCTTGGCGCCATCACCTGGTGCGGAACACCATTGGCGCGAATTTGCAGCACGCCGTCAATCGGAGGATCACGCTCAAGCGTCTGGATCTTGTAATATGGCGACCAGCTGATGTTTTCATCTGTGCTTTCATTGAACAGGATAACAAGGAGCGGCAGTGCCCAGGCAAACATGATCAGCCGACGGTTCTTATCCGCGAGCGCAATGTATCCAAGGCCTGCAATCAGACCCCAGATGAGAGAAGGAGCATGCATGAAACTGAGGACAGAAAAGGCGACGATACCTGTCAGCGATCCAATCAGGTCCCAGCGATAGGCTTTGAGCGCGGGCAGCTTGGCAAAGCAGCGGCCGACCAGTTCCGCGGGGCCGGCAAGTATGATCGCGACCAGACAGAAAATCAGCGGCAATGCCAGCCAGGCAGGCGGGCCGGCCATTTCCAGCGCGGTGAAGTAGATAATATCCTCACCTTCGCGCTGAATGCTCATCGGGTAACGGATTACGCCGATTGTAAGCAGGGTGAGTAATGGCAGTGACCACGGCCAGATAGACCAGCTCTTACGGCTGATGAGAAAACCGGCGCCGATGCCGAGAAATGACCCCAGCAACACGAAATTCGAGAAGTAGGAGAGGTGGATGACGTTGGAGCCAAGCCAACGGATCAGCGCCAGCTCCACGAACAGCATCAATCCGGCTGCAAGCACAAGGCGCGCAGCAATGCTGTTCTCACTTTGCGTCGTTTCTGCGTCTGGGCTGCCCCCATCTGTCTGTCCGGCAAGCGCCGCCGCATTGTTCTCGGCAATATCCACGTAGATTCCCCTGATAATCCTGCTGTGGCCTTATCGGGGATATGGTTAAGAACGTGCTAAAGGCGAGCCTATCGAAACAGGCTTTGTGTCCGGCTGCCGCCTTAACGGCAGGCAGGCACACAGTTTAGGCGTTTGCTTTTTCTACCATGCCTTCAAGCGCCTTCACGCAATCCTCCATGCATTCACGGCACATCTTTTCGCAACGGCGGCAATGCGCATTATCATGCTTGGCGCATTCTTCTGCACAGACCTTGCAGGCGATAATGCAGGCTTCCAGCAGCGATTTGATAACCACCGTGTTGCGATGGGTGCGCCGCGCAGCAACCATGCTGACAGCCTGACAAATATCAGAGCAATCCGAACATTTGCGAATGCAGTCGGACATATCGCCGCTTTCTGCATTGCAGGCATCCGCGCAGGAATTGCATATGGCGGCACAATACATCGCATGCTTGACCGCCTCTGCGAGCTGTTCATTATAATCGCCACCTAATTGCGGGTGTTCGGAAATCATTTCTTTGATCGACATCGATTTTCTCCTTGTTTGCTTAATCAGCGTCCAAGCCGCGATGCAGTTCCAAGGAACCGTGGTGCCGGCTGGCGGATTGCAATTCCATGCTTTCCGATACCACCATGCTCGCCATTGCCGATATTGTAGCCAAGCTATTTGAGTTGGGAGGCATTGCTGTCATCGTTATCGGTGCAGTATTCGCCCTGCTCAAATGCTGCCTTCTCCTTACGGGTATCGTCCGGGTGCATATTGCACCTGGCGAGGGCGACGTTATTGCCAGCTTTCGCAAAACGCTGGGTCGATCCATTCTGACAGGACTGGAATTGCTGGTGGCAGCCGACATCATTCGGACGGTGGCGGTGGAACCGACGATGGATAATGTGCTGGTGCTGGGCGTTATCGTGCTGATCCGGACTTTCCTCAGCTTCAGCCTAGAGGTTGAAATTGACGGGAAATGGCCTTGGCAGCATGCTTCGGCGAAAGATCGGGAATGATGGAGGACAGGAAGTGGGTATGACTGCGCAAGCTGACTTGCGCGCATAGCAATGGCGCGATAAGTTCGCCTTTCGTTCCTTACCCCCTGGCTTCATCACGACAAGAGTGCCTCAATGGACCTGACTGTCATCTTCCTCATTGCGCTTGCGATTATCACAGGTGCTCTCGGCTATTGGCTTGGTGCGCGCCCAATTGCCGGTTTGCAGGCCGAAAAGACTGCGCTGGAAGAGCGTGGCGCTTCACTGGAGGAACGGGCGCTTTCCCTCGAAACCGATTTCAAGAATGCGGGGGCAGAACTTGGTGCCGCGCAGATCGAAATCGCGACGCTGAAGGCCAATGCCGAAAACTTCGACAAGCAGATCGATACGATGAAGGCGGCCAAGGACGATCTGCTCAACCAGTTCAAGGCGACGGGGGCAGAGGTGCTTTCGCGGGCGCAGGAAAGATTTATTGCCGACGCAGCCGAACGGTTCGGTCATGCCGAAAAGACCAATAAGGAAGCTGTCGCCAGCCTGCTCAAACCGGTGAATGACAGGCTGACGAAGTATGAAGAGCAGGTCGGTTCGCTCGAACGCCAGCGCAGCGATGCATTTGCGCGGTTGCACCAGCAAATCGAGACGATGCGGCTGGGCCAGGAAGAAGTGCGCCGTGAAGCGCAGCGGCTGGGCAATTCATTGACGAATGCCCCCAAGGCGCGCGGACGCTGGGGTGAGCGTGCGTTGCAGAATTTGCTCGAACAATGCGGTCTTGCACAGCACACTGATTTCCATCTCGAACAATCGTTGCAAACAGATGGCGGACGGCTTCGGCCTGATGCCATCGTCAATGTACCGGGGCAAAAGAAGCTGGTGATCGATTCCAAGGTCTCGCTCAACGCCTATCAGGCCGCGTTTGAGGCCGATGACGATGATGAGCGCAAGCGACATATGGCGCTGCATGCAAAATCCATGCGCAATCATGTGCAAACGCTGGGTGCCAAGAGTTATCAAAGCCAGTTTGAAGAAGCGCCTGATTACGTGGTCATGTTCGTGCCCGGCGAACATTTTGTGGCCGCCGCACTGGAAGCCGATCCGCAGCTATGGGATTTTGCCTTCGATAACAATGTATTGCTTGCTACACCGACCAATTTGGTTGCCATTGCCCGCACCGTGGCGCAGGTGTGGCGACAGGATGCTCTGGCCAAGGAAGCGCAGGAAATTGGCCGCATGGGGGCAGAGCTTTATACTAGGCTCGAAACCGCTGCCGGACATCTGAAGCGGGTTGGCGGTGGGCTGGAGACAGCGGTGTCCAACTACAATAAATTTGTCGGCAGTTTCGAGCGCAATGTCCTTTCCTCTGCCCGTCGGATGCAGGAAAAGGGCATCGAAATCGGCAAGCGCGAGATTGACGATATTCCACAGGTGGAAGGCACGCCGCGTTACACCGCTGCGGACTTGACTGATGAAGAACAATCCCTTCTTTTCGCCAGCCAGGCGCAGCAAAAGGAGCCAGATGCATCATGAAATTCGCCCGCAAATGTGGTGTGGCAATATTCGCCGCAGGGCTGGTTTTAGGCCTATCTGCCTGTGATCGATCCGATTCCCCTTCAAAAAAGATTGAACGTGCAGCCGAAGATGCCATTGGCGAACTGAAAGGCGAAGACCTTCCGCCGGTGCCGGTTGGCCGCTTTGCACCGCGCGATGAATGTCTCGATCAACCCGGCGCAAGTGAATTTCTCGGATTGCTGGATAGCGCCGTGCAGGCTCGTGACGAACAGGCTTTCCTCGCTCTGGTTGCTGACGATGTCATTCTGGATTTTGGCGGAGGCTCGGGGAAGGCGCTCCTGCGCGAACGGCTCAAGGATGACGATCTGGCGTTGTGGGATGAGTTGAATGAACTGATGACGCTCGGCTGCGCATCGGACGGTGCGCGCATTACGATGCCGTGGTATTTCGCGCAGGATTTTCCTTCAACGCCAGGTGCAGTTGCAATTGTGACAGGGGAATCCGTGCCTCTGCTTGAAGTACCGGAAGACACCACCGAGCCACTGGCGCAAATTTCATGGGATATGGTTGAAGTGTCTTTCGAAGACACAGCGCAGCATGAGAATTTTGCCAAGGTCAGCTGGAATGATGGCAAGGCGGGAACGCGCCCATATGAAGGGTACATTGCGAAAGACAGGCTGCGCTATCTCATTGATTATCGTGTCATCGCTGCGCGGCGCAATGACCGCTGGAGCATCACGAATTTTATCGCAGGGGATTAGTGAGACCTGTTTCAGGTCGCGGCCGTAGCTGCCTATCCATCTAATGAAGCAAGCACTTCATATCCCAGCACCGCAGCAGCCACCGCTGCATTAAGGCTGTCTGCCCGGCCGCGCATGGGCATGGTGACGCGCAGATCACATGCTGCCGCATATTCTTCCGGCAGACCGCGTGACTCGTTTCCAATCAGCACAAAGCAAGGTGCCGAATAGGGCGCGCCGCGATAAGCTACGGCATCGCGCAGGCTGGCGGCGACGAGCTGGCCCGGCAATTGTTCTGCATCGCCGCGCAACCAGCGCAGGAAATCTGACCATGGAGCTTGCGCAACTTGTTGGGTAAATACTGCACCCATGCTTGCCCGCACGGCTTCCACGCTGAAGGGATCGGCGCAATCGTCTATCAAGATAAGCCCACCTGCGCCCAGCGCGTCACCTGTGCGCAGCATCGTACCAAGATTTCCAGGATCGCGCAGTGCCTGTGCAACCAACCAGATTGATGCATTGCTTCTGTCGATCAGCTTGAGGGAGGTATCAAACTCGGCAAACATGCCTGCAACGATTTGCGGGTTATCCTTGCCGGTGATCTTGCCAAGAATGTCGGGCGTCGTTTCGATTATCTCTCCGCCCGCTTCGTCCACCGCCCTTTCCAGCGTCGCAAGCAAAGGATGGGGATCTCGGACCTCCGCCATCACCAGCATCTCTGGCACGCGCCCGCTGTCCAGCGCATCTGTCAGCAGTCGCAAACCCTCGACAAGAAACTTGCCTTCGCGCCGCCTGTGCTTCTTGTCGCGCAGGCTGCGCAGATATTTGACGGTGGGGTTGGAATAGCCGGTGATTTGCCTGCGCATGGGACGCGCCGCTCAATCTTCGCCGAAGCCGGCTTCCACCAGCGCCACCAGTTCGGCCAGCCGTTCCGGTGCGCTTTCACCTTCAACCGATACGGTCACGGTATCGCCCTTTGCGGCACCCAGCATCATCAGGCCCAGGATCGAAGCACCCAGCGCCTCGTTACCGTCCTTCGCGACAATCACCTTGCAGCCGTTCATCGCGGCGGCAGTGGTAACGAATTTGGCACTGGCCCGCGCATGCAAACCGCGCTTGTTGACGATGATGACGTCCTTGCTGTGCCCGCTCAAGACCTGCACTCCTTCAGGCGTGCTGACCGAGAAACTCGGACGCGATCGTGATGTAATTGCGCCCGGCATCGCGTGCGGCCTCTGCTGCCTGTGACAGCGACATGCCTTTGCGCGCGCCAGCAAGACGGATGAGCATGGGCAGGTTGATACCAGCAATGACTTCCGTCTCGCCTGGTTTGAGCAGCGAAATTGCGAGGTTTGACGGTGTGCCGCCAAAAAGATCGGTCAGCAGGATTGCACCGGCACCGCTATCGACACGGCTGATGGCATTGGCAATGTCGCCGCGGCGTTGCTCCATATCATCACTGGGGCCGATACAGATGGCGGCGACATCTTCCTGTTCGCCCACGACATGCTCCATCGCTGCGACAAATTCTTCAGCCAGGCGGCCGTGGGTAACGAGAATAATTCCAATCATCGGGAAGACAGGCTCTCCGGGCACGAAATCTTGTGTTTTTCAGGAATGTGGCTTGCCATCACTTTAGCTCTGTACCTTCCACCAGCTCCGCAGCGCGAGATCCCAGATTGCGATGCAGGACCGTGGGCGAAAAGCCCCCATCGCGCAAGACCTGTGCCATCTTCTCCGCCGTGTATACGGAACGGTGTCTCCCTCCGGTACAGCCAAAGGCAATATTGACATAGGCTTTACCCTGATCGGCATAGCGCGGCAGCAGTTCCAGCAGCAGGGCGCTGATCTTGTCAAAGGTCGAGGCGAAAATGGCACTTTTCTCGATAAATTCGCCCACTGGTGCATCAAGCCCGGTCTGTTCGCGCAGATCTTTCTGCCAGTGCGGATTGTCGAGAAAACGCATATCGAAGACCAGATCGGCAGTTGGCGGTTTGCCGCGCGCAAATCCAAAGCTGGATACGGTGACAGTCATGTCCTGCGGGGCGGTTTGCGAAAATTGCTCGCGAATCGTCTGCTTCAAATCATTGGTGGTGAAATCGCTAGTGTCGATCAGCACATCGGCCCAGCGGCGCAGCGGGGCGAGCAATTCACGCTCTGCCGCAATGCCTGAGGCCACCGGAAAATCCTGCGCAAGAAAATGGCGCCGCCGCGTTTCGTTGAAACGGCGTTCAAGTTCATGTCCGCTGGAATCGAGAAACAGGGTGGTGATGGCAACATCACCGTCCTCCACCCAGGCTTTTACCTGTTCAATGATTTTCGCTGGCACGAAGCCGCGGGTCCGGCAATCAAACCCTATTGCGAGCGAATATCCGTCCTTCTCGCGTCCAACCAAGCGTTTAAGCAGGCGGATCGGAAAATTGTCGATCGCTTCCCAGCCCAGATCTTCCAGTTCGCGCAGCGCGGTAGTTTTTCCGGCACCAAGCATTCCGGTGACGAGCAGGATGCGTTGCCGCGTATTCGTGGTCTTCGATACCATCGAGGCGATGTGCGCTTTCGTTAAGCGAATGTGAAGAGCAGACTTAGGGTAGCCCGTGGATTTCCAGTGCCGCTTCGGTTCGCAGGGCCAAAACATCAGTGCCGGGGAAGAGATCGACCTGCGGAACCCGATGCCCCAACAATAATGCCTCGCCATGGCCCAATGGCAGACGCTCCGCCGAATTGGACAGGTTTATAACGATGGCTATTGGAGCAACAGTGGTCGGCACTTCGAGCAGCCCGACATTGCGAATTTCGATCAGACCCTCTGTATTGGGCGGCGGCGAAGCGATGACGCGCGAACCATCCCATTCAAGGGTAACGCCATCGTCACCGATCAATTCTCCCCCACGATCTAGCAGGGTGAGGGCAAGGCTGGATTTACCACTGCCAGGTTCCCCAAGGATAAGCAGAGCGCGACCACGCATGGCAACGCAGGTCGCATTGGATAGGATTTCAGCCACGCTGGAAGGACTTTCTCATGTCATGCATTACCGTTGGACCGTGCTGACGGCAATTCGAGGACGAGGCAGGCCCCGCAGGTCCCCTGTTCTTCGTCATCGACGCGTAGCGACCCGCCATGCGCTTCGGCAATGGTTCGGCCGATGGCGAGGCCAAGGCCGCTGTGATTGCCGAAGCTTTCTTCGTCAGGACGGTGCGAATGAAAGCGGCGAAAAATCTTTTCGCGTTCGTCTTCGGGAATCCCCGGACCTTCATCGCAAACCCGCGCCTGCACCCTATTATCGACATTATCGAGAGAGATGATGATGCGCCCGCCGTCGGGTGAAAAGGACACTGCATTGTCGAGCAGGTTTTCAGCCACGCGTTCCAGCCGTATCGGAACGCCCATGACGCGTGACGGCGTGTTGTCGCGATGCACCTCCAGCACGCAGTTTTCGGTTTCGCCGCGCTCTTCTTTTCTGGCGACGACATTGGCGAATAATTCGCACAGATCGACGGGTTCGAAGGTCGCGCGGCTCAATTCCGCGTCAATCCGGCTGGCTTCGGAAATTTCGCTCACCAGGCGATCAATCCGGCGAACGTCATGTGCGGCCACGTCAATCAATTGCGCACGCAATTGCGCATCATCGACCTTGGACATGCTCTCAGTGGCGCTGCGCAGCGATGCGAGGGGGTTCTTTATTTCATGCGCCACATCAGCGGCGAAGGTTTCGACAGCATCGATCCGCTGGCGCAGCGTGGCGGTCATATCGGAAACGGCGCGGGCCAACTGGCCGATCTCGTCACCGCGCTGATGCATGCGGGGCACTTCGATATCGCGTTCGCGGCCAAGACGGACACGCTGTGTCGCGCTCACCAATCGTCGCAAGGGATCGATGATGGTGGAAGCAAGATAAAGCGAAAGCACGATGGACACGGCAAGAGCAAGCAGGATGATTGTCATCAGGCTGCTGCGCGCCGAGCGCACGGCCTGGGTGATATCCGCGGCGTTGCGGGTGGTCAGTAGGCTGGCGCCATTGATGCCGACAGGGGCAGCGGCATTGATGACCGGCGTGCCATCCGGAGCGCGGCGCAATTCGATCTGGCTCAGCCCTTGTTGCCGTACGCGGGCAAGCTCGGGCCAGGAATCTGCAGCGGTGTCGGGCGGCTCGGTATAGGGTGGGGCGGAAGGGGCACCGACAACGAAGTTCACCGCATCATCTGTCCATCGGGCGAAGTCTTCAAGGAATGGTTCAGCCACGGGGTCATCGAAGGCAAAACTTGGCTCATCAAGCTCGAAACTGTCTGCAATCATTGTCCCGCTTGCATCATACATGCGAAGGCGCATCTTCTGTTCGCGCCCGATCTGGCTCAGCAAGGCTTCCTGTCGTTCTTGCGTGGCCCCCGCCAATGCCTCTGCAGTGATCCTGTCTCTTATACACATCTGACGCTGCCGACGAAGAG
>OJBY01000193.1_pt1 | contig 39323 bp, 37 predicted proteins | sample 1591731 | NCBI WGS metagenome assembly OJBY01 (sample SAMN05416837, study PRJEB24817) | seawater metagenome | isolation source: Sea water | place: Canada:Atlantic | collected 2013-07
CTATCCTCTTCGTCGGCAGCGTCAGATGTGTATAAGAGACAGGTGTGAAGCACCAGAACATGTCGGGTTCCGACATCGGTGACGATCACAAGGACGCTTTTGCTGGCGAAGCTGCTCTCAAGGCGGGCGGCGCCAACAACACGATGAACCAGTTCGCGGCCTGAAAACGGTTTCAGCCGCACTTCAAATACTTTGAAAGGAGAATACCAATGACCGAACCAGGACTTGCAAGACCCGTGTTCTCGACCGAGGATTTTGGTCTCATCCGCTCCGCTCTGGCGACAGCCATCAAGGCTGGAGAAGATAATGAGCAGAGCCGCAAGCTTGTTAATCTGCACCATCGTCTCGGGCGTTTCGCCCGATGAACAAGGCAACGCTGATGCAAACGAACGAGTCCGCCAATATCACGCTAAGTGGTGACGGAGTTAGCGATGATTACCAGCTTCGCGCCTACCTTCGGGTATCTGGTGAACTGGTCTCGTTTGTCGAGGAGGAAGTCCTCCCCGATGCTGGCATCAGCGCTGCGGCCTTCTGGAAGGGCCTTGCGGTACTCGCTTCGCGCTTCACCCCGCGCAATCGAGAATTGCTTCAGCGACGTGAGGAATTGCAGGAAGCGATCGATAATTGGCATCGCCGCAATCCGGAAAGTGGCTGTGGCGCGCCAGAAAGTTTTCTACGTGAAATTGGTTATCTCGTGGATGAGCCTGCGCCCTTCATCATAGGCACGCAGAAGGTCGATGCCGAAATCGCAGAAATTTCGGGGCCACAATTGGTGGTTCCGGTGCTCAATGCGCGGTTCCTGCTTAATGCCATCAATGCGCGCTGGGGCAGCCTTTATGACGCATTATACGGCACTGATGCACTCGACGGAGAAATCGTGTCTTCAACTGGGTATGACACCCGCCGCGGCGCGCAGGTTATAACGCGGGCGAAGGCGTTCCTCGATGATGCGGCCCCGCTGGCGGAAGGTTCCTGGGCGGAATGGACCGGTGGCCAGCTGCAGCTTGCAAATCCCGATCAATTGCTCGGCACGATTGGCGACAATGTGATCCTTGGCAATAATGGCCTGCATATCGAGATTGTGATCGATGGCAGCCACCCCATCGGCAAGACCGATCCGGCTGGCATTGCGGATATCCGACTGGAAGCTGCAATTTCCACTATTGTCGATCTTGAAGATTCAGTCGCCGCGATTGATGCAGCGGACAAGATTGTCGCCTATCGCAACTGGCTTGGCGCCATACGCGGCAATCTGGAAGCGCGCTTTTCCAAGGGCGGAGAAACCGTCACCCGAACCGCCAATCAGGATCGCAGCTATATCGATGAGTCGGGAGTGATACGCAATCTACGCGCCCGGAGCCTGTTGCTGGTGCGCAATGTCGGGCATCTGATGACAACGCCTGCAGTTCTATTGCCCGACGGTGAGGAATGTCATGAAGGCATTCTTGATGCTGTCGTGACAATTGCCATTGCGATGCACGATCTGAAGCGTATCGGCCCCTTACGCAATTCGCTGAGGGGCAGCATCTATGTGGTGAAGCCCAAGATGCACGGGCCAGAAGAATGTGCCTTTTCCAATGATCTGTTCGATGCAGTTGAGGATTTGTTTGGCCTACCGCGTAACACGGTGAAAATTGGCGTGATGGATGAGGAACGCCGCACCAGCGCAAATCTTGCTGCATGCATCCATGCGGTGAAGGACCGGGTGTTCTTTATCAACACTGGCTTCCTTGATCGCACGGGCGACGAAATCCACACGTCCATGCTGGCTGGTCCGATGATGCGCAAAGGCGATATCAAGCACGCCGAGTGGATCGCCGCCTATGAAGATCGCAATGTCCAGATCGGCCTGGCCTGTGGTTTTGCCGGCAAGGCACAGATCGGCAAGGGCATGTGGGCCGCGCCTGACAGGATGCATGCGATGCTGGCTGAAAAAGCGGGGCATCCTGCAAGCGGTGCCAGCACGGCGTGGGTCCCCTCACCCACGGCAGCTGTGCTCCACGCAATCCATTACCACCTGTGCAACGTCGCTGAACGCCAGCGTGAGAGATCGACCGAAACTCTCGTCCCCCTGGGCAAGCTGCTGACTGTGCCCTTGGCTGAAAACACCAGATGGTCGGCAGACGAAATTACCGAAGAACTGCACAATAATGCGCAAGGCATCCTTGGCTATATGGTGCGCTGGATTGATCAGGGCATCGGATGTTCCAAGGTGCCCGATATCCATGACATCAGCTTGATGGAAGATCGTGCCACCTTGCGGATTTCCAGCCAGCATATCACCAATTGGCTGGTGCATGGCGTGGTGGACCGGTTTGCGATAGACGCCGCCCTGCATGAAATGGCGGCGAAGGTCGATGCGCAGAATGCGGGCGACCCATCATATCGACCGATCATGGCTTGCCCTAAAGGTTCCATCGCGCTTGCTGCCGCGCGCGAGCTGATAATTACCGGGGCGTGCCAGCCATCTGGTTATACTGAGCCTGTGCTGCACCACGCCCGCGCCAGGGCAAAACAGCAAGCCGGTTAAATCATACGCGATTGCGATTCGGAGACGCTCGACTGGCGGCGCGCTTTCATGAAGCCTGCGCCGCATTATTCAGCGCCATGCCAGCCGGTAAATATTCGGTCCGGAGTATCTTATGGTTCCATGAGAGCATGGTTGCATCGCCAATGGGGTTGCGGAAAGCCCGTGCTTGGCACTACGTCGCTGACGTAATGCCCGATCGGCCAGACTGGCCATATCTGGTCAAAGGAGAGAGATGTCATGGCACAGATTGTTCAACGTCCAGCAGCAACGCCCACCACACATTGCACACCAGATCAATATGATGCGCTGTATCAACAATCGGTGGATGATCCGGACGGGTTCTGGCTGGAACAGGCCAAACGGCTGAACTGGTTCGACCAACCAACCAAGGGCGCGGAATGGTCCTTTGCCCCGCCGGATATCAAATGGTTTTCCGACGGCACTCTCAATCTTTGCCACAATGCTGTTGATCGTCACCTGGGAACGCATGGCGATACCACCGCACTGATTTTTGAGCCGGATAGTCCTGATGCTCCCGGTCGCTCGCTAACCTATAGCGAATTGTATGGTGAGGTCGTGCGTGTGGCCAATGCCCTGAAGGCAATGGGCGCTGGAAAGGGTGATCGTGTTACCCTCTACATGCCGATGGTGCTGGAAGGTGTTTTCGCCATGCTCGCCTGTGCGCGCATCGGTGCCATACACTCGGTTGTTTTCGGCGGGTTTTCGCCCGAATCGCTGGCAGGCCGAATTGAGGCGTGCGACAGCAAATTCATCATAACCGCCGATGAAGGGCTGCGCGGCTCCAAAAGAGTACCGTTGAAAGCAAATATCGATGCTGCCCTGGATCAACTCGATGCGCCGGTAACCGGCGTGCTGGTGTTCAAACACACCGGCGCTGACATTACCATGACCGAAGGCCGCGATCACTGGTTCACCGATCTTGCCAGCGATGATGATTGCCCATGCGAAGTGATGAATGCAGAAGACCCGCTGTTCATCCTCTACACCTCGGGTTCTACCGGAAAGCCCAAGGGCGTGGTGCATACTACTGGCGGATATGGCCTGTGGGCGGCCACCACGTTCCACTATACGTTCGATTACCAGCCCGGCGAAGTTTTCTGGTGCAGCGCGGATATCGGCTGGGTCACTGGGCACACCTATGTAACCTATGGCCCGCTGATCAATGCCGGAACCAGCCTGGTATTCGAAGGCGTGCCGAATTACCCCGATCACGGCCGTTTCTGGGATGTGATAGACAAACACCAGGTCAACATCTTCTATACTGCGCCCACCGCGATCCGTGCATTGATGCGCGAAGGCGATGAATATGTGACCAGCCGCGATCTTTCCTCCTTGCGTCTGCTGGGCACGGTGGGTGAACCGATCAACCCAGAGGCATGGCGCTGGTATCATAACGTGGTCGGCAAGGGCGCCAGCCCTATCGTTGATACGTGGTGGCAGACTGAAACCGGTGGCCACATGATCACCACCCTCCCCTATGCCCATGATATGAAGCCGGGCAGCGCGGGCAAGCCGTTCTTCGGCATCAGGCCGCAGCTGGTGGACAATGACGGGAATGAACTGAGCGGGGCCGCGGAAGGCAATCTGTGCATTACCGATAGCTGGCCCGGCCAGGCACGCACTGTTTACGGCGATCATGATCGCTTTCACGAAGCCTATTTCAGCACCTATCCCGGCAAGTATTTCACCGGAGACGGCTGCCGACGGGATGAAGACGGGTATTACTGGATCACTGGCAGGGTGGACGATGTCATCAATGTTTCGGGTCACCGCATGGGAACGGCAGAGGTGGAAAGCGCGCTGGTCTTGCACCCGAAGGTTTCCGAAGCGGCGGTTGTGGGCTTCCCGCACGATATCAAGGGCCAGGGCATTTACTGCTATGTCACGCTCAACGCTGGTGAGGAACAATCGGACGAACTTCAGGCAGAATTGCGACAATGGGTACGCAAGGAAATTGGCCCCATCGCCACGCCCGACATGCTGCATTTCACTGAAGGCCTGCCAAAGACCCGCAGCGGCAAGATCATGCGTCGCATTCTGCGCAAGATCGCGGAAAATGATTATGGATCGCTGGGCGACACCTCGACACTGGCAGACCCGTCACTTGTCGATAGCCTGATAGAGGGCCGCCAGAATACATAACAATCCGTGCAAATAGTCAGTGCGCCAGCAAATATTCGTCAATCGACAAAAAGACTAAACGCAAGAATTTATTCTATTGTGCGTTTCTTTCTTCTGCCAGTTTTTCGCCTTAGCCGCCCCAAGGTCGGCAGGACGAAATTACTACATGTGAAAGATCCTAAGCCACCAAATCTTTACTTAAATTTAACTAGATTTCGGAAATAATTGAAAAGGATCAGCGGGTTATGTCTCGGCATAAGTAACCGCTGCCCTTTTTCTGCGGAATCCAGATCAATGATTTGAGTGAGACCGGTATGACATTTCTGAACCGCCTTTGCAGAGATACCTCAGGCAATGCTTTGATGTTGACCGCTGCCGCCATGATTCCACTTATCGGGGTTATCGGGGGCGGGCTCGACATCAGCCGGATCTATCTCGTGGAATCGCGATTGCAGCAGGCTTGCGATTCAGCAACGCTGGCGGCACGCCGCGAACTTGGCGGCAATGTCATAGGCGACAGCATACCGGCCAACATCAGAAATACCGCCGACAATTTCTTCGGCAATAACTTTCGTACAGACATGTATGGCGCGGAAAACGAAAACTTCACACTTTCCGCACCAAACGCCACGCGGATGAATGGCACCGCAAATGTCGAAGTGCCCATGACCTTGATGTCGGTCTTCGGGATCGACAATCACGAGATCAGCGTCACATGCAGTGCCGAACTGAACTTGCCAAATGTTGATGTGATGCTGGTCCTCGACATGTCGGGATCCATGGCCGGACAGCGCATATCAGACCTGAAGGCGGCCGTTCTCGACTTCTATGACGAGGTGATGGGGGTAAAGCCAGAAGATGCCCGGATTCGCATCGGCTTCATGCCCTATTCTGCCGCTGTGAACGTGGGTGCGGAACTTCAAAGCGGGAACCCCGATTTTCTGGCAGATAGTTTCACCTATCAATCGCGCGAGGCGAAATTCAGCCAGGAAAGCAACAATGATGCCGTTGAAGTTGGCGACAGAATTGAAGAATCCTGGTCCACAGAGCTTCTTCCTAGAAACCCCGTTCAGCTCGCCTTTGCAGACGAGCCACAATATCACTGGAACAAGAACAACAACGCTCATCGCGACAAATGTCGAAATTATGACGGCACTTATCAAGTTGGCGATGAGACTTGGGTCATCTCAAACGCAACATGGCTCCCCGACTACTGGACCCATTGGCGGAACAATCAAAAGGCTGCATGTCAGGCTGATATTTATAAATACAGCATCGCAGGAGAAGGTGACGTGCACGAGGAGACCTTCACCGAGGTCTTCGACTATTACATCTACCGTCCCATTACTTTTGACACCTCTGCCTTCAAGCTTGGGCAGACCGTGCAAACCCCTACCGGAACGAAAGGCGCGAATGTGTCGAGTTCCTGGAATGGCTGCATCGAGGAACGCCAAACAGTTGCGCAATCGACATTTGATACGATTCCGGATGGCGCATATGATCTCGACATAAATCTCGTGCCCACGCTTGCCGATCCGGCAACGCAATGGCGCCCGATGTGGCCACAGATCACCTATGATCGCGGCGGCCCCGATGTCTTGGAATCGACGACAGACAAGAACGTGCGCGGCGCCAGTTGCCCGAGTCCGGCTGTCAGATTGACAGAGTTTCCGAAAGAGGGCGGCTCGCGCAATGCGCAGTTTGAAGCGCATGTTAATTCCCTGTCACCTCTGGGCGGCACCATGCATGACATCGGCATGATCTGGGCAGCACGCTTCATCTCGCCCAAGGGGATATTTGCAAGCGCTAACGCCGCCGCGCCCAATGGCGAACCGATTGCACGCCACATTATCTTCATGACCGACGGGCAAATGCAGCCCGGCCCTGTCTGGACAACCGCCTATGGCAATTATGACATGGATGGCCGGATGGCCGGTTTCGCACCAGATGGCAGCTGGAGCGAAAGTCAGCTGGCAGTCATCCATAACTCCCGACTGGATGCGATTTGTCGGCAAATTCGCAACAACAACATAACCATCTGGACAGTTTCGTTCGAACTACCGCTGAATGATCACACGCGAGGCTGTGCCACAGGAACCGGGCGCGCTTTCGAAGCGGAGGATGCGCAATCGCTTTCAGATGCATTCAAGGCCATCGCAACATCGATCGCTGAGCTGAGGCTGGTCGAATGAACGCGAAGACATCCCGCAGGACAAAACTGTTCGGGCACAATGAAGATGGAGCCGCGATTGTTGAATTCGCACTGATCGCGCCGGTCTTTCTGCTGATGGTTGTTGGAATATTCGATTTCGGCTTTCAGCTTTATGCCCAATCAGTGGTGAATGGCGCGATGCAGGCTGCGGGCCGGGATTCGACATTAGAGCCCGGCGGCCCCACACCGGCGCAATTGGACAATAGTGTCTCCTCGCGGGTCCATTACGTCATCCCTTCAGCGACAATCGAATTTACCCGTACCAATTACGAAGATTTCCGGGATGTTTCCCAACCCGAACGTTTCGATGACACGAATGGTGATGGGGAATGCAATGATGGTGAGCCGTTCGAAGACCTGAACGGAAATGGTAGTTTCGATCTGGATCGTGGCAGAGACGGTCAGGGCGGCGCTGATGACGCGGTTCTCTACGTTGCCTCGGCGACTTACGATCGCATGTTTCCCCTTTCAGGTATGATGGGAATTCCCAAAAGCGTTACCCTCTCCGGCGCTACCGTGCTGCGGAACCAGCCATTCGCCGATCAGGGAGAACGCAACCCCGTAGAAGGAAATTGCGCATGAGCAAACTCAATCGCCTTAAACGCTCAGTGCGCGGTCTTGTTCGTCCGCTGGCCGATGACACCACCGGTGTTGCGATGGTCGAATTTGCTTTCGTGGCTCCGCTCATCCTGACGCTGGGTCTTGGCGGAATGGAACTGGCAAATCTGGCGGCTACGCATATGCGTATCAGTCAAACTGCTATGCAAGTAGCAGATAACGCCTCGCGCATTGGTGACAGAAACGCGCTGGCGGCAGAGAGAATCTTTGAAACCGACATCTATGATTTGCTGATCGGCGCAAAAATTCTCGCCGGTTCGAGGGCCGAGCTTTTCGAAAAAGGCCGCGTGATTATCAGCAGCCTGGAACAAAATGATGATGGCGGCCAATGGATACACTGGCAGCGCTGCATGGGGAAGCTCAACAAAACGTCTGCATATGGCCCAAGCGGCGCCGGAGAAAGCGGCGATTCATTTGATGGAATGGGTATTGCAGGCGAGGAATTGACCGCGCCAGAAAATGGCGCAGTCATGTATGTCGAGATCTTCTATACATACAAACCCATCGTTAGCTCTCAGTTCGCCAGCCAATTCGTAAATGATGAGCTCGAGATCCGGAGTGAAGCGGCCTTCACCGTGCGCGGTTCTCGCGACCTATCCGGTGTAAACGAATCGAATGGCGTGGCCCCCGCCACCTGCGACAAGTTGGAGGCGATCTGACATGAAGATTACCAAAAGCAACGCTGCTATTTTCTGTTTTGGAGTCATGATATTCGTTGGAATGACAACAGAAGAAGATGGCACGCTTGCACAGCTGGCTTCCGTTGAAACGGCCGATACAGAAGAGTTTCGTGAGAAAGCGAAGAGTGTCGCCAATCTTCGATCAAACACGGCACCTGTGGCAAGCTATTCCCCTGATCCAGTTGAAGTCGTGCCTATTCAGGAAAGCGGGCCGGCTTACGGACAAGCTCCGTGGCCGGAAGAGCCTCAAGCCGATACCGTTCCTGCTGCAGAACAGCAATTCGAGACCACAATGGATCAAAGCTCCAGCCCTGATGGTGTTTTGAATCCGGACTTCGATCCGCGCGTTCAGTAACGGCCAGCTTGCCGTAGCGAGATTAATTGGCCTGGCTCGAAGTCCAGGAAACCTGCGGAGCGGGTGGTGAAGACCATTGTGCCACCAAACTCCCGACAAATGCGCGTCAATATCGACGCGGGGAATTGCCACCGTTTGATCGCAAATCCTCCCAAGAATTACACTTGAATCGCACCAGCTGCCGTTTTAGAGGCCGCCGCGTCGACACTCTTCGGAATGTCGATATTCGCACCGGTATCGGGAACACAGTGAGAGCGTGATATGCTCAAATCTGCGGCTGTCCCTGCAACTGTAAGCGGCGAGCGAGAGGTAAGTGCGTAATCCGAAAGGATGCGCAGCCACTGGGCCATTCTGTCTCATCAGAATGCCTGGGAAGGTTTGCTTCAAGCATTGACCCGCAAGCCAGGAGACCGACCGATGCGAGTCGCTCTTGCCTGGCTCATGGGATTGGCCGGGCGCGAACCTATTCGTCTGAGCGACGAAGCTGCGGCTGGGGCCGCATCGGCATTGGTTTGGCGGGCGCCTGTGCGTCCGTTCGCCGACCACGCCGACCGTTCGCACGGACGCCCCGGCCAAGTCGCTCGACGCCTGGGATATATTACCGATGAAAATTGCTATACGCACGCTCCTGCTTGCCACCGCCGCTGTGCCAAGCGCACTTTCCGCTCAAACCGCATCCGATACTTCGTCCGATAAAAAGGCGAATGGTGATGAAACCATCATAGTCACTGGCACCCGTTCCGCCGAGCCCTTGCCTGCAGACCGTATTGGCGGTTCAATCACGGTGCTGGACGAGACCGCTTTGAAACGCAGGCAGGTGCGCTACATTTCGGATGTGCTGCGCGATGTCCCCGGCATTGCAGTCGGCCGGGTTCCGGGCCAGACTCAAATCCGCATTAGGGGCGCAGAGGCCAATCATACGCTGGTGCTGATCGACGGTATCGAAGTATCCGATCCGTTCGTGGGAGAATTCGATTTCGGCGGATTGATTGCTGACGATGCTGCCCGGGTGGAAGTGCTGCGCGGCCAGCAAAGCGCAATCTACGGCTCGGATGCGATCGGCGGGGTTATCCATTACATCACCCCCACCGGACGCGAGGCGCCGGGCATCAGCGCACGGATCGATGGCGGGTCGTTCGCCACGGTCAACACTGCGGTGCGGCTCGCCGGAGTGGAGGGAACAATCGATTACGCGCTGTCCGCGACGCTGAACAGTACCGATGGAACGCCGGGCGCCCGCGTCGGAACGCGCGATCTGGCGAACGATACAGGGGCGCTTTCGCTGAAAGCCAATTGGCGCCCGAGCGAAACGTTTCGCCTGACTGGTGTCGTACGCTATGGCCGCACAGAAGCGGAATTCAACAATAGCGATAATGATTTTGCCAGCCCCACCTTCGGTTTCCAGATCGATACGCCAGACAATGAGGTCGAGAATGAGGCAATTTATGGCCTGCTAAGGGGGGAGCTGGATTTACTAGATGGCGACTGGACGCATAGGTTGACCGGGCAGATCGTCGACACCACCCGTGATGGATTTAGCGCAGAGGTCCGCAGTTACGGCAGCGAGGGGCAGCGATTGAAAGGGTCGTATGAAACCACGATGCGGTTTGATGGTGCGGGCGTGCAGCACCGCCTGACCGGCGCAGTGGATGTGGAGCGCGAGCGGTTCCGCAACACCGACCCTTCCGGCTTTCTCTTTTCCGGCCAGAGGCAAATCAACAACGTCGGCTTCGTCGCGCAATATGATGCGCTGATCGGCGACAATGCCAGCTTCGGAGCTTCGATCCGCCGGGATGACAATGATCGCTTCGCTGACACTACCACCTATCGTCTCCATGGTAGCTATCGCTTCGATACGGGCACCAGACTGCGCGCAGCTGCGGGTTCGGGTGTCAAGAACCCGGGCTTTTACGAATTGTTTGGCCTTTTCGATGGGCGCTTCATCGGCAATCCCGATCTGGAGCCAGAACGGTCCGAAGGCTGGGAGGTGGGGGTCGAGCAGGAGCTGGCGCAAGGTGCCGCTACATTTGGGCTGACCTATTTCGAGAGCGATTTGGAACGGGAGATCTTTACCCTGTACTCAACCGTCGCAACCCCGGCCAATCGCGACACGATATCAACGCAAAGCGGCGTTGAGGCATTTGCGCAGACCCGGTTCGGCGATGCCTGGACCCTGAATGCAACCTACACCTATCTTCGTGCGCGGGAGAACGGTGGCCGCGAAATCCGCCGGCCCGCTCATACTGCCAGCTTTGCGGTGGATTGGCGCGCACCTGCCGACAAGGGCGGAGTGTCGCTGGTCGCTCGCTATAATGGTGAAAGCGACGACGATGCTTTCATTGACCCGTCCTATATTCCTGTGCGGGTGCAGCTCGATGATTATGTGCTGGTCAATCTCAACGCAGATGTGAAGGTGAGCGGTCAGATCGATCTGTTCGGCCGCGTGGAAAATCTGGCAGATGCGGATTATGAGGACGCGTTCAGTTTCGAAACGCCGGGCCGCTCTTTTTACGTGGGTGCCCGCACCCGGTTCTGACGATAGCGATCAATCCGCTTTCGGCGGGGGTGGCGTCAGCACGATACGTGTGTGAAATTCGCCATTCTCGCCGAACGGATCGATATGGTCCGGAAGCCGCGCCAGCAAATCGGTGTCGAAGACATCGCCAATATCGATTTGCCTCAGATCGGGGAAGACGGCGCTGACAATGCTGGTCGCACCAGATGCGAGAAGATCGGCCAATAGCGCATCATAATCGGCATTCCACAGTGGGAAAATCAGTTCCATGTTCGCCATGCGCGGATGGCCGCCAAAAGCCTTTTCGCGCCACTGCCGGATATGGGCAAGGTGCAGATCGCCGAAACACAGACGCTCGCATGCTGGCACCAAATCCACCGCAGCGGCGATCTGATCCACATAATCCGCGCCTGTATGAAGCGGCACGCCGAGCAGCGGCACGCCAAGCTGTGTAGCCTGTTCGACCACCACATCGATCGTGAATTCCTGCTGCGCGATGATCCGGCTGCGCGCGTCGAAAGTGGTAAGAAGCACAATATTTCTATGCCCTTCCCGTTGCAGAGCGCGCAATGCCAGAAAGCTGTCCTTTCCGCCGCTCCAGAACAATAGCGATATCGCGGCATCCGATTGAACGGACATATCGGTAAGCCACGCTGCCTGCTGGATCTTGCTGGCTCGCGCCGCCAGCTTCACACCGTCATGCTCGAACGGGCAGTGCCGGCAGCCGGCACCGCAGCAACGATCGCGTTGCAACAGGCCAAGCCGGGTGAAAACGACATATCCGGTGTCGGGATCTTCATAGGTGAAATCGCCGCGTTTGCAGGCGGTTTCGTGCAAATTCCAATAGCTTGGTTCAGGCAAGTTCCATATACCCCGCCACAGCGTCTGACAGCAGGGCCATGCTCGGAAGCAGGGCCGGACTTGGGCGGCTGAAATGCATATGGCCATCGAGAAACAATACCGGGCAATCAAGCGGCACCGTGACCGCTTCGGCCGATGCTTCGTTCATCCCGCAACAGGCGGCAATGATCAAATCGGGTTCGGTCCGAGCCACCTCATCCCAACCGACCTTGAAGGAGGGTTTGCCGCTCTCACCCAGCAGGCATGTCATACCAAGCGCTTCGATCATGTCCGGCACCCAGTGCCCGGCAATGAAGGGTGGATCGAGCCAGTCGAGAAACACCACGCGCAGCCCGCTTCCGGCATAGCGATCCTCGCATGCAGATAACGTCGTTTCCCATTTGGCGCGTAATTGTGTGGCAGCGTTCTTTCGTCCGATGGCATCACCCACTTGCGAAAAGCAGACCGGTACATCAGCCAGGCAATCAGGAGCCATATCTACCAACACCGGCGCGCTGGCAAGCGATTGCACTGCCTCACGCACGTCGCCTGCAGGCACCGCGCAAACATCGCATAGCGACTGGCTGATCACCACGTCGGGGGCGAGCCGTTCCAGCATTGTTATGTCGAGCTGATAGAGCGGTCGCGTTGCAGTACTGACCTGCCGGTTAATCTCACCGGCGGAGGCCTTCGTATCGATCCAGGTGCTGGTCAGCTTTGGCAGATGGTCCCATTCACCCGAACAACTGTGGCTTACCCCAACCAGATCGGCGCCCGCATCCAGCGCGACGACAATGTCAGTGGCGCTTGGCAGCAGCGAAACGATCCGCATCGAAAGCTCCTGTCAGTGCAATGATAACGAACGCCGCGCCGCCATATAATGCGTTGGCGAGAATGCCCTTCAGCAGGAAGGGCAGCCCGGCGATGTAACAGGCGATCCATCCCTCCACCGTGTTGGGATAGAAACCCATTGCCATCGGTGTAAGGTTTGAAATGAGGTAGAATACCACTGCGCTTGCGATTGCCGCGAAGGCCACAGGCCTAATTCCGATCTTGCCAAACACTGGCCGCACTGCAACCGCGGCAAGCAGATGCCCCGCGTAAACGAAACTCATGGCGAGCGCAGAGTAATATCCATTCACTGCATCTATCAGCAACACCGTCGCCAGCACCGGCACCAGCATCAACCTGCGTGGAAGATGGGCGGCCGCGACCATGCCGATCGCGCCGACGGTCGATACGCCCATCGGATGCGGCAAAGCGTGGGAGAGAACGCCAGCAAGCGCAAGCGATACGGCCAGAAGGCCGTCTTTCAAATGTCGGTCCATGTCACCAACTCCATAAGCCGCCATTCCCCGGACGGTGATTTCACAAGGTTCGAGCGGCCGGTCTCCGGACTTGACGAGTATTGATCGGCGGCGCCTTCCCATCCCAAAAGACAGTGACATTCTGCTGCCGATCACTCGATTACCGTTGCGAGGTCAGTACCGGATTTGCACCGGTTTCCCGTTCACCAACTCGTGCGCACTTACGCGCGCTGGCGTTCTCTAACATAAGTCAAAGGTGCGCCAAGCATAAATTGCCGGTTTCGTCGCCATGACAAAAGACGCAGGTTCTTTCCGTGACATCAGAGCAGGTTTGCAGCACAAAGTCTGAAAGGTTGAGGCAAAAAGGGGTTCGCAAAAAACCGACGGCTTTGGCACTTTCAAAGCTAGATGGATGAACGCTGATGTGAATTAGCGAAGCATTCGCGGACGACGAGTATCAACTGGGAAATGGAGGAAGCTCCAGACACTTCTTGAAGCTGAATGGTCTGGTCTTCAGAGGAGCAATTTCAGCCGCCGCGGAATGACGGGGTTCATCAAGAGGATTTACGCCTCAGGCAGCACTGCTGACTGGACACGAGCCAACAGAGTTCGGCGTGAATTCAGCCAGGCATCCCCAAGTCGGCGCTTTTCAGCCGCACCTTTCTCAAAAGCGATATCTTCCGGTTCGTGATCAACGTCAGTCCAGCCCAAAAAATAGTCCTCATCAATCCTCTCGAGGTCTCGGGGCAAATATCGGAGGACTACCAACACCGCGAGACCAGCCTCTGAAGCAAAGTTCACAACTGGTAGCCCCGGCGATGTCCATCTACCGCCACTCAGCTCGGCACCTGCTCCATTAAGGTGCAGGAACCGCTTTTGAGTAAGGCGCCAAAGCTTCATCGACCTATTCTGGCCGGAATGCGGGTTTTAAGGCAACATCTCTTGGTTTCATGGTTCCGCTTTCGACCCGATGATTACCTTTGCAATGACAAAGCCGAACCGACCGAAGCTGTCATCCGCGCCCTCGCCTGCACGACATCCGTGATTTCACGGAACCACAAGCGGTTCTCTGATGCAGTATGAGAAAGGGCGGTGGTGGACAGGGCTGGATTCGAACCAGCGTACGCTTGCGCGGGCAGATTTACAGTCTGCTGCCTTTAACCACTCGGCCACCTGTCCACACCGGTGCCGGATGCGGGACTATGCCCGCGGGATGAGACCCCCATACAGGGGACCTTCCAGCCGAGAGGCGCCCCTTTGGCGAAGCACTGCTTGCCTGTCAATGGGGCTGCTGGCAGGAGACCCCCAGTATCAGCCCCGTCAATACACGGGACAATCGAGGATTTATGGCGAAGAGCAAGGAAAAGAAGAACCTGCGCGGTCGGGCCGGACGCATGCAAGGCGGTCGGGGATCAGGGCGCGGCAACAAGGGCTACGTGCGCCTGTGGGGTCGCCATGCTGTTGAAGCGGCACTGAAAAACCCGGTGCGCAGCCACCGCAAATTATGGGCGACACGCGAAGGTATCGATTCGCTTGATGGCGAATTGCCGGAGCACTTCCCGCTCGAATATGCCGAGGTTACAGACCTTGCCCGGATGGTTGCACGTGATGCTCCGCATCAGGGACTGGTCCTCGAGTGTGATCCGCTGGAAGATATATTGCTGGCAGAAGTTATGGATGCCGATGCCACGCGCCCTATCCTGGTGCTCGACCAGGTGACCGATCCGCACAATGTCGGGGCGCTGTTGCGCTCTGCCGCGGCATTCAATGCCGCTGCTATCGTCACTCAGGATCGACACGCTCCGCCCGAAAGCGGCGTCGTTGCCAAATCCGCATCTGGCGCATTGGAAACCGTGCCGTGGGTGCGGGTCGTCAATCTCGCCCGTGCGCTGGAGGAGATGGCGGAAGCCGGCTACTGGCGGCTGGGTCTTGCTGGCGAGGCTGAAGCAGATTTTGCCGACGCATTGCCAGCCGGGCCGATCGCAGTTGTGCTTGGGGCGGAAGGCGAAGGCATGCGACACAATGTCGCACAGCATTGCGACGCATTGGCGCGCCTGCCAATCAGCGCAGTGATGGAAAGCCTCAATGTATCAAATGCTGGCGCCATCGCGCTTTACGCGATTGCGACACGTTCTGGATGATCAGCAGGGCCTGACCCACAAAAAGAGAGGGCCGCCCGATGGGCGGCCCGTCTCCTCCATTCGGCATATTTGCCAAACGCCCCCTGGGACAAATCAGTTCACAGCGTCCTTCAGACCCTTACCAGCCTTGAACTTGGGCTGGGTCGATGCCTTGATTGTCATCGGCTCTCCGGTGCGCGGGTTGCGGCCTGTGGAAGCCTTGCGCTTGGCGACCGAGAACGTGCCAAAGCCCACAAGGCGGACTTCATTACCCTTGGACAAGGTGCCCGTGATCGTCTCGAAAACGGCTTCAACAGCCTTAGTCGCATCGTTGCGCGAAAGGCCGCTCGTATCCGCTACTGCGCCGATCAATTCGTTCTTGTTCATTGTCTGGAAGACCCCCTCGGTAAGTGCTCTTGGTGTCGAAGTTCCATCGTCACACGATTCTTTGAATTGAGCGAGTTTTGCGGCTGCTGTCAAAGGCATTCCCGCTGAAAATCAGGCTTTTTTACAAATGAAACGAAATTACAATGAATTCGAGATGACCGGGTGTCTGCCTTCGCAGGCGTCATGCCGTCAATAAGCCGGTCGGCAGCACGCGACGAAACGCACTGCCGATAGGTTCAATGGGCCGTAGTGCCAGACGGCGCTTCAGACGATGCGGGAGAGGCCGAAACAGCCGGGCCATGCGGCTGGCTGGCAAGATCGTCCGCCTCGGTCCATTCGATGGGCGCCAAGGTTTCTGTCAGAGCGATTTCAAGCACTTCATCGACATGGCTGACCGGAATGATTTCCAGACCCTCCTTCACGTTGTCGGGAATTTCAGCGAGATCTTTCTCATTATCTGCCGGGATCAGCACCGTCTTGATTCCGCCACGCAGCGCAGCAAGCAGCTTTTCTTTCAGTCCGCCGATGGCCAGCACGCGGCCCCGCAAAGTGACTTCACCCGTCATCGCGACATCGGGGCGCACTGTGGTGCCCGTCAGCGTGGAAACGATTGATGTGACCATGCCGACACCAGCGCTCGGCCCGTCTTTCGGCACGGCGCCCTCGGGCAAGTGGATATGGACATTCTTGCGCTGGAAAATGCTCGGCTTGATGCCATAGGCTGGGGCACGGGCCTTTACGAAGCTGAAGGCCGCAGCGACGGATTCGTTCATCACCTCGCCCAGTTTACCGGTGGTCTTGGCCTCGCCCTTGCCCGGCGTGGTGACGCTTTCGATAGTCAGCAATTCGCCGCCTACCGATGTCCATGCAAGACCCGTCACTGCCCCGACCTGGGCTTCATCTTCGGACATGCCGTGCTTGAATTTGCGTACACCGGCAAAATCGCCGAGATTTTCGGCTGTGACCGTAACAGTCTCGACTTTCTTTTCGAGGATCTTGCGCAAGGTCTTGCGGGCCAGATTGGCAATCTCGCGCTCCAGCGTCCGCACCCCGGCTTCGCGGGTGTAATAGCGTATCAGATCGCGCAGCCCTTCTTCGGTCAGCGTAAATTCGCCGTCCTTGAGACCGTGATCCTCAACCTGTTTGGCGATAAGGTGGCGCTGCGCAATCTCGACCTTCTCGTCCTCAGTATAGCCTTCTAGGCGGATGATCTCCATCCGGTCCAGCAGCGGCTGTGGCAAGTTCAGGCTGTTTGCCGTGGTGACGAACATGACGTCCGACAGATCGATGTCCAGTTCAAGGTAATGATCCTGGAACTTGCTGTTCTGTTCGGGGTCCAGCACCTCCAGCAACGCCGATGCAGGATCACCGCGGAAATCCTGCCCCAGCTTGTCAATCTCATCGAGCAGGAAGAGTGGATTGCCAGTCCCTGCCTTCTTCAGATTGGATACGATCTTGCCAGGCAGCGAGCCGATATAGGTGCGGCGATGACCACGGATCTCGGCCTCGTCACGCACACCGCCAAGGCTTTGGCGGATGAATTCGCGCCCAGTGGCCCGCGCGATTGACTTGCCAAGGCTGGTCTTGCCGACACCCGGTGGGCCGACGAGGCACAGTATCGGACCCTTCAACTTGTTCGTCCGCGCCTGCACGGCGAGATATTCGATAATGCGATCTTTCACCTTGTCGAGCGCATAGTGATCGGCGTCGAGCACTTCCTGCGCCTTGGCGATGTCTTTTTTCAGCTTGCTTTTCTTGCCCCATGGCAAGCCCAGCAGCACATCAAGGTAATTGCGCACCACGGTGGCTTCGGCGCTCATCGGCTGCATGCTTTTCAGCTTTTTCAGCTCACTTTCGGCCTTGGTTCTGGCCTCCTTGGAAAGCTTGGTTTCGGCAATCGTTTTGGCGAGTTCGAGCAATTCGTCCCCGTCACCATCTTCGCCGCCCAATTCGCTCTGGATCGCCTTCATCTGTTCGTTGAGATAATATTCGCGCTGGGTCTTTTCCATCTGGCGCTTTACGCGCCCGCGGATCTTGCGTTCGACCTGCTGGACTGACAGCTCGCTTTCCATCAACGAAAATACCATTTCCAGCCGCTTCATCGCATCCGTTTCAACCAGCAATTGCTGCTTGGTATCCACCTTGGCTGAAAGGCTGGCGGCGATCGCATCGGCCAATTGGCCAGCATCTTCGATATCGGCGAGTTCCGTTTCGATATCTTCCGGCAGCTTCTTGTTGGTCCGCGCATAATCGGCAAACTGTTCCAGCGCGCTACGCATCATGGCGGCAACTTCAGTGCCCGAGGCGGTGGTTTCATCAAGCGCAGCGGTGCGCGCCATGACAAATTCGCCAGCGGCTTCCAACTCGCTCATCTTGGCGCGGGTTTTGCCCTCCACCAATACGCGCACCGTGCCGTCAGGCAGCTTGAGCATTTGCTGCACCTGCGCGATCGTGCCGATGTCATACAAATCCTCGCGCTCGGGATCATCGCTGGCTGGATCGACCTGCGCGACGAGGAAAATTTCACGCTCTGCCTCCATCGCGGCCTCCAGCGCCGCCACCGATTTATCGCGACCGACAAATAGCGGGACGACCATGCCGGGGAAAACGACGATGTCGCGCAAGGGAAGAAGGGGATAGGCGTTCATATCAAATTCCGTAATCTGGGGGCGGCGCACCAATGTGGCCGCCGTGGCTTGAACCCGAATATGGGGACACAGCACTGTGCCTGCAACGGGGGACGACGCTTAGGTGTGGATGGGTTTGCCTGTTAATTCACGCCATAGTTCTTTCCGGCGGCATGAAAGCCGACCGAAGCATTGCCGTTGCCCACGGCCTTTTGCGCTGTCACGGACAACGGCACCGTCTGTGCCCCGGACCGGCGCCGCAAGAATTATGAGGATGATTAGGTGCTGGTCAAAGTTCTAACGGGTGTGCCTCACCCCATACCCGGAAGGTTGAACCCGGGCGGAAGGCCCATGCCCTGCTGCAACTCTGCCATGTGTTCATTGGCCTTGCGATCCGCCTTGTCGCGCGCATCGTTGAAGGCAGCGGTGACGAGGTCTTCCAGAATCGATTTTTCTTCCGGCTTCATCAGGCTGTCATCAATCTGCACACCGATCATTCGGCCACGGGCACTGGCACGCACCTTGACCAGACCACCGCCGGCATTGCCTTCAACCTCGATCGTGTCCAGCTTGACCTGTGCATCCTGCATCTGCTGCTGGATCTTGCCTGCCGCTTCTTGTGCGGCCTTCATCATTTCTTCCATATTCTGCATCACTGTATTCCTTCTGTCTCAGGCGCTGCGCGACCAGTCTTCGCGTCCGCGCGTTGGTTCTGAATTTTCGACCATCCTGGCATCGGGAAAAGCATCAAATGCCGCCGAAACCAATGGGTGGTTGCGAATGCGCTCTGCCTCCGCCTTGCGAAGGGCTTCTGCCTGTTCGACAAGTGTGGGCGCGCCGTTCTGATCGGATTTGATCACTTCCCAGCGATTCCCGAATACCTGTTGAAGCCCCTGCCGCATCTCGGAGGAGATATCCTCTTCAAAACCGGGAGGCTGTGCATATTCCAGCCTGCCGGGCTGGAGCGAAACGACACGCACCTGCATCCGCAACAAGGTGGCGAGCGACATGGCGTTGGGCAAGTGAGAACGATCAATCCGATCAACTACATCCGCCCATGAAATCGCTGCAGCAGGTGCATTACCGCCATTTTCAGCACCAGCGGACGCTGTATTCGCGCCCCCACCGCTCAAGGCGTAATCCTTGATCTGGCGCGCAAGTTTGCCCGGATCGGGCATGTCGGCAGCATGCAGCATGCGCAGCAGTGCCATTTGCGCGGATACCAATGGGTCGGGCGCTGTTTTCACCTCATCATGACCCTTAAGCAGCAATTGCCACAAGCGGTGCACCTGCCCGGCAGAGAGCCTGTCTGCCCATTTGCCCAAAGCCTCACGCTCTTCCTGCGAAACGGCATCGCTTTCCCCGATCTGGGCAATGGCGACGCGGTGGGTAAATTCCATCAACGCACGCAGCAGCGCCAGCGGTTCAACCCCCAGCGCATATTGATCGGCAATTGATTCGAGCAGTTTTTGCGGTTCACCTTCGAGCAGATGCTGGAACAGCCGCCGCTGCGCGCCCTTGTCGGCGAGCCCCAGCATATCGCGCACCTTGCCTGCGCGAACCATGGTGGACGATCCGTCGCTTTCCATGTCGGCATGGGCAATGGCCTGATCGAGGATGGAAAGCCCGTCACGCACGGAACCTTCTGCTGCTGCCGCAATCATGGCGAGCGCCTCTTCCTCGGCCTCGACCCCTTCTTCCCTGCAGACAAATGCAAAGTGCTTCTCCAACAATTCTGTCGGGATGCGCCGCAGGTCAAACCGCTGCGTCCGGCTGAGCACGGTGACGGGGAGCTTTTCCACCTCGGTCGTGGCGAACAGGAATTTTACATGCTCGGGGGGTTCCTCCAGTGTTTTCAGCAGGCCGTTGAAGGCCGCCTTGGACAGCATATGAACCTCGTCAATGATGTAGATCTTGAAGCGCGCGCTGACAGTGGCGTAGCGCACAGCCTCTATAATCTCACGAATATCGTCAATGCCGGTGTGGCTGGCCGCGTCCATCTCGATCACGTCGATATGGCGACCTTCGGCAATGGCGGTACACGGTTCACATTGGCCGCAAGGATCTATCGTGGGGCCACCCTCCCCGTCCGGTCCGATGCAATTCAGGGCCTTGGCGATAAGCCGCGCGGTGGAGGTTTTGCCAACCCCGCGCACGCCCGTCATCAGAAAGGCATGCGCCAGCCGGTCACGCTCTATGGCATTTGCCAGCGTGCGCACCATCGGTTCCTGCCCGATCAGCTGACTGAAGGTCTGCGGACGGTATTTGCGCGCGAGTACTCGATAAGGCTGGCTGGCGGTATCGGGGACTGTGCCTTGTGCGCCCGTTGCAGGTTCGGGCGCGGGTTCTGCCCCCGTTTCAGGAGACGGTGGCGGCGCGCCGAACATCGTATCCTGTCCGGCTGCCTCAAGTTCGGCGGCGGAGGGCTTGCGCTCCTCCACCTGCGCATCGTCTGCCCATGGCGGGCTGTCCGGCTTTTCCGGGGAATCACTCATGCTGGTAAAGGTAGGCGCATGCCAAGCGAATGTCATCGCCACATTATGTCTGGAATATAGGGGGTAATCATCAGCGCCATATTGGCGGATTGACTGTGAAAAGGAGCCGAGCGACCCGCTGCCATCTACCTGGGCTGCTTCCTTCCGGACCTGACCCGGTAAGCAGACGCGAACGTCCACCCGACTCCCGGCGCGCCATATGGTGGTAAAGCAGAAACTTTGCAAGCGCGCGCGTCAGGCGCTCACCATGCGTCAGCGGAAATTGTCGGCGTAGGCCTGTATCTTCAATGCCTTGGGCGGAACGGAATGCACGCGTGCGGCGATGCCGTATTTGGCTGCGTAGGCCTGAGCCGCCTCTGATGTAGGGAATTTGAGCTGCACTTGCTGACGCGTATCGCCACTGCCAGCCCAGCCCATCAGGGGATCGGGCTTCTTCGCCTCTGCCGGGACGAAATCGAGAACCCATTGATCGACCAGTGCCTTGCCCGATTGCATGGCCGATTTGGGACGTTTGTAGATGCGCGCTTCCATAGGTTCTCCCCTAGGTTCTGTTTGGCAAGGAAATCAAGTCACAGGTGATCAAAAGGCATTATCCGCGAAAGGCATTCTTGGTCTTGAGGCTGGGTTTTTCAGTCCACGGTTCATCCGGCCAGCGATGTTTGGGATAGCGGCCCTTCATATCCTTGCGCACATCAGCCCAGCTACCCCGCCAGAAACCGGGAAGGTCGCGTGTGGTCTGTAAAGGTCTTCCCGCCGGACTGGTGAGGTGGATCAACAAGGGTGTGTTTCCCACGTTGGGATGGCAGTCCAGCCCGAACAGGGCCTGCACCCGCACTTCCACGCTGGGCGCGTGTTCACCGGCATAATCTATGGCATGCGTTGTTCCGGCAGGGCTGGTGAAATGTCGCGGAGCAAGGGAATCGAGTTGCTGGCGGTCCTCCCATGCAAGCAGGCCCAGCGCAGCTTCGGCGTAATGGGAAGCCGGAAGTGAGAGGTCGCGTCGACCGTCAAGGAGCGGGGCAAGCCAGACCTCTGCACTTTCCCTCAATCTTACTTCGGAGAGACCATCCAAGCCTGCAAAACGAGCGCGGGCGATCAGGCTTGGGGGCAGCAGTTCCCCCAGCTTTTCCCCCGCCTTTTCCACCAAAATATCCACAAGCACTCGGCCATCAGGGACAGGATCGGGTCCACTTGCCAAAGTTATGGCGCCCAGCCGCCGTTGGCGCCGCGCCTCCACCCGGTTTTCACTCTCATTCCAGCGGGCTATCGTGCGGTCTTCTATGAGATGATCGAGATGTCGTTCTACATCTGCGCGGTCCAGCAGTGCGGCAGCGGTGATGCGCGCGCCCTTGGCCTGCCCTGTCGCATCGGCGATTACCAGCCATTCGGCCCGCGCCAGCGGAGAAGCAGGATCTAGCGCAAAGCCGCGCCCGCCTGCGGAGATCCAGTGTTCTCCCGATGCATCGCGCCGACGCGCAACAAAATCCGGCCTTGCCAGCGCAATGAAGATTGCCGGATCAAGCGGCTTGTCAGGCTTCCCCGTTACCAGCCGGTCCGCTGCCTTCACCCAGGATGATGCCAATTTGCGCGATGCCTGCGCCCGCGCGCCCCTGTCCCCATTCCATCGTGACAAGCGTTGCAGCAAATCCTCTCCTCGCCCGCCAAGCCCGCGCTCCTGCGTCAACAAGACCAGCCGCGCGGCATCCTCTGCCTGCCCATGCTGCGCGGCAAAAAGCACGGCAGCCGCACCTTCGGGATCAAGCGAAAGCGAAGCGATTTTCTCGCCCCATGGCGTAATCGCTCCGTCATCGTCGAGCGCGCCCAGCGCAGCCAGCCTTGCACGCGCGGATGCGACAGATGCATCAGGCGGCGTGTCGAGCCATTGCAGGCTGGCAGGATCTGTCACGCCCCATCGGGCAAGGGACAAGATTAATGGCGCAAGATCGGCGCTCAGCATTTCGGGCACGTCGAAAGTCGGTCGTCCGGCATGGCCCGCTTCCTCCCACAGGCGATAGGCCACACCTGGCCCCTGCCGCGCTGCACGCCCTGCCCTTTGCGCCGCAGCCGCCTGGCTTGAACGCTGGGTGACGAGGTGGCTGGTGCCAGCCGCACGGTCAAATTCCGCTCGGCGCGCAAGCCCTGAATCCACTACCACGCTAACCCCGTCCAATGTCAGCGATGTTTCCGCAACAGACGTGGCGAGCACGATGCGGCGGTGGCCATCGGGGTCGCGGCGGATCGCGGCGCGCTGATTTTCTGGCTGGATTTGTCCGTGCAGCGGAAGGATCGGGGTATCGGGCAATTTCTGCGCCAGACGTTCGCGCACCCGCTCTATCTCCCCTACGCCGGGAAGGAATACGAGTATGTCGCCCTCCTGTTCGCGCCATGCCGTGAGAACGGCAGAGGTCATCTGGTCTTCCAGACGCCTCTCTGCCGCGCTGCCAAGCCAGCGCAGATTAAGAGGGTAAGCAATGCCTGCGCTTTCGATAACCTTAGTGGGCTCCCCCATCAAACGGGCGAAACGCGCGCCATCTATGGTTGCGGACATGACGACAATGCGCAGGTCCTCCCGCAGCACCGTTTGTGTCTCCAGCGCCAGCGCAAGTCCTAGGTCACTGTCGAGATGGCGTTCATGCGCTTCATCGAACAACAGTGCGGAAACACCCGCCAGCTCCTGATCTTCCAGCAGGCGATTGACCAGAATCGCCTCCGTCACGACGAAGATACGCGTCGCTTTACTCGTCTTGCTGTCCAACCGCGTGAGATAGCCGACCTGCTGTCCTACCGGTTCATCCAACATCTGAGCGATGCGCTCTGCTGCAGCGCGCGCGGCCACCCGGCGCGGGCTGGTCAGAATGATCTGTCCGCTGCACCATTTTTCATCGAGCAATGCAGGGGCGACAGATGTCGTCTTGCCCGCTCCCGGCGGTGCGACCAGCACTGCGCCATTCCCATCAGAAAGAGCCGTCAGCAGTTCTGGAAGGACGGCGTTGATGGGAAGATCGATCATGGTTTCTGCCAACCCGACAAATCGCAATTCTCGCGACGGTGCAGGTTCAAAAGCCCCGCGTCACTGCAAATTGCGCGGCCTCGATCATGGCGCGGCGGGCGGCACTATCGGGGAAGATCGACAAGGCATCGCAGGCACGCTGGGCAAAGTGCCTGGCGCGGTCTCTGGTGGCTGTCACGCAATCATGCTTGCGAATCAATTCCACCGCATGGGCAAGATCTTCATCCTCCACCGCGAAGCCGGCGATTGCATCCTGCCAGAAGCGGCGCTCCTCCTCCGACCCGCGGGCATAGGCGAGGATTACCGGCATCGTCATCTTGCCTTCGCGAAAATCATCGCCCGGGTCCTTGCCCATTTCTGCAGCATTGGCATCGTAATCGAGCGCGTCATCCACCAGCTGGAAAGCAATGCCGAGGTTTCGGCCATATGTATCGAGCGCGATTTCCTCTGATTCGTCACGTTCTGCAACGACAGCGGAAATGCGGCTGGCAGCAGCAAAGAGTGCGGCCGTCTTCGCGTCCACAATCTTGAGGTATCGCTCCTCCGAAGTTTCTATCTTGCGCTGTGCGGTCAGCTGATCGACCTCGCCCTGCACAATTATTGCGCTGGCGGAAGACAAGATCTTGAGTACCTTCAGGCTTCCGTCTTCCACCATCAGTTCAAACGAACGGGAAAACAGGAAATCGCCAACAAGCACGGTTGCCGGATTGCCATAAACGATATTGGCAGCGGATTTTCCGCGCCGCATCTCGCTGCCATCAACCACATCATCATGCAGCAAAGTCGCTGTGTGGATGAACTCGACTGCGGCAGAAAGCTTGTGATGGCGGGTGCCTTGGTACCCCAGCAATTCCGCGCCCGCCAATGTCAGCATGGGGCGCATGCGTTTACCACCGCCGGCGATCAGATGGCCGGCGAGTGCCGGAATCAGCGGAATTTCGCTCTGCATACGGTCAAGGATGATGGCGTTGACCGCGTTCATCGGCGTGGCGGTTAGCGACAGGATGGGGGCCAGCGAGGGCCGATCACCGTCATTTGCGCGCTTCAGGGGGACGACATTGTCGCTCATGCGGGCCTCAATGGCTATGCAACGGGGTGTTGGCAAGCGGACATTTCTGCCGCATTGAAGCGGACGAGACACTATGCTGCCCTATCCCGCTCCACTATCCCCAACCTCAACCTAAAGCCAGATGCGAGGCACGGCGCTGCCGCACAGGCGCGCAAAATGGCCAAGGACCCGCCGATGAACAATCCCGCAACAGACACGCAACTCGCCGCTTTTCGCCGCAGCATCGACAATATCGACGCTGCGCTAATTCATATTCTGGCAGAACGTTTCCGCATCACGCAGGCCGTTGGCGAATATAAGGCACAGACCGAACTTCCACCGGCCGATCCCGACCGGGAAGGAAAACAGATTTCCCGACTACGAAAACTGGCTGTGGAAGCCGATCTTGACCCTGAATTCAGCGAAAAATTCATCCGATTCGTGATCGAGGAGGTGATCCGGCACCACCACATCGCCCGTAGTAAATGAGATTCTCGCGAACGTCATAACTGCTGCACTGTGAGGGAGCCGACGAGGTTCTCGGACTGCTCAGCATGATGGCTTCGCCCGCAATTGCCCAGAACGTAAATGCCGCCTGCGCCGCATTCCAATCAGGCGAGCGTGATTTGATGCTGGTGTTCTTCGATTGGCTTGTGGACGGTTGCCGGACTGAAAATTTTGTGGAGCAGGAAGCCTTTATGGAAAGCCTTGGTAAGACTCTTGAACCCTAGCCTGCGCGCGGCAAGGTAAGCTTCACCAACAATCCGCCCAAATCTTCACTTTCGTGTAGCGAGACGGAGCCATTGTAGATTTCCGCCACGTCGCGCACGATGGCCAGCCCCAGCCCGGTGCCGGGCTTGCCGGTATCCAGCCGCGCCCCACGCTCAAATATCTCAGCACGCGCCTTTTCGGGGATGCCTGCGCCGTCATCTTCTATCCAAACCACGCAACCCTCTGCTTCGGGTTCGGCATCGATGGTCACAAATACGCTGCCACCACCGTATTTCGCTGCATTTTCGACCAGATTGCCCAGCAATTCGTCGAGGTCCTGACGCTCCATCGCGACATCACAATCCTTGCCGTCAATATCGAAGCGCACATGGTGATACAGCCGCGATACAGCACGCTCCACACCGCGCGCGCTTTCCATCGCGCTGGTCCGTGACAGTCCCGTAGCGCGCCTGCCAACGGCCCGTGCCCGGGCAAGATGGTGATCGACATGGCGCTGCATGGTTTCCGCTTCGCGCAGTACTGTCCCATCAAGATCGGGAGAACATGCATGCGCGGCGTTGTTCAGCACCGTGAGCGGGGTTTTGAGAGCATGCGCGAGATTGCCGGCATGGGTGCGCGCCTCTTCCGCCTGCCTTTCCGAATGGGCGAGCAACGCATTCAGCTCCTCCACCATTGGTTGCACTTCAAGCGGCAATGGTTCTGTCACACGGTTGAGGCCAGTCGAACGGATCCGCGCGATAGCCTGACGCACCCGCCGCAAAGGGCCAAGCCCATACCATGTCTGCGCCACTGCCATCAGGAAGAGGCCAATGCCCAGAATGGCGAAAGACCATGCAAGAGTGGCGCGCACGGTTGCTATCTGATTGTCGATATCCTCCCGCTTTTGCGCTACGACGAATTGCCAGCGCACATCGCTGCCCGGCAAAGTCACTGTGCGCTGCACGATGCGCAGTTCTTCGTTTGGAAACTGATCGGAATTGTAGAAAATCGGCTCGACAGCGTTCACATCGCGAACTTCCAAACGATCATCCCACAAGCTGTTCGACGGGAAGGTTTCGCGTCCTTTCCCGCTAATTTGCCAATAGGAACCGCTTCGCGGCTCCAGATAATTCTGGTTGCCGAGAATAGAATTGAATTTCACATCACCGAAATCATCGAGTTCGGCGGATCGAAGCATGGCGTTCAGCGGGATGACCAGCCGGTTGTCGAATTCGTTTTGCAATTGATTTGTCAGCACGCGATCCAGCGCAAAGCCGCCAACGCTCAGCAAGATCAAGATCCAGCCTGCGGCGATCATAATCATGCGCCGCGAAAGGCTGCCGGTATGGGCTATTTTCAGCGCCGGTTCGGTATCGTCCTGATGCGCGCTATCTATCGCCACATCCCCCGCGGGTGATGCGCGCCCCTGCCCAGGGGAGACTTCGCCGCTTTCGCCGCCACTATTCGCGGGGGGCGTCGTCGGGGTCGTCGAGGCTGTAACCGAGTCCACGAATTGTCGTGATTACTTCTGCGCCAAGCTTCTTGCGGATACGGGTGACAAACACTTCGATCGTGTTCGAATCGCGATCGAAATCCTGATCATAAATATGTTCGATCAGTTCCGTCCGGCTGACCACCTTGCCCTTGTGATGCATAAGGTAGGACAGGAGCTTGTATTCCTGCGCCGTCAGCTTGACCGGTTCTCCGGCCAGGGTGACGCGACCAGAACGTGTATCCAGCCGCACCCTGCCGGCTGTCAGTTCCGAAGAAGCATTGCCTGATGCGCGGCGGATCAACGCACGAAGGCGGGCGATCAATTCTTCGGTCTGGAACGGCTTGGCAAGATAATCATCCGCGCCAGCATCAAGCCCGGCCACCTTGTCGGACCAGCTATCGCGCGCAGTCAGCACGAGCACGGGGAAATTGCGCCCTTCGCGCCGCCACATGCCAAGCACGGTAAGACCGTCAATTTCGGGCAGGCCGAGATCAAGTATCACGGCATCATAATCTTCAGTGCTGCCCAGAAAGTGTCCGTCTTCACCGTCAGTAGAAAGATCGACGGCATAGCCTGTCTGTTCCAGCGTCGTCTTGAGCTGCTGGCCCAGCGTTGGTTCATCCTCGACAATCAGGATACGCATCCAAATTCCCCTGCATAATAGCGCCCGCTCACTTGGGCTTTCAACATGAACGCGTCAAGCAAGCTGCAGGTTTCCAATGGGGAAAGGAATTAGCGCGAAACGCGCAGCACACGGGCAGTCTGGGCATCGACATCGACCCAGATCATCCGACCGTTACGGATGAATTTGAGGCGATAGGCCTGCGCCGTGGAATCATATTCAAAACCGATGTACTCATCTTGAGAGCGCATCTGCGGGATTATCCGACGTTCGATATCGCGGATGGGAAGATTGCGCCCAGCCTGCATTTCGGCACGAGCCCTGTCCTGATCACCGCGCGACTGATTGCGCGACTGGGCATGCGCGGGCGTTACTGCAAGAGCGGCAACGGCGGCACAAATTGCAAGGGAGGCTTTGGAGATCTTCATTCTGGTTGCCGGTTTATAGCCTTGGCGTTGAACCAGATGTGAATTTTCCGCGAGATCGCCGTTCAGGCTGGTTAAGCCGTGTCACAAAAGCATCACTGCGCCGCTGCCTCCAATCAACTATTGTACCATTTCGAAGGTGAAGTTCACCGAAACACCGGCTTGCACCTGCCCCGGACGCACGGGCGTACTTTCACTGCGCGAAGCGGCGGTCACTATGTTAGCGTCCTGTGCGAATGGCCTTGACCCCATGATCGTTTCGCTGATTTCCAGAAGGCGAACGTCGGAATAGCCTGACATGCGGGCATAGGCGATGGCGCGCTCACGCCCTGTAGCAAATGCCGCCTGCCGAGCCTGATCCTGCGCGGGCTCAGGATTATCGATAGCCCAGCCGATGCCGCCCAGATCTGTTGCGCTCGCGGCTACCAATGCGTCAAGAACTTTGCCGGTATCGGAGATATCGCGCAGCACCACATTGACGCGGTTCGAAACGCGATAACCGGTGAAGCGCGGCTGATTGGTGCCATCGTCATAGCGATATTCCGCTCCAACGCTGACGCCGCTAGTCTGGATATCGTCCTCATCAACGCCCAGCACCTCAATTCGCTCTATTACGCGATGCATCTGGCTGGCGTTCTGCCGCATGGCCTCCACCGCCGTTGGTGCCAGCGTCGTCACCCCAGCGCTTAGATTGGCGATATCGGGGTCGACCGTGACATTTTCCGTAATGGTGATTTCAATAATCGGTCCTGTTGCTTCCACAGTGACTTCGGCTGCGGCAGGCGACGCACTGGTGGCGAGGGCAATCGCGGGGATCAGGGTACGGATCATCGAACTATTCCTTTGAGCAGTTTCTACACTGGGCTTCTCACGATTAAGCCAGATATGGCCTGTCTGTTCCCTGACAGCACGCTTGCCACTCGCCCGCGCCACGCCTACTTGCCCCCCGATTATGGCCGAACCACCCATCCTCTCGCTCGAAGGGCTTGGCCTGCAACAGGGCGGCCGCTGGCTGTTCGGCGATCCCGCGCATGGCGACGGGCTGGACCTGCATATCGGCCCGCGTGACAGATTGGCGCTGATAGGGCGCAATGGTGTGGGCAAGACCACCTTACTGCGGCTCATCACCGGAGAGGTCGAGCCCGATCGCGGCGTGCGCAAGGTCAAGGCCTATGCCAATATCGTCTGGCTGGAACAGGAACCCGATTTCTCCAGCTGCGCTACCTTGATGGACTTCGCCTTGGCAGGTGATCGCGCTCCACCGGAACATGGCGTGGAGGCTATCGCCAGCCAGCTCGGCATAGATATGACGACGCCTGCGGCGACTGCTAGTGGCGGTGAAAGGCGCCGTGCTGCCATCGCGCGCGCTTTGTCTCAGGAGCCGGACCTGATCCTGCTGGATGAGCCGACCAACCATCTCGATCTTGCCGCAATCGATTGGCTGGAAAGCTGGCTGGACCGTTATCGCGGCGCCTTCGTCGTTATCAGCCATGATCGTACCTTCCTGAAACGTCTTACGCGCGCTACGCTGTGGCTGGATCGCGGAAATATGCGACGCAAGGAGGTTGGATTCGGCGGATATGAGGCGTGGGAGGAACAGGCCTATGCCGAAGAAGCGCGCGCAGCCCACAAGCTTGATGCCAAGCTGAAAATCGAGGCCCACTGGCTTGAACGCGGCGTGACCGCGAGGCGCAAGCGCAATATGGGTCGGCTGGAAAAATTATGGGATATGCGCGCCCAGCGCGCCGCGATGATTTCTCCCGGCGGGACGGCCAAGCTGAAGCTGGCGAGCGATGCGGAATTCAAAAGCAAATCCGTCATCGTGGCAGAGGATATCACCAAATCGTATGACGGGCGGGAAATCATCAAACCGTTCAGCCTGCGTATCCAGCGCGGTGACCGCATCGGCCTCGTCGGCTCCAACGGAGCGGGCAAGACAACCTTGCTGAAATTGCTGACAAAGGAAATCGCACCTGACAGCGGCACTGTGACCCACGCCCAGACGCTGAGCGGGGTGATGATCGATCAGCAACGCGCGCTGCTCGATCCGCAAAAGAGCGTGCGGCAGGTGCTGGCAGAGGGCGGCGACTGGATCGATGTTCGCGGGAACCGCAAGCATGTGCAGGCCTATCTGAAAGACTTCCTCTTCGATCCCGGCCTTGTCGATGCCAAGATCGGCACATTCTCTGGCGGGGAACGATCTCGCCTGCTTCTTGCACGCGAATTTGCTCGCACTTCCAATTTGCTGGTGCTGGACGAGCCGACCAATGATCTGGACCTTGAGACGCTTGATCTTCTTCAGGAAGTCATTGCGGATTACGAAGGCACGGTGCTGATCGTCAGCCATGACCGCGACTTTCTTGATCGCACGGTAACAGTGACGCTCGGCCTAGATGGCAGCGGTTCTGTCGATATCGTTGCAGGCGGGTATGAAGATTGGGAGAAGATCCGCAAGAAACGCCCCGCAAAGAAGCAAGCTGCTGACAATGCCGGGGATGCAGGGGACGCTCCGCAAGACCAGCCGCCAGGGCCTGCGCCACCGAAATCAGGTAAGCTTACTTACAAGGACCAGCGCGATTACGACCAGCTTCCGGCGCGTATAGAAGAGCTGGAGAGCCTAATTTCCAAGGGTGAGACAGCACTGGCCGACCCTGCTCTCTACACCGCCGATCCGGAGAAATTCGCGCGTATCAACCGCTCCCTCCAGCTCGCGCGGGAGGAAAAGGATGCCGCGGAAGAACGCTGGCTGATGCTTGCCGAACAGGTCGAGAGTTGACCCCTTTCAAAACGTAAAGGCGCTGTTAACCACGTCTCCTCATACCGTTTGCACCAAAGCACGCCAAAAGATGTGACATGGGAATAGCGGCATCTTCCGCCTTACAGGGCGAATCCGGCGCGAGCGGACCTGCCTATGGCAGTCTGGAAATGCTTGGCGGACCACGCAAATTCAAGAAAAAGCCCGTGCTGGTCCTTGATCCTGACGAACTGGAAAAAGCGCATGCCGCCTTTCACGATGCTTCAGCCGATTTGCTGGGTGAAGATGCGGAACGCAGCCCGCGACCGGCAATGATCCTTGGTCTGGCACCGATGGAAGACGATGACCCCGAAGAAATGGGCCAGTCGGACGAAGTGCAGGACGACAGCGAGGAATATCTGCCCTCGTCGGAAGCAGTCCTTTCGCTGACAAAGCGACGCACTGCTCCGCTTCCAGAGGATGACAGCCCCCTCTCCAATGGTCTCCACGCCGATAGCGGGACCGATTTCGGATTTACTACAGACGATCCTGCCGAAGTTCAGATCGAAGACGGCCTCGATATTGCTCACCGCATTTTCCCCTCGCTTCCCATAAATCCGGAAATTGCCGCCCAGGAACTGGATTATGCCCCTGCCGATGATGGAATGGGGATCGAGGCAGATAATGCCGAACGGAATGCGAAACCGGAGCCCTGGACTGATATCTCGCCAATCATCCGGTCTCCCGAACCGCCGGACGCCCAAGCCGGCCAGCCGCCTGCTTCGAGTGACGATGCGCGAAAGCCGGTGACCAGTTTCATCGGCGCATTCACCCCTAAGGAAGAGCCGCAGGTTGGAAACCCTGTCGCATCTCGTCCCGCAGCGGGCGCTGACGAGATTCCCGCAGATGTCGAACCGGTCGCGTCGTCACCTTATGTGCCGCGCCCTGCGCGCTTCGACGAACTCAATCCGGCTAAGGATTATGATGTCCCGGAAGAACACTACGATCTGGACATCTGGCTATCCGCGCCGGAGGATGATGGAAATACTCAGCCAAGCGGACCGGAACCTGAGGTAACGCAAGATTCCGTTGGTGGCGCCGCATTTGCGCAAGAGCCCGAAACCACCTCATCTATCGAAACCAGTGAAGAGAATGTCACGCTCACTGAGGATGACCGACCCGATGGCCTCGCCTTCATGCGCGATGCGCGATCACGCCGCTCTGCCATCTGCGCAACACCGCAAGGCAGACAAAGCGCCCTGCGCACAAAGCTCCTGCGCGAAAAGGCAGAGGCGGATGCGGCCGCCCATGCCAATGTGGCTGCAGATCAAGGCGAGGAAGAGCAAAATTCACTCATCAGACGTTTCTGGGACTGGCTGCGGAGCGCGTTCAAAGACTAACTGTGATCAGTTGACCTTGTAAAAATCGGCTACCCGATCGAGTGCCAGGCGCAAGACCAGCTTTCCACTTCGCGCAGGCCACGAAAGCGCCTTTTCCGCTACTGGAAGTGTCTCTCCGGCGCACACGACGCGCCACAAAACGTCTTCCAGCCCCTTCCCAGCCCGGGCCAGCGCTCCGTCAAAACGGCTGCGAGCGGACATCTGTCTCTCTGTCCGGTTCAGCCCTTCATCCGTCGTGCCGCGAATGCGGACCGGGTCCCACGACATGGTGACGCTGGGTCCAAGCTGCGAATATTCGTAATCTGCGCGCAACCTCTCTCCTGCATCGAAGAGGCGGTCTTCGAGATGGCCGTGTGCGTGCAGCCAACCCAGCGGACTTTCAGCCACATTGACCGCCACGCTTCGACGCTTTCGCCGGACACCCCCACTACGACGGGGGCCTTCGGATGTGAGTTCTCTTTCGACAAGTTCGCGTTGCATGATTTCCCTTCGCTTACCGGAAATTGCCCCTTGCAAAATCGAATCGGGTGTAGGAAAGGAAAAAATAGAACCAATTGGGTTAAACCTTGTTGGTGGCAACCGGCAGGAGCATGGCATGATCAATCGCATCCGGGATATACGCAAGAGCAAGGGAATGACTCTCGCAGAAACAGCCGCTGCCTGTCATCCACCAACCACCGCGCAAACGATTGGGCGTCTGGAAACCGGAATGCGCAACCTGTCACTTACATGGATGAACCGGATTGGTGCGGCGCTTGGAGTCGACCCTGACAGTCTGGTAAAGCCAATTGACGTTGCGCAACCGCAGATTGTCGCCCGTCTTACCACCGGCGGGGCAGAAAACCTGACGCATCCCCGCGATGCAATATTGCCCACAGAGCTTTTGGAAGGCGGCAAATTGCTGTGTGTCGAAATAGAGGCGGGACAAGGTGAATATCGCAGCGGAGACCTCTTGTGGATGCGGCAGATCGCTCCGGAGGATGCCGCGCAGCTCGTCAATCGCGATGTTCTTGCTCCGCGTTCGGGAGGGAGGTTCGCCTTTGGTCGCCTGATCAATAGACAGGGCAATCTGATCGGGCTGCTGCCACCGGGTATTGGCCAGCGACAGATTGTCATAGATGCGCCGCCATGGCTGGCGGTGGCAGAAATGCTGGTGAGAAAACTTTAGCGGAGCCCGCTGCGAATGCCGCGCATCCTCTCCCTCGCCACGCTCTATCCCAACGCCCACACGCCCCGCTTCGGAACTTTCGTAGCGCGGCAGATGGAGGCGCTGGCTGCCCGTGATGGCTGGCACGTCACTGTCATCAACCCTGTGGGTGTACCGCCCGCACCGATGGGGCGTTACAAGGCCCTGGCAAAGGCTGCAGTCGACGAAGTGGAAGGCGGGGTGGAGATATGCCGTCCGCGTTTCACTCTCATTCCCGCGGTCGGCGGACCGTTTAACCCGGCGATGATTGTACATGCAGTGCTGCCGCTTGCGCGGCGCCTCCATGCTCCGGCACCGTTTGATCTTGTTGATGCACAATTCTTCTACCCCGATGGCCCCGCCGCTGCGCGAATCGCAGATGATCTCGGCCTGCCGCTCAGCATCAAGGCGCGTGGGGCAGATATCTTGCATTGGGGACATATCGGATATGCCCAGCGCAAAATGGCCGCCGCGGCGCAACAGGCGGCTGGGATGCTTTCGGTAAGTGAAGCGCTGGCACGCGACATGGCCGCAATCGGCCTTCCGCAGGACAAGATCAAGATCCATTATACCGGCCTTGATCGCGAACTTTTTCATCCACGCAACCGAAAGGAACACCGTCGTAAGCTTTCCGATGAATACAACATCCGTCCGGCTGTGGATGAAAGACTGATCGCTTGTGTTGGCGCGCTCATCCCGCGCAAGGGGCAGGAATTTGTGCTGCGTGCGTTGGCACGAACACCCGGCGTCCATGGCATATTTGTCGGGACAGGACCGGATCGGGAAAAGCTTGGGCAGATTGCATATACGCTAGACGTCAATCACCGCGTGCATTTCCTCGGCAGCCTCGATCATGGCGCCTTACCCGGCGTGCTGTGTGCAAGTGACGCAATGGTCCTGCCTTCTGCCAGCGAAGGGTTGGCTAATGCCTGGGTCGAAGCGCTCGCCTGTGGCACGCCGCTCGTGATTACCGATGCTGGCGGCGCGCGCGAACTGGTCTGCTCACCCAGCGCCGGACGGATAGTGGAGCGCAGCGCCGATGCGATCGCCGTCGGCCTACTCGATATCTTCGCCGCCGATTATACGCCGCTGCAAGTTGCCGCCAATGCCGCGCAGTTCAGTTGGGAAGCCAATGCGGCAGCACTTGCAGAATATTACGCGGGTCTGGCTGTGCGCTAGACTTCGCCGCGGGCCTTGCGTTCCTGTCGGTCCGCCACCGTTTCCTGCGGCACGAAGCTGTCACTGGTCACACCCAGCCAGATAAGGATCGGAGCGGCCATATAAACCGAACTGTAGGTACCGACGAAGATTCCCAGCGTAATTGCCGCGACCAGGCCGAACAGGCTGGCCGGGCCGAAGAAGAGAAGCGGCAGCATCGCAACCAGCAGGGTAAGGCTGGTCATCACGGTACGCGCCAAGGTTTCGTTCACGGAAAGATCGAGCAATTCCGCCAGCGGCATCTTGCGATACTTTTTCAAATTCTCTCGAATGCGATCATACACCACGATGGTATCGTTCAGCGAATAACCGATGATGGCGAGAATTGCGGCGATGATCTGGAGGCTGAATTCCAGCTGGAACAGTGCAAACATCCCCAGTGTCAATGACACGTCATGGAATAGCGCGAACAATGCACCGATGCCGAACTGCCATTCAAAGCGCACCCAGATGTAGATCGAGATCGCGATCATGGCGAAAAGCAGCGCATAGATCGACCGTTCTCGGAATTCTCCGGAAACCTTGCCGGATACAGTGTTGTTCGAATCGACTCGAAAATCGCTGAAGTTGCCGCTGACAGCCGCAATCACTTCTTCGGAAATGCGGTTGGCAGCAGCAGCATCGCCTTCCGCACTCTCAGGCAGTCGTACGCGGATGGAGACCTGGTTAGCCTCGCCAAAACGCTGAATGACCGGTTCTCCGTAATCGAGCGCTCCCAGCGTATCTCGCAATTCGGCCACAGGTGCGTCCTGCGTCTGTTCAAACGTGCCGGTAATTTCCTGCCCACCAGCAAAATCAACGCCGTAATTCAGGCCCTTTGTAACAACGAGCCCCCAGCTTCCCACGATCAGCAGAATACTGATGACATAGAATGGAACGCGCCATTTGAGGAACTTGATGTTCGTGTCATCGGGAACGAGTTTGAGCAAACGCATGATAAAATCCTTCCCCTAGACCACGATCTCAGTCGGACGTTTGGCGCGCAGCCAACCGGCGACCCACATGCGGGTGAGGAACACGGAGGTAAATACAGTGGTGATCAGACCGATGATGAGCACGACGGCAAAGCCACGCACCGGACCGGAACCGAAAAACAGCAACAAGGCTCCGGCGATGAAATTGGTGATGTTCGCGTCATAAATGGCACGGCTGGCTTCCTTATAGCCATTCTCCACCGCGGCCACCACGCGTCGACCGCGATTTCTTTCCTCTCGGATGCGCGCGTTGATCAGAACGTTTGCGTCCACGGCAGCACCGATAGTCAACACAAATCCGGCGATGCCTGGAAGAGTGAGCGTCGCATTCATCAGAGCCATGACCCCAAGGATCATGAGCACGTTGAATACCAGCGCCGCAGTCGAATAAATGCCGAACCGGCCGTAACTGGCAATCATCAGCAAGATGACCAGCAATGAACCAATGCCCATTGCAATGCCGCCCTTCACGATTGAATCGCGACCAAGGTCAGGCCCAACCGTTCGCTCCTCGATTACCGTCAGGTCGACGGGCAATGCGCCAGAACGCAGCTGGATCGCCAGCTGATTGGCCGTTTCCACCGTAAATCCGCCGGAAATCTGCGCAGAGCCGCCCAAAATCGGTTCATTGAATTGCGGTGCGGAAATCACATGGTCATCAAGGATAATTGCGAAACGCTGACCGACGTTCTCTGTGCTGAGCTGGGCGAAGCGTGCCCCGCCCTGCGGATCAAACTGGATTGAAACCACGGGCTCATTCGTCTTCGGATCGAAGCTCTGTTGGGCACCGGTGAGCGTATCACCGCGGATGCCGCCCAATCTTCGCACCGCCTCGAACTGTCCTGCATATGCGGATTCATCAGCATAAGGCACCAGTTCGCTGCCCGGATTAGCGATGCCTTCCGCAATTTCGCTGGGCAAGGCGTTGGCATCAACCAGCTTGAATTCGAGATTGGCTGTCTGACCGAGCAAATCTTTCAACGCTTGTGGATCTTCAAGTCCAGGCACCTGCACAACGATGCGGGTGTCGCCCTGCCGAATGATCGTTGGCTCCCTTGTGCCCAGCGCATCAATCCTGCGGCGAACTACTTCAACTGCGCTTTCCATTGCGCCTTCAACAGCTTCGTCCAGCCCCTGTTCGGTCTGCGTCAGCACCATGCGATTGCCGTCGACCACATTCAGCCGCCATTGCGCGACAAGCCCGGTGCCATTGATCAGTTCACGCAATTCCTCGCGTGCGCGATCAATATCCGAAGGGTCCTCCAGCATGAAGGAAAGCCGATTATCCAGTGTCGAGACATCGCCGATGACGATTCGCGGTTCCGCGCGGCTCATGAGGTCGCGAACGGATTCCTCGGCCGTTTCCAGCCGTTGTTCGGCCACCTGCGATGGATCAGCCTCGAGAAGGATGTGGCTGCCGCCGGCAAGATCAAGACCGAGGTTTATCTCGGGCCCGTCCAAATCCTGCAGCGCGTTAAGACCGATCAAACCGGTAATCGACGGCGCCGCCAGCAAGGCCAGCGCTAAAGTTATTCCCCACAGGGACAGGCGCTTCCAGAGAGGAAAGTCGAGCATGGGCTACACAGCCTGCCTAAAGTCAGTCATTCGCCGGCGTGCCGCCGGGCTGCACAATGTCGCCAATGGTGGACTTGACCACCTTGATTCGGGTGCCTGGAGCAATTTCCACCTCGGCATAGGTATCATCCACCTTGGTAACCTTGCCAACGATACCGCCGGCAGTGACGACCTGATCATGCTTTTTCAGGCCACCAATTTTCTGTGAATGTTCCTTGGCACGCTTCATCTGCGGGCGAAAAAGGAGAAACCAGAAGATCAGCACCATGCCGATGATCGGCAAAAACTGGACCCAGCCGGGAGGCGCATCCTGGCCAGCGGCGGCAGCGAGAAAATCTAGCATGTGAACGGTCCATCCGGGTCGTAGTGAAAAGCCAAAATGTCAAAGAACAACGGTAGCGAATAACCTTCGCTCCGCTCCTCCTCGACAAGAAGGTGCCGCGCCTAGCAGCAATGCGGTTAGGTGGCAATCGAGGTGCTTGCTATCAAGAGCATGGCTTTCTATAGGCGCGCTTCCACTGGATTCGGGAAGTAGCGCAGCCTGGTAGCGCATCACACTGGGGGTGTGGGGGTCGCAGGTTCGAATCCTGTCTTCCCGACCAGTGGAAATTACCCCCAACTTCTACAGGACCACTCAGGCCCGCTTCAGTGGCGGCAGGGGTGCTTTCCTACTCGAACCATATGGGTGCAGGCGCATTGCGAATCCAACCGCAATGGAGCCAATTTATGGCAATAATCGAAACACTCATCGGTCCGATCGCTTCGATCATCGACAAGGTCATTCCAGACAAGACGGCGCGCGAGCGTGCCAAGCTGGAGCTTATCACGCTCGAAGGGACGCAGGAAATGCGCCTTATTGAAGCGCGACTGTCCGCAATCGTGGCAGAGGCAAACGCTGCCGACCCCTGGACCAGCCGGGCCCGACCAAGCTTCCTTTATGTTATGTATGCGATGATACTGTTCGCCATGCCAATGGGCGTTCTCGCCGCTTTCAGCCCTGCGATGGCGCGTGATATTGCGGATGGCATGAATGCCTATCTCGGCGGCCTTCCAGAGCCGCTTTATGCACTATTCGGCACTGGCTATCTTGGATACACGGCAGCGCGCCAATGGGGCAAGTCCAAGGGCTTAGACAAGTAATAGCCGTGCCTTCGTCCGCTGACAGATTGTAACTGTCCCTCACTATCGCTGAAAACTCCCGCTTTTCCCTTGGCCGCGCGGCCTACGTGCGGCTAAGGGAGGGTGCATGACTGACAGTGTTTTTGTCCTCAACGGACCCAATCTCAACCTGCTTGGCCTGCGCGAACCGGAAATCTACGGTTCGGACACGCTGGACGATCTTGCCGCGCGAGTAGAGGATAAAGCCAAGGCTCTCGGCTTCGAACTAGATTTACGACAGTCCAGCCACGAAGGGCATTTGTGCGATTGGCTGCATGAAGCGCAGGCAGATGGCGCCAAGGCAGTGATTCTCAACGCAGGCGCCCTCACCCACACCAGCCTGGCTCTTTACGATGCGATCAAATCCATCCGCACGCCGGTGATCGAGGTCCACATCTCCAATCCTGCCGCGCGCGAGGCATATCGCCACAAGAGCTATGTCGGCATGGCCGCCATGGGCTCAATCGCGGGTTTTGGCACATTCGGGTATGAACTCGCTCTAGAAGCTGCAGCACGTCTGTAAATCACGAGCTTGCCCAGCACTTGCCATGCGACGCTGCAGGTTATAGCGCCGCTGACAATCTGATTTGATATTGAAATGGGGATTTCATGGCCGACAAGAAGGCTAGCGCGCCGCATGCTGGTGGCATGACAGTCGATCCGACGCTTGTGCGCGAATTGGCTGATATGCTGACAGATACAGGCCTCACGGAAATCGAGGTGGAAGAAGGAGACAGGCGTATACGCGTTTCGCGCGCCGCGCCTGTCGCCGGTTCTTATGTCGCTGCAGCGGCCCCTGTTCCAGCTCCAGTGGAAGCAGCAGCGGCGGCACCTGCAGAACAGGCTGCTGCGCCAGCTGCCGATCTGGCCAATGCGATCAAGTCGCCAATGGCTGTCTCTTATACACATCTCCGAGCCCACGAGACTAGGCATGATCTC
>OJBY01000196.1_pt1 | contig 38581 bp, 40 predicted proteins | sample 1591731 | NCBI WGS metagenome assembly OJBY01 (sample SAMN05416837, study PRJEB24817) | seawater metagenome | isolation source: Sea water | place: Canada:Atlantic | collected 2013-07
ACGCCAGCCGCGAAGAAATCCTGTGGACCAAGGGCACCACCGAGTCCATCAACATGGTGGCCCAGTGCGTGGCCCGGGAGCGCCTGCAGCCCGGCGATGAAGTGCTGATCGGCACCAGCGAGCACCACGCCAACATCGTCCCCTGGCAACAGGCCTGCGCCGCCACCGGCGCCACACTGAAAGTGATTCCGCTGCGTGACGACTGCAGCCTGGATCAGGACGCCTTCGTCCAACTACTCAGTGAGAAAACCAAAATTTTCGCCATTGGCCATGCCAGCAATGCGCTGGGCACGCTGAACCCGGTGAAAGAGATGGTGGCCCGGGCGAAAGCCGCCGGCGCCATCACCTTGATCGACGGCGCCCAGGCCGTGGCCCACTTCCCGGTGGACGTGCAGGATCTGGACGTGGATTTCTACGCCTTCTCCGGGCATAAGCTATTTGGCCCCACCGGTATCGGCGTACTCTATGGCCGCCGCGCACTGCTGGAAGCCATGCCGCCCTACCAGACCGGCGGGGAAATGATTGAAACGGTCAGCTTCGAAGCAAGCACCTGGAACCAGCTGCCTTACAAATTCGAAGCGGGCACGCCCAACATCGCCGGCGCCATCGGCCTGGCCGCCGCCATTGAGTGGCTGAACCAGCAGGATCGCCCGGCCCTGGCCGTCCACGAAGACGCCTTACTGGCCCGCGCCACCGAGCGCGCCCAAGCCTGCGACGGCTTGAAAATCATCGGCACCGCCACCAGTAAAGTGAGTGTACTGTCCTTTTTGCTGGACGGTGGCCACCCGGCCGATGTGGGCATGCTGCTGGATAAACAGGGCATCGCCGTTCGCACCGGCCACCACTGCACCATGCCATTGATGGATACTTTGGGTATTCCCGGTACTGTCAGGGCCTCATTCTCGATTTATAATACGCTGGAAGAGGTGGATCGCCTGTTCGAAGGTCTTGAGAAGGTCAAAACCTTCCTGTGACACCAGGCACACCTGATCCGGTTTTTTCGCGTCAAGCGTCGGGCGTTAAGCGTCTGGCGTTTCATGCAAGGTAGGTAACACATGACCGTTCAGACATTCCAACCCGGCCAGGTCACCCTCAACCTGACCGAGGCAGCCAACCAACAGGCTCTGCGTGAAATCCAGCGGGCCAATGCCACCGGTATTCGCCTGGATCTGGACGAGTCCGGCTGCTCCGGGTTCATGTACACCCTGGACTTCGTGGAAGAACCCAAGGACGGCGACAAGCTGTTTGAAATCGACGGCGTAAACCTCTACGTACCGGAAAAATGGCTCCCCATGCTCAACGGCCTGGTCATCGACTACGTCACCGAAGGCGTCAACAGCCTGTTCAAGTTCCGCAACCCCAACGCCACCGGCGAATGCGGCTGCGGCGAAAGTTTTACGGTAGACGACGTCTAACCACCGGCCCGGGAAGACAATGGCAGACCAACGTACGGTAGTGGTTCAACGCGACGTTCCGGCCCGTAAGGTACCGGACGGCACCCGTATTACCATTCCCAAGAACAGCTTCGTCAACCTGCGCCAGGCGCTGGGTGGCACCTATACCGTCACCATCAACGGCAACATGGCGCGCATCGACGGCACCGACGCCGATGCCATCGGCCAGGAACCGCTGGAGCTGAATTTTGCGCCCGCCAACGGCGACGGCAGCGTGCGCGACGATGACCTGAACACCGTCCTGGAGACCATTTTCGATCCGGAAATCCCGGTGAGCATCATGGCTTTGGGTCTGGTCTATGGCTGCGACGTCATCCAGCGAGACGGGCAGAACGTGGTACAGGTACGCATGACCCTGACCGCCCCCAACTGCGGCATGGGCCCGGTGCTGGTGGGCGACGTGGAAGACCGGCTCGGCAAAGTCCCCAACGTGGACAAGGTGGAAGTGGCCCTGGTGTTCGACCCACCCTGGAGCCGCGAGATGATCAGCGAAGAAGCCCAGCTCGAACTGGGGATGTTCTAAATTTACGCCAGACGCTTGACGCCAAACGCCAGACGAGGAAAACCATCACCGGTTTAGCGTCAGGCATCAGGCGTCCAGCGTCAGGCCACGGAGCTCAACGACGTGCAATTTGATATTCGCAGCATCAAGCTTGGCAAGGACGTGACCGCCGAGGACATTGCCGAGGACCTGGAATTTCTGGATGACTGGGAAGAGCGTTATCGCTATATCATCGACCTCGGCAAGCAGCTGCCCGGCCTCCCTGACGATTTGAAGACCGAAGACCGGTTTGTGCGCGGCTGCCAGAGCCAGGTATGGCTGGAAACCGATTACGACAGTGATGCCGACACCCTGTATCTGGCGGTGGATTCCGATGCGCTGATCGTGAAAGGGCTGGCCGCCATCGTGCTGTCGGCACTCAACCAGCAATCCCCCCAGGGCATTCATGACTACGACATGGACGGCTTCTTCGACCGTATCGATCTGCTCGGCCACTTGAGTCCCACCCGTGGCAACGGCCTGCGCGCCATGGTCGCCAAGATCAAACACCAGGCCACCCAACTGGCCGCCTGAACGCGCTCCCTCTTCTCTGCAGGGGCGGCTCTCGAGCCGCGAACCTGCTTGCGAAAGCCTTTCCGGGTGCGGTTGGCGCCTCAAGCAGCGCTCCTACAAAACCTAGCCCACATCCTGAGCAGAAAAACACTGCGACTGCAGCTGGAACAAGAACCGACATTCCCCTTCCTGCTCGCCGTCCTCTGCGGCTAGCAGCAACGCCGTCTCCTGAAAATGCTCAGCCAGCCCCTTCACCGCCCCCAGAATCATCGGCGCCATATTACGGTGTGAAAGGTAGTGAATTTCCAGCGTGCCTTCACCGCACTGGCGCACCTGAATATTCGGCGCACTGGCGGCCGGGTCCTTGAGTTTCAGCACCCGCTCATGGATGGTCTGCATATTCAGCAGCAGCGCCTGGGTGCCCCAATCCGCCGGAATCATGGCCTGGTACATGCGCACCAGCGGCCCAATGACCCACTCACCAAAATCCGCCAGCAAGTCCTCCCGGCGCAGGCCGGTGGCATTCACTGCCGCCTCCAGCAACGCCTCCATTTCCGCATCCGGGTACAGGGCCACCGGCAGGTAGGTTTTTCCGTCAAGCCCGGCACCGGCAATCACATCGCCCCAGGCATCCGCACCGAGAAATTCATCCAGGTAAGTTTTGAAGTTGGAAACGATGACACCATGCATGGCACGTCCTCGCGATCAGTGCGGTTAATCCTCACTGAGAGCAAAGCAAAAGCCATACCGGAAAACGGGCCTCTGAGCGGCCCGGAAACACCGCTGGGCAAGGCTCGCCCGGGCGGTGGAGACAACACAGTGCCGGAAACCGTCACATTCTTACCCGGACGGTCCCCGATCGCTGCTGTCAGGCGGACACAGTGCGCAGTCGCGACACCGCGTCGGTCACCGACGCAATGGCGCGCTCGATATCCTCGTCCGTGGTAAAACGCCCCACGGAAAAACGTACCGACCCATGGGCCAGCGCATCTTCAACCCCCATGGCCTTGAGCACATAGGAAGGCTCCAGCGAGGCAGAGGTACACGCCGAACCGGACGACACCGCCACGCCATTCATGGCCGTCAGCAGCATCTCGCCATCCACGCCCTCGAACGCCACATTCAGGTGCCCCGGCAAACGCGGAGCGCCCTCGCCGTTCACACTCACGCCGCCCAGGGCCTCGATTCCTTGCCACAGGCGATCACGCAACGCAGCGATACGCGGCCCTTCCTCGTCCTTCAGCAACCCGGCAAGCGCAAAGGCTCCGCCCATCCCCACAATCTGGTGCGTCGCCAGGGTGCCGGAGCGCATACCGCGCTCATGGCCACCGCCGTGAATTTGCGCGGCCACCTTCACGTCTGGCGAACGGCGCACATACAAGGCGCCGATACCCTTTGGGCCGTAGACCTTGTGAGCACACACTGACACCAGATCCACCGGCAGGGTTTTCACGTCGAGGGGCAGCTTGCCGACAGACTGGGCGGCATCCGTGTGGAACAGCACGCCACGCTCGCGGCACAGGGCACCGATGGCGGCGATATCATTGATCACCCCGGTCTCGTTGTTGGCGTGCATCACGCTCACCAGCACCGTGTCCTCACGCATGCCATTCGCCACGCTCTGCGGGCTCACCTGGCCGTCTTTCTCCGGTTTCAGGTAGGTCACCGCATGGCCCTGGCTTTCCAGCCAGCCACAGGCATCCAACACCGCCTTGTGTTCGGTGGCACTGGTGATCACATGGCCACCACCACGGGCATCGATAGCCCCTTTCAGCGCCAGGTTATTGGCCTCGGTGGCACCACTGGTCCACACCACTTCGCGGGGGTCCGCATTCAACAGGTCGGCAACCTGACGGCGGGCAGATTCCACCGCTTCTTCCGCCAGCCAACCGTACAGGTGGCTGCGTGATGCGGGGTTGGCAAAGGTGCCCTCAGGGCCAAGATGACGGACCATAGCGTCTACCACCGCCGGGTCTACCGGAGTGGTCGCCGCATAGTCCAGGTAAACGGCATTACTCATGATGGGTATCGTATGGCTGGTATCGGGTTACTGAGGCCGGCAGCGCGCCGGCACACAATCAAAGACTGCTGACGGGCAAGCGCTGCTGCTGGCGATCCTGGCGCTGGGCCACATGCCGCACTTCCTGGCGGGCCACCAGCTCACCCAGCGTAATACCGCTGAGAAAATCCTGAATCTGGTCGGACAGATCGCACCACAGATGATGGGTCAGGCAGGTATCGCCTTCCTGACAATCCCCATGGCCACCACAACGGGTGGCATCCACCGATTCATCCACCGCCGCAATCACCGCCGCCACGTCAATCTGCTCACTCTCCCGGCTCAGCTGATAGCCGCCGCCGGGGCCACGCACACTGCTCACCAGCCCATTACGGCGAAGCTTGGCGAACAGCTGTTCCAGGTAGGAAATGGAAATACCCTGACGCTCGGAAATATCCGCCAACGACACAGGCCCCGTCGCTGCATGCAGCGCCAGATCCAGCATCGCGGTTACCGCATAGCGGCCTTTGGTCGTCAAACGCATATCCACACCTTTCTTGCGTGTATTTAAAGAGTGAGAGTAGTAATCCCGAGCAATTTGGTCAAGTATTCTTGCTTTGCAAGACTAACGAACCCAGCCAGCAAATGATAGTGATTTTCATTTACACGGCAACTATGGCAGATTCCTTGCCCTACAGGCAACTTCTGATCAAACATTACCCAGCCTCACCGGCAATGCTTGACACCCGCCCCCACCTCACGGAAAATTCGCGACCTCAAATGGCAAGGTAGCTCAGCTGGTTAGAGCACAGCACTCATAATGCTGGGGTCGGCGGTTCAAGTCCGCCCCTTGCTACCAGACAAAGAAAAAGGGTTAGAGAGCGATCTCTAACCCTTTTTTGTGGCCGCCGATAGTCGCGCCGCGGCCGCATCAAGCTTTATGCGCCACTCAACAGGCTGACAACACCTGCTCTGTCCGAGTCAGCGCCCCCTTCTCCTCTCTCCTTGGGCTGTAGGAGCAACTCTCGAGGTGTGAACCAATGCGCCTCGACCTGGCAAAACAGAGAAACACGCGCACGGGGCAAAACCTCGTATCTTGAAGATCTCGAGATAAAACAGGATGATATCCTTGGTGAGTTGGTGCGGACTGCGTCGCGCAACAAGGAATAGAGGTCATCCAGCGCGCAGCGCAAAGATAGTTCTCAAATAGAATAAAATCTGCACATGATTACTGAACACAGCTCATAAAGTTCAGCACAGAATAAATTTCAATCTCAGGGAAGGGATATGAACACACCACGCCAAGGCTGGCAGCTTGCTCTGTCTGTCGCTCTCCTCTTTGGTTTATCCAATACCGCTCTAGCCGATGCCGTGCTTGAAAAGCGCATCACCAAGTACAAGCCCATCTGTTCAGACTACGAAAGTGCAAAGAAAATTGCAGAATGCCACCGTCCACCTGGTAGTTATCAAGCCGCATACCAAATGACTGGTGAACGAAGAAAACGGGCACTAGAACAAGGACGAAAGGCCATCAAGATGAGCCGTGATACAGACAGGCACATGCAGAACAAGTACCGCTACCGCTGAGAAAATAGATAATGAAATACCTGATAGCCTCACTACTCCTCGGTATTATTTTTTTCGCCCAAGCTGATGTCAGTAAAGAGATCGTTAAGGCTATCGGAAATTCAGCCGCCGGGATTGCGCGAGCCATTGCCGAAGAACAACGCAAAGCCTCCCAAGCCGCATCAATGACCGCCCTTTGTGAAAGCGAAGGCAACCATAGTAATTCCGCGCTTTGTTTCATGACTCCACAGGGGAAACGAGTCTGGGAACTGGAAGGAACCGAACGCGCTTACTGGATGAAAGTAGGTCAAGAGCACCACAAAGAAGCCATGTTCCAAAAGCGGCAAGAGCAGCAACGCCAGCGGGAACAGGCAAAGCAGCAAGTCGATGCGTACAAAATCAACTTACAGCTTTGTCAGTTTTGGCGAGATCAGCCTGATTCTGAGCGGAAGATCGCTAAAGAGAAGGAATACTGTGGAGTTTAACGCTCGGCGCAGCGGGCAAATTGGAGCGAGGAACGAGCGGAAATTTGGTCCGCCTGCCGCCGCTTGTTAAGTGATTTCACCAACCTCACCCTTTTGTTCTTACAATCATCAATCCGACAACACTCACCAGAAACGGCCAGATCCATTTCCAATGTGCCAAATAGAATCGAACGCAGGAATGGAGCGCAATTGAAGTCCAGTGTCGCTCATAAGAACCCATCAGCATTGGGCTACCAGGAGGTTCAGGCACATATTTTCCTTCCCACCATTTCTTAATCGCTTCCTTAGCCTTCATTTTTCTCACTTAACAGCGTATTCAATTGCACTTGCGATATATCACTTTGCAATATATCCCCGATCTGGCTCTTTGCTCAAATCACGCCAAAATAAAAACAGTTCAATGAGTTACTATAAAAAAAGGAATCACTCTCACCTGACTTTTCTTGCATTTGCGTGTTGAACAGGAATTTTTACTTCGACTTTTCTTGCACCTCGAATTTTCAAAACTCACTTTACATCATCAACTTACAAATTTATGTAAGCGATACCTTACATACTTAATTTGCGCGCTGGTGAAAAACGGCCCGGGAACATGTAGTTGCAATCAAAAATCACATTGCCCACATGACACCCGCTTAGACAGGAAGTCCTCTTTACAGCAACCCTAAATAATTTAACTTGCTGTTTTGTAAAAATAAGCCAATTTATGGAAAGGTGAATTCGCCCTCACAATGCTGGAGTCGGCGGTTCAAGTCCGCCCCTTGCTACCAGACAAAAAAAGGCCTGACGGAAACGTCAGGCCCCTTTTCGTTTTCTTGAAACGCGCACGTTCTACATAAACTGATACTGCAAACCGATGGTGTAGGCATCCACCTTCACATCATCGGCGTCGTAGCGGTTTGCTTCGCCACGTAATAACAAATTATCCAAGCCATAGGTGAAGCCCGCTCCCCAGACCGGATCAAAACCGGAATCATCGTCGCCGTGATCAACGTCAGATTCCCAGGCCCAGCCGCCAGCGCGTACAAATAACCGGGTGCCGGTCGCTACGTCGAAAAAGCCGGCGAACACGACCTCACTGCCGTAAAGTTTGACGTCTTCGTCAGCACCGCCAAATTCCGCCGTGTATTCGCCCAGATAGGTTTGCGCAATTTCACCGCCCAGGTGAATGCGATCCCTGGCCACCGGAAACGTGAGCCCTGCGAGGAGGGAAAAGGTGTGGTCAGTGGAGTCGACATCTGTGCCGGCAGGAAAATCCCCGTCACCGTAATCCAGATCGGTCCAGCCTCCTTTCAAGGCGCCGTGCACATTGAGGTCGGCGGCGGCGGTCGTTGCCAGCACCATGCTGCAAGACAATACGATAAAGTTTCTGAGTAAAGCCATGAGTCGCTCCCTGCGATCATTATTGGATTATCCGTTGAGTCTACCGCGATAGTGCTGCGTCAGGCAGCAGCCCGAATCACCGTATCGTTGCCCTTTTGTATCCCTCATGGCGGATACACATCGCCTTTCCATTACGCCGTGACCGAGTGGCTCACCCGGAATTCTCCCGGGCTGACGCCGGTCCACCGTTTGAAGGCACGGTTAAAGTTGGCTGCGGAAGAAAAGCCCACCAGATAGGCGATTTCGCCCAGTGTCAGGTGACGCTGCTCGATATATTCCAGCGCCAGCTTCCTGCGGGTCTGTTCCAGAATGTCTTTGAAACTGGTGCCCTGCTCGCTGAGTTTTCGCTGTAAATTGCGCAAGCTCATTCCCAGGGTGCTGGCAATGTCAGCCTGGGTGGGCGAGCCCAGGGCCAGCTTGTCCTGGATGCGACACTTCACCCGGTTGGCCAGGTCATTCTGGTCGACACGAGACAGGTACTCGTCGAGCATTTTTTCATGGCTCTGGGTCAGCATCATGTTGTGGGTAAGCAGTTTCTGTGCGGCCTGCTCCCGATCGAACACCACCACGTTGCAGTCCGCATTGAAGTGGATATCACAGCCGAAAAAGTCTTCCAGATAGGCCGCTCCCTGCTCCGGAGGGGGCGTATGAAAACTGACGTGCAACGGCCGCAGTGCCGTCTCCACCGCTTCACGGGCAAATGTCACCAGGGTGGCGAAGAATATCTCGATTTCCCAACGCCCCAGCGCCGGCTTGCCGGTCACCTCGTTGAACACCGGCATGGTGCGGATGGCAAGGCCCGCCGGTTCTTCGAGCACGTCAGCCCAGCAGGCATTCGAGAGCACGCGCTTGTAACGCACGATGCGCAGCAACGCATCTTCCAGGGAGGCCGACGACATCATTGCGTAGCCCAGCGCATGGAACATGCCGGGGTGAAAATGCTGACCCACCTGAACACTGAAATCTTTCCCCGGCAGGCGGGCATTGCAATAGGCCACCAGGGAGGAGAGCTTGGCCACCGCCATTCTGGATTCCAAGTTCTCCAGATCCGCGGCGGCGATACCACAGGCATCGAACGCCGCCTGCACGTCGATACCATGGGCCTGCATGGTCTTGGATATGGGGATCACCCAGCCGCTCAGGGCTATATATTCGCTTTGCACATTTTCAGCCTTTATTGCCCCGGCGGCCCCTACTGGCCCCGGCATTACACCTTTGCTCCAAGCCCCCATTTTACCGCCACGGCGCGATGGGACAACAGATTGGCGTGCACAGCCATGGCGATTTCCGATCACCGGGGTAAGGTGTTGGCCGACGATGCGGGTGCTGCGCCACCGTCTGACGCGCTGCCCCATCAGCAGCGCAGTCCCCTCGGGACCATTTCAGATGGACGGCAGGCCAGCCCCCGCCTTGCTGGCGCAGAGCAGTGGTTCAGGCTCTCGCCCGGCACAATAACAACGATTCAACGGCAGAAATGCCAGTACTAATACGCGCACAACACTATCGGGAGAAGTATTCCATGAGCACCCCTTCACTGAACGAGCAGTTCACCAATACCGCCGAATTTATCGAGCATAACTGCCAGCGGTATGCGGACATGCCTGCCTACCACTGTCTGGGCCAGACACTGACCTTTGCGGACCTGGAAGAGAAGTCCCGCCATCTGGCCAAGTGGTTCCAGCATGCCTGCGGACTGCAACAGGGTGACCGCGTGGCCATTCAGCTGCCCAACCTGAACCAGTACCCGATTGCCGCTTACGCCGCTTTCCGGGCCGGCCTGGTGGTGGTCAACACCAACCCGCTGTACACGCCGCGGGAAATGCAGCATCAATTCAGTGATTCCGGCGCCAAAGCGCTGGTGGTGTTTGCCGACGCGTTGGACCGGCTGGAAGCCATCAAGGCCGACACCCAGGTTGAGCACGTGCTGGTGACCGGCCCGGCAGACCTGATTGCCCCGCCCAAAGAGACCCAGCACGGCTATCACGATTTTGTGGCGGCCATGGAACAAGGCGCCAACCTGCCTGACCTGGAACCCATCAAGGCCCAGCGTGAAGACATCGCCGTGCTGCAATACACCGGCGGCACCACCGGTGTGGCCAAAGGCGCCAGCCTGACCCACGCCAACATTCTGGCCAACGCGGCGCAGATGGAAGACCGCCTGGGCGAGCGCTGTGAAGCCGGCAAGGAGATTTTTGTCTGCCCGCTGCCGCTGTACCACATCTATGCGTTCACCGTGAACATGCTGGCCCTGTTCAACCTGGGCGCCATGAATGTGCTGATTCCCAACCCGCGGGATCTGGACGGCTTTGTGAAAACCATCCAGCCGTTCAAGTTCACCGGCCTGGCCGGTATCAATACCCTGTTTGTCGGCCTGTGCCGCCATCCGGATTTCAAGGCTCTGGACTTCTCCAGCCTCAAGCTCACCTTCTCCGGCGGCAGCGCGCTGACCAGCTCCGCCGCCAAGCTGTGGCAATCCGTAACTGGCTGCCCGGTTACCGAAGGCTGGGGCCTGAGCGAAACCTCACCGGTCGCCACCTTGAACCAGTTCGGTGCCGAAGAGCTGGGCACCGTCGGCGCCCCCTTGATCGGAACCGAAGTGCAAGCCTGGGACGAAGAGGGAAACCCGCTGGCCATTGGCGAAGTGGGCGAACTGGTGATCCGCGGGCCACAGGTGATGCAGGGTTACTGGAATCGTCCGGAAGAAACGGCCAAGTCCATGAAGGACGGTTTCTTCCGCACCGGTGACGTGGGTGTGGTGCAGGAAAATGGCAATATCAAGATTGTCGATCGCCTGAAAGACATGATCATCGTCTCCGGTTTCAACGTGTACCCCAACGAAATCGAAGATGTACTGAGTCGTCACCCCAGCGTTGTGGAAGCGGCTGTCGTCGGCAAGCCCGATGACAAGACCGGCGAAGCGGTGTGTGCCCATGTGGCCCTGTCGGAAGACGTGCCAGTGAACGACATTATTGCCTTCTGCCGCGAGGAGCTGACCGCCTACAAGGTGCCCAAGCACGTGATCGTGCATGCGGAATTGCCCAAATCCACCGTGGGCAAGATTCTGCGCCGCGAACTACGCGACCAGTAATTTTCAAGGCTCACATTACGGCGCCGTCTCTGCTGCGTGAACGCAGTCAGAGCGGCGCCGTTTTTTTAGGCTCTTCACGGGTGAGAGTGGATAACACGCTTCTCGCCGTCTGATCGATTCGCGAATACCCGGCACTTTGCCAAACGCTCGACACCCGGCCTGACCCTTCTGCGGTGCGTTGTAGATATTGTGGGAGAGGATGCTTGCATCCCGAATGTACTCTTGGTCACCTCTGCCCCCCGTTCTACTGTGATAAGAAGCCTGCCACACTCCAACGTCATTCGTGATGCAAGCATCACTTCCCACAAAATCAGTAGAAGCCGTGCCGTTGGGCGTTTTACAGAGGCTCCCCAGTTCATCGCTTCAACCTTCCAGCGCATCAGCGGGCTGATTTAACCTCGAGCATCAGGCGTTTGGCATCCAGCCATCCAGCAATGCCGGCATTTCTGGCAACGCTACGATCAATCAGGCGCAACCGGTGTTTTTCACGTTCATCCGCAAAGAACCAAAAAAAGGGCCACATGGCCCCTTCTTGAGAATGCCCCGAAATCAGAGAATAACCAGATGATTGGGCAATTCGTTTTTCTGCTCCGTGGCGGGCACATGAGCCGCCAGCTTGTCACCGCAGGCGGCCACGCATTCCTGGAACCCCTTGGCCACGTCACCGCGTTTCAGGTCCGCGATAAAGGCATCCACCATGCTTTGCCACTCGCTGTCGGGAACATGCTGGGCGATCCCCTGATCCGCAAGAATCTCCACATAGTGCTCGGCCTCGCTGACAAAGATCAGCACGCCCGTGGCACCTTTGGTGCGATGCAGCCCCTGCTGCAGAAACGCCTGGCGCGCCAACCCGGCAGCACGGGCCTGCTGTAACCGCCGCGGCACCAGCCGGAACTGGATTGGCTTCACGCGGAACAGCACCGCCAGCCCCAACAACACGCCCCACTGCAGCAGCAGAGCTTCAAACGGGGTGAGCCACACGGGGAGGAACAGCAGTACCGCCGGCACCAACAAGGACAGCAGGGCCGCCCACATGACGGTGACGTAGCGATAATCATCCGCCTGCCGGGCCAACACGGTAACCAGCTCCGCGTCAGTGCGGGTTTCCTGTTCGCTGATGGCGCGGGCCAGTGCATCCTGTGCAGTGTTATCCAACAACATTACCAACCTCCCGAGGCACCACCGCCTCCAAAACCACCACCGCCGCCGCCGAAGCCGCCGCCACCAAAACCGCCACCGCCGAAACCACCGGCGCCCATTCCCATGGGCAGGAACATCAAGCCACCACGACGACCACCACGGCCACCGCCGCCCCCAAAGGAGAGCAGGAAGGTGAGCACGATCATGACGCAGAGAATCAGCAATGCCTTGCCGCTGGACACTTTCTGCCGGGGTTGCTGTTCACCCTGGTACTCGCCCTTGATCGCAGCCTGGATGCTGGTTACCCCGGCCTGAATGCCGCCATAGAATTGCCCCTGACGGAAAGCCGGCAAAATTTCCTGCTGGACGATTACACTGGAAAGCGCATCCGTGAGGACACCTTCCAGACCATAGCCCACTTCAATGCGCACCTTGCGATCATTGGGGGCCACGATCAGTAGCACGCCGTTGTCGTTCTCTTTGCTGCCGATGCCCCATTCACGGCCCAGTTGATAGCCATAATCGGCAATGTCGTAGCCCTGCAAATCGGGCAAGGTAACCACCACCAGCTGATTGGACGTATTCTGTTCTGCAGCGGCCAGGGCCTGGGTGAGGCTCTGGGTCTGGGCGGGGGTCAGCAACCCCGCTTCATCGACCACCCGACCGGACAACGCCGGAAATTCCGGCGCCGCCCACAGCGAGGTGCTGAGCAGCAGAACAATCAGTGCGAAATAGCGCATTAAACCCTGCCCTAGTTAAAGTTCACGGTGGGAGCCTGGTCCGCGTCTTCGGCGGTGGCTTCATAGGTGTCACGCTGTTCCATGTCGCTGTACAGGAAGCTGTGCCACAGGCGACCGGGGAAGGTGCGGATTTCCGTGTTGTATTGCTGCACCGCAGCGATGTAATCCCGGCGCGCCACACTGATACGGTTTTCCGTGCCTTCCAGCTGCGATTGCAGGGCCAGGAAGTTCTGGTTGGCCTTCAAATCCGGGTAGCGTTCTGCCACCACCATCAGCCGCTGCAGGGCGGACCCCAGTTGACGCTGGGCCTGCTCGAACTGCTTCAGCTTTTCCGGATTATTGAGCATGTTGCCATCCACCTGGATGGAGCCCACCTTGGCCCGAGCCTGGGTCACGTCCACCAACACTTCCTGCTCGTGGCTGGCATAGCCCTTGACCGTATTGACCAGGTTGGGGATCAGGTCGGCGCGGCGCTGGTACTGGTTTTCCACCTGGGACCAGGCGGCTTTGACCTGCTCGTCGTAGGTGGGGATGTTGTTGATGCCACAGCCGCTCAACCAGCCAGCCAGCAATACCAGCATGGCGCTGCGCCACACCGTGGCCATGCGCGGCATCGCCCGCGCGGTCAGTGTCTTTGTCATCGATCCAGTCTCCTTGATGGTGTTTGTGTTGTCAGAATCGTCACGGCTCTCTGAGCGTATCGATCCAGACCGACAGCGGCTGCTGCCGTTTTTCTGCTTGCAGGGCCGCCAGCAACCGTTGTTTGTCGCGGCGGCTTAACCGTTTTATCCGTGCTTCCAGCTGACTGGCAGAGGCCCTGTCACCCCCCGGCAGCAGCAACACCGGGCGCACCGGACGGCGGGCCCGGGTATAACGCGCCCCTTTCGGGCTGGTGTTGTGCTCGTGAAACCGGCGCGCCGGTTCGGTGCTGATCCCGGTATACAATGACCGGTCCGCACACTCCACCATATACACCCACCACTGTTGCATGGTTTTACACCCACCCCTGCGATGGCTGGTATGATGCCAGAGACACTGCGCGCACTTAAGCGCCATTACAACAAACCTCAAGCGACAAGGATGCAATTATGGTGACCTATCTTTATTGGTTCCTGGTGGCAGCATTGGTCATTGGTACGCTGTTCGGTCTGGGCGTACGGCTGGGAAAATGGAAGCCCGCGCTGATTATTGCTGTGATCATCTGGCTGACCGCCACCATCGCCTACTACTTCTGGCTTCAGCAGGTCTTCGTGAAACGCTTTGGCGGCACCATGCATATCACCGTGCCCGAAGAGCAGTACCACATCAGCGCCACCTGGAAAGATGACAACCTGTGGATCGAAAACTACAACCCGGAAACCAACGAGTGCATTTTCCGGGAATATTCCCGTGGCAACATGCTGGAAGGGAAAGTCATCATCAAGAACTGTAGCCCGCTGCAAAGCACTGGCATGGTTCTGCCTAAAGATTCCGCTGTGCAGTAACCGCAACGCCCCGCGCCAACCGTGACTCTGTGCAGGGTTGGCGCTATCCTGCAGCGCTTTACATCGCACAGGACTCCCCCATGAGCACCTCCCTAAGCACCTTGCTGGACACCCTGAACAGCGCCCCCGAAAGCATCACTTTCGACGCGGTACAAGCCGTCATTGCCGAGCACTACCACTACACCCCGGCCTCCTTCATCAATGGTGAGGGCGATGACAGTGTGCGTAACGAAGCCGGCACCAACGAAGGCTCGTGCAAGGTTTTTGCCTTCGCCAAACTCCAGACGCTTTCCGATGCGCAGACCCTGGCCTGCTTCGGCCATTTTTACCGCGAGCACGTACTGGGCAAACCGGACGGCAGCGACCACGCCAACATTCGCACCTTCATGCGCCACGGCCTGAGCCAGGTGGTGTTCGACACTCCCGCACTGGCAGCAAAATAGCGGCATCGTGGATAGCGCTGGCTGGGCGCCTGATGCGGCGAACAGGAAATCTCATCAAGGCCGGAACGTCCCTTCGCGCTGCCTTGACCGGTCTTCGCGATACTCTCAATATCGAGCGTTCCGGCAATCACGCTGACGCAAACAAAGGACACCCTGCATGCCCAGCCCCCTGCGCCATGCCCTGACCACGCTTGCCCTGCTGGCGACCCCGCTGGCAAGCGCCGACTCAGCCTGCGCCCCGGCGCTGGATGCCTCCGTGCGCAAGCTGCACGCCAGTAGCGAGCTGGACTTGTGCGCCCTGACGGCGGGCAAGTTGACACTGGTCGTCAACACGGCCAGCCAGTGCGGCTACACCCCACAGTTCAAAGGCCTGGAAGCGCTATACCAGAAGTATCGCGAGCAGGGCATGATCGTGATCGGCTTCCCCTCCGACGACTTCCGCCAGGAACTGGACGATGAGGCCGATACCGCCAGCATCTGCTATGTGAACTACGGCGTCAGCTTCCCCATGGCAGCCACCAGTCAAGTCAAGGGCGATGCCACCAACCCGGTGTTCAAGGCGCTGAACCAGGCGGCCGGCGAGCCCGCCTGGAACTTCAACAAATACCTGGTGCCCGCCAGCGGCGACGGCATTATCCATTTCCCCTCAGCGGAAAAGCCTCTGGGTGGCAAGCTGGAAGCGGCCATCCGGCAAGCGCTGCCCGGCTCTCAAGGCCAGGCGGACTAGCCACTGTGGTGGTGGCAGCGTTCATATGAGCCTGCTATTGTGATCGATCAACCCATCAGCCCCGATGAGTCCCGTGAAAGTTCGTAACAGTAAGGAACAACAACGGTATCGCCTGGAACGCGACATGGAACGCTTTCTCTCCGAAGGCGGGTCCATTAGTGAAGTGCCAAACGGGGTGAGTGGCGCCGATGCAGTCTCCGGCAAAGGCCACCAGACGGTGCTGTTCAATGGCCCACGTCAGGCGCAACGCACTGACCTGAGCCAGGTGGCAGCCACGATTGATTCACGCAAGCACAAGCCACGCCGGCAACGCTTGAATGCCCGACCGCAGCGCAAACTGGTTTATGACGACTTCGGCGAACCACTACGCTGGGTCTGGCAGAATAAATAACCCGCCTTATGGCACCCTTATGGCACATCCAAGGACAGGTCTATGAAACGGTTTTTCCTGCTGGTATCCCTGATTGTCGCTGGCCAGGCCGGCTACGCCGAGATTATTGAAACCGAAGTCACCCTGCCTGACGGCCTGGGCAAAGGCATCATGTACCTCAACGATGACCAGAAAGACCCTGGCCCCGGGGTGATTGTGGTGCACGAATGGTGGGGCCTGAACGACTATGCCCGTAACCGCGCCCACATGCTGGCCCAGGCGGGTTACACCGCCCTGGCCGTGGACATGTACGGTACCGGCGAAGTCGCGACCCACCCCAAAGACGCAAAAAGCTTTATGGAAACCGCCCTGGCTGACCCGGAAACCATGAACGCCCGTTTCCAGGCGGCCCGCTCCATGATGCTCAAACAGCAGCAGGTAGCACCGGGCCGCTTGTTTGCCATTGGCTACTGCTTTGGCGGTGCGGTGGTGCTGGAACAGGCGCGCCGGGGAACCGACCTGGCCGGAGTAGCCAGCTTCCACGGTAGCCTGGGCACGGAGAACCCGGCCAAGGCCGGCGACATCAAGGCCCGCGTGCTGGTCGCCACCGGCCAGGCAGACCCCATGGTGCCCGCCAAACAGGTCAGTGGTTTCGTCAGCGAGATGACCACCGCCGGCGCTGATTTCCAGTTACTCAGCTTCCCCGGCGTGAAACACAGCTTCACCAATCCGGGGGCAGATGCCGCCGGCAAACGCTTCGACATGCCGCTGGCCTACAGTGCCCATGCGGACCAGGTCAGCTGGAAAGCGCTGGTCGACTTTCTGGAACACGAGGAATAACCACCCGCACCAGAATTGCGCATCACCGCGCACCACGCACCATGCCGGCACAAATTCACGTACCGGCATGGTCACCCTCCTCGCAAACACCACCCCTTTCGCGCTCTCCTTCTTTCTCCGCCAGCCCATAGCCCGTGCGGCCAACCCACTTTTTTCCTCAACACAGGTCTATCTTGGCACTCCCTTTGCTTTGCTATGAACAGAGGAATCGAATGGCCTTGTTGCCATCCAACGCTCAACACAATGTGCACCAATAGACCGCTAGGGTTCCGGTCGTCTGCGTCAGCAGCCGATGCCTGGTCCGAGAGCAGTCGACCTTCTTGGCGCCGATAGACCCGCAACAACGTCTACCGGCAGGGGGTTACACGGCGGGACAAAAGCCCGGGAGGACACGATGACAACCTTGTCATTGGATTCCTCATCGTCCGTAGCCAAGGAGGTCCACCATGACCCGTTCCGTACGAAAGACCGCTGCCGTTGCAGCACTTGCCCTGTTCACCTCACTCATGCCGGTCACCGCGCTGGCTAAAGATTCCTTCAGCATCTGCTGGTCCATCTATGTGGGCTGGATGCCGTGGGATTACGGCGCCCAGCAAAAAATCGTGGATAAATGGGCCGACAAGTACGACATCGACATCGACGTGGTGCAGATCAACGACTACGTGGAATCCATCAACCAGTACACCGCCGGCGCCTACGACGGTTGCGCCATGACCAACATGGACGCCCTGACCATTCCCGCCGCCGGCGGCGTGGATTCCACGGCTCTTATCGTCGGCGATTTCTCCAACGGCAATGACGGCGTTGTGCTGAAAGGCGCTGACACACTGGCTGACATCAAGGGCCAGGACGTGAACCTGGTGGAACTGTCTGTTTCTCACTACATGCTGGCACGGGGACTGGAAAGCGTGGGGCTGAGCGAAAAAGACCTGACCGTGGTGAACACCTCCGACGCTGATCTGGTTTCTGCCTATACCAGTGATGACGTCACTGCCGTGGCCACCTGGAATCCGTTGCTCAGCGAAATCACCCGCATGCCGAACAGCCACAAGGTCTTCGACTCTTCGAAAATTCCTGGCGAGATCATCGACCTGATGATCGTTAACACAGAAACACTCAACGCCAACCCCAATTTCGGCAAAGCCCTCACCGGTGCCTGGTACGAGATCATGGCCACCATGTCCGCCGACGATGATGCCGGCAAAGCGGCCCGAACCTTCATGGGCCAAGCCTCCGGCACCGACCTGGCCGGCTACGAAGCGCAACTGGCCTCCACCCGCATGTTCTACCAACCCGCTGAAGCGGTGGAGTTTGTGAACAGCGCCGCACTGAAAGACACCATGCAGAAAGTGGCGGGGTTCTCTTTCGACCATGGACTGCTGGGTGAAGGAGCCCCGGATGCCGGCTTTATTGGCATCGAAACGCCGTCTGGAGTTTATGGCAACAAGGGCAACATCAAACTGCGATTCATCCCGGACTATATGGCCATGGCCGCCGAAGGGAAGCTGTAAAGACGCATCCGCACGGCACGCTGGCACGCAAGGTGCCGGCCTCTGCCGCTGGCGAGCCATCTGCCTTCGCACCAAGGAAACGCCATGAAGAAATTTATCAATCGCCGACCAGCCAACGCTGCTCGCTGGGCTTTGGGGATGCTGCCTTTTGTGCTGCTTCTCATCATCTACATGCTGGCATCCGATGCCCGCCTGGCAGAGAACCCCAATGACAAACTGCTGCCTGCGCTGGATACATTTGTGCAGGCCATCGAGCGGATGGCGTTTGAGCCCAGTAAGCGCACCGGTGACTACCTGATGCTTAACGACACAATGGCCAGCCTCCAGCGACTGGCCATTGGGGTCGGGATCAGTGCCCTGGTTGCCCTTATGGTAGGGATAGGGAACGGCACCATCCCCTTGATTCGTGCCACATTTTCCCCTCTGGTGACCGGCCTTTCTCTCGTGCCGCCCATGGCCATCCTTCCCGTTTTGTTCATCGTATTCGGGCTGGGAGAGCTGGCAAAGGTCATGCTGATCATTATTGGCATCACCCCTTTCATGATCCGGGATCTTCAACAAAGAGCGCTGGAAATTCCCGCCGAACAAATCATCAAGATGCAGACACTGGGTGCTAACACCTGGCAAATCATTACCCGCCTGGTATGGCCACAGTTGATGCCACGACTCATTGGCGTCGTGCGTCTCTCATTGGGACCCGCCTGGCTTTTCCTTATCGCCGCAGAAGCCATCGCTGCCACCGACGGGCTCGGCTACCGGATTTTTCTGGTGCGCCGTTACCTGGCCATGGATGTGATTCTGCCCTACGTCATGTGGATTACCCTGCTGGCCTTTGCCATCGACTTCATTCTCAGCCGCTACTCGCAATGGCGCTACCCCTGGTTCCATGGAGGAAAGTCCTGATGGCGATTATCGAGATGAAAAACCTGTGGAAGGAGTATGGCGACCAGGTGGTGCTGGAAAGGCTCAATGCCACCGTTCAGGAAGGTGAGTTCGTCACCATCGTGGGGGCCTCCGGTTGTGGCAAGACCACCTTTCTGAAAATGCTGCTGGGCACAGAGGAACCTACCCGTGGAGAAATGCTACTGGATGGCCAACCTCTCACTCCCGAGCCCGATGACAGCCGCGGTGTCGTCTTCCAGCGGTACTCCGTGCTCAGTCATTTAACCGCACTGGACAATGTCATGCTTGGAGGCGAGCTGCAAAGCAGCCGTTGGCTGGGCATCAGTTTCGGCAAACAGCGCCGCAAGCTTCGCAAGGAAGCATTGGCAATGCTGGAATCGGTAGGCCTGGATCAGGCAGCAGACAAATACCCCCATGAACTGTCGGGCGGCATGCAACAACGCCTTGCCCTCGCCCAGGCACTGATTAAGAAGCCTCGCATCCTGCTACTGGATGAACCTTTCGGTGCCCTGGACCCGGGCATCCGCGCCGACATGCACAAGCTGGTGCTGTCCCTGTGGAAAGAACAAAAGCTCACCGTGTTCATGATCACCCATGACATCAACGAAGGCTTCTATCTGGGCACCCGTCTGTGGGTCTTCGACAAACCCCGCCTGGACCCGCAAGCCCCCGGTGCCTACGGCGCCCGCGTGACCTATGACTTGCCCGTAGGGGACTGCCAAACCGGCACGCTTACCTCCATTAACGAAAGCGTGGACAACACCAGCCGCGCCATCGACCGTTTTTAAGGTGCTCACCATGACCGAATCACTCAGCAATTCTGCCACCCCCAGTCATGCCCTCTACAGCACTACCCTGCCCGGCAGCGCTCACTGGTCGCTGCGGGTACGCCGTGGTATGCAGCTGCGCTTCACCGACCTGGACGGTGGCGCCAACCTGGGCCTGCTGATGTACAACCCGGAAGACCTGTTGGAACGCTACAACGCACCGGACACATTAAAAGGCCAGCACACCTTCAAGCTGACCCGGGGCAACTGCCTGTATTCCGACATGGGCCGGGTATTCGCGTCCATTGTGGAAGACGACTTCGGCTGGCATGACTCCGTATGCGGGACACTCAGCGAGAAAGCGCTGCAAGAAAAGTACACCGCTCGCTCTTATCAGGATCACCACAATCAATGGACCCTCAGTGGTGAACACAGCTTCCTCACGGAACTGGCGAAATACGGCCTCACCGAACGGGACATGGCCGCCAACCTGAATCTGTTTTCCAAGGTCACCACCGACAATGACGGCAACCTGGTCTTTGATTCGTCTGCGGCCAAAGCCGGAGCCAGTCTCACCCTGCGTTTTGAAATGGACACCCTGGTCATCCTGAACAGCTGCCCCCATCCGCTCAATCCAGCGAAGGATTACCCGATGAAGCCGGTAGGTATCGAAATGCTCAAAGCGCCTCCGGTACCCGACGATGATTACTGCAAAAATTTTCGTCCGGAAAACATCCGCGCCTTCGAGAACAACCGACTTTACCACCTGGGCATGTAAGCCCGGCTGCATGTAACAGGCATTACGCAACAAGGGAAAAAACATGATCAAAGCAAGCCAACGTGAACCGAACCAGGCCAGCTTTCGCGAAGTGGTGGCGGCAGGTGATTACTTCATTCATACCGTGAAGCAGGGCCAGACCGTGCGTCTGCTGGATCTGGAAGGGAACCAGGCCGCCGACACCCTGTTCTACAGCGCCGCTGACCCGGCAGAACGCTACAGTGCCATGGACACCATCCGCGAACAGGGCAATGTCTACCTCACCGCCGGCACCACGCTGATGTCCAACCGGGTGAAGCCATTACTGGAAATTGTTGCCGACACCTGTGGCCGCCACGACACCCTCGGCGGCGCCTGTGCGACGGAAAGCAATACCGTGCGTTACGATCTGGAAAAGCGCTGCATGCATGCCTGTCGCGATAGCTGGATGCTCGCCGTTAACCAGCATCCGGAATTCGCCCTGGGCAAACGCGACATCACTCACAACATCAACTTCTTCATGAACGTGCCGGTCACCGCAGAAGGCGGCCTGACCTTTGAAGACGGCATTTCCGCACCAGGAAAATATGTGGAGCTGACCGCCTGCACGGATGTGGTCATCCTGATTTCCAACTGCCCGCAATTGAACAACCCCTGCAACGGATACAACCCGACACCGATCGAAGTGCTGATCTGGAACGATTGATCGCGCCTGCCGGGACGACCCGGATACAGCGCAAGGATTCACAGCGGGACGGCCCGCTACCGTCAAGAGACACTCACATGTTCAACAAAGTGCTGATTGCCAACCGCGGCGCCATTGCCACCCGTGTTATCCGTACCCTGAAAAAAATGGGCGTCACCGCCGTGGCCGTTTTCGCCGAAGCCGACCGGGACTCCCTGCACGTCACCCAGGCGGATGAAAGTTACTGCCTGGGCGATGGCAACGCCCGGGATACCTACCTGAATCAGGATGCCCTGTTCGCACTGATGCAGGAGCATGGCGTGGATGCGGTGCACCCCGGCTACGGTTTTCTTAGTGAAAACCCCGATTTTGTGAAAGGCTGCGAAGCACGGGGGATTGCCTTTATCGGCCCCACCCCGGAGCAGATGAACACCTTCGGCCTGAAACATACCGCTCGCGCACTGGCAGAAGAGACCGGTGTCCCGCTGCTATCAGGCACCGCCCTGCTCACCGATAAAAGTGCAGCGCTAAGTGCCGCCGACACCATTGGTTACCCGATCATGCTCAAGAGCACCGCTGGCGGCGGCGGCATCGGCATGCAGGTCTGCGAAAACGCGGCCAGCCTGGACAAAGCCTGGGATACCGTTCGGCGCCTCAGTGCCAATAATTTTTCCAACGACGGCGTCTTCATCGAAAAATATATCGCCCGGGCCCGCCATATCGAAGTGCAGGTTTTCGGCGATGGCCAGGGCAACGCTATCACCCTGGGCGAACGGGATTGCTCCGCCCAGCGTCGTCACCAGAAAGTGCTGGAAGAAACCCCGGCGCCGAACCTGCCAGATGCAGTGCGCGCAGACTTGCATGCCACCGCAAAAAACCTCATGGAAGCCGTTCATTATCGCAACGCCGGCACCGTCGAATTCATTCTCGACCAGGACAGCAACGCCTTTTATTTTCTGGAAGTGAATACCCGCCTGCAGGTCGAACACGGTGTCACCGAGCAGGTGTACGGCGTGGACCTAGTGGAATGGATGCTACAACTGGCCGCCGGAAACTTGCCTGCCCTGGATACGCTCGGCACCCACCTCACCGCCAACGGTCACGCCATTCAGGCGCGGATTTACGCGGAAGACCCGAACAAGGATTTCCAACCGAGCGCAGGACTGCTTACCGCCGTGCAGTTCCCCGATGCAGACGGGCAATCGCGCCGCATCGATCACTGGGTGGAAGCCGGGCTCACGGTGTCGCCCCTGTTCGATCCCATGCTGGCCAAAGTGATCGTTCACGAAACCAGCCGCGATGCCGCACTGGCCGCGTTGAACAGCACTCTCGCGGAAACCGGCATCGAAGGCATTGAAACCAACCGGGATTACATCCGCACCATTCTGGCGGACCCGGTCTTTGCCCAGGGCGAAATGACCACCCGCTACCTTAACGATTTCCGCTATCAGCCGTTCACCATGGATGTGCTGGCCGGAGGCACACTCACCACGGTGCAGGACTACCCTGGCCGCACGGGTTACTGGCCTGTGGGCGTTCCGCCATCCGGTCCGTTCGACAACCTAAGCTTCCGTCTGGGCAACCGCCTGCTCGGAAACGCGGAAAACGCCGCCGGGCTGGAATTCACTCTTAATGGCCCCACGCTGAAATTCAACCAGGTCACCCGCATCGCCCTCACCGGTGCGGACATGCAAGCCACACTGGATGGTCAGCCGGTTGCCTCCTATTGCGTCATCGCGATACAGCCCGGGCAGATCCTCAAGCTGGGCAAGGTCAGCGGCGAAGGGGCCCGCGCCTATCTGGCCGTGGCTGGAGGCCTGCAGTGCACGCCCTATCTGGGCTCACGCAGCACCTTCACTCTGGGGCAGTTTGGCGGGCATGGTGGCCGCGCCCTGCGCACCGGCGATGTTCTGCATTTTCAGGAAGCCGCGCCGACACCGCCATCAGCAACCGTGCCGGACTCCCTCAAGCCCGCGCTCGGCAACCACTGGACCCTGCGCGTTATTTACGGCCCCCATGGCGCCCCGGACTTTTTTACCGACGACGACATGGCCATGTTCTTCTCCACCGACTGGCAGGTGCATTACAACTCCAGCCGCACCGGGATTCGCCTGGTCGGCCCGAAGCCCAGCTGGGCTCGCAGTGACGGCGGCGAAGCCGGCATGCATCCCTCCAACATTCACGACAATGCCTACGCGGTGGGCACGGTGGACTTCACCGGTGACATGCCGGTGATCCTCGGTCCCGACGGCCCCTCCCTCGGCGGTTTCGTCTGCCCGGCTACCGTGATCCTCGCGGACCGCTGGAAACTCGGTCAGCTGAAAGCCGGCGACACCTTGCGGTTCGACGCCATCAGCCTGGAAGACGCGGATGCACTGGCGGAAGAACAGAACAACTGTGTAGCCGGCCTGCATGCCCCCGTGAAACAGGTAGAAAGCGCGGCCATGACTACTCCCATCCTCAACACCCTGTCCGCAGACGAGGCCGGGGTGGACGTAGTCTACCGCGCCGCGGGGGATCGCTATTTGCTGGTGGAATATGGCCCGCTGGTTCTGGATCTGCGTCTGCGTTTCCGTGCCCACGCCCTGATGCTATGGCTGGAAGAACAGAAACTGGATGGCGTTATCGAACTGACGCCAGGCATTCGCTCTCTGCAGATTCATTTCGATCCACTGCGACTACCGCGCCCTGCATTACTGAAAAAACTCGCCGACGCCGAACATGCCCTGCAACGGCAGGACGATCTGGAAGTGCCTTCACGCATTGTCCATATCCCGCTGAGCTGGGATGACGAAGCCTGTCACCAGGCCATCGAAAAATACATGCAGTCCGTACGCAAGGACGCCCCCTGGTGCCCTTCCAACCTGGAATTCATTCGTCGTATTAACGGGCTTGGCAGTGTGGACGAGGTGAAAGAAATTTTGTTCAGCGCCAGTTATGTAGTCATGGGCCTTGGCGATGTGTATCTCGGTGCCCCGGTGGCAACACCCTACGACCCACGACACCGTCTGGTCACCACCAAGTACAACCCGGCCCGCACCTGGACGGCAGAAAACTCGGTGGGCATCGGTGGCGCCTACCTGTGCGTGTACGGCATGGAGGGTCCCGGTGGGTATCAATTCGTCGGGCGAACCCTGCAAATGTGGAACCGCTATCGCCAGACTGACGCCTTTGATCAACCCTGGTTATTACGTTTCTTCGATCAAATACGCTTTTACGAAGTGAGTCACGAAGAGCTCAACCAGATACGTCGCGACTTCCCCAAGGGGCACTACCCGATTCAGGTGGAAGACACCACGTTCAGCCTGAGCGCGTACCAGCAATTTCTCGATGACAACCAGCAGGACATCGCATCCTTCACCGATGCCCGCAATCAGGCATTTGATGCGGAGTTGCAACGCTGGGTGGAAAGCGGCCAGATCAATTTTCAGTCAGAGCAGGATCTGGACGCCGACAATGGCGCAGAGGATGTGGAAGGCACCCCTGTAGAGTCCCCGGTGGCTGGCAGCATCTGGAAACTGAAGGTGCAGGAAGGTGACAACGTGAGTCAGGGCGACGTGGTGGCGATACTGGAATCCATGAAAATGGAAATAGAAATCACCGCCCCCACCACAGGCAAGGTCATCGCCCTCGCCCGGCAGGAAGGCCAGCAGATCAATGCGGGCCAGGCCATCATGGTGCTGGACTGAAACCAGGAACTCACGAATTACGAGAAGCGAGAGTGCCAAGCCCGAAAAGTATTCGGGGTAATACTTTCTTTTATCTTTTCGTAACCCGTAACTCACAAATTATGGGGCTATCGCGCAGGTCCCGGGCAGGCTGCGTTGGTCGAAAATCAGGAACCGGTTACTGGCCTGCGCTTCACACTGCCAACGCACGCCGTCCGGCCAGGTTATAGTGATATCGGCCTGCTGCGCACTGCCCAGACCAAAATGCAGATCCGGCGGATTCTGGCCATTGAAGTTGGTATTGGCCATGCTGAAACGGGTTTGCGTTTGCTCACCGAATTCACCACCGACATCGGCAAACACCTGCACTTTTGCCCCCAACGCTTCCGTGTTCGGTGCAGCACCGACCAAACGCACCGACAGGAAACGGCTGGCAAAGCCATTACCCGTCTGGTTGCTAAAGAACTGCAACCCCTTGGAGTGATCCAACAACGCCACATCCATGTCACCATCCCTGTCATAATCCAGGCAAGTGATTCCTCTTCCATCACTGGGTAACATCAAGCCCCATTGGAATGCTTGATCCTTGAAGGTTCCGTCACCCTGGTTAATAAAGAGCCGAGGCAAGGAGTCGAAATACTCCTGTGTAATCCTCTGGTAGTAGTCTTTCGTGGCTTGCTCGCTTTCATTGCTTACAATGCCATCAGGAATCGTTCCAAAACCGTTCACATGGAATATATCCAAAAAACCATCGTTATTGAAATCAGCAAAACAGGCCCCCCAGCCCCAGCCCCCATCAGCAACGCCAGCCTCACCAGTAATATTTTCAAGAACAACATCACCACCATTGCTATTGTTACGATACAGTCTATTACCCGTCACCCCCCAATTACCTTCAGCCTCACTATTTGGATCGTATATGGAGGTCACAAACCAATCTAAATCGCCATCATTGTCGTAATCTCCTAATGCTGCCCCCATTCCATTCTCATCGGAAATAACCTCCCTATCGGTGACGTTACCGAAGTGACCACTACCCTCCCCTTGCATAACCACGCTGGTGCCGAAATCAGATGCCAATAACAAGTCAATTTCACCATCGCTATTCATGTCTGCAAACTGGGGCGAAAAATTGAAATCTTGAGACATACTGTCGCTAGACAATCCAGACTCACCGTCAAAATGCATCAATTCTTCACCACCGTTATTTTTCCAAAAAACAGGGGCAGTGAGGACATTTCCAGGAACCCAATGCGCCAGAAAAATTTCCGGGTAACCGTCATTATTAGTATCTGAGAATGACATTCCATAGGTGTGCCTACTCATGGAAATATTCGCCACACGGTAATATTTATTACTGCTATTACTTGAATAAACAGGCACATTTTTCTGCTTAATATTGCCAAATAACATTTCGCGCCGGTAATCCCCATTTAAATCTGCCATACCTACACCGGTAAACAGGCCTCCCGGGTCATCATCAAGCAACTCCATTGAATCAAACCCCGCCTGACCGCCTCGATTACGATAAAAAATCATACCCGAGGCCTCCCCACCGGCATAAGCCAGATCCAACCAGCAATTATCATCTAGATAACCTGCGCTCACTCCACCGGAAACCATCGTAGGCTCAATTGAAAACACATCAGAAACATCCCATGTTTCCGCATTAAAGCCGTGAGGGTGACTAGGTCTGCCCATAAAATCATACAGTCCGAACGCCAAATCATGGCGAGGGAGAAATACATTTAACCCGCTATTAAGTGCCAATACAGAGGGGTCCTCATCGCAGTCTCCCAATTCTGCGAAAGTGGCCAGCTCCGGAGCGGTAAAATTTAGCGCAACTGCTTTGGCATAATCCGAAGGCTCCGCCGGAGGCTCTTCTTCATCCGGTTCCGGATCGACAATCACGTCTGGCTTTGCCACCGGATTTTCACCATGTACCAAAAGATTGCCATCAGGGTCCTCGCTCAAATCCGGCGTCCATTGATTGCGGCACAGATAATTTTTCACACAATCATCGGTAAGCGAACGCAGAAATGCGGCCAGGTCGGCCACTTCACCGTCACTCAGTGCCCGGCCAGGCAATAACGGCTCTGCCAACAGGAAACTGCTGGTCTCAAGCGCTTTTCGGGTATGGGTCTCTGAATAGTCATAGCCGCCAAGCCCCTGGAACTGGGCCAGACCCGCCAACGAGAAATCATAGGTTTCAATCTCACCACGGGGATCAGCATGGTAGCGAATGGTATCCTGAAGCAGATCAAAGCTACCCGCATGGCCATAAGGCTGTGTGACACCAATATTCAACAGGCTCGGCACGCGGAAAGCATAGCGATCCTCTTCCTTGCGCGTGCTGGCCCAGCGGCCAATATCATCTTTTTCGGCACGCATGAAGCCGCGCCCGATTTGCGGAAACGCCACATTGTAGAATTTCTCATTGGTAAAGAAATCACCACTGTGGCAACTGGCACACCCCAGGCCACCTTCATCCTTGCTGGCAAAGAAGCGTTGCGCCCCCCGTTTTGCGGACAGAGACAGCACATTATTATTGCCCTCAACATAACGTTTCCACGAGGATTCAATAAAGATCATGGATTGCATGTAGGCCGCCAGGGCCCGCTGCACATTCACCAGTGTAATCACTTCTTCAGCACTGGCTTCGGGCTGGGAAAATGCCTGCCTGAACAGAGCCAACCAGTTTTCCGGGCCGTCATCCGACAACAGTCCACTGTCTCGCTCACCTCGCAATCGCGCCACCAGGCGCTCGCGGTATTGCTGCTGGGATTCCGCACTGAAAAGGTAGGCACGCATTTCGTTGTGATTGGTCAACGGGAATTTGGAGAATACCTCCATCAACCCCTCCGCCTCTGAGGCATCAGATACATTGCCGCTTTCCGGGGTGCGAATGGCCTGCCCTTTACCTCCGGCAGTCACGGTGTCATCCAGCACAAACACTCGCCCATCGAAAGTCATGCTGCGATCGAACAAGGCACTGTTGAACACCGTCTGACTGTTGCGGTGCATATTCGGTTTGCCGTCAGCAGCCGGGTCCAGATCGTTGTCAGGGTTTAGCCTGCGTTCCGGGCCGACCAATGAAGCATCCACAGGGGACACGCCAATGCCCAACGACAAGGCATCACTCCCGCCGAAATCCGGATGGTGGCACGAAGCACACGAGGCAGTAAGATCGCCAGAGAGACTATGGGAGAAAAACAGTAACTGCCCGAGTTTGATTGTCGGGTCACTGTCGGGGGTGGCCTGAGCCTGCTGCCGCGGGGTCGCCGGGTCCCCGGTGAGCCCTTTCGTGGTGATCACAGCGCGCAACCACTGGTCCAGAGGAGACACTTCAGGATCGGTATCCGGATCAGGATCAGGATCGCCACCGGTGCCCGGATCAGTGGGGGTATCTGTGTCTGGAGTACTCGGTCCAGCCCCACCGCCAGAGGATCCGCCGCCCCCACAAGCCGAGAGCAAGGCCAGCAACCCCAGCGCAAGCAAATACCGCCCAGCAATAGCGGCCACTATCCGTAATGTCATCTTGGCTATCCTGAAATCTTGTTATTATTCTAGTTAGGCAAAAACGTGCACAGTATCACACTTACAATGTGTGCGAATTATCTTACACAAGACAACATAACCACCAGCATCTTCCCGACAAACGGCAGCAATAAATTAAATTATTGATTTAAAACGATCTTTTCTCATCATATAGCCGCCTGAACGGCTCGAGGTGCCCCGCCTGGCTGTTCACCCAGGTTTGCAGGGGCTCAGGCATCGAGGAAGGCCAGTCCAGACCGTACGCCGGCGGCATAAATAGCGGCGCCAACAAGCTGGTTGCCGCCAGGTCTGCCCGTGAGAATTGCTCGCCTACCAGGTAGGTGCGCCCCTGGTAAGCCTGTGACAAGATCTGGATAGACTGCTCCAAGACCACACGACTGTCACTGACATGGGGCTCGCGAATTTGCATGGCCTTGCGCATCACTCCCTGTAATTTCGGGAAAATCATCCGCAAAAATGCCTTCCCCCAGAGCGGGCCGCCCTGGGCAAAAAAAGGAATGACCAGATTCGGGTGGTCCAGCAAGGTGTGATAACAGTAACGGCGGACGTGCGGCCCAATATTGTCATCGCAGAAGGATTCCCAGCGCAGTGCTTCTTCTCGTGCCTCCTGGCTCTGCGGGGTCAATGATCGGACCGGGAACTGCTTATCCAGGTAGCTGATAATCGACGCAGAGCCTTGCACGTAATGGCCATCATGCTCCAGAACCGGAACACTGCTGAACGGCGCCACCGCCTTCATCTTCTTCAAATGCAGGCCTGGCAGGTGGTTCTTCAGCCGGTAATCCACGCCTTTGTAGTCCAGTGCCCAGCGCACTTTCTCGCAATAGTGGGAAATCGGGAATTGATGCAGGACGATGGCCATACAGGCATCCTCTTATTGATCGAATAGCGGATTGCATGAAGGAATCAAGGGTGTGGGTCAGACGTTATGACCGCCGTTAATATTTTCTGCGCCGTTTTTTTCATGCCAGCAGACAATTTCTTTCACCGCCGCCGCCATTAAAATCACCGATCCACGGGCGCTTTCTGCCGGGTACCAGTTTACCGGCAGGGTATAACCTGCGCCGCCAGGCAGAGAAATTTGCTCAGCCGCTTTCATTACTGGCCTCCTGACGGCGCGGGCGTTTCACCAGCTCACCCTGACAATTGGGGCAACGGCTTGCATGGATGGTGCAGCAGTCCACACAGAAGGTGCATTCATAGGAACAGATATAGGCTTCTGCATCGGCCGCCAGAGAGCACTGGCAACTTTCACAGCTGGATCGCATTTCAAGCATCAGGGTCACCCGGTTAGTGCGCTTTGACTTTCTCTTTGCCGCAGCGGTCACAGCGGTATACCGTCACCAGCTTTCCCTGCTTCACATCAAACTGCTTTTCCTTGCAGATCACCCACTTGTGAAAATCGTGCTGACACATGCCTTTTCTTGGCATTTTCTTTTGCGGTTTTTTAAACGGCAGAATATCGCCCATTAGCTCAGCACCGTGACTACAACTGGTAACCAGAGCATACCGTAAATTAGGTTCATCGCGGAATTGAGTGATCAACCGGCTTCAGAACTTGTCTCATTATCCCGCCCTGGCAACCGCTGGACGCCGGATGCCCGACGACAGACGCTTGCATTCAAAACCTGAAAACCTTGGCCCCCATGCTCTCTGCGCAAAATGCATTACCCGATTACTGCCTGAATGATGGCCCTGACTATCCCTCAAAATACCCCTCAAAAGAGATACCGCAATAACGACAGTCGCTCAGGCTAAGGGGCTTTGCGTCAGGCATCCGGCGTCGAGCGTTTATTCGCGATAAACCCATCAGACGACGAGAAGCGTGTTATTCACTCTAATCCGCGAAGAACCGTAAATTAGCCCTTTCGGTTAAAGCGAGGTCAGCAACCCCACCCCCAGAACGATTTCTATTACCATGAACAATGCGGGGTAACGGTCCAGGCGGCGATCCACTAACCAGGACAGCAACCGGCCAACCGCCATGCCCAGCAAGGCCAGTGACAGGGTCACCACCACCCCGTCACGCCATTGCGGCTGATCCCGGCACACCACCAACAGCACAGCCATGGCCACACCATAACCGCCATACACAGCGCGGACCTCGTTGCGGGCCGGCACGGGCAGCGCTGTTATCGCCACCCACCGCGTTATCGAATGGGGCGACACCAGAGCCACCGCCCCCATCAACAGAAAAGCCAGCGCAGTCATTTCAATCATGAGCAGCCCCCTGCTCGGATTGTGACACTTGCCGCTGCAGCCCCCGCCACTGACACAGGGCGCAGAACGCTACCAGCAACGCCACATCCAGCAGCAGAACATGCCCCCAGAATGACAACCACGATGCCCCCAGCAGCATGACCACCGGCGTTGCCAATACCCAGGCCAGATCCGCCAGTGTCACCATTTTAGCCAGCCCGGGCGATATGGGTTTGCGCGTGGCCACAAAGGCCACATCTGCTGCAAAAACCAGCAAGGCTCCCCCGAGAATCATCAGTATCTGCGGGCTGAACGCCCCCATCAGTGACGCCAGCCCGCCCGGGGCCAACAAGAGCGCCGCACCCAATAACGTTGAGCAGACAGCATTGAATAACAGAGCATGTTTGAGTGAAGTCCAAGGCATGATGCACCTCCAGTTTATGGCTCCGGTCGCGAATTACCGCAACGGGCCGGTTAGTGTTAGATTCAGCTTCTGCTGAACAAGGAAGTGAAACAATTACCTCAGAGGTAATGGCGAAGCCTGGCGGCCATGGCCATGCTGATCCGCCACAGAAAAGTGAGAGTCCCGATGCAGACTGGCCAGATCCTCGCGGAACTGCGTAAAGCCCGCCGCCTCAGCCAACTGGAACTGGCGTTACGGGCCGACGTATCCAGCCGGCACCTGAGCTTTATCGAAACCGGGCGCAGCCAGCCAAGCCCAACCATGCTGAAACGCCTGGCTCTGGAAATGGAGCTGAATTGCCGGGACACCAATCGGTTATTGCTGGCGGCCGGTTACGCTCCCGCCTTCACCGAAACGGACCTGAGCAGTAACAGCATGGCCCCGGTCCGCGAAGCGCTGACGGTCATGCTCAGCAACCATAATCCGTTTCCTGCCGTCGTCCTCGATGCCCACTGGAACGTATTAATGGGCAACGAGGCTCAACAGCGGCTAATGGGCTTGATGATTGAGGAGCGCGGGCCTTTTCCGCACACCGCCAATGTGGTCGAACTGGTGTTCCATCCCCAGGGTTATCGGCCGTTTCTGCGCAACTGGGATGAGGTGGCCAGTTTTCTGCTGCGCCGCCTGCACCGTGACCAGCAAGCACGTCCGGACCCGGCGCTGGCCGCCTTGTTGGACCGGCTGGCGGAACTGGCCCATGTGGATGAGCTGCTGCACCAGCAGCCCGGCACGCCCCGCGACGAACCCATGATGGCGCTGGAGATCGAGCTGGCCGGGCAGCGGCTACGCAGCTTCTCCACCCTGGCCAGCTTCGGCACTGCGCTGGATGTGGTCATGGAAGAACTGCGCATCGAACACTACTTCCCCGCCGATGAGGCCACCCGCCGCTGGTTCCGAAATCAGATTCAATAGGTTTCAACCATCGAAGGGGGGCGTACAAACCCGTATAATTCGCCCCCCAAGCAATCACCGGCAGCGACAATGACTGACTTTATCCCCGGCCAACGCTGGCTGAGCGAATCCGAAACCGAACTGGGCCTCGGCATCATCAAGGAATTGGATTACCGACTGGTCACCGTGGAATACCCGGCGGTAGAGGAAGAGCGCACCTACGCAAAAAACAATGCCCCGTTGTCCCGCGTCACGTTCGACAGCGGCGACACCATCCGCACCGCCGATGAAGTGGAGCTGGTGGTCACCGAGGTCAACGAGCTCAACGGCCTCAAGGTCTACATGGCTCACCCCAAGGACGGCAGCCCGGACGATATTCAGCCAGTGCCGGAAACCAACCTGGGTCACACCCTGCGTCTGACGGCCGCACTGGACCGCCTGCTCTCCAACCAGTTGTCTTCCAATCGCTGGTTTGAGCTTCGTATCGACGCCCTCAATGCCCATTGCCGTCAGCAGCAATCCACCATCAAGGGATTGCGTGGCCCGCGCATCGACCTGATTGGGCACCAGCTGTATATCGCTGACCAGGTGGCCAACCGTTTTGCCCCACGGGTATTGCTTGCCGACGAAGTAGGTCTGGGGAAAACCATCGAAGCCGGCCTGATCCTGCATCAACAATTGCTCACTGGCCGGGCCAAACGGGTATTGGTCGTGGTGCCCTCACCGCTGGTGCACCAGTGGTTTGTGGAAATGGTGCGCCGTTTCAATCTGCATTTCTCTATTTTTGATGCCGAGCGCCTAAACGCCCTGCAGCCGGAAACCAGCATCAAGGACATGCTGGCGCAGATTATTGAAGAAGAAAACGCCCCGGACGACGATGCAGACGAAACGCCAGGCAGTGTCAGCGCCGCTAGCGGTGACGACAACCCGTTCCTCAGTGAACAGCTGATACTGTGCAGCACGGATTTCCTCAGCCAGTGCGATATCGACCAACTGGCGGCGGCCGACTGGGATTTGCTGGTGGTCGACGAAGCCCATCACCTGGAATGGTCCGCACAGCAGGCCAGTGACGATTACCAGCGCGTGGAAACCATTGCCCAACAAGCACGAGGCTTGCTGCTGCTGACGGCCACCCCGGAACAGCTCGGCCTGGAAAGCCACTATGCCCGTCTGCGCCTGCTTGATCCGGAACGCTACCCCAGCCTGGAGGCCTTCAAGGAAGAGCAGGCCCATTATCAGGATGTGGCGGCACTGGCCGGACGATTGCACGACGAACCCAGTTGGGATGCAGCACTAAAGCAAGAAGCGGTTGCCCTGCTCCCGGACATGAATATTGACGAAGCGGACCGCGACGCGATCCAGACGGAACTACTGGACCGCTCCGGCCCCGGCCGCGTCATGTTCCGCAATACCCGCCACAACATCGCCGGCTTCCCGGCACGCCACGTGCACGGCATTCCGCTGACGCTGCCTGACGAATACAAATACGACAGTGACGAAGAAATTGACGGCCACCTGCACCCGGAAACCCTGTTCCACGATGACCGCTGGTGCAGCCTGGATCCCCGAGTGAACTGGCTGGAAAACTTTTTCAAACAGCATCGTCACGACAAGGTGCTGGTGATCTGTGCCAGCAAACACACCGCCACCGACCTGCATGCCCACTGTAACTACAAGCTGGGCATGAACGTGGCCATGTTCCATGAAGACATGGACCTGATCGAACGGGACCGGGCCGCCGCCTTTTTCGCCGATGACTTCGACGGTGCCCAGGCGCTGATCTGCTCGGAAATCGGCTCCGAAGGCCGTAACTTCCAGTTTGCCCACCATCTGGTGCTGCTGGATCTGCCCTTGAACCCGGACCTGCTGGAACAGCGTATCGGTCGCCTGGACCGTATCGGCCAGACCGAAGATATCCAGATTCACGTGCCCTACTTCGAGCAGCACGCTCAAGAGGTGCTGTTCCGCTGGTATCACGACGGCATGAATGCCTTCGAGCACACCAACCCGGCCGGCCACGACATCTATCTGCGCAGCCGCGACGCGCTGGAACCGCTGCTTACCGGCGACCCGGAATACACCGCCATCGAAGCGCTGGTCGACGATACCCGCACCATCACTTCCGAGCTGCATACGCTACTGGAGACCGGCCGCGACCGACTGCTGGAGCTGAGTTCGTTCGACGGTGAGCGAGCTGAAACCTTGATCACCGACCTGATCGCCGCGGATGACGACAGCCCACTGCCTTTCATGCAGCGCATCTTTGATCGTTACGGCGTGGAACAGGAAGATCATTCCGACACGGCCATCATCCTCAAACCCGGCCCGCACATGCGCGATGCGTTCCCTGCCCTGCCGGAAGAAGGCGTGACCATGACCGACAACCGGGCCACCGCACTAGCCCGTGACGACATGCAGTTTCTGACCTGGGAGCATCCCATGGTCACCGGCAGCCTGGAGATGATGCTCACCGAACACCGTGGCAAAGCCGCCGTCAGCCTGCTCAAGAATCCCAAAATCAAGGCTGGCACCCTACTGATCGAAGCCATCTATACCGTTGATGCCATTGCCCCCAAACAGTTGCAGGCAGACCGTTTCCTGCCCACCACAGTGATTCGTCACCTGCTGGATGGCAATGGCAAGAACATCAGCCAGGCCATCAGCCACGACGGCCTGAGCCAGCAATGCCACAAGATGGACAAGCCACTCAGCCGCAAGATCGTTGGCAGCCAGAAACCCCTGCTGGAGAAATTGCTGAAAGCTGACGAAGCCAACGCCAGTCAGGAAGCGGAAAGTATTATTGCTGCTGCCCAGGAAAAAATGCGTGCCGAACAGGCCCATGAGTTGGCCCGCCTGAAGGCGCTGCAAGCCAAAAACCCGGCAGTCCGCCATGAAGAAGTAGAGGCTCTGGAAGCACAGACACACGCCCTGGAAAAGTGCCTCAACGAAGCGCGCTGCCAGCTTGAAGCCGTGCGAATTATTGTTTCGGGAGGAGACTAACCATGAGTGATCTATTGCGTTGCGTTGAAATTGAACCATCAGCCCAAGCCACCGCCAGTGTGATCTGGCTACACGGCCTGGGCGCCAGCGGTCACGATTTTGAGCCCATCGTTCCCGAGCTTCAGCTGCCTGCTGACCTGGCCGTGCGGTTTATCTTTCCCCATGCCCCGCAGATCCCTGTGACCGTCAATGGCGGCATGGTCATGCCCGCCTGGTACGATATTCTCGCCATGGATATCGACCGCAAAGTGGACGAAGCCGGCGTTCTGGCCTCAGCGGACGCGGTAGATGCACTCATCAAGCAGGAAATCGCCCGCGGCATTCCCAGCGAACGCATCATTATTGCGGGTTTCTCACAAGGTGGCGCCGTTGCCTACCAGGCCGCCCTGCGCCACCCCCAACCCCTGGCCGGCCTGCTCACCCTGTCCACCTATATGGCCATGCCGGTGACCCCCAGCAACGCGAACGCCTCACTGCCGGTAATGATCTGCCATGGCAGCATGGACCCGATGGTGCCGGAGCAACTGGGCCAACGGGCAGCAGCCACCCTGACCGAACTGGGCTATAGCCCGCAGTACAAAAGCTACCCCATGGAGCACATGGTCTGCCTGGAACAGATTCGGGATATAGGGAAGTGGCTGACGGAACGCCTGAGGCCTGAGGCCTGAGGCCTGAGGCCTGACAGCGACGCTGAATGTCTGATTACGGCTACGCCTAATCGGACCTACTCGCCCTGGCGGTTTCACCCGACACTCTACGCTTTACCCTTTTTGACAATTCCTGCGCGTTTTTTGCACGTTCTCCCATCATACTGGTGCCAATACTCTTTCAAATAAGGGGAACCGTATGAAGACAACGTCAATATTGACCCTTACTACCCTGCTTGGTCTGAGTGTAGCCCCCACACTCGCCCAGGCCCGCCCGCCGTGGGAGGCAACCCAACAACACGACGATCCTGCACGTATTCAGCTTGTGGACAGTCGCCGTGATTACTCTGAATATCGCTACACTAGCCACGAGCGTGAAGCACTCCGTCAGCGCCTCAGCCACCGGGAGTTTGACTCCCTCCCTCCCGGGCTACAGAAGAAAGTGGCACGTGGCGGAAAATTACCACCGGGCTGGCAAAAAAAACTGCAGAAAGGCCAGCGCCTGCCCGATTCGCTCTACTACAACAGCCAGCGCTTACCCTCATATGACGGCATGCGTCACATCGATGGTGTCAGTGACGTGATTATTGATAACGAAGTGGTTCGAGTGATTGATGCAACCCAAACAATTCTTGATGTATTCGGAATTAACCGTTGATATAACGTCATCGCAAAGACCGCAGGCCCTGGCCAGGGCCTGCGGTTGCCACTTTCATTCAAAACCAGAAAAGCAGGCCTCTAGCTCTCTTCATAGAGAAACGTCAGCCCCCCCCTCGCTCCTCCCTCAAAGGCATACATACCGAGATAGCTGCAGCCTCTCAAACTGTGTGTTTTTGCGTCAGGCATCTGGCGTTGAGCGTTCGGCAAAGTCTGAAATCTTGGCGATAAGCCAATCAAACGCTTAGAGGCATCTTGTTCATTCCAATCCGCGAAGAACAAAAAAAGCCGCGCCCTTTCGGGGCGCGGCTTTTTCGTGTTGCCTGTCGCGTGATGCGTGTGGCCGTCTCTTACAACCAGTACACCGTGATAAACAGGAACAGCCACACCACGTCCACAAAGTGCCAGTACCAGGCACCCGCTTCCCAGGCGAAGTTATTCTTTTCATCAAAGTGCCCCTTGATCACACGCAGCAGGGTCACAAACAGGAAGATGGTACCGATGGTCACGTGTGCACCGTGGAAACCGGTGAGCAGGAAGAACAGGCTACCGTAGATACCCGCATCCAGGGTCAGACCCAGCTCGGTGTAAGCGTGGATGTATTCTTCCACCTGCAGGAACAGGAAGATGATCCCCAGCACCACCGTGGCTGCCTGGAAAGCGATCAGCGTGCCGCGCTTGCCTTCCAGCAAGGCGTGGTGAGCGATAGTCAGCGTGATTGACGACACCAGCAGGATAGCCGTGTTGATGGCCGGCAGCCCCCACGCGCCCATGGCCTGGGTCGTATCACCGGCCGGGGTCACGGTCAGCGGCCACATGGCCTGAAAGTTCGGCCACAGCAGCTCGTGGGTCATGGCGTTGCTGCCTTCCCCGGACAACCACGGCAGGATCAGCCAGCGGGTGTAGAACATGGCCCCAAAGAAGGCCGCAAAGAACATCACCTCGGAAAAGATGAACCACAACATGCCCTGACGGTAAGAACCGCCCAGCTGATTGCTGTGCAAACCACCAACGGATTCCTTGACGGTGTCACGCCACCACAGGGCGATCACTACCAGCAACCAGGTCAGGCCCAGGAAGAACAGAGGCTTGCCGAAGAAACTGGGCTCCATGTCCGCCATGGTGCTCTGCTGAATAAAGTTTGCACCGCCAATGGCGGTCATGAACAAACCGATGGACGCGGTCAACGGCCAGGGGCTGCTCTCGGGAACGTAATACTTTTCAGTAGCCATTAAAAAATCTCCTCTACAACCGGCTGTTCTAGTTAGCAGCCACGCTGTTGTTTTTACCGGCGACCCGCTCTGTCACATCGAAGATCGTATACGACAGAGTGAATTGGTTAATGTGACTGGGAATTTCCGGGTCCAGATAGAAAATCATCGGCATGTCTTTACGCTCACCCGCCAGCAACGTTTGCTGATCAAAACAGAAACACTGCGTCTTGTGCAGGTATCGAGCCGCTTCCCCCGGTGTTACCGACGGGATGCTCTGGGTAATCATGTCCGATGAAGTCGGGTTGCTTGCGAAAAAATGCACCAGCGTAATTTCCCCCGGATGCACCTTTACCCGCTTGGTCTCAGAGGTGAACTCCCCACTGATTCCGTCGCCCTTCTGGGTAATGAATTCCACTGTCACGGTACGGTCTGCCACCACAGTCTCAGGCGCTTGAGTGGCGGCCGTACTCGATGTTTTTCCATTCAGTCCGGTGACATCACAGATAACGTTATAAAAGGGCACCATGAGGAAGGCGAAGCCAAACATGGCCACCGCCCAAATCAACAGCTTTTTCAGCGTGCGCTTGTTGCGCTGTTCAACACTGAGCTGTTCGTCGCTCATGGTGCCCTCCGTCACTCTCTGTTACTTGACTATCTGTTACTTGACCACCGGCGGGGTGTCATAGGTGTGGAACGGCGCCGGTGACGGCACTTCCCATTCCAGACCTTCGGCACCTTCCCACGGCTTGGCCGGGGCTTTTTCGCCTTTCTTCATGGCACACAGCACGGTCACGGCCAGGAACAGCAGCTGTGACAGGCCGAACCAGAAGCCGCCAATGGAAATCCAGAAGTTGTAGTCCGCAAACTGCAGCGCGTAGTCAGCGTAAC
>OJBY01000200.1_pt1 | contig 38123 bp, 36 predicted proteins | sample 1591731 | NCBI WGS metagenome assembly OJBY01 (sample SAMN05416837, study PRJEB24817) | seawater metagenome | isolation source: Sea water | place: Canada:Atlantic | collected 2013-07
CGCAGCGTTGGCCGCTGCCGAACTCGGCGCGACGCCGCCGTCGAAAACCAGCGTGGGCGAGGCATAGGGATTGGTTGCCGAGGCGTAGGAATTGGCACTGCTGCCGTCGGGCACGCGCGACAGGACCGGGCTGGGAGCAGGGTCGGCCTGCGGCTGCACGCCAGCATTGGCGCTGGGGAAGCCTTCCGCCGGCATAGGTGCGACATTCGCAGGAGCGGGAGGAGGCGCATCTGCTGCCGCCGCTGCATCGATTGCAGCCTGATCGTTATCGGTGCGGCTGGCGTTTAGGCCCCACAGGGTGGCCGCCCCCAGCAGCGCAACGAAGCCAACGCCCGCCAGCAGACCCAGCGCATCCCGGCTGCCCTTGCGATTGGCCACGGCCGGGTAGGACGTTCGGCTGGCAAGGTCGATAACCTCGGTTGTCTCGTCATCGCGCGGATCTGTATCATTGGCGTGACCGGCGCTTTTTTCGGGCAGTCGCATGGCAAGTTTCATATGCGTATCTCCAATTGGCCGTTCAGGCGCCCTGCTGGGCGGTTCCGTCGGCATTCACTGCGCCGACGGGGCCCTGGTTCACCAACATGGCTGCATCATCGCCAGAGCGCAGGATGATCTCGCTGGGCACAATATCCAGCACGATCGTATCGCCCCGCACCGCGAAATTTACAGGGCCTTCGGTACCCTCGTGATTTTTCACCAGGATGGCTGGCATCGGTTGGCCGGACGGCCATGCGAGGAACGTGGCCGTACCGTCGTCGTAGATCCGTTCCGGCAGCAGGGCGCTATCACCGCTGGTGGCCCAATCGAAATTCAGCGATGTGGGATCGAGCACGGCGTAATCGTCATTCGCCGCTTCCAGCTCCACCGAATTGGGGCGTTCGCCTGGATTGGCGGAGGCGAGGGCAGTATCCTCCTCCACCGGCTCGACTTCGATCGGGTAGGTGAAGGTCAACACGTACAGCGGCGTGCGATTGCCGGGGGTGGCGACAAGATCGAACAGGTAGGTGTGACGATTGGTCACCACCGTCATGTTGGTGGAAGCGCGCGGTTCCAGCGGCTTTACAAACAGCAGGTTGGCGCGGCGATTTGGCGTAACCTGCCAGCTGGTAGAATCGCCGATGGCGACGTTCTCGATCGCCTCGCCGTCACCGAACTGGATGGTGGACTGCACGTTCACCTTCCCCTCGATCCGCACGACCTGAGTGGGATCATAGAGACGTTCGACGAGGCGCGGATCCTGCGCGGAGGCAGGCGCGGCAACAAGCGTTGCGGCAAGGAGGAGCGCAGCGAAGCTGGCGCGGATCATGACATTTTCTCCGAAGAACGAACGGGTGCGGATTTGAAGCGGCTGCCGATGCCACGAGAGCGGGACGGGCTGGCAGAGCTGCTGCGCGACTGATCGCCAGACCCGCCCGAGACGATTTTCGTCTCACGCCTGGTGGTGGACCCACCGGTATCGTTGGCAGCGGCAGGCGTGCTGGCAGTGACGCGAATATCGCGTGCGGGCGGCGGCGTGGACTGCGCCGCGCGGTCCCTCGCTGTGGTGCTGGCAAGGGTTGCGGAAACCGGCGTGGCATGCGGCGCTGCGGAAGCTGTTCTTGCGCCGCCCCGCTCATCCGACCGGTCACTTTGCGCCAGGCCGAACACGCTCCACCCGGCAACCATGGTGGTAGCGACCTTCAGCACCATGAACATCAGCGCCAGATGCACCGCGCCGATCATGAAGAAGGCCATCGCCGGACGTACGTCGATCTGACCCGGTGTGCTCATCAGGCTGGATAGGACGGGAATGGCCAGTTCCAGCATCAGCGATCCGCCCAGCACGGCAAACAGCGGAGCGAGCGCCATCAGCACCACGCCTTTCAGCCAGCCTACGAACAGGCCGCGCGTGCCGTCGAACAGTGCCAGCAGGATGAAAATGGGTCCAAGGCCCATCAGGATGGCCAGCGCGATCTTGCAGGTCGCCAGCACGCCTACCGTGCCCAGCAGCAGCATGGTGCCACCAGACCACAACAGGCCCGGTGGAGAGAAGATGGAGGTATCGTTTGCCATGGCATCGCCGCCCGATGCTTCCATCAGGGACAACATCACGACATCCAGCTTGTCAGCAAAAATGGTGGTGGCGCTGCCATCGGTTCCCATCAGAACGGTGGCGATCTGGTCCGGCGCGCCAACGGCAAGGTTCCAGAATACGCTCTGGAAAGCGACCCAGCTGGTGGCAAAGGTGATGACCAGCACCAGCGTGACCATGCGCGGCGTCAGCGACGACAGGCCAAGCCGCGTGCGGCCGGTAATCAGGCCGAAACCGAGGAAAGCGATCCACAGCGTCAACAGGATGGTGAGGGCGGGGCCAAAACTGCCTTCCGAGCTGAACAGTCGAGTGAACGCGGCCTGCGCCATTTCGGACGCGGCGCAGTCCACGCCGCGCAAGCTGGCGCCGATACCGGCGCCGACGCCTTCCATGGCGCGCATGCATTGGGCGGAAGCAGCGCTCATTCGGCAGCCTCCCAGTTGAAAGTGTCGTCCTCTTCCGGCAGGCCGGAGCCGGGCCATGGCCGACTGGTAAGAGCCGGATACCATTGTGCGGGATCATCGCCGACCGCCTCTCGCAGCAGGTCGAGCCGTCGCACGCTGCTTTCACGGCCCGAAAGCATGGTAAGCACCTCAGGTGCGCCTGAAAGATCGAGCCGAACGACAACGCTGGCATCGGGCTGGCGCACGAGAAAGCAGCGACTGTGCGCGGGGAGGGACCGGATAAGCGCCAGCTCATGCTCGGTCAGTCCGAAGCCATCGCAATAATCTTCTGCGCGGGCGCGGGCGTTGGGCATGAAAACCATGGTGGCGGTCTGCTCTACCAACGCGGTGGAGATCTTGCTGTCCAGCGCATCGCGCGCGGATTGCGTAGCGAAACCGACCAGCCCGTTGCGTTTGCGAAGCGTCTTGAGCCAGTCGCGGATGCGCGCGGCGAACACCTCGTCATCCAGCGCCTTCCAGCCTTCGTCGATCAGCACCATCGTCGGCTGTCCGTCAAGACGCTCGTCGATGCGGTGGAACAGGTACATCATCACTGGCGTGCGCAGCTTGGGGTTTTCCAGCAGCGCAGTCATGTCGAAACCCATTACGCGGTTCGACAGGTCGAGTTTGTCGGCCTCGTTATCGAACAACCAGCCGTTCTCACCATCCTCGATCCAGGCCGAAAGCCGGTCAGCCAGATCGCCGGGCTGCGGGCGCCGGGCACCCGAAACCAGTTCCTTGAAATAGCGCAGGCGACGCAAACCGGGATCGTTGGAGTAGGCCGCGTCCACGGCGGCGGCGATGGTGGCGCTTTCCTCCGGTCCTTCCGCCTTCAGCAGCACCGAAAGCCAGTCTCGCAGGAAGCCGCGATTGGCGGGCGTATCGGGCAGGGCCAGCGGGTTGAAGCCGGTGGGTTCACCCGAGCGGATGCGATCGTAAGTACCGCCGATCCCGCGAATGAACAGTTCCGCGCCGCGATCCTTGTCGAACAGGATGGTGCGCGGGCTGAACTTCTGCGCCTGCGCGGCGAGGAAGTTCATCACCACGGTCTTGCCCGAACCCGACGGGCCGATGACCGAAAAATTGCCGAGGTCGCCGTGGTGGAAATTGAAGAAGAACGGCGTGGAACTGGTGGTTTGCAGCAGGGTGACAGCCTCGCCCCAGTGGTTGCCGTCGGCCTGCCCCAGGGCAAACCCGTGCAGGGAGCCGAAACTGGCCATGTTGGCCGTAGATATCATCGCGCGGCGCACAAGGTAGTTCTCGTTGCCGGGGAACTGGCCCCAAAAGGCAGGTTCCAGGTTGGTATCCTCACGCACGGCGATTGCGCCGGTATCGGCGAGGCTGGCGGCGACAGAGGCGGTGGCATCGTCCAGCCGCTCCAGATTGCGTTCGCGCACCAGCACGGTGAGGTGATGGTCCCCGAATGCGACCGAGCCTGCTCCAAGCTCGTCGCGAGCCGCCATCATCTCGGCGCGTTCGGACTGGGCTTCCTCGTCGGCGCTCTTCAGGCGGCGAACGGCAAGGTCGATCTTCTCCCGCGCGGTCTGCCGCTCCTCGGGCGCGAAGCTTTCCGTTACGATCATTTCGCACGGCAGGCGCAGCATCCCGTCCAGCAGGCCGGGGCTGGTGGCATCGGGATAATCCTTCAGGCTGAGGATGGAGGCGAAATCCGCGCCGCCCGAGCCGCGCAGTTCCATCGCATCAAGGCCGAAACTGGCACGGCGATAGGGCAGCATTCTGCCGATATCGGTCTCTGCATCGGGTCGGCGCACGGGGCGCATTTCGCCGTTGTAAAGCGCGCTCAGCAGTTCGAGCACCTCGTTGTTGGTACTGCCGGATGGGCCGACATAGTCGCCCAGAGGCTGTGCGCCATAATCGCCAAGGCTTGCGGAAAGCGCCTGCAACGCCGCGCGCAGGGAGCGCAGGTCCTTGGGATCGACCTCGTCCTCCACCTGCTTGCGGCGCAGCATTTTGCCGGCTTTCTCGGCAAGGCCCGCCTTGCCGCGCGCGGGGCGGCGAACCAGTGTCACGAACTGATCGTTCACGAACAAGGAACCGGAGGACAGCTTTTCACGCCAGCGCGCATCGATATGGGCCGACAGGGGATCTTCAAAACTGGCTTCCAGATCCACGCTTACCCGTCGGCGGATCACGTGGTGATAGAGCACGAAACGCGCATCAAGGTTGCTGCGCAGCACCACTTCGCGCGTTTGCGCGTGGGCATTCAGGGCATCGGTATCTTCGGTTTCGAACAGCAAGCCAGGTACCTGCAGCGCGCCCAGCAACGATCCGTCCCGCAGCAGTACGACATTCTGATCGATCAGCCGCGCATAAGGCAGCCGGTCACCGGCGTGCGCTTCCCTGGCGCTCCAGGATGCAGCGCCCAGTCGCCATTTCGGCCACTTGCTTGTCATGTCTCTACTCCATGCCGCCTATCGAAGGCAGCGGTTCGCTTTCGCGCCGAGCCTGCCGAAGGGTCAGGCGGCGTAGCTGTTGCAGCCCCAGCGGCTGTAATTCTTGACGCGCGGACACTTGCTGACCTTGGTCAGCCACAAGTCGAAAATGCGCGGTTCGCGAAGGCAGGCGAAATAGCCGATCACGTGCATGATGATGAGGATCGGCAGGATCCACAGGCTCTTCAGGATCAGGAACGCCTCTGTCGTCACCAGTGCGTTTATGATGAAGTAGTTGAACGTCACGCCCGCGAACATCTGTGGCCGCGTAAGCGCGCGATGAACGGGGTGACGGATCAATTGCATGGTCCGCGTCTAACCCGCCGCGCCCTGGATGCCTGCCACGATGGAGGCAGCGCCGAAGATGATGAAGCAGCCCAGGATCACCGTGGCACCAAAGCGCCAGTTCATCCGGCCCGTCAGCATCATGAAGCCAACCGCGGCCACGGCCATCACGGCAACGGCAGTGGCAACGCTGCCCAGCAGCGTGTTCTGCATCCAACCCAGCGCATTGTTGATCGGGCCGGACCCGGCAGGATCCTGCGCAAAGGCAGCCGAAGGCGCGATCAGCACCGCGATAGCAGCGGCAAGACGGTAAAGAACATTCATTGTCAGTCGGAACTCCGGGAATAATCAGACAGACGGCCCATGATCGAGGAAACATAAAGTTGTGTTTCACGTATACGAGGGATACCCCCCGAACGGATCACCCGCCCTGGCCCTGCGTTGTACGCGGCAAGCGCTTTTTCCAGATCGCCATCGAACCGGTCCAGCTGTTCTCGCAAGTAACGTGCACCGCCCTCCAGGTTGGCGAGTGGATCATCGGGATCGACGCCGAGGTCGCGGGCGGTACCGGGCATCAATTGCGCAAGGCCGCGCGCGCCTGCCGGTGATACGGCATTCTCGCGCCAGCGGCTTTCCTGCCAGACCAACGCCTCTATCAGTGCCGGTGACAGGTCGAATCGATTGGCGAGATCGGCAACATAGCCGGTATAGGCTTCCGGGATCGCCGAAGAATGTTCCAGGGTATCGGCAACGGCGCCTTCCGGCACCAGCAAGATTGCGTGTTCGGGGACTTCTGCAAGCGCGACGGGAGCGAGCAAGGCGTTCATGGCCACGCGCTCTACCGGCCCAGCGATCCATTGCGCTTCGCCGCCCGCGGAAATTTCCAGAACGTCCGCCTGAGCAGGCAGCGCAAAAAGGCCGGCAAAGGCCAGAGCAAACAGGGATGTACCAGTACGCAGAATCATCAATCCCTCCGAAGCGGCCCCAATGCTTACAACAAATGACAAAGCCATGACAGTCTTGGTGAATTTACCGTCTCGCGCGGTAGAATGGCAAATAGCCCGAAAGGCGATACCTTCCGGGCTATTATCGCGACTGGTCGCGTCCGGGAGCTGTTGGCTCCTATAGTAAGGGGAATGAACCTGTGATTATTCCGCCGAGGCATCCAGCGAGAGTAGGGCCATCTGCGCTGCGCGCCGGGAATCGATCCAGTCACCATTGGCCAGTTCAAGCTCATAACGATCATCACTGGCTATGGCATCGCGATAGGCCTGCTGGGCAAGCTCGTATTCGCCGACCGCCGCATAGGCCGCGCCAAGGTTGATCAGCAACGCCGGATCGCCGGGATTTTGCGTACGCGCGCGTTCGAGTTGCACGATGGCAGATCGGGTTTCGCCGGAAGCTAGCGTGTCGTATTCGACGTCGCGGGTTTCGATATCGGGCTGGGTGGTCGCTGCCGAAGGGCCGGCCTGCGCCAGCATGAGAACCGCCAGGGAAGCAGTGGTAAACATCGTATTCTCCCAAATTCGTTCAGAGCAATCTGCACCTAAGGGGACAAAGGTGCAACAAATCCGTCACAATGTCATAAACCCGCAATATTCTTGCCGGGAAAAAGTTTTTACCTCGTAAAATCAGACATCTGTAGTTTCTGTGACAATAGGTCACACGAAACCGTAACACGGTCGCCAAAGTGTCATTTGGCAGGCCTAGCCGTCCTCTCGCGACATCGCATTTCTACTTCTTGATTCTCGGTTTTATGAGGGGACCGTTCGCTGTGACTACTCTTTCTCGCTCCATGATCCTTGGTTGCTCCGTATTGGTGCTCGCCGCTTGCGGCCCCGATGAGATCGCTTCGCCCGGCACTGGTGGCAATATTGTGATCAACAATCCCACGCCCGCGCCTACGCCGACCCCAACGCCCACGTCCGGCGGAACGCTGGTAACCCCGGCGGGCGGCTGTCCCACCATTGCCGATGCGCAGGGTCTGACCGATGAAGGCACGATCAGCAATTCCGCCGGAGACGAATGGCGCGTCTGCGCTACGCCGCTGCGGTTCAACGCGTCCTCCACCCTGCCGCAGGTCGACGGATTGCTCTATCGTCTGCCCGGTCAGGTGAATGTAGGCACAGATGGCGGCCCTGCTGCAGACAACAGTGATGGCCTCGATGATACCAATGTCGAGCTGACCATCGAGCCGGGCGTCATCATCTACGCCGCCGGTTCTTCCTTCCTTAACGTGACGCGCGGCAATTCGATCGATGCCAACGGCACGGTGGACAAGCCGATTATCTTCACCAGCCGCGACAACATCGTCGGTCTCAACAACGCCAACTCATCCGGCCAGTGGGGTGGTCTTGTTCTTTCCGGCCGCGCACCCGTCACCGATTGCTTCGAGGCGCTCGCAACGCCCGGCACCGTCGATTGCGAACGCCAGGTAGAAGGCGCGTCCAGCCCCAGTTTCTTCGGCGGCGACGATCCGGACGATTCCTCAGGCTCGGTCAGCTACGTGCAGATCCGCTATTCGGGCTTCGTCCTTTCAGGCGACAACGAATTGCAGTCGCTCACGACAGGCGGCACCGGTTCGGGCACCACGCTCAACCACATCCAGTCGGTCAACTCCTCCGACGACGGCGTCGAATTCTTCGGCGGCGTCGTGAACATCAACAACCTTATCGTGGCCGGTGCAGAGGACGATTCGCTCGATACCGATACGGGTGTGAAGGCGAACATGCAGTTCGTCATCGCCGCCCAGCGCGATGGGATCGGCGATGCCATCATCGAGGCGGACTCCAACAACGGTCTTGAAGACCAGACTCCACGACAGAACACCACGATCAGCAACTTCACCTTCATCCAGCGCAGGGCTGGTGATCAGGTCGTGCGTGTCCGGGGCGGCACCGATTACGGCCTGTATAACGGCGTGATCTTCGATGCGACGGGCTCCACGCCATGTATCCGTATCGACACGCCCGAAGCCATCCGCGATGCCAATGCCGGTCTCGACGATGTCGGTCCGCCGCGGTTCAACTCGGTTGTGCTGGATTGTGCCACCAACTTCCGCGATGGCAGCGGCGGCATCACCGCGGCGCAGGCCGAAGGTATCTTCGATAATGGTGCGGGTAACGACAAGGACTACACCCACACCATCACAGGCGGTTATCTGAACGGCGCAAACGAAGACGGCTACACGCCGATCTTCGATCCCACGGCCCTGTCGAGCTTCTTCGTAACAGTCAGCTACATCGGTGCGGTGTCGTCGTCCGACGACTGGACACAGGGCTGGACCTGCGATTCCGCGGCCGTGTCTTTCGGGAACAACACCGGTGCCTGCACCGAAATCCCGACTTTCTGAATGATGACGGGGAGGGGGCATTGCGCCTCCTCCCTCTTCAACGCTGCGAGCCTGTGCGCCCGCAAAAATTGTACTGATCGACTCATGAGGGAGTCATACCAATGACCACTGGCAAGCGGCTGGCGGGGCTGCTGTTGCTCACCACCGCGCTCACCATTCCCGGCGCGGCCTTTGCCCAGGACGCCGGCGGCGCTGCCCTTTCTCCCTCGCAGGAGCAGGTGGAGCGCGACGAACTGCTGGATGACGAACTGCCTGAAGACGGGCAGGAGCAACTGGAAGAACCGGACATCTCGGTTCCTGGTGGTTCCATCATCGTGACAGGGCGGATCAATCGCGACCCGACGCGCAATTCCACGCAGGTGGTCAGCGTACTTTCCACCGAGCAGATCGCACGTACGGGCGAAGGCGATATCGCCGGTGCCCTGAACCGCGTGACCGGTCTTTCCGTGCAAGGGCAGGGCTTCGTCTACGTTCGCGGTCTTGGCGATCGCTATTCGCTGGCGTTGTTGAACGGACTGCCGCTGCCTTCGCCCCAACCGCTCAGCCGCGTCGTGCCGCTGGATATCTTCCCCACCAATGTGGTTTCTTCCAGCCTTGTGCAGAAGACCTATTCCGCCAACTTCCCCGGTGAATTCGGGGGCGGTGTCATCAATCTCACCACCCGTGCCATTCCCGAAGAAAGCTTCCTCGAAGTCAGTGGCGGGATCAGCGCCAACACCGAAACCACCTTCCACAACGGGCTTGCCTATTACGGGTCCGACTTCGACTGGTTCGGTTTCGACGATGGCGTGCGCGATGTGCCGCCGGCCTTGCAGACATTCTTCGACAGCGGCATCCGTCTCAGCGACATTCCGCTCGACCCGTCGCAGAACGTGAACGGTGCCCCTGTCACTCAGCTCGACATCGGCCAGCAGCTTGGCAATCCCAACCTGATCCTGTTGCAGAAGATCGGGGATATTCCCGCCAACTGGTCCGCCGGACTTACAGCGGGTACATCGCTCGACGTGTTTGGTGATGGCTTGCTGGGCATTGTCGCCACCGCCTCTGTCAGCAACAGCTGGCGGACGCGCGACATCACCTCGCAATCGATCCTCGCCGATTTTACACTCGACAGCGATTTCAACGATCTCGTCACCGACAACTCGGTGCTGGTAAATGCTTTGCTCGGCTTCGGGCTGGAAATCGGCGATCATCAGGTTCGCTGGACCAATCTTTTCATCCGCGACACCTCGAAGCTGGCCCGTCTTTCGCAGGGCGAGGATTTCCAGGATGACGACAGCATCCAGCAGCAACAGACGGCATGGTTCGAGCGCCAGCTGATTGACACGCAGCTTGTGGCTGAACTCGAATTTGGCGACCTGGGCGTGGATCTTCGCGGCGGCTATGCCCGGACGGACCGAGAAGCGCCGTTCGAATACACCTTCACCTATGTGCGCGACAATGCGCAAGGTCCATTGAGCGATCAGTTCATCAACGTGCTGGACCGGCAGACCGGCGATGCTTCTGTTGTCTTTTCGGACCTTCAGGAGGAGCTCTTCGCAGGTGGCATAGACCTCAGCTATCCCGTGTTCGACAACTTCGGCCTGACGGTGGGCTATGCCTACAGCGATACCGAACGCTATTCCGAGCGCCGCGAATTCCTTTTCAACGCACCCACCAGCTTCCCCGATGGCGTAGGCTTGTTGCGGCCCGACCTGTTGCTGGGCGATGCGATCCTCGATTTTTACGATATCGGGCTGATCGAATCGACGCAGAACGACCCCGCTTTCGATTCCGCGCTTACAATCCACGCAGGGTACGGCAAAATCAACTGGGAACCGGTGCTGGGCGTAATCCTCGACCTGGGCGTCCGCTACGAAACCGCCGACCAGACGGTCGATCCGGTGGACGTGTTCAGCACGCCGCTCAATTCGGCTAGTAGCACGGCGATTGACAACGAGTACTGGCTGCCCGCCGTCACTTTGACGGTAGAGCCGGTGGAGAACCTGCAACTGCGTGCCAACGGCTCGATGACATTAGCTCGTCCCCAGTTTCGCGAGTTGATCTTCCAGACCTATTACGATCCTGAAACCAACCGCCAGTTCAACGGCAACCCGTTCCTGATCGATAGCGAACTCACCAATTTCGAGGTGCGCGGGGAATATTACTTCGGCGGAGGCGACAGGGTCTCGCTGGCCGGTTTCTACAAGGATATTGAAAATCCGATCGAAGCCTTCTCCAGTTTCTCCGATAACGCGCAGCTCACCAGCTTCGCCAACGCACCCAGCGCCACGCTGTGGGGTGTGGAAGCGGACATGCAGTATACCTTCGACCTCTATAACCTCGGCGGGTTCTTCGAGACGAAGGAACTGCTGGTGATCAGCAACTACACCTACACCAATTCCGAGATTTCGGTGGATGCGGGCGATATAACGCGGTTGTTCCCCGGCGGCGATACGCCTGCGTCAAACCTGTTCGTGGATGGCGTGCCGTTGACTGGCCAGTCGGACCATCTGGCGAACTTCCAGATGAGCTTCGAAGATACCGAACGGTTGCAGCAATTCACTGTATTGTTGAACTACGCCAGCGAACGCGTGACAAGTCGCGGCACCTCCGGCCTGCCTGACATTATCGAGGAGCCGGGCCTTACGGTCGACATCGTCGCGCGGCAGGGGTTTGACCTGCTGGGCAATGATCTTGAGCTGAAACTGGAGGCACGCAACATTTTCGGAAGGCCGAACGAGGAATTTCAGACCGATGGCGTGAACCGCGTCGAGATCAACAGCTATGAACGCGGCACCGAACTGGCAGCGTCGCTCTCGCTTACATTCTGACCGCTCCGCCGGATCAGACAAGGCGGCCCTTCGCGATGTGCGATCGGCCGCCTTTTCATTGCGCAGGTAGTGTCAGATCAGGTCGAGCACGTAGCCTCGGCCGTGGACCGTGCGTAGCAGCTGCTCGGCGCCTGCATCACGCAGCCCCTGTCGCAGGCGCTTGATCCACACATCCACCGTGCGCAGGTATTCGGGATCACCATCCTTGCCCAGCGCGTCGATCAGTTCCTGCCGCGATAAGACCCGGTTGGGGTTTTCGGCCATGAACCGCAGGACCCGAAACTCGTTGGGCCGCAAGCCGATCAACTCGCCACGCCAGCGCGCCTGTTCGCCCGCCACGTTGATCTGCAAGTCGCCAAATTCCAGCACCTGAGGTTTGCCGCATGACTTTCCCAGCGCGAAGAGTGCCAGCACGCGATCCAGCATCGCCTGCCGGTCCAGCGGCCCGATCGCATAATCGTCCGCACCGGCTTTCAGCGCGCGACGACGAGCTTCGGGATCGTCATCATCCAGCACCATGGTGATATGGGCATCGCCCATTCGCGGGTCGGCGCGCAGACGGCGAACCATTTCCAGGCCGGAGAGCGCTTCCATCACCCATTCCACGAATACCCATGCGCGACCGTCCAGCAGTGGATGCGGGCCTTCGAGAGGCAGCAGGGCAAAGCGGAACACGGTTTCGTCATGCGCGAAGTCCGCAAAGCGCGCCGCTTCGCTATTGGTCGTGAATATGCTGATGCGGTCCATTCGCCAGTGCCCTGATGTTGCAGGACAGGGGATTGGCAAGCCAGCATGACCGGTCTGTGACAAATTCGCGGCATTTCGGCATGGCCAGGGCGAAGCCGAGCCAATGGGCGGGGCGGGGCAGTACTGTTTCAGGTATTGATCGTGACCGGGCATGTGCTGGACCAGAATGCGAATGGACTTCTCGAGCCTCGTGCCCCGTGGACGGGTCGTGGTGGTAACTGGAACTGCGGCGATCCGCAGGCCTATGGTTGCGGCGGTGCCTATGCTTTCGACTTCCCCGAAAGCGCGGCAGCACTTTCGCCCTTCGGTGACAATTTCCAACGCGGCAACGCGCCTGCTCCTACCGAAAACGGCGCTGCCATCATTCACGGTGGGTAGTTACTACTCGTGAGGAGGAGTTCACCGGCCCGGCCTGGCCTGTAAGCTTCGGTCCGTCAGGCGCGGACCCGGCGGAGCGGGCGAGTAAGCCGTTCACCTCCGGCAAATTGACAACCCAAGGCAAAGCCGCCTGGACCTATGGCCGCTCCGAAATGCGCGCACTGTTGCCGCAGGGGCAAGGCGTGTGGCCCGCCTTCTGGATGCTTCCCGAAGGCAGCGAATATGAGAAATGGACTGCGTCCGGCGAGATCGATATTCTCGAAGCGGTGAACCTTGGCGTGGAATGCGACGAATGCGAGGAAGGCGGCGAGAACACGCTGCTGGGCACGCTTCCACACATATGGCGTAATCTGGGAGCAAGGCCGCTTTACCTGGACTTTAGATGGCGAGCCTTTTGCCACCGCACAGGCTGGCGACTGGTTCACCACGGCGACCAGCGATCCGCGCGCCCCGTTCGATCGGCCATTTCATCTGATCGTCAATCTCGCGATTGGGGGCCGCTTGCCCGAAGAGCGCGGCCTCGGCGGCGTTTCGTCGGAGAATTTTCCCAAGCGGATGGAAATCGACTGGGTTCGCGTCTGGCAATGCGGAGCGGAGGCGGCTAGCATGCAGCGCTGCACAGGGGATTGATGAAATGGCGCGTCGCCGGCAATCCGTGACAATCAAGCATGTGGCGGCCGATGCCGGCGTTTCGCTGCAAACGGTAAGTCGTGTCATCAACAGCGAAGCCAACGTCCGCCCGGATATGAAGGCGCGGGTGCAGACCTCTATCGACAAGCTTGGCTACGTGCCCTCGATTGCCGCCCAGCGCATGAGCGGTTCGCGATCCTACCTCATCCTCGCGCTCAACGATCGTGAACGCACGATAGCGAACTGGCGCGCGCGCGAAGGCAGCGACTGGATCGACCAGATGCTGCTGGGTGGCATGCTAAAATGCGCCGAATACGGCTATCGGTTGATCTTCGAGCTGGTCGACACGCATAGCGACCACGTGGAGCGTGAGTTGAAGGGTGCTATTGCCGCGCTGCAGCCTGATGGTGTGATCCTGACGCCCCCCCATGGCGACAATGCGCTCATCACCGGCTTGCTCGACAAATACAGGATCCCTTACGTCCGCATCGGCTCTCGCGAAAATGGTGGGCTCTGCATCACCATGGGGGACGACAGGCTTGCACGCATGGCCACAGAACACCTGATTGCCAAGGGTCACAAGCGTGTTGGTTTCATCGCGGGCGACCGCGAATATGCGCTGAGCCAGTGGCGCAAGAATGGGTGGCTGGAAACCATGCGCGAGAACGGGCTGGCGACTGACGAGCTGTGCGAGCGCGGCGATTTCAGCTTCGCCTCGGGAGAGCAAGCGGCGCGCACGCTGCTGGAGAGTCGAAACAGGCCTACGGCTATCATAGCCGGTAACGATCAGATGGCGATGGCGACAAACAAGGTTGCCCACGAACTGGGGCTGAAGGTGCCAGGCGACCTGTCGCTGATCAGCTTCGACAACACGCCGGTGGTCCGCTTCGTACAGCCGCCGCTGACTGCCATCGACCAGCCCATTGCCGAAACCGTATCGCGCGCGGTAGAACTTCTCATTAAGTCGCAGCGCGAGGAAGAACTACCCTCTCTGCCTCTGGTCGTGGAAGGCCGTCTAGTGGAGCGGCAATCGGTTGCCAAGCCGCGAAAAGCCGAATGACAAAGCCCGTTGCCGCACCAACTGGTGGCGACCGTCAGAGCATGCGTTTCATGCTGCTGTACGCTCTTGCTGCGGCAGGCGGGGCGATGGCCTATATTCCCTTCCTCGCCATTCTCCTGCCGGTTCGCGTCGAAGCCATGGCCGGCGGCGAGCACATAAGCTGGCTGGCCTATTGCGCGTTTGTGGGGGCAGTAGCTGCCAGCTTGTCGCACATATTGTTCGGCTGGCTTTCCGACCGCACGCAAAACCGGGGCGGGTGGATCGGCGGAGGCCTTTTTCTAAGCTCCACGCTGCTTGTGGCGATGTCGTGGGCCGGGGACCTTGCACTTCTGCTGACGCTGCTGGTCGCGTGGCAGATCTCGCTCAACATGATGCTTGCCCCGCTGGCTGCCCTGGGCGGCGATTTCGTGCCCGATCGGCAAAAGGGCCTTCTGGGCGGATTGCTCGCATTTTCACCCGCGATTGGCGCGGCATCGGGCGCTCTGGTCACCATTCCCGGGTTCGCGGCCGCGGATATGCGGCTTGCCATCGTGGCAATGCTGGTGGCCCTGTGCGTCTTGCCGGTTTTGCTGTTCGGCAAACCCAGACCTTTCCCGGAGTTGTTGGAGCCGGTTGTGAAGGAGGCAGGTCCGCGCGATCGCGGTCCGCGCAATCTGGTGGTACGGATGTGGCTTGGACGGTTGCTGGTGCAGATCGCGGAGGCTGCGCTGTTCGCTTATCTCTACATCTGGTTTCGCAGCATTTCCTCCGACATCCGCGATGATGACGCCGCGCAAGTCTTCACAATCGTACTGGTCGTCGCGGTTCCGGCAACATTGCTCGTGGGCCGCTGGGCCGACCGCAATGATCGGCCGATCATGCCATTGGTCATCTGTGCGGCGATCACCGCCACCGCCCTGCTGGTGATGGCGACTGCCACGGCCCTGCCGGTGGCGATGATCGGCTACGGATTGTTCGGTTTCGCATCGTCCATATTCCTGGCGTTGCATTCTGCGCAAACGCTGCGCGTGCTGCCGCGACCGCAACATCGCGGGCGCGACCTCGGCTTTTTCAACCTCACCAACACGGTGCCGTCGCTGGTGATGCCTGGGTTGACGCTGGCGATGGTGCCACTTTTCGGCTTTTCAGGACTGTTCGCGTTACTGGCCCTGCTGGCGGCGCTGGCAGCGCTGCTCCTCGCCACCGTTGCTCGCCCTCGCTAGCAGTCCGCACATTGTGCAAGTTGGCAATGGCACCATCCCCATGTCGCGCGTGGACGAGGCGGCGGAGCCCGTGTTGCGTGTAAAATACCGCGCGGGCCTGCTGGGCGACGATGCCCAGCGCCCGTCGCAGCGCGGTGTTGCCGGACGATTCGACATGCTGGCCTCCCCCGAACACCGTGCCATTGCGCGCGAGGCGGTGGGACGTTCGCAGGTGATCCTGAAGAACGACGGTGTGTTGTCTATAAGCGTGGGAGCAAATGTACTGGTGGCTGGCAGCGCTACCGGTGGATGCGCCGGGCCTGCAGCATTTTGTCCTCGGCCTGTTCTTCATCTTCGGCGGGATTACCTCGCTCAACGATGTGCTGATCCCCAAGCTGAAAGAGTTGGTCACACTCTCCTATACCGAGGCGATGCTGGTGCAGTTCTGCTTCTTCGCCGCCTATCTGTTGATCGGTATTCCCGGTGCAAAGCTGGTGAAGAAAGTCGGCTATATGCGCGGCGCGGTGGCAGGCTTGTGCACGATGATCGTAGGCTGCCTGCTGTTCATTCCCGCCATCGGCGTGGTGATCGTGCAGGTGGTGGCCAACCCGCTTATCAGCCTGCTTGGCCCGCCATCCACAACGCACAGTCGGCTGACTTTCGCGCAGGCATTCGATTCGCTTGGCACGACGGTATTTCCCATCGTGGGCGTAGCAGTGATCCCGGGTTCTCTCGCCGACGTGAACGCGGACGAATTGCAGGGTGCCGCGTTGCAGGCCTATAGCGCGGCGGAAAGCGAAGCGATCTGGCAGGGCTATCTGGGTGTCGCGGCGCTCATCACAGTGGTGGCAGCGGCCGTGTGGATGTACCGCCATCGTTTGCCGCACGATGTTAAAACGATGGGCGAGGGGGAGCTTGTATCCTCTGGCCGCTATTTCGTTGGGCTCTCGCTGGCAGCAATCGGGGCATTCGTAGCCTTGCAGGTAAGCGGCTGGCTCGGCGTGCTGATTATCCTTCTCGCGCCGGTGCTGTGGCTTTACGACAACGATCTGCTGAAGCGTGCCCGTTTCAGTTATGGTGCGCTGTGCATCTTTCTCTATGTCGGCGGTGAAGTGTCTATCGGCTCCATCGTCATCAACTATCTCTCGACAGAGCGTGTGTTGGATCAACCTAAAAGCGCGATTGGCTGGATGATCGGACTTTACTGGGGCGGGGCGATGGTTGGCCGTTTCATCGGCTCCGCGGTCCTGCGCATGTTCAGCCCAGGCAAGATCCTTGCTTTCAATGCCGCCGGCGCCATTCTGCTCATTCTCATCTCAGCGAACACTTCTGGCGAACTGGCGGCCTACACTCTGCTTGCTGTAGGCCTGATGAATTCGATCATGTTCCCTACCATCTTTTCGCTCGCCTGCGAGAAGCTGGGGCCGCGCGCGGCTGATGGCTCAGGTATCATCAATGTCGCCATCTTCGGCGGGGCCGTGGTCCCGTTGCTCTATGGGGTGATGGCCGATGCCACTGGTGGCAACCTGGCGCTGGCGATGGTGATTCCGATCGTCTGCTATGCGATCATCTCGGGCTTCGGCATCTTCGCGCGCCGACCTGGCTAGGATCGAAGCTGATGCAAAAGAATGGGGCGGCAGATCAATGTGACCTGCCGCCCCTTCTTTTGTTCAAGCCGATCAGTCTTCCTTGCCACCCTGCCATGCAAGCACGGGTTTGCGCGCTGCCTGCGCCTCGTCCAGCCGCGCCCTTGGCGCGTGGTGCGGTGCAGTTTTCAGCGTTTCGTCACCTGCCTTTGCTCGCTCCGCCAAGGATCGCATGGCCATGGCGAACTGGTCCAAGGCGGCCTTGCTCTCGGTTTCAGTCGGTTCCACCAGCATCGCGCCATGCACCACCAGCGGGAAATACATCGTCATGGGATGGAAGCCTTCGTCGATCAGGCCCTTCGCCACGTCCAGTGTAGATGTGCCCTCGGCAAAGCCCTGGTCGCTGAACAGCGCCTCGTGCATGCAGTGGCCCGCTTCGCCAAAAGGCGCATCCAGCACGTCGTCAAGGCTGCGCAGCAGGTAGTTGGCATTCAGAACGGCGTCGCCCGATGCTTGTCGGATGCCATCTGCGCCGTGGCTGAGGATATATGTCAGCGCGCGGGTGAACATGCCCATCTGCCCATGAAAAGCCGTCATTCGCCCGAAGCTGCCGGGAAATTTGTCGCCGACGTTCTCCTCTTCAACGAGGTGAATCTCGCCGCTGTCGCTATCCTTGGTGATGAAAGGAAGCGGTGCGAAGGGCGCAAGCGCCTCCGACAACACGACCGGGCCGGAGCCGGGGCCACCGCCGCCGTGCGGGGTGGAGAAGGTCTTGTGCAGGTTGATGTGCATGGCATCCACGCCCAGATCGCCGGGACGCACGCGGCCCATGATGGCGTTGAAGTTCGCGCCATCGCAATAAACCAGCCCGCCCGCTGCATGGACCGCGTCCGAGATTGCTTTCATGTCACGCTCGAACAGGCCGCAGGTGTTTGGATTGGTGATCATGACCCCGGCCACATCGGGACCAAGCCGCGCCTTCAGCGCTTCCAAATCGACGCGGCCATCCTTGCCAGCGGGAATATCCTCGACCTCGTAACCGGCGAAAGCTGCGGTGGCGGGATTTGTGCCGTGCGCGCTCTCAGGCACCAGCACCACCTTGCGGGCATCGCCGCGCGCTTCCAGCGCGGCGCGAATGCACAGGACGCCGCACAGTTCTCCATGCGCGCCTGCCTTGGGGCTCATGGCAACCGCGCTCATGCCGGTCAGCTCGATCAGCCAGTGCGAAAGCTCGTCGATCACGCCGAGCGCCCCCTTTATCGTATCGACAGGTTGCAGCGGGTGCACGTCAGCAAAGCCCGGCATGCGCGCGACCTTCTCGTTCAGCCGAGGGTTGTGCTTCATGGTGCAACTGCCCAGCGGAAACAGGCCAAGGTCGATGGCGTAGTTCTGCCTGCTGAGGCGGGTATAGTGGCGCACCGTTTCGGGTTCCGAAAGGCCGGGTAGGTCGATCGGCTGCTTGCGGGCGAACTTGCCGAGCCTGCCCGATGCATCGGCATCGGGTTCGGGCAGGTCCACGCCGCAGGTTTCGCGCGTTCCCAGCTCGAAAATAAGCCGTTCCTCCAGCATCAGCGCCTTGTTGCCGGTGACGGTGGGATACGGTGCATTACCTTCGGCGGCCACGGGGGTGCCAGGCTTCCATCCGCTCTGGTTCATCGTGTTCATGCCATTTCCTCCGAGGCAAGCGCCCTTTCAAGAGCAGTCGCCAGCGCTTCGATATCGTCCTCGGTATTGGTCTCGGTCACGGTAATTAGCAGACCGCTTTCAAGCTTGTCGCTGTTGGGGAACAGACGGCCAAGCGAGACACCTGCAAGCACGCCCTTCTGGGCCAGATCGCGCACCAACGGACGCGTTTCCCTGTCCAGCACGACGGTAAACTCGTTGAAGAAGGTATCGTTCAGCACGCTGACGCCAGACACTTTGGCAAGTCGGTCTGCGGCAAGGCAGGCGAGGCGATGGTTTTCAGCCGCCAGCGCCGTCAGCCCCTTTTCGCCCAGCAATGTCATGTGAACGGAAAAGGCCAGCGCGCACAAGCCGCTGTTGGTGCAGATGTTGCTGGTCGCCTTTTCGCGCCGAATATGCTGCTCCCGCGTGGATAGGGTAAGCACGAAGCCGCGCTTGCCAACGGCATCCACGGTTTCGCCGCACAGCCTGCCGGGCATCTGCCGAACATGTTTGGGGTTGGTGATGGCAAACAGACCAAGATACGGCCCGCCGAACTGCAGGCCTACACCGATGGACTGGCCTTCCCCCACAACGATATCCGCACCAAGGTTGCCCGGCGCTTCCAGCGCGCCAAGTGCAACAGGTTCGGTGTTCACCGCGATCAGCAATGCGCCTTTGTCATGCGCGGCATCGGCGATCCGCTGCAGATCGGGGATGCGACCCATGATGTCCGGATATTGCACCACGACGCAGCTCGTTTCCTCGTTGATCCGCGCGATAAGCGCATCGTCACAGGGGTCGGGATCGAGCGCGGGCAAATCGTAATCGACGTGCTCCGGCGTAAAGCGAGCCATGGTCTGGGCTACGGAAACGTAATGCGGATGGACCCCGCCGCTCATCAGGATGCGGTGCCGCTTGGTCAGCCGCGCCGCCATCACGATGGCCTCCCAGCACGCGGTGGAGCCATCGTACATCGAGGCGTTGGCCACCGCGCACCCATAAAGCCGTGCGACCTGCGTCTGGAATTCGAACAACATCTGCAAGGTGCCCTGCGCGATTTCAGGCTGGTAGGGCGTATAGGCAGTCAGGAACTCCCCGCGCTGGATGATGTGATCGACAGTCGCGGGCACGTGATGGCGATAGGCCCCCGCACCGCAGAAAAACGCCGCGTCCGCCGCAGCCAAATTCTGCTTCGACAAGCGCCGCATATGTTTTTCGACCGCCATCTCGCTGGCGTGGAGCGGAAGCCCCTCGACAGGTCCATCGAGGTAATGCTCCGCTGGCACATCGTCGAACAGCGCATCGACCGAAGACGCGCCGATCTTTTCCAGCATCGCGCCACGGTCGATGTCGGTGAGGGGGAGGTAACGCATGCGCTCAGTCCAGCCCTTCGCAGAAAGTCTTGTAGGCGGTTTCGTCCATCAAGCCTTCCAGTTCGGCGGAATCGGATATGCTCATACGGAAGAACCATCCTTCGTTCTCGGGGCTGGAATTAACCAGTTCGGGCTCGTCCTCCAACGCCTCGTTACCCTCGGTAACAGTACCGGAAATGGGCGCGTAAACGTCGCTGGCGGCCTTCACGCTTTCAACCACGGCGGCATCCTTGCCCTTGGCAAGTTCGGTGCCCGATTGCGGTGTTTCGACAAACACAATGTCGCCCAGTTGCGATTGCGCATAGTCGGTGATGCCGATGGTGGCAGTTTCGCCTTCGACATCGATCCATTCATGTTCTTCGGTGAAATAGCGGGGCATCTCAGGCTCCTTTGCGGGCATACTTGTGGGGAACGAAAGGCAGGGAAACGACGCGGGCAGGCAGGCGTCGTCCACGAACCTCGATATGCAGATCGGTATCGGGCTGGGCGTGCTCGGTCTCGACGAAGGCCATCGCGATCGGGTGGCCCAGGGTTGGGGAGAACCCGCCGCTCGTGACGGTGCCGACAAGGGCGTCGCCTGCAAATACCTTGGCACCTTCGCGTGCGGGCAAGCGGCCTTCCAGTGTCAGGCCGACCCGACTTTGCGCGCATCCGCCACCCTCAAGTCGCGCCATGCAAGCCGCATGACCGACATAGCCGCCGGTCTCGCGGCGGGATTTCGGCAGAGCAAAGCCAAGCCCGGCGCTGACGGGATCGGTATCTTCGGTAAGGTCGTGACCGTAGAGCGGAAGTCCGGCTTCCAATCGCAGGCTGTCGCGCGCACCCAGGCCCGCGGGCTTTACCCGCTCGTCGGCAACCAAAACATCTGCCAGCTTTGTGACATGGGTGGCGGGCACGGTAATTTCGAAGCCATCCTCGCCGGTGTAGCCGGATCGACCGATTCCGATCATCGCGCCCTCCCATTCGAGCCCCGTGCCCTGCATGAAATACAGATCATCGGTGCAGCCCGGAAAAATACCCTCCAGCACCGCCGCAGCTTCCGGCCCCTGCAAGGCGAGAAGCGCGCTATCGTCCAGGTGGTTCATGGTGATGTCGTCGGGCAGGTGTTCACGCAGCCAGGCAATATCGTCCCACTTCATCGCGCCGTTCACGACGAGGTAGAACTCTTCTTGTCCTTCGCGACTGGTGTTGGTCACCATCAGGTCATCGAGGATGCCGCCGGTCTCGTTCAGCAGCAGCGAATAACGGATGCGACTGGGCTTCAGCGTGGAAAGATTGGCGGGAAGCACAGCTTCCAGCGCGGCCGTCGCGCCGTCGCCGCTGATAACCAATTGCCCCATGTGGCTGACGTCGAACAGGCTGGCCTTGCTCCGAGTCCATTCGTGCTCTGCCACAATACCTTCATACTGGATCGGCATTTCGTAGCCGGCAAAGGCTACCATGCGCGCACCGCGATCGCGGTGCCACTGGTCCAGAGGCAGTTTCTCCGGCGGCAGTTCTTCGAATTCTTGCGGTTCGCTCATCAACGGTTTCCAGACACGGCGTGGCAGCGCCCGATATCCGGGCCCTTCGACCATGCCCCCTCTGTCGGGAAACCTGAGAGACTTGACGCCGGTTCTATACGGAACCGGTGCTTACCCCTTCGGTGGTTTGCCGATAATCTGCGGCAAACGCTTTCCAGAGTGCCTGAACTGGTCGCGCGGTCCATTTTGCCTGAGAGTTTCCGGGGCGGTTGCTCCTTCGGCGGTCGTGACGGGTAGGGCCAAGGCACTCTCCCGCGCATCCAGCCGACCACACACAAATTCACACATGCGAATCGACAGGCATGCCTTCTCTTGCTGCAACCACACCCCTCGGTCAATTGCGAAACCGCAGTTTTAGGCGCAAATGCGAGCGCTTGGCCGCCGTTTCTGTAACTGAGGGAAGCCTCCCGAAAAATATCGGCGGCTGTGCATCCAGCGTCAAATGCTTACTGCCAATGCGAATAATTATCATTTACGATGCCGCGGTGTACTCCTAGGCGGCGCAAATGCAGCATGCAGCAAGTCTTCGATACATTATTCGGGCCTCCCGCTGAGCCGTTCGACCATCAAGGTCTGGTTCCTGATTCACAAGTGGAGCAGCCTTGTCTCGACGCTGTTTCTCCTGATGCTGTGCGTTACCGGGCTCCCACTGATCTTTCATGACGAGATCGACACACTCACGGGTGAGGATTGCGAGGCTTCGCTGGCAGGACCGCCCTCTGCCAAAAGCGGCGTCGCGCTGGACGAGATGTTGCAAGTTGCGCTGGCACAGCGACCCGGCGAAGTGCCGCTGTTCATGGCGTTCAGCCAGGATAGCCCCCTCCTGACAGTGACGACCGGCCCCGCGCCCGATGCACCGGGCGGCGAGATGACGCTTCTGTTCCTCGATCGCAGCAGCGGCGAAACCATTGGCCCGGCACCCACGGGCGGGTTCATGGAATTTGTCCTGCAATTGCACACGGACCTCTTCCTTGGCCTGCCCGGCATGTTGTTCCTGGGGTTGATGGGCGCGCTTTTCGTGGCCGCCCTCGTCTCGGGCGTGGTGCTCTATGCTCCGTTCATGCGGCGACTGCCTTTCGGCACGCTGCGCACCAATCGCAGTCGCAGAGTCCGGACGCTCGACCAGCACAACCTGCTCGGCGTCGTTGCGCTTGGCTGGATGCTGGTGGTGGGCGTGACCAGTATCATCAACGCCTTCGCCGATCCGCTGGTGGACAACTGGCGCAACGGCGAACTGGCAGAAATGACCGCGCAATATGCCGGAGATGAACCGCTAGATCCGGGCAACTATGGCTCGCTCGATGCAGCGATGGCCTCGGCCCAGTCGGCCCTGCCGGGTCGTTCGCCGCAATTCATCGGCTTCCCCGGCGGAGACTGGAGTACGGGGCATCACTATGCGGTGTTCTTCCAGGGAGACCGCCCGCTTACCCGGCACCTGTTGACACCTGCGCTGATCGACGCCCGCAGCGCGCAGTTGACCGACATGCGCGCCATGCCGACGATCAACCAGGCGCTGATGATGTCCAAACCGCTTCATTTCGGCGATTACGGCGGCCTGCCGCTCAAGCTGATCTGGGCGGTGCTGACGCTGGCAAAGATCTGGGTATTGTGGACCGGGCTGTTGCTGTGGCTGCGCCGATCGCCTGCAAAACTTGAAAGGCGGATCGACGAGATTGCAACCGGCGCTTCGCAAGACATGCCAGCATGATCGTGGAGAGAACCACCCGCCGTAGTCAGCGCGCCAGCATCGCGCCGGTGTACGCCATTCCCGCAGTCTTGCTGCTGGCCGGATGCAAACTACGCGAAGGATTACACCTTTACCGAACTCACCGACATTTTCGGCACGCTGACCGTGGAATATGACATAGCCCCTGACGTTCTCGTCTATGCCAAGGCTGGCGCGCGGCGCGGGGACGAGGAAGGGATCTATGGCGGTATTCAGGTCACCGATGCAGCCACGGGAGAAGCCTCCAGCGGCTTTCATTCCTTCATCCCGTACGAGCAGGATAACGAGGCTGTCGAAGCGGGCCTTCGTGTCCAGCTGGCAACCGGGCCGGTCAGTCACACGCTTAACCTTGGAGGGAAGCTGATCTAGCAGGAGGACCGCACGGCCTATGATTTCTTCTCCCCCTTCGCGACCAACCTCTACGATCCTGAGCAAGTTGCGCCGCAGCCCACCGCCTTTGCGGGCGGTGACGTGGACGATCCCTTCCCCATCACCGAACGCAAGCTGCTCAGCGCCTTCCTCTCCGACACGATCGGGCTGTGGGATGAGCGGATCTTGTTGACCGCAGGAGCACGGCTGCAAAGCATCGACATCGAGCGCTTCAGCTATTCCGGCGGCGGGCTGGACATTGCCTATGACGAGGAAGCGATCACCCCGGTGGTGGGCCTGGTGGTGAAGCCGCTCGAAGGGCTTTCGCTCTATGCCAATTACGTCGAGGCTCTGCAGGAAGGCGCGGTCGCACCGCTTGATCCGGCAATCGCCAATCCCGGTGAAGTGCTGGCTCCACGCATGTCTACGCAATACGAGGTCGGCGGGAAAGTCTATTTCGATCCCTCGATCTTCGCCACCCTGGCCTTCTACCGGATTGAACGGCCGGGCGAGGGATTCGAGAACGACGGCGCGGGCGGAACGCGTTTCGCCTATGTCGGAGAGCAGAGAAACCGGGGCATCGAACTGACGCTGAACGGCGAACTCGCGCCGGGCCTCCGGCTCATCACTGGTTTTGCCTTTGCCGACGCCGAGTTCGACAACGGACTGGATGCGCCGGGCGTCCCCGAATTTGCCGCCAACGCGAATGTGGAGTGGGACTTGCCCTTCGTTCCCGGCCTCACCGTGAATGGCCGCGTGACCCACACCAGCGAGCAGGAAGCAAACGCGGCCAACACTCTGCAACTCGATAGCTGGACGGTGCTGGACCTTGGCGCACGCTACGTCTTTGCCGCCGGCGATGCGCCTGTCACGCTGCGTCTGTCGCTGGATAACGTAACGGACGAGGCATACTGGGCCAGCGCCTTCGATGCCTTCAGGCCCGCGCTACTGCAGGGCACGCCGCGCACGGTGAAGGCATCGGCTTCCATCGCGTTCTGACCCTTAGCCAAGGGTTCGCTCGAGGTAGTGTTTCTTACTCGCTCACGAATTTCGCGTTCGCATCGCTATCCATCGAGACGACGGAAAGTTCGCCCGTTTCCGAGACGGACTGTATGAGCGAGGACTTCTTTTTCGACTTGGTCTCGGCAATCCACCAGCGATCGTCCACCTGAACGTAGACATCGCAATACTCGACCCCGAACTGCGTCACCGTACGCTGCGACAGGTTGATGTTGTGGAATGTCAGCGACCACGCGCCGTTCGCGCGCTCTGGACTGTCGAATGTGATGATACCGTTGGCAGCGTGGTGAATATCGAAAATGCCAGGGGCACAACCAAATTCGCGGTAGATCTGGATGAACTCATCGCGATTGTTGATCGGCGGGAAGCCGTCGAATGCGATTTTGGCGTCGGCTAGCAGGGTGCTTGCTACCCCCTCGGGATCCTTCTCGTCGCAGGCGCGCAGATACCGCGACTTCAGGTCCCGAATGGCGCGGTCGCTCTCAAGCCGCAGCAATCTTTTTCCAGATCCATCAAATTCTCCTTTTGCGTAATTCGATATCTCATATGATACGCAAAACAAGAAATATGGGAGAGAGAAGTGCTGCTAGAAGGCAAAGAAATGCTCGTTACCGGCGCAGCGTCCGGTATCGGACGCGCGACGGCGATCAAGTGTGCCGGTGAAGGCGCAAGCCTCACGATAGCCGATATCAACGAAGATGGACTTCGTGAAACGGCGGGTATGATCGAGGGGAATGTTCGTACCCAGACCTTTGACGCGCTCGATTACGAATCCTGCGCCAAGATGGTGGAGGTTGCGGCCAGCGACGGGCTGGACGCCGTTTGCAATATTTCTGGCGCGCTAAAATGGGGTCCGAGTGAAGAGTTCGCCGTCGAGGATTTCGACAGGCTGATGCGGATCAACGCAGGAAGTGTCTTTGCCATCTGCAAGGCGGCCTTGCCCCACCTCGTCAAGACCAAGGGGAATATCGTCAACACAGCGTCCACGGCCGCGCTTCAGGGGCTGGCCTACTCGATCGCCTATTCGGCGTCCAAGCATGCGGTGGCTGCGATCACCAAGGGGCTTGCGGTGGAATACGGCGCGAAGGGAGTGCGCATCAATGCGGTTTGCCCAGGTCATGTCGATACGCCGATGACGCAGACACCGCCCCCCGGCGGCGATGTCGACTGGTCGCTGGTGATGCGTAATACACCCAAGCTGGAGAACGGTATTTGTGCGCCTTCGGATATCGCGGAACTGTTTGTTTTCCTCGCATCCGACCGGGCGCATAAGGTCACCGGTTCGCTTTACACGATGGATGGTGGCCAGTTGGCCGGTTGAGAACTGTGGGCTCCCCGCAGCGGGGGGCCGCAAGCTTTGTGAACCGGTATCACCCAACTGACCAAGGAAATCGATGGCCATGATGACCCTTCAGGAAATATCGGATCGGCTGGAGATCGACCAACTGCTCTCGAACTACAGCTTCGCGATCGACGATCGCGATTGGAATGGGCTGGATGACATTTTCACGCCCGATGCCTTTATCGATTACACCGCCGCAGGCGGCATTTCGGGATCGCTGACCGAGATCAAGGCATGGCTACCCGATGCGATGGAGCGCTTTCCCATGTTTCAGCATATGGTCGCGACGACACAGCTTGTTCTAGACGACAATACCGCGACGAGCCGGACAATCCTGTTCAACCCGATGGTCTACAAAGATAAGGACGGGGTGGAAGATACCTTCTTCATCGGACTTTGGTATCGCGACAACTTAAGTAGGACCGACGCCGGGTGGCGAATTACGAGACGTGTGGAAGAAAGGGGCTGGACCAAGCACGCCCCGCGGCTGGACGCTTCATAGGCCAAAGCGATTTCCCCGCGGGGGATGCCAAACGTTAGTCGGTCCAGCTGAGCATGTGGGAAATATCGGTGCGCTCCTGGGGCTTGAGCCCGGTTTTCGCGAGCCAGTGCGCTGTGATCACCCCGGCCTTGTCACGCGGATACACTATCTCGATCACTCGCTCGTATTCGGTACTGGCGATTTTCCAGCTCCCGTTCTCGCGGCGATACTTATCCTTGTAGATTGCCGTTCCGAAAGTGTGGTCATCGCGTTCAAGGCTGATGAACACATCTTCAAGATACCAAATCCCCTCTGCCGTATCCTCGCCTGTCAGGGTGATATCCGGCATGTGGCCATGGTGCATCGCCAGCGCATCCGATGGAAAGGCGTTGGCGAGGAACAGCAACATCTCCTGCTTTCCCGAAAACTGGCAGCGATAGGTGCCGCCCTTGTAGTCGACCGACACGTCATCGGTGAACAATGTCGTGAGAAGGTCTTGATCGCCGGTGTCGATCGCCCTGAAATAGCGATGCTTGATGGTGCGAATATCCTCGAGATCGGATAATTGCTGCAAAGAGTATGCCACGGCTCTCAACCCTTCCGTGATGCGGTGTAAATTGTCTCTGCGCGGACTTTCAGCGCCATGGCGGAATCGTCGAAGGCGCGTTTGACCCAGGGTCCGGCAAAGCGGAAAACGTGGATACCGTTCGCACCGAGAAATGCATCGGTCGAGAAATAGCGGCAGCTTTCCGGCCCGGTCTTCTCGATGATCTGATCTCGGCGAGCAGGATAGGGCCAGAAGTCGTAATGGGGTAGTTCCCAACTTAGCATGGCTTCGGGCTCGAAGGCGCAGACGAACTCGCGATTTTCGACCAGCGTACCAGGCACCGCGTAATTGACCAGCGTCATCTCGACGGGCGCTTCCATTTCAAGGGTGGAAACGGCACGTACGCAAAACGGATTCCATTCGTTGTATCGTGGCAGATCCGTCAGCACGTCCCACACGACCTTGGCTGGGGCATCGATATTCACGGTTTCGCTGACGGTTACGGCATCGGGATCGAACCCCGACTGCTCATCGTCCGCCAGCGTCGGATGCGATTTCATCCAGTCCAGCAGCATGGTAATCTCCTCATTGGCCGACATGTCATGCAAACGTGCTGCCAGCGTTGTTGCGATCAGGCCTTGGCGGCGTGGAGCCCCGCTCGCCTACCGAAGAAAGTGCAGTCCGCCAGGCTCATGCCAGAACTGTAGCCATGGCCCCAGGCGGGCAGTCCGCTTGTGCAGCGACCCGCAGCAAACAGCCCGTCGATCGGCTTCCCGGCTCGGTCCAGCACTTCTCCGTCGACAGAGGTGTGCAAGCCGCCAAGAGTGAAGAAGCTGAAGTAACTCGTCTCGAAATTCAGCTCCAGCGCGACGAACGGTCCCTTGTCCAGTGGGGTCAGGATTGGCGGTTTCTTGTCGAACAGCGGGTCGCGGCCATTCCGTGCGTGGTGATTGTAGAACGCCATTGTAGCGGCGAGGGTGTTTTCGGCCATTTCGAGTTCTGCTTCCACTTCCGACCAGCTGTCTCCGGTCGCCGCAATCGTGATTCCGGCAAGGTCCAGCGGTTGAATGAAATGGGCATTGTCCAGTAACTGATAAACCCTGCCTCCCAGCTGATCGACCGCGCAGCGGCTGACCCTGCCGTGATAGCAGTCCTCGTTGATAAACCGCTGCCCGGCGGTGTTGACGAAAACCGCATGCGCGTGCGGTTCGGGCATGGTCCAAGGACAAGTTGTGAAAAACTGGTCCATGTGGATGGGGTTGCCGCCGGCGCCCACCCCAAGGTTGATGCCGGTGCCATCATCCTGATCGCCTATCGGCGAGCTTATAGAGAATGTTTCCGGGCAGTGCTGCCGCCGCATTGTTTCGTTCATTACGAAACCCCCGGTCGCCAGAACCACTCCCCGGCGGGCGCGCACGAAGGTAAGTTGGTTGTCGATCCGAAAAATAGCGCCCACTATTCGCTCGCCATCCTGCACCAGTCCAAGAGCGCGAGCATCGGCCGATACCTGCACGCCCTTCTCGCGAACCGACTTCTCCAGGATATCCACCAGCGGTCTGCCGCCGCCCCATCCCATGTGCTGGATAACGTGACCACGCGGCGCCGGCTTGGCTAGATCGCAGAACGGGGCGGCGGCTTCGCTGCCCGACCATATCAGGGTCGAATCGTCGGAGGGTTCGATGTGTTTGCCGGGCAGGTAGTTGCCACGGTAGGGAACGCCCACCTGCTTGAGCCATGCGAAATGGTCGAGCGCTTCGCGTGCGTAGAGATCGCATTTTGCATCATCGGCGCAGGGTCCGCCCGCAGCTTTAAGATAAGTAGCAAAATCTTCCGTGGAATCCTCAAAACCGGCGGCGCGCTGAACGTCCGTACCGCCCTGTCCGCCGATATAGATCTCCCCGCCGGACAAACCCGATGCGCCGCCACTTCCGGAACCGCGCTCGAAAATCCGTACGTCGGCACCGGCATCCGCGGCTTCGATGGCCGCGCATGCGCCGGCAGCCCCGAAGCCGATGACCACGACGTCGGTTTCCAAATCCCACTTTTCGACATCGCGGAATGCCAGAGGCCTATGCAGTGAAACCTGTTCCATACGCATTAGTTGCCCTTTGCCTTGACCATATCCAGCGCCAAGTCGACGATCATGTCTTCCTGACCGCCCCCCATCTTGCGCGCGCCAAGCTCGACCGGGATTTCCCGTGTATCCAGTCCGTAGTCCTGCGCCGCCTTTTCGGCATGACGCAGGGCTGCGGGGGTGAGGTCGATCACGTGCCCGTATTCTTCAGCGGTTTTCATCAAGGAATTCCGTTGCGTAGCGGTTGAATTCCGCCTCGCGCTCTACCTGAACCCAATGGCCCACCTTGCTGAACATGATACAGCGCACATTGGGACATCGATCGAAGAAGTAATCGATACCCGAAAGCGGCATGAATTCTTCTTCGCGGCCCCAGAACAGGAGAATGGGCATGGTGAGTTTCTGCAGACAGTCGCGCACATTGTGGGTTTTCATGCGCGCAAGAACCGCCTTGGGCTGACGTCTTGCCACTTCGTAGCGCTCGGAAACCAGTTCGGCGGTCACGTGTACCGGATCGTGAACCAGACTTTCGATCAGTCGGCGTTGGTCTTCGGGGGAAAAGTCATCGCTGCCGAATGACGATTTCATGTTGGCGATACCCGGCATGGCAAAATAGACGTCGAGCTCTTCAATGCATCCCGGCGCCATGAGCACAAGTTTGTGCACCAGGTCCGGTTCGTCCGCAGCCATCTGTATCGCGATGCCGCCTCCCAGCGAATTGCCGATCAGCGTGGCATGCTCAACGCCATGCTGGCGAAGCGCGTCGCGCATGGTGTCGACGAACAAGGTCAGCGTGTAGTCGATATCGTCTGGCATGGACGACTCACCATAACCGATCAGATCGGGGAGGATTACGGTGAAACCGGCATCGACGAACGCATCGACGTTTTGCCGGAAGTTCGAAAGACCCGACGCGCCGGGGCCGCTGCCGTGAAGGAACACGACATGCGGTCCGGAGCCAGCTTCGCGAAGATGGATCGAATATCCACCCGCGACCGAATAAGTAGCCTCTTTGAAACGTATCATGAGCGGTTCGCTATCAAACGAAGGTGAAGGTCGGTGCCTGACCAAGCTGCGTCCCGATCACATCGGCAGTGCGATTGTTCGGGTCATTCGCGACATGCGCGCGCGCGGCACACACATCCAGCCAGGGCTGAATAATCTCGCTGCTGGTGTAGATAGCGCGTCCACCCAGAAGCTGGACCATATCGTCGATCAAAGCCGCGCAGCGTCTGGCTACGTTCGAGGAATTGTATGCAAACAGCGCGCGCTGCTCCATCGTCAAGACTTCGTCGCTCTCCGCAATCTCCATCATCTGGTCGAACGTGGCCCGCAGGCTCATCTCCATTTCCAGGCCCTGCGCATGCGCTTTGGCGATTGCAGCATGCAGGATCGGATCAGCCTTGGATGCCTTGCCCGTATTGGTCGATATCCGGCTCTCCATGATTGTCATCGCCGCGTTCACGGCAGCGCGCAATCCACCTAGACAGGCGGTGGACACCGACCGCGTGAACAACTGCGCCCAAGGGAGGGAATACAGTGGCGCTGTGTTCACCTCCTGCCCCGGGTTGGTGCAGGCAAAGCCATCCGATGCCTTGTGCGTGCGATATTCCGGAACGAACATGTCATCGACGATGATATCATGACTGCCCGTGCCCTGAAGGCCAAATACGTGCCAGTTGTCGCGATCGATCGTATAATCCGAGCGTGGAAGCAGGAAGGTGCGCATATCGGGCGGCCCGCCTTCTTCCCGGGGCGGTATCATCGCGCCGAGCAGCACCCAGTCGCTGTGAACCGAGCCGGTCGAAAATCCCCAGTGGCCCGACAGCCGAAAACCATCTTCGACCGGGGTAACTTCGCCCACAGGCTGGTAGGTCGAAGACACCAGGGTCGAATTGTCCTTCCCCCAGACCTCCTGCTGTGCCTTCTCGTCGAACAGCGCCAGTTCATAGGGATGACAGCCCAGCACGCCGTACATCCACCCGGTGGACATGCAGCCTTGCGCCAGTTGCTTCTGCACATCGAAGAACACGTTGGGATGCATTTCGTAGCCGCCGAACCGGCGGGGCTGAAGGATGCGGAAAAAACCCGCCTCCTGCATCTCGGCAATGGTTTCTTCGGGAATGTCACGCTCGGCGATGCAGCGTTTCGCCCGTTCCTTGAGCGTCGGGATCATCGCTCGCGCACGATCCACCAGCTCTTCTGCGGTCGGAATGTCGCCCGAAGTCGACGTAATACCTGCAACAGTCGCCATGTTTCAATTCTCGCTTAGCTTGCGCCGATCTCGGAATCTTGAGAACCGGCCTCTTTCGTAAAAAATATTGGCATCCAATACGCAAATCGTCAATTGAAAAGCGATATGACTTTCGATATTGGTTGTTTTGAGCGGCGATAGAAACGCGCATCATAATGGATAAGGACATACAGTCGGCGCCATGGACGAAGTAAGCGATTTCGAAGGAAAGGTGGCAATCGTCACTGGTGGAACGCGCGGATTGGGTCGCGTGATCGCCTGCCGCCTTGCCGATGCCGGATGCAAGGTGGTGGTCTGCGCCCGGTCGCAGTCCGCCGATCTGGATCAGCGGATCGCTTTCGTTTCTGCGGATATACGCGACCCCGATCAGGCGGCGGCTGTCGTCCAGCATGCGGTAGACAGCTTCGGGTCGCTCCATCTGCTGGTCAATAACGCCGGCGGATCGCCGGGAGCCGACGCGGCAACCGCCAGCCCGCGCTTTTTCGATTCGGTCGTGGCGCTCAATCTGAATTCCGCGATGTACATGATGCAGGCCGCGCACGCGCCGATGAAGGCCGCAGGTGGCGGTGCCATGGTCAATATCACGAGTGTATCGGGAACGCGTCCGTCGCCGGGAACTGCCGCATACGGTGCGGCAAAGGCGGGCCTTCTCAATCTGACGCAAAGCCTGGCGCAGGAATGGGGCCCCGATGCGGTTCGTGTCAACGCGATCATCGCCGGCCTTATGGTCACGGAAACTGCAGAGCAGACCTACGGAGACGAAGATGCGCAGGCGAAGGTCGGTGCATCGATCCCTCTGGGGCGCATGGGCGTCGGAGATGATCTGGCAGAGGCAATCATGTGGCTGGCTTCGGATCGGGCCAGCTGGGTCAACGGAGCGCGCATCAACGTCGATGGCGGCGGTGAACGTCCGTATTTTCTGGATGTGGTCAAAGGGAGTTGAGCTGGTGGGCGTGAAGGCTTTTGAATACGTTGTTATCGATACGCCGGTACCTGCTGTCTGGGACAAGTTTCTGGTCGAAGTGGTGGGTGTCATGCGGGGAGAGGGTGCTCCACATGGCACGTACTACCGGATCGACGACAGACCGTTCCGCGTCTGGGTCAGGCAAGCTGAGAATGAATTGCTGGCTGCTGCGGGCTACCGTGTGGAGAGCGAGCAGGAGCTGTCACGAGCTCGCGAAATAGCGAAAGATGCAGGTTGCGCCGTCAAGGATGGCAGCGCGCAAGATGCTGCAGCGCGCAAGGTAGATGGTTTTCTCAAGATCAAGGATCCGGCAGGTAACTGCCTTGAATTCTTTCACGGCGACGTGCGCGATGGCGTGGAATTCAAGTCGCCTGCGAACGTCAGCGGGTTCGTCACCGGTGATATGGGCCTTGGTCATGCGGCATTCGCGGCACCCACAGCGACATTCAAGCAGACCCATGCGTTCTACAACGCGCTTGGCTTCAGGGACACCGACCTGCCCAAGTTCAAGATGACCGACCACCCGGACGACCCGGGGATGCGGTTTGCTTTCATGCATGCCGAAAACGGACGCCACCATTCGTTAGCGATCGGCGAGATGGATCAGGTGCCGCCGCGCTGTGTGCATCTGATGCTGGAGATGAAAACCATGTCCGATGTGGGCCAGTGCCATGACCGCATGCGGGCGGCGAAGATAACGGAAAGCGCCACCATCGGCAGGCACGTGAACGACCAGACCTTCGGCTTCTACATGCAGACGCCGGGCGGATACGACCTAGAGATCGGGTGCGATCCTCTGGTGATCGATCCGGGAAACTGGGAGCCGACCGCGCACGAGAGACCCAGCGAATGGGGCCATGTCTGGGCCTGGCAGAAGGCTATGGAAAACGAGGGCGAGAACCAATGACTAATACGCTCGACAAACGGATGAGCGCGCAAGATGTCGTGGCTGAACTACGCGATGGCATGACTATCGGGATCGGGGGATGGGCAACGCGCCGCAAGCCCATGGCTCTCGTTCGCGAAATCATCCGCTCCGATCTGAAGGATCTGACCGTCGCTGCCTTTGGCGGGCCGGATGTCGGCATGTTGTGCGCAGCAGGGAAAGTGCGCAAACTGATCTTCCCCTTCGTCTCGATGGATCAGATCCCGCTTGAGCCATATTTCCGCAAGGCGAGGCAATCGGGCGCGATAGAGGTGCTGGAGCTGGACGAAGGGCAGTTCCAGCTTGGGTTGCGTGCTGCGGCGATGCAAATCCCCTTCCTGCCGACCCGCATCGGCATCGGCACGGACCTGCTCAATCAGTCGGGGTTCGATTTCAAGACCGTCAAGAGCCCCTACTCCGATGCCGAGGAGCTTGTGGCGGTCCCGGCGCTGGAACTGGATGCTGCGCTGATCCATGCGCAGAAATCTGACGAGAAGGGCAATCTGCTCGTAACCTCACCCGATCCGATGTTCGACGAGGTCTTCGTACGAGCAGCACGCAAGACCTATGCGCTTGTGGAACAAGTTGTTTCCACCGAAGACCTGAACATGCGGGAAAACTCTCGTTATGCGATCGTCGAACGCGCCCGCATCACCGGCGTCGTCGAAGCCCCTTACGGTGCGCACCCTACCAGCGCCGATCCGGCCTACCAGCTCGATCTGCTGCATCTGAAAGAATACGCGGCCAGCGCCAAGAGTGACGACGGCTGGGACGCATTTCATGCGCAATACATCGCTGGTGGCGAGAAATCCTACGTCGATAGTGTTGGCGGTGCAGCCGCCATCGAAGCGCTTAACAAGCCGGCTTATTAAGGAGCAGGGCGAACATGTCCGATAATCAAGCAACCCTCTCCGATCTGGTCGTTCTGGCTTGTGCGCAGGCCTTTCGCGACGATGGCGAAATCATGGCTACAGGTATTGGTCCGATACCAAGACTGGGTACGGCGATTGCCAAGAAACTCTGGAACCCGGCGCTGCAAACCACAGATGGCGAATGCTATTATGCCGAAGAACCCGTCCCCCCGGATGACTGGGTCGATGTCATCGAGGGTTATGCCAATTACCGCCGCATCTTCGATGCACTCTGGGGCGGGCGTCGCCACGCAATGGTGGGGCCGGTCCAGATCGACCGCTACGGACAGGCTAACATCTCCGTCATCGGTGATCACGCCAAACCGAAAGTGGCCATGCTGGGCGCGCGCGGCTTTCCCGGCAATTCGGTCTATCATCCCAACAGCTTCTTCGTTCCCGATCACAACGCAAGGGTGTTCGTGAAAGGCGAAGTCGATTTCGTCTGCATGGCTGGCTATAATCCGGACAGGTATCTGAACGGGAAAGCGCCAAAAGACCTGGACTTGCGTCTTATCGTCACGAACCTTTGCGTGATGGACTTCGGTGGTCCGGATCATCAGATCCGCGTGATTTCGCTGCATCCCGGCGTCACCTTCGACGAAGTGCAGGAAAACACCGGTTTCAAGCTCGGTCGGATAGGCGGCGATATTCCCCAGACGCCCGTTCCGACCAAAGACGAACTCGATCTTATTGCACGTCTCGATCCGCATGACGTGCGGCACGGGATTTTGAAGGACAACCCCCCAATAAGGACGCCGGGATGAGCGAACTCAACAAGCTGGCCGAACCCAGGGATGTCGAGATCGAGTACGAGACCGACACCCCCGTCACCTACGAGGTGAAAGGCAACGTCGCCTGGATCATGCTTGATCGCACCACGTTCAACAACGCCCAGAACGGGCAGATGACCTACGCACTCGATGACGCCTTCGTTAGTGCGACGAACGATGACGAGGTGCGCTGCATCGTATTGGGCGGCAACGGCAAGCATTTTTCCGCAGGGCACGACATCGGAACACCGGGCCGTGATCTGCACAGGGATTTCGAGAACCGCCTGCTGGTCCCATCCCACACCAACAAACCCGCAGCCGAGTTGCTCTACACGCGCGAGAAGGAGCAATATGTCGGCATGTGCCGACGTTGGCGCGATTGCCCCAAGCCGACCATCGCGATGGTGCAGGGCGCATGCGTGGCAGGTGGCCTGATGCTGGCATGGGTCTGCGATCTTATCGTCGCATCCGACGATGCCTTCTTCCAGGATCCGGTGAACCGGATGATGGGCATTCCGGGGGTGGAGTATTTCGCCCATGCATACGAATTGCCGCCTCGTATTGCTAAGGAGTTCCTCCTGCTTGGTGAGCGCATGAGCGCGCAACGAGCAGAACAGTTCGGTATGGTCAATCGTGTCGTAGCGCGCGACGAATTGCGCGGGACCGTCAGCGAATGGGCGGAGAAGCTGGCCGAACAATCCCGACTGGGCAACTGGTTGAGCAAACAGGCGGTCAACCAGGTCGAGGAACTGATGGGCAAGCGTTCGGCAATGGACGCGCAATTCCACATGCACCATTTCGCGCACGCGCAGTCCCATCTGATGACGGGAGATTCGATTTCCGGGCTTGATGGTAAGGCGATGGCGACCGCGAACAGGAAGGATGCCGACCGATCGAAGGCTGGCAAGGGCGATGCCAACGGCTGATGGCTAACGCGCTTCACACCCAGTTGGTCGAACGGCTCGGCTGCAGATACCCGATCATCCAGACCGCGATGGGATGGGTGTCGGAACCGTCACTGGTGATCGCAAGCAGCAATGCAGGCGCGTTCGGCTTTCTCGGCGCGGCGGTGATGACGCCTACGGAGCTTCGCAGGAAGCTGGCGGAAGTACGCAGCGGAACCGACAGGCCGTTCGGCGTGAACTTTCACAGTTTTCAACCGGGTGCCGATCAGATCGTCGATCTGATACTGGATAACAGCGATCAGGTGCGAGCCGTGAGTTTCGGGCGCGGCCCCAACGCGGGGATGATCAACAAGTTCAAGGATGCGGGCATACTGTGCATTCCTACCGTCGGTGCTGTTCGCCATGCGCAAAAGATGGTCGATCTGGGTGTCGACATGGTGACCGTGCAAGGGGGTGAGGGCGGCGGCCACACCGGATCCGTTCCGACCACTGTCCTGCTTCCACAGGTCCTCGATGCGGTCGATGTACCGGTGATCGCTGCGGGAGGGTTCGGAGACGGTCGGGGCCTTGCGGCTGCCCTCGCCTATGGCGCTGTGGGAATTGCGATGGGCACCAGGTTCCTGCTGACCCAGGAAAGCCCCGTGCCGGTGAACATCAAGGATGGCTACCTGCAGGCCGACACCGGCGACATTCTGGTGACCACCAAGCTCGACGGTATACCCCAACGGATGGTGCGCACGCAGATGATGGACCGGATCGAGAATTCCGGCTCGCTATCCATGTGGCTGAGAGCGCTGGAGGCGGGACGTATAATGAAGAAGCGTTCGGGTGCTTCATGGCGAGAACTGATTTCCAGCGCGCGAAAAATGAAGGTTACCGGCCAGTACGCCAGCATGAAGGAAGCGATGATGGCGGCTACAATGCCGATGATGATCCAGCGCGCCGTCGTCGATGGCGATCTGGAAAACAGCGTGATGGCGACCGGCGTGGTGGGTGGTCGCATCGAGGAAGTGCCGACCTGCAGGGAACTGGTCGAACGTATCGTTACCGAAGCCGAAGCGCGCATCGCCGCCCTGACGGGCGATTCTGCAACTGCGGCTGCACCGATAACCGAAGGAAGCCAATGCCGATAAATCTCAACAAGCATGGCGCGATTGCAGAAATCGTGTTCGACCATCCGCCGGTCAACGCCTTCGATACCGAGGGGTGGGCGTCGATACCGCCACTGATCGAGCAGGCGGGCCGCGACACCGATGTGCGCTGTGTGCTCATCCGCGCGGAAGGCAAAGGCTTTTGCGGCGGCGTGGACATCAAGGAAATGCAGGCCCACCCGGAGCGGATACCGCAGCTTAACCGGGGCAACTTCCTGACCTTCGAAGCCATTCGCAACTGCCCGGTGCCGGTCGTGGCGGCGGTGCACAATTTCGTGATCGGGGGCGGGGTGAACATCGCCGGAGCGTGCGATACGGTGATCGCGGCCGAAGGCGCCTATTTCTCGCTGACGGAGATCGATCGCGGGGCGATGGGCGGCGCGGCCTACATGATGCGGATGCTTCCGGTGCAAAAGGTGCGGGCCAACTTTTTCACCGGCGGCAAGGTTCCTGTAGAGGAACTGCACAGGGCAGGGTCGGTCGAGGCAGTAGTCCCGCCAGACCGGCTGCGGGACGAAGCCTTCGCATTTTGCGAGACGATCGCATCGAAAAGCCGCGCTGCCCTGGTGATAGCAAAAGAGGCTCTGAACCTGATCGAGCCGTGGAATCCCAGCGACAAATACCGGATCGAACAGGGTTTCACGCTGGAAATGTACATGCACGAAGACAGTCAGACCGCGCGTGATGCCTTTGTGGAGAAAAAGGGCACGGCGAAGTTCTGATGCAGCTCGAATACACGCCCGAACAAGAAGCATTCCGTCTTGAGGTGCATGTCTGGCTGAAGGACCACGTCCCCGCCGAGCCATTGGAGCACTTCGACAACAGCCGCGAAGGCTTCGAGGCGCACCGCGATTGGGAGCGCGTGCTGGAAACCGGCAACTGGGGCATGGTGACCTGGCCGCCTGAATATGGCGGTCGAGGGCTGGACCTCATCCAGTGGCTGATATTCGAAGAAGAATATGCGCGTGCCCGGGCTCCGGGGCGGGTCAGTCAGAACGGCATTTTCCTGCTCGGGCCGACGCTGATCGAATTTGGGACGGAAGAACAGAAGAAGCGCTTCCTGCCGCCGATGGCGCTGTCTCTTATACACATCTCCGAGCCCACGAGACTAGGCATGATCTCGT
>OJBY01000204.1_pt1 | contig 37692 bp, 37 predicted proteins | sample 1591731 | NCBI WGS metagenome assembly OJBY01 (sample SAMN05416837, study PRJEB24817) | seawater metagenome | isolation source: Sea water | place: Canada:Atlantic | collected 2013-07
ACTATCCTCTTCGTCGGCAGCGTCAGATGTGTATAAGAGACAGCCTTAATGGTGATTGTAGGTAAACAAACTTTTGCATTGCCATTGGCTGGTGTTAATGAGATTTTCCACCTTGATCTAACGACAACGAATGTTGTTGATGGTCAATTGACGATTATTGTTCGAGAAAAAGCGATCCCGCTATTCTATTTAGATCAATGGCTCGTGCGTAATTATGTTGATAAGCCGCGCGATCGTGGTCATGTAGTCATCGTGCAGCTAGGTAATCAGCAAGTTGGCTTTGTGGTTGATAGTTTAATTGGCCAAGAAGAAGTCGTTATTAAGCCATTAGATAGACTTTTACATGGTACTCCGGGCATGGCTGGCGCTACAATTACCAGTGATGGTGGAATTGCATTAATTGTTGACGTACCTAACATGTTGAAGTATTACGCTAAAAAGTCGGTTGTGAATAAAAAACTACACTCATAGCCACGTAATCAAAATAGGAAAGAGATTGTAAATGTCCTTTAAAGTATTGGTGGTTGATGACTCCAGTTTTTTTCGACGCCGAGTTACGGATATTCTCAATAAAGATCCTAATCTTGAGGTTATTGATGTTGCCATTAATGGTATTGACGCAGTGGAAAAGGCAATTGCCTTAAAACCTGACGTCATTACCATGGATATTGAAATGCCACTATTAAATGGCATTGAAGCGGTTAAACAAATAATGGCTAAAGCACCAACGGCTATTATTATGTTCTCCTCCTTAACGCATGACGGCGCTAAAGCAACATTAGAAGCTTTGGATGCTGGGGCATTAGATTTTTTACCAAAGAAGTTTAATGAAATTGCGAAAAATACTGAAGATGCGGGCAGTTTATTACGCCAACGTGTTATTCAGTTAGCCCGAAAAAAGTCAGGACGTTTAGCACGCATTTCAACATTTCGCTCACGAGATAGTCGTGAGTTAAAAAGTCAAACTTCAACGTTAACTTCAAAAGCTACTAGCGTTACACGCAGTGAACGCTCACAGACCTCTATTCGAAAAAGCTCAGGCAAGCAGTACAAGTTATTGGCGATCGGAACATCAACCGGTGGGCCTGTTGCATTACAAAAACTGTTAACACAATTACCTGAAGATTTTCCTCTACCTATTATCATGGTGCAGCATATGCCGGCTGCTTTCACTTTGGCGTTCGCTAAGCGGCTGAATACATTGTGTAAGATAAATATTAAACAAGCTGAGTCTGGTGATGTTCTTAAACCTGGTTGTGCCTATTTAGCGCCGGGCGGCAAGCAAATGATCATTGATGGTACAGAAAATGCAGCAAAACTAAGAATACTTGAAGACGATTCAGAGCGAATTGCTTTCAAGCCAAGTGTAGATATTAGTTTTGGCTCTGCAGCAAAGGTATTTGGCGGCAACGTTTTAGGCATCATATTAACTGGCATGGGTGCTGATGGTCGTGATGGCTCACGACTGTTAAAAAATAAAGGCGCAACTATCTGGGCTCAAGATGAAGAGTCGTGTGTTGTTTACGGTATGCCGCAAGCGGTGACCGTTGCTGGAATATCTGAACTATCTTTGGCAATTGAAAGCTTTCCATCTGCGATCCTAAAGGAAATACAGCATGGATAAATTGAGTATCTCAGGGTTAATTATTGCCATATTGGCAATTTATCTTGGTTTTATTATTGACGGTGGATCGGTTGTTTCTTTATTGGAGCTGCCAGCCTTTATTATTGTTTTTGGTGGCACAGTTGGTGCGGTAATGTTGCAATCATCGCAAAGCCAATTTATCCACGCAATGTCATTACTTAAATGGATTGCCTTACCGCCAAAATATAATGTTGAGCAGGGCATCGAATCGATCGTTGTATGGGCTGAAAAAGCTCGCGAATCAGGCTTCTTATCGCTTGAACATATTGCCGAAGAAGAAAACGACTTCTTTATTAATAAAGGGTTGAACCTGCTGGTTGACGGTGTTGAAGTTGAAAACCTACGTGTTTCGCTAGAGCTTGATTTGGATTTATATCGTGAGCATAACTTACGTTCTGCTCATGTTTTCGAGTCTATGGGCGGCTACAGTCCAACGATTGGTATTCTTGGTGCTGTGTTAGGTTTAATACATGCCATGTCAAATTTAGCGGACCCACAATTATTAGGTCAAGGCATTGCTACCGCCTTTGTGGCAACCATTTACGGGGTCGGTTTTGCCAATCTAATATATCTCCCAATAGCGAATAAAATTAAAGCGATTGTTCATGAACAAACCATGTATCGTGAAATGATGACAGAAGGTTTAGTTGCCATCGCTTTAGCGGAAAACCCACATGCTATTGAAAACAAGTTGTCTGCCTTTCGGTTAGAGCAATGAACCGGTTACGCGCCAGACGTCACTCAGTCGAGAATGATAACGTTGAACGTTGGCTAGTTTCTTACGCCGATTATATGACCTTACTTTTTGCACTGTTTGTTGTACTTTATGCGATGGCGATGGTTAATGAAGAACCATTCGAAACGGCAACTGAGTCAATTGGTCGTGTATTTCAAGCTAATGAAGAGCAACCTAAAAACCGTGGTCACGGTGATGATATTTTGCCAGTGAACAGCTCTAAAACAAATAAACGATTATTTGGCAATGGTATTCTAGATGCTGCAGGCCCTGAACTGGTTGAGGGGGAAATCACTTTATCAAATGTTTCTGATGAGCAAGTTGGTACAACACTTACTTCTTTAGAAAAAGAGCTACATGAAGCCCTATACGAGCTTGTAGAGTCAGGCTATGCGCAATTACAAATTGATGGTGATTGGCTCGAAATTGAATTAAATAGCGGTTTATTATTTCCTAGTGGCTCCGCATCACCAACCAATGCGGCGAGAGATATTTTAACAGTTATCAATAATATTATTGCCAGCACTAGTAACTATATTCGGGTCAGAGGGTATACTGATAATCAACCGATAGCGACAGAGTTTTTTTCGTCAAATTGGGAATTGTCAGTATTTAGAGCGACAGCCATTTTACGGGTGTTAGAAAACTTGAGTTTAAACCCTGCACGTATGGCAATTGAAGGTTATGGAGAATACTACCCTAATGCGGATAATAAAACCGCGACTGGCCGTTCGAAAAATAGACGTGTTGTCATTGCTATTTCAAAATATGGTTTAGAAAAAGCCAATTTATTGGCAGCACCAACGATTTCAGTAAAAGATGTTGAAGCTATTAAACAAATCGATACCGACAATGCTGGCGAAGAAGAAATCAGAATAATCCGCCTTGAAAATGGCGGTATTCGCATTACCACTCGTGCTGATGAAAGTGAGAATGAAAGTAACAACACTGTTTCTCAACAAGACAATAATCAATAGGAAATTCACTTGGTAGTTTGGACAGTTGCAAACCAAAAAGGTGGTGTAGGTAAAACAACATCAACAATTTCCTTAGCTGGATTACTAGCACAAAAAGGCTATCGAGTACTGTTGGTTGATACCGATCCACATGCTTCGCTTAGCTACTATTTTGGTATCGAATCGGAAGATTTGGACTTAAGTGTTTATGATTTATTTTTGCAAGTTTCGACCAAAGAACAAATCATGCAAAGCTTATGTCCTACTCATTATGACAATATTGACATATTGCCAGCTACAATGGGCCTTGCCACACTTGATCGCTCTTTAGGTAATAAAGGCGGTATGGGCTTAGTATTAAAGAAAGCCATGCAGAAAATCAATGATGAATATGATTACGTATTAATCGATTGTCCGCCAATTTTAGGTGTGCTGATGGTGAATGCATTGGCGGCTTGTGAACGAATTATTGTACCTGTACAAACTGAGTTTTTAGCATTAAAAGGTTTAGACCGGATGATGAAAACACTCGATATTATGCAAAGTGAGCAAACTCAACCATTTAAATACAGCATAGTGCCAACGATGTTTGATAAACGCACAAAAGCTTCACTGATGACTTATCGTAAACTACAAGAGCTGTACGGTGACGCTGTCTGGCCTGGAGTGATACCGATTGACACTAATTTTCGCAATGCTAGTGTTTTACAAAAGGTTCCTTCTGACTATGCACCCAATTCTCGTGGTATCATAGCGTATACAAATTTATTAAAATATTTAATTCATTTAAAATCAGTGGGTAAGTAAATCAATGTCAAAATCTTTAGCGGCAAGTAAGCATTTGATGCAGAACTATTTGTCTGAACTGCTTACCGAAGAGGTTGAAGAAAAGGCTACTGTTCCGGTTAAAGAAAAGCTTGTACAACCCGTTGAACAGCTATTAAGCCAAGTTAGCTTACCCAGTGTTGCTGGTAGCGAAGGTGCTGAGAAAGTCAAAGCAGATGAAAAAGCTATACTTGATACATCGCTTTTGACAGAGCCGGCTGTAATCAGTCGAAGAGCATCGCAAGTAGAACGAGAAAAAACTAGTAGTCGACAGCAAAAGTCTACAGTGCCTGCAAAAACTGCAGTGCCTGACAAAGCACAAAGCCTTATTAAGAAAAAATCGATTGCGCCAGAAGTTACACCTGAAATTACGACGCGAAAAAGTGTCGGCGGTTTTGAAGCTAAATCGCAAAAAAGTTATCGACAAGGCGATTTTCAAGCATTATTTTTTAATGTTGCTGGTTTAACCGTAGCGGTACCTTTAATTGAGTTAGGCGGCATTCATAATAGTGACAAAACAACTGCTTTAATGGGTAAACCCGATTGGTTTAAAGGCGTTATGTTACGTCGTGATGAAAAGATCAATGTTGTTGATACTGCACGTTGGGTGATGCCAGAAAAATGTGATGAAAAATTACTATCTTCATTAGACTATCAATACATAATCATGCTGAATGATTCGTCTTGGGGTTTGGCGGCGGAAAGTTTAGTTAATACTGTAACTTTAAAACAAAAAGATGTGAAATGGTTAGACTCACCAAGCAAGCGACCATGGTTAGCAGGTTTAGTTAAAGATCGCATGTGTGCGCTATTAGATGTCGATTCTCTAATTAAGTTATTGGAAAAAGGTGTAAATATTACGCAAGAATAATTGCTGTATTTTAACTTGTCAGTATACTTATCAAATAAGTATTTTTGTCACCAGAATAGAAAATAAAAATTGAAAGAGGCCAGTAGTATGTCTGATGAAAGACGCAATGCAAATGAAAGTGTAGATACTAATGATGAAGTCGTTCAACGGGTGACTTTCAAACTTGATAATGAAACCTATGGTATTAACGTAATGCAAGTACAGGAAATACTGCGTTACACCGAAATAGCTCCTGTTCCAGGTGCGCCTGCATATGTAATGGGTATTATCAATTTACGTGGTAACGTAGTTACTGTTATTGATACTCGTGCTCGTTTTGGTATGGAGTCTGCTGAACTAACTGATAATACTCGTATTGTTATTATTGAAGCGGAAACACAAGTTATCGGTATTTTGGTTGATAGTGTTGCTGAAGTGGTTTATTTAAAAACTTCAGAAATAGATGCCGCGCCAAATGTTGGCAATGACGAAAGTGCTAAGTATATTCAAGGTGTAACAAACCGAGAAGGTGAGTTATTAATTTTGGTAGACTTAAATAAACTACTATCTGATGTTGAGTGGGATGAGTTAAAGCAATTCTAAGAACACTTGAAAAAGCCTGTAATAACAGGCTTTTTCATTGAGTTGCGCTCAATAATTCTATGGAAAATATACCTGCAAATTTGATTAGCCTAGCTGCATTTTCATTGGTAATGTTAGTCGCATTATTATTGTTAGCGTTGAAAAATCGTTTGTCTGGTAGAATTATTGAATTAACCCAGAAAACCAATAGCCAAGAGCTACTGCTTTTAGAGTTACAAACACAGCTCATGCAAACTCAAAAACAGTTACTAGAAAATACGCAGCAGTGGGATGAAGCTCAATTAGAAAATGAACAAGTTTCTAAGCAATTAGAACATCGTATTAAAGTCAATCAAGAACAATTTAGTACACAGTTTCAAACCATTGAGCAGTTGCTTCATCAACAACCTGAAGACAAATTATACTCCCGAGCTCAGAAGTTAGTTGAGTTAGGCGCTGATATTGAAGAAATTATGCGAGAGTGCGATATTCCTCGTCCTGAAGCAGAAATGTTACTTGCTGTTCATCGTCAACAGTCAAATAAAAGCTAATGCCTTCGCGCTGATTTAATACCGTAACGTAAGCTCTTATATCTGATGAAACAGAATTAAAGTGTTTATGTTGAAAAATTACGTTTTTTAAACAATTATCTTAATGCCAGTCACTTACCGCCCGTGTTAAGCTGACAATATAAGCCAATATTATTCTAACTATGTCACAAAGCTATCGACTTTTAGTGATAAAAAATTTAATTGTTATCGTTCAAGGACCTTGTAGTGAATACAATAAGAAAAAACATTTTGAATGCCAAAAATAGCCCTGCCATTGTCGCGGTGGTGTTTTCATTATTCTTAGGCGCTTGTTCTTCAACGCCTTCATCTGAAGAAACGGTTTCGGATCCCAAAGATCCTTTAGAGTCTATTAACCGTCCATTTTGGACGTTTACATGGGACTATGCTGATAAGTATGTATTTAAACCTGCCTCAGAAGGTTATGTTGAATATATGCCAACTGAGTTACGTTCAGGTGTTCATAATATGGCGCTGAACTTAAATGAACCATCAACGATTATCAATAATTTACTGCAAGCTAAGTTTACCGATGCCGCTAAATCAACAGGGCGTTTTGTTTTAAACTCTACGGTAGGCTTATTAGGTTTTTTCGATCCTGCAAGTGACTTTGGTTGGGACAGAAGCCAAGAAGAATTTGGTGAAGTATTAGGTAGCTACGGTGTCGGCGACGGACCTTATCTAGTTATACCAGCTTTAGGGCCATCATCTGTTCGTGAAGAAGTAGGAGACTTTGTTGATCGCTACTACTGGCCACTAGCCGTTATTGATTTTTGGCCTAACTTACTACGTGCTGGAGTATTAGGACTTGAGGCCAGAGCATCATTAGCAGACCAAGAAGCGATTTTAAATGATGCGATTGACCCGTATGAATTTGTGAAAAATGCTTATTTTCAAAATATGCAATATAAAGTGTATGACGGCAATCCACCGATTGAAGTTAACGCCGAAGAAGAAGAAGATATTGATGCTTATTTAGATGAATTGGATGAAATAGAGCCTTAGTACGGCACTGTTAATTCATTGAAAAAAAGCGAACTTAGTGTTCGCTTTTTTTGTATTGGTTAATCGCAGAATTTAAATGCTTAAGAGTGAAGTGCAGCATAATTGGTCTAAGAATAATAAAATAAGCCACTAAAACAACGACAATTGACGCAGCAATAGCAACACCTTGTAAATTAGCGATAAAGAGAAACGGTGGAATTAGTAGCATTAGTTTAATGATATTTAATATCAGCTTTTCTGGTGGTGATAACTTTGCCTGTGCCAATGCAAGAATTGCTTGGCGCTGTTGTAGATTGAAAGGCATAAGTTCAGGAATTTTATTAGAAGAAAAGTAAATTGTCATAAAACGGGTAATTTGTTGGCGATATTTGCCATATCATACAAAAATGATTGAGTTAGCGCCATGCACAAGCTATTTAATTCTTTCAAACATCAGTACTTAATACTGTCACTGGTTTGTGGGATTAATTAGATAAATACATATTTAGTTAAACTAGTCTAATATCAAGCGCATATGCAGTTATCCTTACTGATGTATTGGAAACTTGACCAGTAATACTAGAAAATTGTTAAAACGAGTTCCGCAGTCGCGCGCAATTTGTTAGAATTGCCGAAATTTTTATCAGTAGGTGATTTTTAAATGAATGTCGTAGAAGCTAACTTTGATGCAACCGGTAAGAAATTTGCCATCGTCGTCTCTCGTTTTAACAGTTTTGTTGTTGAAAGTTTACTTGAAGGTGCAGTAGATGCCCTTAAACGCCATGGTAATGTTGCTGACAGCGATATTACAGTAATTCGTGTGCCAGGCGCATATGAGCTGCCAGTTGCTGCTAAGAAAATTGCTGCTAAAGGTGGTTACGACGGTATCATCGCAATTGGTGCGGTAATTCGTGGTGGTACACCTCATTTTGATTTTGTAGCGGGTGAGTGTAATAAAGGTTTAGCGCAGGTTGCAATGGAATATACCATGCCTGTAGCTTTTGGCGTTATTACCACCGATACCATAGAACAAGCTATTGACCGTGCAGGCCTGAAAGTAGGCAATAAAGGCGGAGAAGCTGCCTTAAGTGCATTAGAAATGGTTAATGTATTAGATAAGTTATAACAGGATATTTTTGTGAAACCATCACCTAGAAGAAAAGCCAGAGAATTAGCAGTACAAGCCGTATACTCTTGGCAACTAAGTCAAAATAACGTTTCTGACATTGAAGTGAATTTTTTGACTGAAAATAGTGCTCGTCGTTTTGACATTGAGTACTTTCAACAATTGTTCCGTGGCGTTTCGTCAAAAATTAGTAGCCTTGATGAAAATATTGCTCCTCATGTTGATCGTCCACTTGACGATGTAGATCATGTTGAAAAAGCAATTTTACGTGTTGCAGTGTTTGAATTAACTGACTGCCAAGATGTGCCTTATCGCGTTATTATTAATGAAGCGATTGAATTGGCAAAATCTTTTGCGGCTGACGATAGCCACAAGTTTGTTAATGGCGTATTAGATAAGGTTGTTAAGCTCGTTCGTCCGAACGAGTAATACTAAATTGGTTGTACTATGAAAGAGTTTGAATTGATCAAGCGCTTCTTTACTGAGCAAGCTATTAAACGTAAAGATGTTTTGCTTGGGATCGGTGATGATTGTGCCTTAGTCAGCCCTTCAGAGCGTCAAAATATTGCGATAACAACAGATACTTTAGTTGCTGGTGTACACTTTCCACATGAAACCAGCGCTAAGGCTATCGGTCATAAGTCTATTGCAGTTAACTTATCAGACCTAGCGGCAATGGGAGCTGAACCAACGTGGGTCTCTTTAGCAATTACGATGCCCGAGGTTGATTTACAGTGGATAGAAGAGTTTTGTATTGGTGTTTTTGAACTCTGTGAGTTTTACAATGTTCAACTTATTGGTGGTGATACAACACAAGGACCATTAAGTATTACAGTAACGGCCCAAGGACTAACACCTGTAGATAAGCACATAACTCGTTCAGGTGCTAAACCTGGTGATTGGATTTATGTTACGGGTGAAATTGGTGATGCGGCATTAGCATTAAAAGATATTTTTAATGAAGTTAATGTTGCCGATGAATATCGTGAACAAATTCGTCATAGCTTAGACTTTCCACCGCCGAGAATTTTGGCCGGACAAGCATTACGCGAATATGCAAGTGCAGCAATTGACCTTTCTGATGGCTTAATTTCAGATTTAGAGCATATTTGTACGTCGTCAAAAGTGGGCGCAAACATTGTGCTTGAAGACCTACCTATCTCAAATGCTTTACGTGATAGTGTTAGCATGGAAGAAGCGTTTGATATTGCGCTTGTTGGTGGTGATGACTACGAGTTATTGTTTACTGTTTCAGAAGACAATAAAGTTGGTATGGAAACAGCACTAGCAAATACCGGAAATACTATTACCTGTATTGGCCAACTTAATGGTAGTGATAAAATTACCACAACGTTAGACAGTAAACCTGTGCCAATTAATGCTAAAAGTTTTGAGCATTTTTCTCAGAACAAAGGTTAACGTATGGCCGCCTCGACAGAAAACTTTCAACTTTCAAACCCTATTCATTTTTTAGCGCTAGGTTTTGGCAGTGGTTTAGCCCCGAAAGCGCCAGGCACATTTGGTACGCTTGCAGCAATTCCTGTGTTCTTTTTAGCAATGAATTTAGCAAATTTACACTATCTACTGTTATTGATAGTTATGAGCATTGTTGGGGTTTATATTTGCGGTAAAGCTGCAAAAGATGCAGGGGTACATGACCACTGTGCAATTGTTTGGGATGAAATCGTTGGCTTTATGATCACCATGTATTTGATCCCAGTAAATTGGTTAACTGTGTTAGTTGGTTTCGCTTTATTTCGCTTTTTTGACATTTTAAAGCCATGGCCAATTTCTTACCTAGATAAAAATTGCCATGGCGGCTTAGGTATTATGTTAGATGATATTGTTGCAGGAATAGCCGCTTGGGCTTGTATGATGTTGATTTTTTCGTAAAGTTGGTACTCGATTTACTTTAATGAAAAGTTGAATTTGAATCGAATTTTAATATAAAAGCACAAAGAAAAGCTCGCAATATTATTGCCGAGCTTTTTTTATCGCTAACGTAAAATAAATCTATAGGTAGTTGAACGACTGAATGTTTCGGCTAACCGTGCATACGAAGAAATTTTGCGAGTAAGGTATCTTCGTCTTCGACTTTATCTGGATCTGGTTTTATGCAATCAATGGGGCAAACTGAAACACAGGTTGGTTTGTCATAATGGCCAATGCACTCGGTACATTTATCTACGTCAATCTCATAGATATTTTCGCCCATGGTAATGGCTTCATTGGGACATTCAGGATCACACATGTCACAGTTGATGCATGAGTCTAATATTTTTAATGCCATACGCTTTTTTCTTAATTAATATTACATAAAACAAAGGGCAAGCCCGACCCGTTAGAAGTTGAATTGGCTATCTTTTGTTGTTATTTATAGTGATTGAATTCGTTGATTGTACCATAACTGCAAGACTATTTATTGATACAGAATTAGTTAATAGGACCTGTACTTCAATTTCAAATGGGCGCATTTAACGAATCAAACTACGCCTGAAAAACTAACTTATAGGTCGTTGTTATAGTTGCATAAAATAAAGGCTCCTAAGATACCTTAGAAGCCTTTACATTGTATTTAGATAAATGTTCTGTAGCACTACTTTGCGATTGAAGCTAATTCCAACGTTACTTGATCTAAACCTAACTCTGATATTTTTCGGTTAAATTCTGCTTGTTTACTACTCACTAGCGATATGCCTTCAACAATCATATCGTAAGCCTTCCATTGCTGTGACTTTTTGTCTTTGCGCATTTGGAAAGTAATTTTAATGTCTGGCTTACCAGTATCGACAATTTTAACATCAACAGACGCTGATTTAGCTTTAGGTTTTAGCTTGGCTTCAGGCTCAAACAGTACTTTTTGGTTATGATACTGTGTTAACGCGCCGGCATAGGTGCGCACTAAATATGAACGCATAGCAGTAACAAACTTTGCTCGTTGCTCTTTAGATGATTTTCTTAAATGCTTACCTAAAATTTTAAATGCAGCATATTTATAATCGATTGAAGGCATTAATTCTTCTTCAACAATTTCACGCATTAGTTCAGGAAACTTTTTCAAAGCACTTTGATTATCAGCAATTTTTGCAAATAATTTATTTCCTGTTACTTCTATTACCTGATAAGGAGAAGCAGCAGGTGTGGCGACTTCAGCATAGCTGTTTTGCAATATGCCGGTGAGCAATACAACAAGTAATAGAAACTTTTTCATGGTGACCCTTGCGTGGTTAACGTTAAATTATAGTAGATATAGAAATTGTTGAGTATTATACATACCGACCGCTCGGTCTGTAAATGGTATTTAGGTGTAAGTTATAAGATAAAGTGTTAAAAAATGTTATCTAATACCAATTGAATTAGGTAAGTGAGCAGTTATAAGTGAGGATAAATACTCAACAGCAAGGCGCTTGAATGAGAATCGCTAGCGACTGGAATTGAAAGCAACGCAGGTTTTGGATAGTTAAGCCGCCTTAGAACTTTCGATTATTTATTTCAATTGGTACAACTGCAAGTAATGATTGATTATCGTCTTAGTTGCTGCAAATAGCGACATAGCTCTTTAATAACTTTGTTGAATAACTCTTTATTTAATGAACTTTTACTTAAACTTGAAGAGCCATGAAAGGTAGATACAATAAAGTAAGCAATTTGGCTAAAGTCTAGGTCAGGTTTTAATTGTGCCTCTATACGTTCTAAGTTTTCAGCAATCAATTTATTCAGTTGCTGTTGCATCGCAAGAATTCTTACACGAAAACCTTCATCAACAGCAGACATTTCTTGGCAAAGGTTATTTAAAGGACAACCGCAAACCACTTCATCGCAGCTCATTTCTGTAGACATTGAGTTGAAAAAGTCAGATAGGCCTTGAATTGGATCTTCAGATTGAACTGGGGGTTGCCAAAGCGCAATAAAAGCTGGTGCGTATACCTCTTCAAAAACAGCGTAGCCAAGTTCCATTTTATTTGAAAAGTGGTGGTATAAAGCGCCCTTAGATATTTCACAGCGCGTTAGAATGCATGACAAACTTGTCGCGGTAAAACCATTTTTATGGATTTCATCAGCGCTAATTTCAAGTATTTTTTGACGGGTTTGCTCTGCATCTCTCATGCTACGATCTCTAAGCTTAGGTAAAACTAGTTAAGTCGAGTTTAACCGACCGTAAGGTCGGTTGCCAAGAAGTACTTCGTAATTGTTTGTTATTCTCTGTGAACATCTCTATATAAAACTAGGGTTTTCCTAATGAAACTAGATAGCTTTTAAAGACTTGATAGGCTCAGCTGTATAAAATTCTGCTGATAGATAACCTTGATTATTTTAAAATGAACATAGTACTAAGTGAAAAATAGTACTATGTTTAGTGATTCATCAGCCTACGCAAAACACATGCTATAACTAAAAATCTTTGCGCATTTAGCATTGTTACCTTGTGTATGAGAGAGAATAAATTAATGTTGATATTTCCTAGCTTTGATACTTCCTAGCTTTGATACTACAAATGAGAGAATGCATAATAACCATTAGAAATTATTTATTAGAGCCAATGAGTAAAAGCTTGGTTTGCCGCCCGTTGAGATACCAAACTCCTGATTGATCAAATATTGCATCTTCTTCTAACATTATTCTGATTTCTTTTTTCCATTGCTTAATATAAACGGCATTGTTCAGTTCAATGGAGTATGCAGTATTTAAATGTAGTGGATAGTCGCCGGAACCAGTTACTCCTCCTTGGGAGTCCCACATGCCGAGTGTAGTACCTGCTGCATGTCCATGATAGCCAAGCGGGTGTGTGTAAATAGTTGGTTTTAATCCTTTTGAAATTGCCGATTCTCGAGAGCGTTTCAATACCTCATTGCCTGTTGCGCCAACTGAAAAATTGCCAGTGAAAATATCTTGAAGTTTATTACCAGACATTAATGCTTCTTGTAAAAAACTTGGCGCTTGTTTTTCGTTTGCCTTTAACACGTAAGCATGTTGTTGAGTGTCGGTATTAAGGCGTAAATAAGTGATACCGAAATCTACATGCAACAAGTCACCCGGTAAAATAACTTTTAGGTCGTTACCATTGGTAAAGCTAGACTCATGATCAAAGGCTATGGTATCGCTACGTTGTATTGATACACTAGGTTGAAACCAAGTTTGCAGCTTTAGCTCGCGTACTCTTTCCCTAAACCACCACGCTACGTCATCTGTAGTTGTTTGGTTTGGTGTGATGACTTTATTTGAAAAACCTTCAGCAATAATATTATGAGCAATTTTAACTATATCTTTATAAACAGTGACTTCTTCAAGAATTCTTTGCTCTAACCATCCAATAGCTAAAGGCTCTGCTGATACAAGTTTAGTTTTATAGTGTTCTGGCAAATGTGCTAGTAGGTTTTCTTTATCCGTTGCTACAAGTCCATCGGCATGCGCCCAATGCTTTGATTGGTTGATGCCTATTTTATTCGGTTTATGCTTCTTAATTAAGTCGGTAAGTGCTAACCATTGATTAGGTTGTTTTGATTTATCCCACGCTTTTTCAAATATATCCCCCACCTTATAAGGAGCAATAGCGTAAGCACCAATACTTTGATCTTCTTTTCTAGCAAAAACAAGTATGGTGGTTCGGCGTGCTGATATCCATGTAGCGGGTAAAAGCGTTTTAATAATTGGATCTTCATTGTATTCACGGCTGATGATAATCCACATATCCATGCTATGCTCATTCATCAATCGAGGCAGAATTTGGTCAATACGTTTGACTATCATGTTATCAACAAATTTTGCTCTATCACGCATCGACAATATGGACTTTGATAATTCAGATGAATTTACTGGCATTGCGCAGCTAGTAATAATCAGTAATAAAACATAAATGAAATAACGCAAAATAAATCCTTGTTGGTAATTATGATAAGCATTGAAAAGACTATTAAGTTACTTGTTTTGCTAACTCTTTGCTAGTCAGAGTAAAATAGAAGCAGTACTTATAAAACAGCATTTAGCATTAAAGTTTAAGGATTCATTTTTTAATACTTCGGTTAGTAGCGTTGATTTTCGTGTAGCATAGCTATTCTTTATTCGGTGAGGTTCTATAACTCAGTAATCAAGCCAGAAGTTAGAAGGTGTTGATAGTTTTTATCTGTGATTTTTACTCGCTTTGCTGTTGCAAACTCTAGATCAGCCCAAGCATAAAAAACATATAAGTTTTGTTCATGCCCTTTAACTAAAACACCACTACCTTCGTGATAAAAATAGGTTACACCTAAACTTTTCTCATAATCGTAGTAAATTACCATCAATCAAACCGCTGCCATTAATTCAAAAATCCATGAATATCATTTTATACTTTTTGTTAAATTTCACGCCAGATAAAACAGATAGTAATTTATTTAACTTAGTTTGCTATCAAAGTATTTTTGATTAATATGTTAAGTTGGTTGATGAAAAGATTGTCTGGTTTGTCTTTATCAACCTCTTATCAAAAAAACTCCCCAAGAATGCAGAGCTTACATTACTCCTAACGGTTATCACTGGTGATAATACATAGTTCGGATATTTACACCTTCAACTAATTTACCCTATTAAAATGCAGTCGCAGTTAGAGCAACGTAAATCCCCTAACCAATGCGCTAAATCCTTTCTTACTCGCTTAAATTACCAAATAAACGTTATATCAATGATATACCAATCACACTAAGCATTCTTACCTTAGTGAAGGCATCGGAAGTCCAGTAATTCTAAATGGAAATTATTCCTTGCCTATTAACATTTTGATATAACGGGATTAAATTACGTATAGAGTTGGGGTAGGTGGCTTTATTGGTACTAATTGAACCTACTATAGAATTCGATCAGTCGATAGATACAAAATAGCCCTATGAAATATCAACAAAGTTAGGCTAATTTAAATATAATTTATTTTAAGTGACTGGTGGTATTGCTTTTTAATAATGTTTCTGCTTTTGCGCCTAAATAAACATATATACCTAAACCAACTAATAAACCTACTGATGTGGCCATCATGGCTACGGCATTCACTAAATACTCTGATGATCCAAGTACGGATTTAAACATCAATAAAAGAGCTTCAATTGATACAGCAATTAAAATTGTCGCCATAAACCGTGTAATGGTTCTGCGTGTTGAGCTGTGCCGTAAAATATCTTTTTGCATCAGTACTTCTTCTTCAATAGTTGTTTTACCTAAATCAAATATCGCTAACGCTAAGGTAAGAAAAATGATAATGCCAAAAGGTTTTAGCTGCAGATCATCAGGGTTGGGATCTAGCAGTAGATTGATAATTTCATTGCCTGCTGAAAACAGTAAAATGCCAACAATAAAAAACAGACCGATTACTATAAAAGTGTATATGCTGGTAAAAAATGGGTGAAATTTCTTTCGCTTTCTATCTCCCATTAAAAACTCAATAGCGTTAGCTAGATCAATATCTATCACTAAAATGCCGACCACCTCTCCAGAGGTATTCTTATATTTTAATGCAGTAGAGATACAAAGGTTAAAGCTGGAGCTAGACAAGTAGGGTTCGGTAACGATAATACCCTCACTTTCATTTGCTTTAATAAAATAAGGACGGTACGAACGGTCAACATTTAAGCCATTATTCATACTTTTGCTATAGGCAATGTTATTGGAAATGTTTGGACTAGATTGAATACCATTGCTATCGAGTGTAAACATTAACTCGACAAATGGGTAGTGTCTGCTAACCCACTTTAATGAATGTTTTAGTAAAAACTCATCATTGAATATATCTTTATCGAAAACTCCGGCAAAAATAGACGCCAATAATTCATGGATATCATCTCTGTGCTCATGATATCTTTCGATTACGTTCATGTAGTTCATCGAGCTTCTCCAAAATGGACAAAAAACTAATAGGCTCAATGCTAAATATGTATAAGGTTTTTACTTTAAAGCAAAATTTAGGCAGTTTTGAAAAAGTATACTTAAGAGCAACTATTAAGAAGTAGCAACCTATTGATAAAGAATAAAAAATCATTTTAGTTGCTACTTGGGTTTATATAGATCATTTAGTTACCATTTGCTGTCGTGTTGTTTGGTAATAAGGTGGTAATTCTTTTTGTTCAACCTCCCACTGGCTAATTGATAAATGCTTCATCTCATTGATAAAAGAAAACAATGATTGAATGGGGTTACAAATTAGTTTATTCAAAATGGCTCTCCTATTTCTCGTCAAATATATGTGTGCTAATCGGCAATGCTTGTTGGTTTACCTAGGTGATTGTCGTTAGATACAAAACTGTTAATTAATTTCAAATTACTTTGAGTTATTGCGTTGGCATCAATACGTATTGCAGTCATTAAGTCTGCTTTTGCACCAGATAAGTCATTATTTATGTAACGTGAAATTCCGCGGTTACTATAAGTGAGAGATTTAAGATACTTAGCTTTTCGGGAATCAGTTTTAACTACTTTTAAGCTTGCTATCGCGGCGGTGCAGGCTATCTCAGATTCATCTGTATTTTGCGCTATTGTATGATCAGCACATGTTCTCATATGCTTATTAAAGGCAAGAACGTCACTGTCTTTAATACCATGCTCCTTTTTTACTATGGCAATCTTAAATTTAGTTTCATCAGCGATAGCGATTGTAGAGCTGCTGAGTGTTAATGCAGTGATAAGTACTTTTAAATAGATAGATTTAATCAACATGTCATTTCTCCGGTTTAGTTAGCGCATCTGTTTGATACGCTGTAACTATAAATAGCCATTGAGAAGGTGACAAACGATGAAATTGCACTTATGAGGTGAAAAAAATTCATCTCAACATCGCCAGTCAATGCTTAGCTTGCGAAGGTATCTTTAACCCATTGTGCAAATAAAGTCAGCTCAGGTTTATTTTCCATGTTTTCGTGTTGAATTAAGTAGTACCTGTCATTGGTAATCAACTCTTGGTCAAATAACTTAATGAGCGACTCTTCGCTAAACCATGTTTTACTCATTGGTAATGGCACTAGTGCTATTCCCATGCCTTGCTGTGCAGCTCTAGCAACACCAAACATGCTGTCAAATTGTATAATTTGCTTAGGATCAAAATCATTTATATTTAAATTTTCGGCCCATTGATGCCATGACCATGGACGAGAGCTATGTAAAATTAATGGTGTGTTTTTTAAAGCGTTAAAGCCAATGTTTTTAAGCTTTTTATAGAGTTTTTTATTACACGCAGGGGCATAGCGAATAGGAAATAAGTCATGCACTATTTTTGCATTAGGTTTACCGTTAGCCAGCACTATGGATAATTCCGCGGTTTGTGATGACTCACTACTCGCCTTAATCGTATCTAATTGTAAATTAATATCAGGATTGTTTTTTGACCAATGACTTAAGCGTGGAATGAATAACTCACTGGCAAAAAATTCAGGCAGGCTAATCACAATCGTTCTGTTTTGTTGCTTGTTGGTAAACTCCGTTATTGTGGATTCTAATTGATGAATAATAGGTTGTATTGATTGATAAAATTGTTTACCTGCACTAGTGAGCTCTATTGATCGAGTTCCTCTTTTGAATAGGGTAATACCAAGTTGTGTTTCAAGTTGTTTTATTTGATGACTAATGGCTGACGGTGTCAAAAATAATTGTGTAGCGGCATGTTTAAAACTTAAGCATTTTGAGGCAACACAAAATGATCGTAAACCGCGTATAGGTGTTTGAATTGGCATGTTTTTTTCTAAATTATGACGACAAGATTAAATTAGCAATAGCTGCGCCAAAAGGTTAAGCTTTTGATTGTTATTGTTTTTATAGTTTATTGTTAAGGCTGATGATGATGCTTTTGCACTTATTTAGTGATGCTGCACTAAATTGGTGTATTTTAATTTTGTAAAAATATCAGTAAATAACAGTTAGAAAAAAAGGACATCAAATGATGTCCTTAAATGTAACAAATTTAACAATATTAAATGTTGATTAAGAATCGGGGGAGATTCAAATAACAAGGTCATCATAAGTGCGACAACGCTAAGCCACAAATGATATAAATTCACGCTATGAGTGAGTTTTCTTCATGTGTTAATAGCTATGTTTATTAAATGTGATACTAGCCAATCGATACTTTTATTTTCATATTTTAATGCTCGTCTTTGTAATAAGCGCTTTAATTTACACTTATTTTTATTCAACAGAATTGGTTAAGGTAAAGCTAAGTTCTTAGTGTGAAAAGTTAGCGAAAAAATAAGTTTAGTTAATTGAAAATAAACAACTATAGCAAGAGCTCCCGCTTTATCTATTTAGTTGTGCTAGCCTATTTCTGAAGTGTATTGGTAAAATTCGTTGTTACGTTAACGCACTATGGTCGTTGGTTATGGCTCACTGACGGGTGAAAATATCCTATATAACTATGGATATATATGGTTGACCATGCCTCATTGTGAATATTGCCTAATTGATATGTGGTTGACATTTCGTTGACATTTCAATTGTTATCATCGCTGTAAACTTATTAATAGGTTTCAGTGATGAATCTAGTACTTTCCATATTGTTATTAATTATCTTTCCATTGTGTTCGGTGATTTACGTATATAAATATCGGGGGCAAGCCCGGTTTGCTAATGCCATTGAATACTTGAGAAAAGGCTGGCCAATTTTTGCGCCACTAAATGTGTTGCTTTATATGAGCACCCGAAAACATATGCGTAAGCCATTTGTAGCCACAGATAAATTTGATCAACTTGAATTATTAACTGAAAATTGGACTGAAATAGCAACAGAAGCCGAAGCTTTATTTGAATGCGGTTACTTTTCGCAAACAACAAATAAAGCGAATAAAAGCTTTTACGATGTTGGTTTTCGTACTTTCTATAAATATGGTTGGAGTAAATTTTATTGCTCTTGGTACGGCACTGAACTAAATTCTGCGTTAGAGCATTGCCCTAAAACAATGGCTTTATTAAAAAGAATTCCTTGTGTTAATGGCGCTATGTTTACCCTGTTGCCGGCCGGTTCGCAATTAACTCGTCACTTAGACCCTGTAGCGTGTTCTTTGCGCTACCATTTGGGCTTGAATACACCAAATGATAATAATTGTTTTATTAATGTCGACGGTAAAAGCCAGTCTTGGCGCGATGGTGAGGCGTTTATATTTGATGAAACATACTTACATTATGTGCAAAACAATACTGAAAAAATGCGTTTAATTTTAATGTGTGATATTGAACGGCCAACGGGAGTTTTCGGCACACTATTTAATCGCTTATATAAGGTTTTAATCAGTCAAATGCTAGTGCCTAATTTACCTGGAGATCAGGCTGGAATCGTGAACAAACTATTTGCTAAAGTAACGCCGTTTTTACAGTGTGCAAAAACGTTTAAAAAATCAAACCCCAAAATGTACTACCCGATTAAATGGTGCTTTAATTTATTGCTAGTTATTGTGCTTATTGGTTTTTTCTGGCTTGTAAGTTCATTTTTATTCAGCATGTTTTTATAGTTTAGTATTACTTGGTTAGCGTTAAATAGTGATTATTTTCCTTTCTTGAAGCATTATATTTTCAAATAGTAAATGCAAAATTTTACTAAAAGTAAGCAGGAGAGTTTTAATCAATTATGCCGATGGCCTTAGGTGAACGGTATATATTGCAGAATTAACAGCAGGAATAAATAATGTAATGTTCTTATTATGTTATTAAAAGGTATTACGTTAACGCCGCATTAGCGCTCACGTAATACCTGTAGTAGAAAGAAGTGTTGTTAAAACTTTGTCACCAACCAATCTTCATTTTCACTAAAGTATAAGGTTCGAACGTTCCCTTTCCCTTCTATATTTACCATATTAATTTGTGTTGGCCAAAGTTCGCGTAATGCGCCATTAAACATTTTTACGCCCACTAATGCACTTGGTATAACGGCCTCTTGATAAACCCAGAAGAATTTACCTTCAACTTCATAACCGACATCAATTAAAGGAAGGTTAACTCCTGCCAATGTTTGCAGTAAAAACTGCTTTGCTACATAGTCAGCAAATTGTTGCTGCGTTTTCTTTGAGCTAATAATGCCAGCGTTTTTATCAAACAACGACTGAACAGCATGTTCAGTATCATGCATGTAAAATCGGTGTGACACTTCCATTTGTCCGGTACGCTTATTAAACAATACTGTGGTTTCAGCTGATTTTTGTTGATGAGCAAACGCAGGGTTTGCTGCGATCAACAAAAGAGAAACTAGCAAAAAATATAGGCTTTTAGGCATTATTTATCCTTTTTGTCTTTTTTATTTTGCTTAGGGTCTTTGTCAGCTTTAAGTTCCGTTTTGATATCTTTCATGATGTCACGGCTTACTTTATCTGTGCGTTTTTTAGCTTTATAAGCTTCAACTCGCGACGGAATGATTTGACGAGGGTAGTGATTGTTTTCTACGTCAACATCTGCTGTTTCCCAACCTGGATCGACTGCAACACTCGCTAGCTCTTTTTCTTTATCAGTAACGATAAGTTTGCGCACTTGCTTTGGCGTACGACGCCAAATTTCAGCTGGAATATACATACTGTCTTTTGAGCCATCTTTGTAGGTAAGCTCTAAAAGAATCGGCATCACTAGGCCACCAACATTTGAAAACTCTAAAACGTAATAGTTTTTGTCTTCTTTAATTGCACGCTCAAGTGTTTTGCGCTCCCAAGGCTTTAAACCTTTTAAAAACTTATTGTACTTATTGCGTTCTTTGTTTGTTACGGTAAAACGATCGTTTGTGTCGTAAAAGTCAGTCACATCTGAGTTACGGTCAATCCAAAGTTCTTTGCCTTCTGTTTTGTTACGTTCTACAAATAATGAAGAAGGTTTGTCTGCTTCAATTTGACGTAAACGGCCGTAATCGATATCAGGGTTGTGCGTGTCTAAACGCATTTGGTAAACCTTATCAATCGCAATATCTACATGATCAGTTGAGTAGAACCAACCACGCCAGAACCAGTCTAAATCAACCCCTGATGCTTCTTCCATAGTACGGAAAAAATCTGAAGGTGTAGGGCGCTTAAATCTCCAGCGTTCTGAGTACTCTTTAAAAGCAAAATCAAACAATTCTCGGCCTAAAATAACTTCACGTAAAATGTTAAGTGCCGCAGCAGGTTTAGTGTAAGCATTAGGCCCTAAACGCAGTACGCTGTCTGATTGTGTCATGATTGGTACTTGGTTTTGAGACTTCATATAACCGGTAATATCACGTGGCTCAACACCCCAAGGAATAGTAGGATCCCACTCACGACCTGCAATTCCATCTAAAAAACTGTTTAAACCTTCGTCCATCCATGTCCATTGACGCTCATCAGAGTTAACTACCATAGGAAAGTAAATATGACCAACTTCGTGAATAACCACACCAATTAAGAAACGTTTTTCAGCTTGTGAATAAGTGCGAGAACCGTCTTTTTGTAGCTCTGTACGAGGGCCGTTGAATGTAATCATCGGGTATTCCATTCCGCCAACAGGTCCATTAACTGACTGTGCTGTAGGATACGGGTAGTCAAACGAGTAACGTGAATAAACGTCCATTGTATGAATAACAGATTCAGTTGAGTATTTTTTCCAAAGGTCGCCACCTTCTTTTGGGTAGAACGACATTGCCATAACAAATGGCATATCGTCGCCACCTTGTTTGTAACCTTTAGCATCCCACATGAACTTACGCGATGAAGCCCAGGCAAAGTCACGCACATTGTCGGCTTTAAACTTCCAAGTTTTACGTTTGTTTGTGCCTTCCTTTTCGTTTGCTAGCGCTTCTTCTTCGGTAACAACAAATACTGGGCGCTTAGCTGTTTTTGCTTTTTCTAAACGTTGACGCTGCTTACTCGTTAAAACGCTTTTTGGATTCGTTAGTACCCCTGTTGCACTAACAATATGGTCGGCAGGTACATTAATTTCAACTTCGTAGTCACCAAATTCTAATGTAAATTCGCCGCGACCTAAGAACTCTTTATTATTCCAACCTTCATAATCTGTATAGGCATGTAAACGTGGAAACCACTGCGCTAGTAAGAAAATATCATTTCCTCCTTCGCGGTCATCTTTTTCAAAGTGTTCGTAACCAGAACGCGCTGATACGGCATCTTCTTCAACAATGTTGAAAGCAAAATCAATAGAAAATACAACATCATCACCTGACTTTAATGGCTTAGGCAAATCAATACGCATTTGAGTACCAACCACAGTAAAGTTTAACTTTTTACCTTTACTGTCTTTGATTGCACTTATCTCATAACCTAGCTCGTTATCAGCCATAAATTGTTGGCGACGTAATTCACCTAAGCTAATTTTTGCTGGCGTTTTAGCGTCGCCTGCTTTGGTATAAGGCCCACGACGACCAATGCCACCAAAGTTATTAGCCGCGTTGGCAATAGAGTCATCTTTGAAGATGTTTTGATCTAATTGCACCCATAAATATTTTAATTTGTAAGGTGAATTATTTTGGTAAGTGATTTTTTCACTACCTGTAAGGCGACGCTTAGCTTCATCAAGTGACACTTTTATTTTATAGTCAACTTGTTGCTGCCAATAGTTTTCACCGGGTTCTCCCGCAGCATTTCTGTATACATTGGGTGTAGGAAGGACTTCTTCTAATTGACGAAATTTGTCTTTAAAATCGCCTTTTGTTTGTTGAATAGCCGTTGCATTAGCTGATGACGTCAAAGAGAGCGACAAGAGTAATGCAGCAAACGTTGTTATAGTTCTCGTTTTCATTTGATCAATTCTTATGTTGTTGTGTTGAGTTAAATTAATACTGTGCAAAGTACGCGTTTTTAAAGCTGATGAACAATTATTATCGGTAATTACTTATCGTGTTTTGTTTGTGTTGAACAGAACTATACATGACTGTTCCTTGCTCCTTTATATGCAGATAATGCCGATGGAATAGCGGCTATAGCGGTGAATATGAAAAAGTAAAACATCAATTTACTGTTAGTTTTTGAAATAATATTTGAGTCAATCAATATGCCATATTGGTTTAAAACGTACGTTTGGCTTATAGGCAATAAAAAGCTTAATGCTACGAATGCAATAGTAGCGCTAAGCAATACAATAATTATAGCTTCAAGCTCGATCAGTAAAAAGACAAAGCTTGCTGAAGCACCTACCATTCTTAGTAATTTAATTTCATGCATGCGCTCTCTGATAGAGGCAAGCAACATGGCATTTAATCCAATTAAGGATGAAATAATAACCAGTATCGTAATTAAATGCAGTGTGTTATCAAACACTGCCATGGTTTGCCATAATTCTGACAGTGCAACGCCCGGTAGTATGGCGCTAAGCGGCTCTTGCTTATCAGTATTTATTTCTCGCTGTAAAGTAAACACAGCCATTTTTGATTTGAGCATTAGCATGATAGCCGTAATAGATTTAGGCGTTAAATCATCAACTTGTGATAATGTTAGTTCTGCTGTTTGGGTTAAACGTTTAATGTCTGCAGGTTTTGTTAAATGAGCCGCCTCTAAGCCTTGTAAACTGGTATGTAATGTTTGATCAACCGGCGTACCTGTTGCTGCTAAAATACCTACTACGTTAAATGGAATGCTGTCATGGTTTTTAAAGCTAGTGCGACCAATACCATGAGATAAAATAATGCTATCACCTAATTGATAGCCCAATGTTTTGGCAACTTTAGCACCAAGTACAAGATCAAAAATGTGTTCGAACTTATGCCCTTGAGCAAACGCCAATTGTTGTTTGTTACTGTACGTGAAATATTCAAAATAATTGGCGGTGGTTCCCATAACTCGGTAGCCTTGGTGCGAGTCGCCTAAAGAAATAGGAATAGCATGATTAATTGTTGGTTTCTGTGAAATACGTTCGTAAGATTTCCAACTGATGTTATTCGTTGGCGTGCCCGTTCTAAACACAGAATAAAGCAATAAATTTAAACTGCCAGTGCGGGTTCCAACAATCAAATCAACCCCTGATACGCTGCTTGAAAAGCTTAGCTTGGCCTGTTGGCGTATATGGTCAACGCCTAACATCACAATGATACTAACACTGATGGTAATGATAGTGAGTATGATTGATCCCTTACGATGCAACAGGCTTTTATAAGCTAAGTTAATTAACATCAATGCTTACTCGCAGCGTTATTAATGTCAGTAAACTTTTGCACCAAATCAAAATGATGTTTTAAGCGTGTGTCGTGACTTACAAAAAGTAGTGTTGTTTTATTTTCTTCACATAACGTTGTTAACAGCGACATGAAATTATCTCTGCTAGGCTCATCTAAAGAAGAGGTCGGCTCATCTGCAATTAATAGTTTTGGGTTGTTAATAAAAGCACGAGCAATTGCAATTCGTTGTTGCTGACCAATGCTTAACGTATTAACAGGCCTAGACCAATCTTCACTGTTAACCTTCAACGTTTCTAATAAACTCGTTATTTTATGATCAATGTTTATGGTTTTATTTGCTAATGAAAATTGACTTGCTAACGTTATGTTTTCTATCGCACTCAAGTAATTAATTAAGTTGAATTGTTGGAAAATATAACCAATATTATTCGCTCGAAAACGATCCAGTTCACGGCTACTCATTTTATTGAGTGCTTCGCCTAAAATAGTTACTGAGCCCAACGATGGGCGAATAATTCCACAAACTAGATTCAATAATGTTGACTTACCACAGCCAGAAGGGCCGTAAATAAAGAGTTTTTTACCACTAGCTACCGACCAATCATCAACACTGAGAACGTTTTTCTGAAGGGAGTTTGAGTATGAAAACTCTATGTTCTTAAGCTGGATAGTCATTAATAGCAGTTGATTGGTTGAATTAAATGTTATGTTATAACATAATTGTTGGCGTTTAAAGTTAATATTTATTGAAGTAAATTTTATGCTTCTGTTGCAAGGCGTTGTAAATAATTAAAGGGGCATGTAAATGCGAATATTGGCATTGTGTAGTTGCCTATTGCTGTTATTGGGCTGCGAGCCAACCAAGCAAGATAATGAAAACCAAGAAGCTCATCAAATGGCGACAAGCGATATTGATAAAACAAGTGGTGTTACAAGTACAGTTAAAAAAGAATCACTCACCAGTACGTCTCACATTTCGGTAAAAAATGAACCGGTTAATTACCAAGAAATAGAATGGGATGAGCTAATACCAAAAACTGATTTAGACGCGTTACTTGCACCGCCTGGGTATATTACAGACATAGAAGATGGCTCTATAGAAGATCAAATGATCAACAATAACCAAAGTGCTATGCATGCTGAGCAACGTGCAGAAAACAATTATGAAAGAGCGTTAGTTTCAACAAATATTATTGAAGCCATGGATGGAAAGCATATTGAAATTCCCGGGTTTATTGTGCCTGTAGAATTTAACGGCGCACAAATAGTGACCAGCTTTTTTTTAGTGCCGTATTTTGGTGCTTGTCTTCATATGCCGCCGCCACCGCCAAACCAAATTATTTATATAGAAATAGAAGACGGTTTTCTTTTAGAAGAGTTGTATGACCCCGTTGTAGTGTCAGGTAAATTGTCTGTTGCGTTATTTGAAGACCAAATAGCAACATCAGCTTACAGCATGACATTAGATAAAATACGAATGTATTACGAAAACGAATAACCTGCTGGGCAATGTGAGCACATACGCAGTAGCGAAAGCCTTCCTAGCAGGTTGCCTGCATGAGCGTATGTTCCCATGTTTCATCAATGTTATCGCAAATAATTTCTATGGCAGTTTCATTACACTCTGCTAATTCAACCTCATGAATACCATCGGTAGTATTGTTATAACCGTATAAGCCTTCATCGGTGATACATATAGCCTTCACACGGGTAGCAACTATGCTTTTTAGAAAGGCTAACAGTTTAGTTCTACTTAATATTTTTTCACTAGCTATACGCCAACCAATACAAAGATAACCTTCTCCTTCATTTATTGTTCTTATAAAGTAAGACTTTTGCAATGTAGGAGTAGTATTTATATCGTGCGAATGTGAACTGTGATTACAATGCGTTGCTCCGCTCTTATAAGAGGTTTTGCCTGCTAACCATTCAAGTTTTACTTTTGCATGCTCAACAAAACTAAGTGGCTCAGAGGTATAGCCATGGTCTTTTATATAATGTATCAACGCTTCTGTATCTTTCACATTATATAAGTCGGCTTTATTACCAACAATCACGTCTGCCGCTTCAAGCTGCTGGTTGAATGTGGTGTGCTCTGTGTAACGGCAATCATCTAAATGTCTCGCGTCAACAAGCGTTAATGTTTTTTCTAAACTTAATGACTCTTGATAATATTCATTAGAAAGCAACTCCAGTACCTCAAATGGGTGACCTAAACCTGTTGGTTCGATTAATAACCGATGAGGTCTTGCTTCTTTGAGTAATTGATTAAGTGCGATTTTCATTGGTAAGTTTGAGGCACAACACATACATCCACCAGGTACTTCTTTAATAAATACCTGGCTATCTTTTTCTAATAAGCCACTAAATAAACTGCCATCAATGCCTATTTCTCCGAACTCATTCACCAAAACTGCCCAACGTTCGTCAGTCGGCTTTTGTTGTAACAGGTGCATGATGGCCGAGGTTTTTCCTGCTCCTAGAAAACCAGAAATTACGTTAGTAGGCACCGAAAGTATTTTTTCGTTCGATATTTTCACATTCTTTCCTTTGTACTATTTAGCTAATAGCTAATAACAGCTGTAACTTGCGTTGATACCAGTGGTTAGCGATACCTAGTTGTTGTTACTAGGCTGGTGTTATCTATAACCAATAAAATATTTCTCATACAGAGAGTGAGAATAAACAGCACGTCTGTTAATTGATTACGTCTCTACAGTTCAATGGTAACTTCACCGAAAATTTATTTTTGTATTTTTATCATCAAGTACAATTGAGCCTTGTTGAGATGAAGTTAGCCACATAGCATAAATTTTTTTGAGCTTATTGTAATGTTTGAATAGCTTCAATGTTGCTGAAGAAATCTCATTCGCCTTTGGGCAATGAAACTGATAATTTATAGAGATTTCAGCATGAGGATGCTCATGATGATCGTCATTAAGCATGTCACTAGAGTTAATATTAACATGTTTGATCTGGCACTCGCCGCTGTCAAAGTGAATAACATTTTTATGCTCTGACAAATGTTTTTTCATGGCAGAAACTTTCAAGGCTTCTTCAGGTGTTGTTACTTTATACTCGAAACCTAGCAGGCTTTCAGCGGGGGCGATTAAATTCAAATCAACATTGCCTTTATCAATTACAATGGTTAATTCTGCGTGGCCGTGAATATGGGCTGAGTGCTCATGTGCCGCTGAAGCGCTAACTGCACTAAATATACAAATAGCCGCAGCTACTTTTAATAGAATAAACATAAATTTCAAATTATTTTAATCGATAAAATCTAGAGTAAGTAATAGTCGCTGTTCATTACCGGCAACTGCTGGTGAACGGTGAACTAGTCCACCGTTTTCGTTGTTATACCAACCTTCACCTTTTAACAATGCAACATCTCCTGCAGTTAAATGTTGAATATTGCTCGAATGCTGCATAACCCCGGAAACGTCATCAGGCTGGTTTTGGCTGCCAGCGCCCAATTTACTGCGGTCAATACAATCATGAGGTAACCATTGTGTTGCGACACCACAGAATGTTGTCACTAAGCGGCAGGGGATATGATCTACATGAAACTTTGGGCACATCGCTTTGTCTAATTTAGCCAGTCGCAGGCCGACACTTTTTAACTCAAATAGTGTGCAAAACATTTCCACGAGTAGCTCAATGTATTTGCATAAAGCTTCTTGATTACCTAGCTGGGGCACATTAGCCAAAAGCTCTTCGGCGACACTTTCTGGAGTGGTTGAAATTTTTACGTTTAAGTGTGAATTCTCAGCCATTACCTTAGTTATATTACTCAATACATCGTCAGCGAGTTTATTGTGCCAAACAGCAATATTTATATCTTCTTGATAGATATCTGTTAGTACTGACACGTTTTCGGCCATTGCAGCGCGTCGGCCATTTGATGTTGCTGATTCAATGTGAAGTACACCAGATGATTGTGACATGTTTATTCTTCCTTATTTTTATGGTTTGTTATAACATATCATTTGGTGGTGTGTAAATTGTTTACAATATTTACTTTTTTCATTAACAAGGTGGCGAACAGCTCTAAAGAGCTAGCGCGATAAAACAAATGCTAAATAGAAGATTATTTTTAAAGGGTGCGGGAACATTGGCGTTTTCAGGGCTACTATCAAGTACGCTTTTGCAGGCTAAAGAACATGCTCAGCGTAACTTGACTATAGGCTACGGGCCGTTACAGCCAGACTCTAAAAAGTTATTAGATTTGCCAAAGGGTTTTAAATATCAAGTTATATCCAGTTTTCATGATGCCATGAGTGATGGTTTTCATGTACCTGATAGAGCTGATGGGATGGGGTGTATAGCATTGCCAGAAGGGAAGGTGGCATTGGTTAGGAATCATGAGCTAAAACCCAACCATTTGTTAAGTCAGCCGGAGTCAATGCAAAAGTTAAAGTCTGCATTGGCTTACGACACTTCTGTTGATGGCATAGCATTGCCCGGTGGTACTTCAACTATAGTTTATAATATGGCTACCCAGCAGGTAGAACGGCAATATTTAAGTTTAATAGGTACCATTCGAAACTGCTCTGGCGGTATAACTCCTTGGGGAAGTTGGCTTTCATGTGAGGAGTCTGTTGCAACTGCCGACGCTAACACTCAACACGATCATGGCTATATATTTGAAGTTCCCGCTAATGCCAATGGCCTAACTCCAGCGATACCTTTAAAAGAAATGGGACGGTTTAATCATGAAGCCGCTTGCATTGACCCTGAAACCGGTATTGTTTACTTAACTGAAGACCGAGGCGATAGCTTATTTTATCGCTTTATTCCAAATGTTTATGGCAAGCTTTCCAAAGGCGGAAAGCTGCAAGCGCTGTCGATAAAAGGCATGCCGAAGTTCGACTCTCGCAATTGGAATAAGTCTGATATGACGGTGAACCAATGGTTTGACGCTGAGTGGATAACACTTGATGAACCCGAAAGCCCTAAAGATGATTTACGAAAAAGAGGTCATGAATTAGGGGCAACAATTTTTGCTCGTGGAGAAGGGATTTATTGGGCTGATAATGAGCTTTACTTTACCTGTACTAATGGTGGTGAAAAACAGTTAGGGCAAATTATGCGATACCAGCCGAAAACAGCCAAGACTTCTATTGAACATCAAGGGGGGCGAATACAATTGTTTCTCGAAAGTGTTGATGCTAACCAATATAATTTTGGTGATAACCTCACGGTTACCCCTCAAGGGCATTTACTTGTTTGTGAAGATCAATATACCGAAGTCGTTGAAAATCACTTGCGAGGCGTCACACCTCAAGGTGAAGTGTATAGTTTTGCTAAATTAAACATTCAAACAGAATTAGCAGGTGCCTGCTTTTCTCCTTGCGGAAGTACACTTTTTGTTAATGTCTATTCACCTTCTAAAACATTAGCAATTACAGGCCCATGGAATACCGTATAAAAAAGTATAGTACCGAAGTGCCTATTAGCGTTTAGGTTTGGGAGGGGGGAACTAGGGCCCGAGGGTGAAATATGTGAGATAAGCAGCTTTCTTAGTTCTGGTGAAATAGCTATAAAACTCAATCGAAGATTTTGTTAGAAATAAATATAAAAGCCTTAACTGAAGTTAGAGCTGCATGTGTCTCAAAAGGAGTAGTGTCGACTGCTGAAATCAAACGGCCAACTCATTTAGCTCTTGGTTAATCAGCACAACTTTATTTTAGACAAATAAAAAGGCCTCAACATTTCTGCTGAGGCCTTGATATGAATGGTGCCGACTGCCGGAGTCGAACTGGCGACCTACTGATTACAAGTCAGTTGCTCTACCAACTGAGCTAAGTCGGCACACGAAAGCGTTTATTATTAACAAATTAGTAAACTAATAAGTTAAAAAATAAAAAAACCTCAACATTGCTGCTGAGGTTTCATTATGAATGGTGCCGACTGCCGGAGTCGAACTGGCGACCTACTGATTACAAGGTAGCGACTTGGTTTAGATAAAACTACTAATTATGTGGCATAGCTACATGAATATTATATTGAAATACAATAATAGCCCTATCAATTTGCAACAAGATTTCTTGTTTTAGAGTGCTTTCATCCACCATTTTTACTTTTAATTCTGAATTTATTCTCGAAGTATATTTAAACAAAATATAAAAAATCGAGGTAATGTTCTTACACAACTATTATACGTTTTTTTGTATTAACGGAAGAGTCAGGTGGCTGAAAAGATGAAAGCAGATAGTTATTCAAAAGACTTTCTCGTATTTAAGTTTGATAGCAACTAATAAGTTTAAATACTTTATCAATAAACCATCTGTTTTGTCTGTTGTTAATCAAAATATAAGCTTAAGTATATAGATCGATAATACCTACAAATAGTCTGTTGTCCTGAGAAAACGACACCTATCGAATGGTGATTTCAATACAACAGTTGACCTTATACTTATTCTAAAACAAACATAAATTTATTACTTCTATGGCGCAATGGGGCACAAAGAGCCATAGTCAAGTAATTTAATTATTTGTTCGTAGAGTATATATGATTTATAGAAATTGAAGACTATTTTGTGTCTAAAGGTAGCCATGTTGCCGAAACTTGTAACTTAATAATACTTGTATAATTTGTTCAAAGATGTTTGCACAATTAAGTCGTGTAAACAGAAAAACTTCCCTTGAGGTTGCTTTTATAATGGCAAAGACGGTGTCCTTATCTAGATATGTCATTTACGTCATAGAGCAATGTTTACAAATCTTGTTTAGTTTAATATCCCGTAAACTTATTGTAATGATCTAATGAGTCTTTAGAGGTTAATAGCTGAACCACAACATAATCTACCTTTATATTCGCTCAGTATGCCTGTTTCATCTTTGCTATTTCATATTACCAACCTGTTCAAATTACTGTGTTATCATCGTATAATTGATGGAAATCTGAGCTAGGCCTTTAGCCAGAGAACATTAAGCTGTTGTATTAGTTCATATCGCAGTTCTTATATTTAGTAATTGACTGGTACAAAATCTATGAGAAAGTCTCACGAAGAGCGCAAAGAAGAAATTATTCATGCAACTTTATATTTGGCTGCCGATGATAAAAATAAAAAACTAACAACTCAGGCTATTGCCGATAGTCTTGGAATATCTCAGCCTACCATCTTTAAGCATTTTAAGACTAGTGATAGACTATTTTCTGCTGTTTTTGAGTGGGTTGCATCAAGTATTTTCAATGGGTTTGATCTTATATTATCTAACAAAGAAGATACCCCGGATGTTCGGTTGCACAAGCTGATCAAAAAACAACTAGCTTTTATCGCTGTTCATCCAGGAGTTCCTCGTTTGATTTTCTCCAATCAAGTCTACCAAGGATCTGCAAAGATTAAGAAAGTCGTGCAAACGATCATGGACCTCTATACTCAGAAGCTAGCAAGACTTATTCAAGAAGGTATTGAGTCTGGTCAGTATCATTCTAGTCTAAATTCAAATGATGCTGCTCAGCTAATCGCCACTACTATTCAAGGCTTGCTGGTGCGTTGGTCAATACACGATTTTGCATTTGATATAGAAACAGAAGGCGAAAGGTTGCTGAATATCATCATGTCGGCTATTGACTTTCATCCAGATTAATTTAACCTTTAAGGTAAGTAACTTATTACTTACCTATTTCACAATCCTAGGAACATATTTTGAAAACATCTAGTATATTGATCATATCCACAGTGCTCACAGCATTTTCAGCTTCTTTCTTCGTTGTAGCAGATGACCCAGACATCACGACACTTAAACACGTAATGCAAGGGCTGCTTAAGGATACTCAAGAATTAACGCAAGGTATCTTTTTGGAAGATTTTCAACAAATAGAGCAAGCTGCAAAACGTATTGCTGATCATCCCAAACCTGACTTATCTATAAGAATGAAGCTGATCGGTAAGCTGGGGTCAGACATGTCGAGATTCAAAAGTTTCGATATGAAAGTTCATGATGTTGCGGTGAGCATTAGTCAGGCTGCGGTTCAAAGAGATATGTCCGCTGCTATTATTGGATATCATAAATTAATTGATGGCTGTCAGTCATGCCATAGTGACTTTAAACAACCAGTGTCAAAATTGCTAAATCAGAATTAATAGCCTAAGACTAACAATATTGAAGAGTTCAATTAGGCAACGCCATTATCAGAGAAATTAGATATAAAACATGGCACAACTGGGTGAATAAAATGAATAGTCTATTGTTCAGGCAAAAGAGGTGGAGGTTTATATTACCAGTTGTTCTATCTCTTGTTGTGGTAATGCTGATGGTATTATTAAAACCATCAGCAATAAAAAAAGCGATTGAAGAAGAATCCGTGGTGATACGCGTGATCCGAGTACCTGTTAGTGATGTTGTGCCTCGCGCACTGGGCCACGGTACTGCACAACCAAAACAAGTTTGGAACGCAATCAGTCGGGTAAAAGGCTTTGTTTCACATATCAGCCCAACACTGCGCTCCGGTGCGATTATTAAAAAAGGTGAACTACTGGTAAAAATAGATCCAGTGGAGTATGAGATTGATATTGAAAAACTCAAAGCTAACATAGCGAAAAGTGAAGCCGCTCTAGCGGAGCTTGATAGTAAAAAAGCCAATGAGCTCTTATCATTGAAAATAGAAGAAGACACGCTTCGAATATCAGAGCGCGAGCTAAAGCGCAGTGAAAGTCTATTAAAGCAAAACTTACAATCTGAGGCTGAAGTAGATAACAATCGACGTTCGACGCTAAAACAGCAACAGAGTGTGCAATTACTCAATAACAGTTTGCGCTTAATACCTAGCCAACGACATTCTTTAGAGGCAAGTCTTGCCGCTAGTCGCGCTAGTTTAACCGCGGCTGAATTGAACTTATCCTATACAGAAATTAAAGCACCTTTTGATGCTCGTATTGGTAAAGTAAATTTACAAACGGGGCAATTTTTAGCCGCAGGTCAATCACTATTCGAAGTTTATAGCAACAATGCAATTGAAGTTGAGGCACAAGTATCTTTTGCCAATCTACATCATTTATTAACACCTGAGCAAGCAGCAATTGTCCGTGGTGGCATTAACTCGACGGCAAGTGATGCACCAACCACCAACTTTTTGTCGGCTATTGTTTGGCAAAAAGTTGGTGGAAAAAACTGGGATTGGACTGGTTATTTACGTGGCTTACGGGAAGCTGTCGATGGTATAACACGCAGTTATGGCGTTATAGTCGCAGTTGACGACCCCTATGGACAAGATGGTATGAAACAGCGACCTCCACTGATCAAGGGGGCATTTTGTCAAGTAGAATTTCGCGGCTCAACGTTAAAAGAGCAAGTATTGGTGCCAATATCAGCTATACATGAAGGAGTTGTTTACGTGGTTGATGTGAACAATCGCCTGCAACGACGTGAAGTAAAGGTGCGTTTTCAACAAAGTAGCTTCGCAGTAATAGAATTTGGTTTAAGCCAGGGAGAAACTTTGCTGGTATCTACTCAAGCACCGGCGATGGTCGGCTTACTGGTTGAGCCTGTGATTGATGAGGCACTTACCCAAAAATTAATCAGTGAAGCATTAGCTGAGGTACCTTTACGATGATCAGTTATTTTACGCGTCACGCTACAGCTGCAAATCTGCTGATGCTGACGCTACTCGTTGCGGGTATTCTTTTGGTTCAAGATGTCAAGCGTGAATCACTACCAGATATTACCCCTAGCGAGGTTGAAATAAAGATAATATACCCTGGGGCATCGGCAGCTGAAATTGAAGAAGCTATCGTACAGAGCGTCGAAGATGCCATAGACGGTGTGCGCTTTGTTGAGGAAGTACGTTCAGAAGCTAAAGAAGGTGTGGCCATTGTAATAATAAAAATGACTGAGGGTGGTGATTTCCCTGCTTTTAAAGATGAGATTGAATCAGAAGTTAATGCGATAGATAACTTTCCCGATGGCACAGAATTACCCATATTCAGCCAACTTGGTACCAAAGATCAAGTGCTGGCTATCCTTATCAGTGGCGATATGACAGCGGCCAATATCAAAGCCTACAACTATAGCTTGAAGGACAAGTTGCAACAGTTACCTGGCATATCCTTAGTCGACGTTCAAGGTTTTTCAGAGCGTCAGTTCCGAGTGGAGTTATCGACTCAAGCCTTAATGCAGTACGGCTTAAGCACTCTCGATGTAGTCAATGCTATTAAGCTCCAGAGCATCAATAGTCCTGTCGGTGGCATAGAGACCGCTGAACAGGAAATATTACTTAGGTTTGTCGAGCAGAGGCGCAGCACTGAAGCCCTTGGCGAACTAGTGATAGCAGGAAAACAAGGTGGTGCAGAGGTACTGTTGCGAGATCTCGCCAATATTAGTGACACATTTGAATTTAACGAAGATAAAATTCTTCAAAACGGACAACGTGCCGGAAAAATAAAGATCAGTAAAACCAAAACTGAAGATTCTTTGCTAATAGCCGACAAGGTTCGAGCCTTTATCGAAAAAGAAAAACAGCTTCAGCCTAATGTTTCATTTTATATTACCGAGGACGATTCTCAAGGCCTCAGAGATCGTTTAGCCATTGTCGTCACCAACGGTATACAAGGTATGATATTGGTGTTTTTACTGCTATGGATGTTTTTCCCGAGAAAGCTTGCATTTTGGGTGGTGATGGGATTACCCGTATCATTCTTGGGCGCTGCGGCCTTTATGCCTGTATTCGGTCTTACAATTAACTTAATGACACTAGTCGGATTTTTGCTGGCACTGGGTATTTTGATGGACGATGCCATAGTAATAGCTGAAAATATTGTCACTCACCGACAACAAGGAAAATCTCATACTCAAGCCGCTATCGATGGTGTGATGGAAGTTAAGAACGGTGTATTTTCATCCTTTGTAACAACTGTCTGTATCTTAGGACCGCTATCTTTAATCGATGGAGATATTGGTAAGTTACTTAAAGTAGTACCGCTGATCTTAATTCTTGTCTTGGCAGTAAGCCTGATCGAAGCATTTATGATTTTACCAGCACATTTATCGCACAGCTTGCAAGATTATGATGAAAACGAAAACAGCAAGAATCGCTTTCGAAAATGGTTTGAGAAAAAATTTGATTATATGCGGGAACATTATGTTGGCCGAGCTGTTGATAAGGCCATTGCCAATCGCTATCTATTTCTAGGAAGTGCAGTAGGACTTTTATTGCTATCAGGGGGGATAATTATCAGTGGTGTTCTGTCATTTCAGGCATTACCAAAGCTTGAAGGTAATGTTTTAGTCGCTCGTGTTTTGCTGCCACAGGGCACGCCACTACAACGAACGGAAGCGGTTATCCAACAATTGCAGAATGGACTGGAGCAGATGAACGAAAAGTTCAGCCCAGAACAACCCAATGAACGCAGTTTAGTGCGGGGCTCTTATGTCCAGTTTAACCTCAATACCGATGCGTTTGAGTCTGGACCCCATGTTGCAACAATTACCGCCGACTTACTGACTGCTGAAGAACGAAATGGTCGTATTGAAGACTACATTAATGGTTGGCGTGATGCCACAGGGGCAATTCCTGATGTGATTAGTATCACAATCTCTGAACCAAGCGTGAACCCAGCTGGACGCGATATTGATATACGTTTAAAGGGGAAAGATTTAGCCTTATTAAAACAAGCGGCTATAGAAATGCGACAATGGTTTGAAAAATTTGAAGGCGTGTTCAATATTTCAGATGACCTACGTCTAGGAAAAAAAGAATTTTTACTCACAGTTAAAGATGGCACATTTGCATCAGGGCTAGATGCCCGCAATATATCCCAGCAACTGAGTGCCGCCTTTCAGGGCACAAAAGCTGGCGAGCTTCAAATTGGCAATGACACTATAACTGTTGATGTTCGTTTGAGACAGTCTCTGCAAGACAGCCTCGATGATTTGGATTATTTTCATGTTAAAACAACAAATGGCAGTCAAATACCTTTAAAATCAGCAGTCAATGCTACCGAGGCACAAGGGTGGGCGAGAATCGCCCATGTAGATGGGCTGAGAACCATCAGCTTACGTGGTGATGTTGATACAGCTGTAGCCAATAGCTCTCAGCTTATTGGCCAGTTGCGAAAAGACTTCTTACCCGAGTTTTATCAACGCTACCCAAGTATTCAAGTCGCCTTTGAAGGTCAAGAAAAAAATGCGAAAACAACTCAACGCTCTATTATAATAGGCACTCTGCTTGGTCTTATCGGTGTATTCATCTTACTAAGCTTTCAGTTTCGCAATTATTTTGAACCCTTGGTCGTAATGTCGATTATTCCTTTTTCCATAATCGGTGTTGTTACTGGACACCTGCTGATGGGCATGCCTTTCACATTACCAAGCTTACTCGGCTTTATTTCATTGGCTGGTATTGTGGTTAACGATTCTCTTTTGTTAGTGCTGTTTATTAAAAAAGGGCTGAAAGAGGGGCAGGATATCTTTCAAGCAGCATCTCAGGCAAGTCGGGCCAGATTTAGAGCTATATTCCTCACTTCTACGAGTACCATTGCCGGCTTAATGCCATTGTTAGCGGAAAGTAGTTTACAGGCTCAAATTATTCAACCTTTGGCGGTCAGTATTGCATTTGGCTTGCTGGCAACGACAGTATTAGTTTTATTTGTCATTCCGTGTGTTTATGCTGTTTTAGCTGATTTTAAACTCATTGAAAAACTTGTAGTTGAGTGATTGCTTGTAGATTTTTGCTACCATATCTCGTAATTTAAGTAATAATCTATATCTTGGGTGTAGGGTGTATGCCTACTTTATGGTACTAGTGGATTTCAATACAGCTTACCGGAATTACTAAACATCACCTTTATTGATGTGTTCATGTTAACGTTCCTAAGGCTGAGTTTTTTATGTATCAATAATTAATATAACACTTATGTCTAAATTTTGTCGATAACCAATATACAAATTATTCTCGAATTCAAAGAGCTAGCAGCTCGTTAGTAATTTGAAAAATATATGACAATGAGCTCAAATATTAAGCTTACAGCACTATTCTATAAATTGGGTTAGTGTTGTCCAAATAGCAATTTGGCTGAGTGGTAGGTCATTGATATTAGTTTGAAGTACTAAAACTTACCCTAGTTCAAATTAGTGCCCTAGTCAGGGTAATTCAAAAAGGTGTGTATTTCGTGCCTATTAACTTATTTGTATGACAGGGTTAAATTACGTATAAGACGCAGAATAGGTGGGGTAGGGGAGTTTATTGGTGCTAATGAAATCTACTTTAGAATTCGACCAATCGATAGATACAAAAAAGCCCTAACCGAGGTTAGGGCTTGATGCTTCCTACGAAGGAATGGTGCCGACTGCCGGAGTCGAACTGGCGACCTACTGATTACAAGTCAGTTGCTCTACCAACTGAGCTAAGTC
>OJBY01000206.1_pt1 | contig 37559 bp, 33 predicted proteins | sample 1591731 | NCBI WGS metagenome assembly OJBY01 (sample SAMN05416837, study PRJEB24817) | seawater metagenome | isolation source: Sea water | place: Canada:Atlantic | collected 2013-07
CGATGGTTCCCACGTTTAAGTGGGGTTTAGTACGTTCAAACTTAGCCTTGGCCATAGTCTTAATCCTTTAGTTAAATAAATTGCTGGCAGACAAGCTGCCAGTCTTGGTATGAGTTAACGGACAACTTATTCGTCGTCGTCTGATCCGCCCTTAGTGTACTTAGCGATGATGCCATCGGCAACATTTTTAGGCGTATCGGCGTACTTGGCAAATTCCATCGAGTAAGTTGCACGTCCCTGAGACATAGAGCGCAACTGAGTCGCATATCCAAACATCTCTGAAAGCGGAACCTCAGCCTTCATGTGTTTTGCGCCACCAGGCAAATCGTCCATGCCTTGAATCAAGCCGCGGCGACGGTTCAAGTCACCCATGATATCGCCCATGTAGTCTTCAGGCGTTTCAACTTCAACCTTCATGATCGGCTCAAGCAGCGATGGATTGGCGATGTTGAAGCCGTTACGGAAGGCGTAAGAACCAGCCATCTTAAACGAGAGTTCATCTGAATCGACGTCATGGTAAGAACCGTCAAACAGCGTGGCACGCACACCAACGACAGGGTAGCCAGCCAAGACGCCATTTTTCATGCGCTCTTGGATGCCTTTGTCGACGGCGCCGAAGTATTCTTTAGGCACCGAACCACCAACGATCTGCTCAACAAACTCGTACTCTTTTTCAGAGTCTTCTGGAAGCGGCTCAAGGCGAACCCAGACGTGACCGTATTTACCACGACCACCGGTTTGACGAACGAATTTGCCTTCGACTTCAACCATCTGACGGATGGTTTCACGATAAGCAACCTGAGGCTGACCGATGTTGGCTTCAACACCAAATTCACGCTTCATGCGATCAACCAAGATCTCAAGGTGCAACTCGCCCATACCTGAGATGATCGTTTGGCCAGATTCTTCATCGGTGTGAACACGGAACGAAGGATCTTCTTTAGCCAGACGGCCCAAAGCGATCGACATTTTCTCTTGGTCAGCCTTGGTTTTCGGCTCAACCGCAAGCGAAATCACTGGCTCAGGGAACTCCATACGCTCAAGCGTGATGATGTTGTCTTCATCACACAACGTATCGCCCGTCGTGACGTCTTTTAAGCCAACACAAGCAGCAATGTCACCAGCACGGATTTCAGAGATTTCTTTTTGCTCTGATGCGTGCATCTGAACGATACGGCCTACGCGCTCACGCTTAGATTTAACGGGGTTATAAACTGCATCGCCCTGCTTGATAACACCTGAGTAAACACGTACGAAGGTTAAGTTTCCTACGTATTTGTCGTTCATGATCTTAAACGCTAGTGCCGAGAAGGGCTCGTCATCAGCGGCGCGGCGCGTAGCTTCAGTTTCGTTTTTGTCGTCAAGCACACCTTTGATCGCTTCCACGTCGTTAGGTGCTGGTAAGTACTGGATCACAGCATCCAACATGCGCTGAACACCTTTATTTTTAAAGGCAGTACCACACATCGCAGGGATGATCTCACCAGCAATGGTACGATCACGGATGGCTTTGTTGATTTCATCAACACTTAGCTCACCGGTTTCAAGGTACTTATCCATCAACTCTTCAGACGCTTCTGCAGCAGTCTCAACGAGTTTTTCACGGTACTCTTCTGCTTGAGCTTGAAGTTCGCTTGGGATATCGCGTTCTTCAAACTTCATGCCCATAGACTCTTCGTCCCAGTAAACCGCTTTCATGGTTACTAGATCGATGACGCCTTCAAAGCCGTCTTCTTTACCGATTGGAATCACGATGTTGATTGGGTTGCCGCCAAGACGGGTCTTGATCTGCTCAACCACACGGAAGTAGTCAGCACCAACGCGGTCCATCTTATTGACAAAGGCGATACGGGGAACTTTGTACTTGTTAGCCTGGCGCCATACGGTCTCAGACTGTGGCTGAACACCACCAACCGCACAGTAAACCATGCAAGCGCCATCAAGCACACGCATAGAGCGCTCTACTTCGATGGTGAAGTCAACGTGTCCGGGGGTGTCAATGATGTTGATCTGGTGTTGCTCAAACTGCTTAGCCATACCTGACCAAAAGCAAGTCGTTGCCGCAGAAGTGATGGTGATACCACGTTCTTGCTCTTGCTCCATCCAGTCCATAACCGCCGCACCGTCGTGAACTTCACCGATTTTGTGGCTAATACCGGTATAGAACAAGATACGTTCAGTCGTTGTGGTTTTACCGGCATCAATGTGTGCCGAAATACCAATGTTGCGATACCGCTTTAGGGGGGTAATACGTGCCATTTTTTAATCCTTATTAAGGTTTAAATCGCCGGTATATGAAAACCAGCTAGAAAAAATGCGGCTTTTGGCCGCACTTAATCGCTTAGAAACGGTAATGCGAGAACGCTTTGTTGGCTTCAGCCATGCGGTGAACTTCATCACGTTTTTTCATCGCGTTGCCCTTGCCTTCACTGGCATCCTGCAGCTCACCTGCCAGACGCAGCGCCATCGATTTTTCTGAGCGCTTTGCAGCAGCTTCAGCCAACCAACGCATGGCCAATGCAGTACGACGGGAGGGGCGTACTTCCATTGGAACTTGGTAGGTCGCGCCGCCAACACGGCGAGCTTTAACCTCGACCAGTGGGCGAACTTTTTCTAACGTATCTTCAAAAAACTCGACCGGATCGGCGTCTTTGTTTTTCTCAAGCACTTTATCCATCGCTGAGTAAACAATCTTCTCGGCGATCGATTTTTTACCATCAAGCATCACGTGGTTGATGAATTTAGCGATGGTTAGACTTCCGAACTTAGGATCGGGCAGGATTTCTCGGGCACCGATTACGCGACGTCTTGGCATGTGTATTCCTTAATCTTCAGGTTGGTCCGGCAAGCAGTTGTGCCGGCCTTACTGCAACTCAATTAAAAGCTGCTGCAAAATGTTTGTTTAAATTACTTCTTAGGACGTTTAGCACCGTACTTAGAGCGGCCTTGCATGCGGTCTTTAACACCCGCGCAGTCAAGTGCTCCTCGCACTGTGTGATAACGCACACCTGGCAAATCTTTAACCCGGCCACCGCGAATCAAAACCACACTGTGCTCTTGAAGGTTGTGACCTTCGCCGCCGATGTAGCTAGATACTTCGTAACCTGAAGTCAAACGAACGCGGCAAACTTTACGCATGGCTGAGTTCGGTTTTTTAGGTGTGGTGGTATATACACGAGTACAAACACCGCGGCGCTGAGGACAAGCTTGCAGCGCTGGCACCTTAGACTTTTCTTTCTGAGTTTCGCGACCCTTGCGGATCAACTGATTCGTTGTTGCCATATGGCAGTTCTCTCCCGTTAGACTTTTAAAAGCCGTTCAACAAATAAAGCACCTGAATGAAGCAGGTGCTTTTTTCGATTGCATATATTAACCAGTTAACCAATATATTTCAACCAAGGTTTATCTGATCACTGATTTTCAGGTTCACTGTAAATACCTAAAGAGCGAGCACACACTTCGTTGATCACATAGACACTGTAAGTAGCGCCGGTGATGCCCGTCGCGATCGGCATAAACTTAGTCAAAAAACCGAGGCTCTTCTCAAGGTTAAACCGCTCTATGATGTTTTCATGGATGTTTTTAAACAGCACACCGTTCGCATCTGATTCAATCAATCCTTGAAGCACCCTTAAGTCTGAAGTCTGAGCAACCTGTTTAAAGGTATTCATGCTCAGCATGACTGACTGCTTTTCACTCAGGCTACTGAGATCGGTATTTGAGAGCATATAGTAAGCCTCTTTAGAGCCCTGCTCACCGCTAAGTGGTTTTCCCATAATGGCTGATATTTGATAGATCGATTTTAAGGAAATCAACATCAACCAAATCACATCGCCAAGCAAACCAGCAAAACCGGTCATACCTGTGATACCACCACCAGCTGCGGCCAATAACCGATTTTCATGACTGACTTTTTCAGCTAAGGCCATGCGCTCATCAAAGGTCATATCCTCACTGACAGCAAACTCTCCGCGCAAGCTTGCCGCTGCCCAACGCTCAGCGAGAAAGGACATTTGAGTAAAAGCTTTACTTTTGCCTAGCTGCTGCCAGTGTTCAGGAGTGATCTTGCCAACCGCTTTTTTGACCCAATTGAACTTTGAACCCAAGAGTTGATTGGCGATACCTGGAAGTGATTCGCGAAAAGCATCTTCGGTGTCTTTGGTGACAAGCTCAGACTTGGTAGCCTGCGATGGCTTATGGTTTTCACGCTGAGAGGCTTGAGCCAAAAGGCTGCCACCTTTGATAGCCAAATGTCTAATCTGAGTGACTTGTGCTGCTGGAATCCGAAACTTCATAAATTTTTAAACCAGTAAGTTATTGAGATTATTTTAACCTCAAGTGCGTTGGGTCGGTCGATATGGTGCCAAACTGCAACGATTATCAACTCGCACTAACAAAAAACCCCGCTAAAGCGGGGTTTTTCTGTTTATTTAACCTTGCTTCCACCCCCGTCGCAGGCGCTGAGCGCCATTGAGAAGGTGCCGCCTCGCCTGTCTTCAATCCCCTCGAGATCACTTTCAACACTATTGCCTTGCGATTCTTGAGTTGTCGCATAAAAGCTCAAGTTAGCATTGTAAGTGTTGACCCATATAGGATCAATAAACGAGGACGCATTGCCATTGACTAAGATGCCTCGGGCTAGAACCGATCCTGAGCCACTGTTGTCAGAAGTCGCCCTAACTAAAGAGTTAATGTTTAGCGTAAGTCTTGTTCCATCTAATCCCGCTCCAACTTGAGCTCCATCGAGTCCCGGGCCAAACTCATCGCCGTTTAACAAAAACGAAGGATTAATGAAGGATCCATTGCTACTTCCTGCCACACCGGGAATTTGATCAAGGGTAGAACGAATATAACCGACTGGTTTATCCAATCCATCTATGGTGCAGTTCGGCTCCCCTAAATTACCAAAGTCAGGATTAACAATACCGCCACCATCTGACCAAATATTTCCATCTTCTCGGATAAGTAAACCGACCTTCCCAACAGGTACAAGCGAACCGTTTGAAGTCAGGTAGCTCATGCTGGCTGTCACACTAAGCGGGAAGATGTACTTTTCGCCAGTATCAACAGCAGTGCGCGTAATCCAGATACTGGGCTGAAGAAAGCTACTTGCGATCTGCGTAGGCAGAGTAAAGATCGTCGCGTTAGATAAATCACCCCCTCCACCCGTCTGAGCGTCACCATTGAATTGAGACCAACGACCCAGCAAACTCTGATCCAATAAACCAGTACCAGCGTAAAGTTCATAAATACTTTGATTACCAAAGATTACTCGGTTATCAATTAATTTACCCTGGTAAAAACTCACTCGAGTTGGTGATTGCTCGCGCGGATCATCCAAGCTCCAGTCATAATTAGTTAGGTTCTTGGATAGCGGATCAACTAAAGCATCTTCATCAATAGACATCCGATCAAACCGTGCTCGACCCGGTAAATTGGTTGCAGATGGCGAGCTACTCCCTGCGCGAATATAAGAACTATTCCAATACATACCTTGGCCAATCACTTTGCTCGATCGGTTTTGAAGGCCATATATCTCCATAGCAACAACAAGAGCTCCAGGGCCAGTTCCTGTAGAACCAGAGATGCCGGTTGAAAGCACGCCTGAACCAACTGGATTACCCGGTAGTCCGTAGTACAGCCCGGCAACACTGACATTTAGGGCCTGATTTAAACGCTCAGCTGCCTGCTCTCGAGTCAACGTGATTGCTAGCCCGAATTCACTCAACCATGCTTCAGTTTTATCGATAAAAGCATTGGTAACGAAGTCCTCAGTAGACAGATTACCCTCGATAAGTTCTGACATGGCCTCGCGCAAACGCAGGGGAATCGATATCTGATTAATCGGTATCCCTTCAACATACTCGTTAGGAGTAAAACTATCAAAGTTACCACTATCGTCGGTTACTTCGGTAACATTTAGCGCATCCAGCAACCTGATGATGTTGATTGCTGCGGTTCCCGCAGAACTTTCAAGGGAAGTCACCTCACTAGAAGAGGTCAGGTCAAGGGGTGTGATCCTGCGGATGGTACCATTGAATATATTGCCACTTGAGTTTTGCTCAAAAGCATCAATTAAGGTATCACCAAAAAATATTTGACGGGTTCCATCCGGGTCTCCGACAAAGATTTGAACTCGATCCCCAGGCAAGCAGCTAAGGGTACCCGTCTGATCCGTAACCGATGTGTAAATACCACAGCGATACCCAAGTCCTTCGGTGGGGGCAAGAGTGAATTCAGCAGTAACACAACGCTCAAGATTGCACTCGTTAGTTGCACCCAAGCCGAATCCTGGTTGTGCAAAATTATTTTCTGCGCTACTGCAGGCGGCCAACAATGCCGTCAACATCAAAGCGCCCGCCAATTTAATTTGATTAGTAGACATGTAACTTCCCTGTAGGTAAACCGATTATCGCACCACGGTTCCAGTTTGTAGAGTGATACTCCCGCTTCTGCTCAATGAATACTCTTCACTGTAGGGCATTTGAGCCATAGGAGTCATGAGTAAGTATTGAGCCTCTTCAGGTGCCAATAAAACACCTTTCAAAGAGGATTTTTGTATCCAAGTTGAAGCTTCTAGCTCCGTAAAATAAGTAGCTGCGCCCTGCATGATACAACCTTGCTGATCCAGAAAAACGCTTAAAGGCCAGTAAAATGTACCCGGTGATTTACTCTCAAAAGATTGCAGATAGATGACCTGATCAGCAGCAGATAGTTTGACAAGCTCATACTCAAAGTCTTTGTTGCTCTGAATCGGCCACAAATTTTTGGTTCCGCGCTTTGAAAAGCCTTCGGCCTTTTGCATCTGCTTGGGTGTCAAACACTCCATTGGTAACGCGCTTTTCAGGGCAGATGCCGGCAGCACACTATAATTATCAGCAACACGGTATAAAGGCTGTACTGTTGGTTTTATAATCAGAGCCTCCGACACTTGCTCATCAGCTCTCTCGATATAGTCAACTGATCCCACTTGATTGGGCACCGTAAAAAAGCGCTTTTTATCAGACAGGTTAAATTGCTTCTCTATGAGCAACTCAGAGTCAACATACTCAACTCCGTCGTTGTTTATAAAGTCATCCGTGGTAACGACTCTTTGGCTGTCTTGTTGAACAGAAGTTGATTTTGACTGATCTGCCACTTTGACAGTAGCTTTTTGACTTGTCTGTTCTGGATTAGGGCTTGAAATGTCAGGCTGAGATTGTATCGACTCTTGAGACTTTCTCGGTCGATCCGAATTAGACTCGTTGCTCTCAATAGGAATATTGATCGGCCGACCATCAGGTCCAATAATCGTAGCGAAAGTACTTTGGGCAGATGCCAGCTGAACAAATCCAGCTGACACCACACAAAGTGCTGTAATCAAAGATTTCATATTGATTACCAGCGAGTTCGATAAGCCATGCCCAAGAAAAAGATATCGGTCTTGGTTTTGATATCTAAGCCAGCATAAGGGTTAATGATCAAGTTATTAACGCCAGTGTTGTTTGCAAGTGAACTGGTATTGGCCGGGATATCATCGCGACTTCTCAAATAAGCAGCTGTCAAGTCAATGGTCGTATCTGGATCAAACTGATAACCAATACCCGTACCAAATAACTGAGCATTATTGATTGGTATCAGAGTGTTGCGCTTATCTTCAGGTATCGAAGAGTTTCTTGGCTCATAGCCTAACCTGAGAACCAAACGATCAGAAACGCGCTGCTCAAGACCTACGCCATAACTACAGGAACTTTGGAAACCCAACGGCAGGTCAAGAGTCTGATCAGTGACTTCAGGAGAAATCAGCTTTGCAACCTGAAGTGCAGAGATGGGGCGATCAAACTCAAATTTAAAGTTTTCCCAAGTATCGTAATCAGTACAACCAACGTCGAAGTTGATCTGTAAATCCGGAGTGGGCTTTACTTTGATACCCGCTTGAAAGTGAGACGGGTAATCTAGCTCTAGCGCAACTAGGCCGGATTCTTTATCAGGTATATTTGATGGGAAATTCAGCAAGGCCAGTACGATCTGACCAGTAACAGAGGAGTTTAAGCCCCGGATAATTTCCTGAACTCCGCGGCCGTTTTCAACCTCAAACTTACCTTTTAAATCCATGGCCCCCGCACTTTGGTAAACCATACCAAAGGAGAAAGAGTCAGACGGCTGCCACAGTAAACCCAAGTTATAACTGGGAGACGCACTCTGCTCTAGCTGGAGAGACAAACTACCAAATTTCTTGAAGGGCCCAACTGATTCTTCCGCCCGGCAGACACCAAGCAACAAAATATCAGTAATGATATTTTGAGACTCCCTAAAAGGCGCACAAACTTCTTCATCAATAAGGCGAAGAACACCGATCAAATCGTTTGGAAATCTGAGCTGAGTGTCAAGATTAAATGCCGTATAAGACAGGCCACCCGACACACCTAAAGACAGCGTATCTGTCACATCATAAGATATGGTCGGTGACAGGTAGGTGATCCGCTCAATCGCTGTTTTCTCACCGAGAAAACTACTGGGGTCAGACGAATCTGTCTCGTAAAAACCCGCAATCAAAGGAGCATAAACGGCAGTACCATAAACCGCTTTAGAACCCGGTGGACGATAAGCTATACCGCCTGTGGCCGCAGTAATTGGTGCGCCTTCTGGAAACTTAAGAAAACTATCGAAACCAGGTATGAATAAGCCAGCCCCATCAGCCTTATCGACTACCTTGCCCTTAAAGTCGCTACAGAGGTTATTGCCGTCATCTGGCAAATCATTACAAACAATTGGATCATCAGAGTACCCAAAGACGTTAAAGCCAGGTGGCGCGCTAAACTCCCTTTCAATATTGAATAGTGCCGCGATACCAATTACGTCAGTTTGTAGCCCCTGGATCTGGGTTAGGCCAGCAGGGTTAAAGTGAATCGACGATACGCCTGGCGGGTCTGCAGTAACAGCGTTCCCCAAAGCCAAACTTCTGATATCTACCGATAGGTTTTGGCCGAGCTGTGCGTGACCCTGAGTTGCAAATCCTGCTGCTACCAGCGCAGCAGATAATCGCTTCAATTTCATAACTGATTGCATCCTGCGTTAACTGGGTAATTTATGAGGCTTTACGTCCAAATCCATTGAAGTTAAGCGGGAAAGACAATCCAACCGCTACGTCAGGCGAGTCTTCGGTTAAGCCGAAGCCAACTGAGGTATTGACGATGGTTTTAGGTGAAACACGAACACCCAGAGCAAAGTTCATGATTGCGCTAGTTTGGTCAGCCGACGAGGAAGTACGCTCTACAACCTGCCCAGAAGTCTCATCACGCTCTTGTACGGTAAACTCACTTCCGACAGCAAAGGATTGCTGGTACGACATGGTTAGCGATACGTCATAGTTCAAAGAGTAAGCGAAGCCGACTGCCAGTCCAGCCCCTAGGTTGGGTTTAACCCCAACAAGCGTTCTGCTTCCACCCAAAGGTTGGCTAATGTCGCTTTGCTCAAAGCCATAGTTCAATGAACCCGATGCAAAAAGCACAACTGGATCGACGTATTTACGCGTGCTAACACCGCCGCCTACTGAGTAGTATCCTTTACCGGTTGACAGCTCAGTTGCGCTGTTAATCTCGTAAGGACTATCACCTGTTTTAAGTGACACGTTACCGTTGAAGATTAAGGGTAAGCGGTCTCTCTCAAGCGGGAAGGGCTCCCATCTTGCACCTAGGGAGATATCTCCCAAGCCAACTGTTTGAGCGTCTTTAACCAAATCTGTTTTAGCTACGATGGGTAAATCCGCACTAACGGTTAAGTTGTCGCGCAAACCATACTGAACATCAAAGCTATTGATCAGCGTGTGCTGAGCGTCTTCGAATATACGGAAGCGAGAAATATTAGAAGAACCCTCTTCAGTCGCAATATCAATTTGTGAATCACGATAGTAGGTGTAGTTCGCGTCATAGTTAAGCGCCCAATCACCCTCTTTGACTAGTGAGTAACGCTTTTCACTTGAGGTCAGAACCTCTTCCAAGTTGCTCTGTGCTGTTGCATCGTCTTCTTGGGCGCCTAACGCCGCATCAGCAGAGACCGGTTCTGGAACTAAAGACTGCGTCTCAGCAACCACCGGGGTACTTGGAGCCACTACTGGAACTGCAGGGGCTGCGATAGAAGAGCTTGTGACAGATGCTGAAGGAGAGGTGAGTTCGGGGTCCACAGCAACAGGGGTAACCTGCTCAGACTGAGCAGTCATAGATTCAGCTTCAGTGTAAGCAGAATCATCTATGGCAGGTGTCTGCTCTCTTAAGGCTAAGTCAGTCTGATCGGCCTGCGATTCTGCGATCAGTGCAGAGTCAGTTTGATCATCATAATCAGTTGTAACATCGATAAAGTCGCCCTGAGCACTGATGTCAGCACTGCTCACTGGGTCTACCATCATAGTCGATTGTCTAGGAGTCGCTTGGTAACTATCAGCTGACTCAGAGTAAACCTCAGTGGCATCAATTAAATCAGTATCACCAGCGACGGAAGTCTCATCGGGTTCTTCATCTGCTTGATAGTTCATGGCAACGAGGTCAACACGATCTGACTGACCAATCAAGGCAGCCGTGTCAACTGGGTAATCAACTAATTGTGTGTTGCTGCTGTCAGACTCTGAGTAATCGAACAATCTCTCAAGAGATGCTTGCATCTGAACTGGCTGAAACTGTTGCGAGGTCATATCAGCCGCAATCATGCCAGCGACGTTTTGAGTCTGGCCGATCAAATCGGATGTTAAGGGATCAATCGACTTAAACAAGCTGTTATCAGCAGCATAAAGTTGCTGATTGCTGTCAGATGATTTTGTATAACCAAACGCATCTGCACCAGTTTCGCTTAACTTATTAAAGTTATGGCTTTGGTAATCGACAAAGTACCCACCAGCTTGCGCCTGGGCAGTCATCGCCAGAATCACACTGGCGGCTAAAGCGGTTTTTTCTAATGACTGATTCATGAATTAATTCCCAAATTTATTGCAATCGTTAAGGCTTATTTGCGGTTGTAATACAATCTTAAAGGTACGTCGATCACCTGATTGAAGGTTCTAGAATTTGGATCGGAGTCCACAACTGGTCTTACCGTCGTTGCCAGATCACGAAGCTGATCCGCACGATATAGGTTGTCGTTGAAGACAACCGAATCAAAAGCGTGATAATTGACCGTGCTATCTTCAACAATCCTGAGGTCATCTTCATCAACCGCCAGTAAATCAAGCGTTTTGACATTTGGACCTGGATTAATCATGAACAAGGTCTTGTCCCATACTTCAGCAAAGCGGTTTTCCTTGAAGCTGATGTTGCCCAAGGCTGGATCTGCTACAAACACTCGACCGTCTTTGTAGCCTTTGTAAACCACAAAGTGATCAAACCCACCATAGCTGATCAACACGATGACAGGTTTATCGAGCTCTTTAAGATCCTGCATGTCACCCTTAAAGCCACCACTATCTAAACCAAGTGCAGCTACAAAGCGCTTCATATCTAAGAGAGAAAATGCCCGACGCTCAATGATTCGCTCTCTTTCGCCGTAGTTAAGCAAACCGTTCATGGTCTGGCGCTCTGTTAGCTGCAAGCCAACGTAGCCATCGAGAAGTGTTGTTAATGCTGCAGATCCGCAGCTGTAATCAAATGCCTGACGAACTACCCCGCGAAACTTTTGCACCGCGTCAGGAACAACTTGAACAGCGTTTTGATGGTAATAGTCGATATAGCCTTCGGCTGAGGAGTTCACTTGAGCATAGTGAACCGTACCTGGAGCCTGATCTTGCAAGTCCACGCTTTGGCGTGTTGCAAAAAACAGTAATCCAGAGGCTAAAGTTGCAACGATCATATGCTTCCTATGCAGTAATCACTCAATCCTTCGAGTGGTGAACAAAAATACAGCTAACTTAACTCTCTAACAACAATAACTTGAATTGGTTAAAAAAACACCTTTTTTGGTCATAAAAGGTGCTTGATTCTAACTCAAGAAATTACAAACCGGTTATGCCAACCCTTACGTCGTTAAATGAGGCATTAGATAAGCTGAAGCTGCCGATAGAAGCATTGCGAAGACCATCTACTGAAGAGATGTTTGTTGTAGAGGTGGGGCTCGTGTCCCCAAAGCTGATGTTACTTAAAGATGCTTGGGCAATGTTAACGTCGCCAAGGTTCGCCTCTAAACCGGCCTGTGAATCGATATCGATCCTAATACCGTCTGCAAAATCCACTCCGGTTAAGCTTAGATCAAATCCAAATGAGGACTCAGCAGCAGTAGAGCCTGCCACACCCTCATTATAGCTTAGAAAATTCATGCGGCCAAAGTCCAAGCTCACCACGTTAGGGTCGATAACCACCAGAGCACCCTGAGCTTGATTGCCAAGTTCAACTCTAGCGCTGAGCGCTTGAGCTAAGTTAACCGCTATACCTTGGTTACCAAATTCCAGCATGGTGACTTCACTGGTAGCGATGTTGCGATTTAGAGAGTCTTTGCTAAGCACACCTGGAGAATCAGTGGCCAGCCCAAGTAAAGAAACACTCTGCACCGGAATAAAGTAACTACCTGCCTGAGTTTGTATGTTGATACTCGCGATCGGTGCCCCTCCGTTACCGTCCGCATCGATATCTAGTCTTACCGCTTCAGTCACTGTCGCACAGGTTGCTGACGCGGTTGAGCCTTGGCAGAGTCTGATCCCGCCAGGTGCAAAATTAAAGGAAGCAGCACCAGCACCAGTTGTGTTTAGGTTAGTTGTGGCAAACCCGTCTTTGTCGACCAATCTCACAGCCTCTAAGCCGATGGTGCCCGCTTCTTGAGTTGCTGATCCGTTTAGGTTGATCGTCGCAGTTATGCCGTCTTGAGCTGTTTTATCGGAAAGCTGAGCGTCACTCAAGGACTCGAGTGCGTGAAGTTGCGAGCTGAATCCCAAGCAGGTGAGTAAAGTTATATAAAGCAATCGCTGATTGATCATGGCCACATCCTGTTAGCTAATTCCATACGGACTTCTTGTCCTCAGACGCACTGCTATAAGTGACTCCTTATAACGATCAAAACTTACTGCGTCCAACTCATGACTAAATGGGCTAGTTACCCTTAAACACACAACGTCTAGTCAACAATCAAATCATAGCAGAATTGACCAGCACTTCCACTACCAAATGATGATTGACAACACGCGCAGATAAAGGGCAATAAAAAACGGCAGCCGAGGCTGCCGTCTTACACCGTAAACTAAACTAGGTTCAGCTTACTCAAACAGTCAATTAACGACCTGCAACTGAGATAGTGGTGTTACCAGTGTCTAAACCAACGATTTCGATGTCACCGATAGCAGTACCGTTGAAGCCGAAGTCAGTGATGTAAACTTGCTGAGTACGGTTTCCAGAGTTAGAGGTGATCTCAAGACCGTTTACGCTGTCGATGTTCACAGTCGCGTCAACGATCAAGTCAGTAGATCCGCTGTCAGTGATGTTGATAGTGCCGAGGTTCAAGGTACCAGCAACGCCAGCAGTTGTTCCGCCGTTGTTGTCGACTAGGTTAGCAGACAAGCTGATACCGCCACCGATGGTAGAATCGATCTTAGCGAATGCGCCGCCGGCCAGCTCGTTACCCAACTGAAGATTGGCAGTAACAGTACCCAAAGATAAGCTTAAGCCGTCAAGGATAAGTGCTTCGTCAGTAGCGCCACGAACGTTACCATCCAAAGTTCCTGAATCACCCACTGAGATATCGCCGATAGAGATATCCAAAGGATCAATAGTTACACCCACTTCAAGAATAGGTGCGCCGCCGTTACCGTCAGCGTCGATATCCAGTTGCAGACCCAAGTCACTGATGCTCAGGTTGTTAACTACGATAGCACCTGCGTCAGATACACCAGCTGTTACTGATGGAGTACCACCGTCGTTGTCATGAATCAAGATCTTGTCAGCGGTCAGACCGTTCTGAGTATCAACACGGATGCTGATACCGTCTTGACCAGTAGTAGCAGCCATAGAGTCGTCAGTCATCGCTTCCATAGCGAAAGAAGCTGTGCTCAAAGCAGCAACAGCAGTAGCCAAGGCCAATTTGTTTAAAAGTTTCATAGAGTTCCTCTCCATAGGATAAATACGAATTGCTAGCCCTGCCCCGTGAGTTTGGTTACTCAAGTCTGTGACTGCTTACGCAATCAAATCCTTTTGATATCCTCACTGTCCAAGTCAAGGTGCATCCAGCACTTGTTAAATTACACCCTGTTAATCCCCCGTGCAAGGTTTGCCAATCAACAGTGTTATGATTCTGACCAGTGGCTAAAATTTGTAATCCAGAGCTTACGTGAGCCCTCTCAAGCGATGATATTTTGATCAAAAATTGGTACTCAACTCATGTCTTTAATTCCCTCGCAGCCAATCTCCCGGCTTCAGAATATCAACTTAAGCCAGCTAGGAGACCTAACTGCACCTGAGCTACTGATCCTACTTGCTGATCTGCAGCTACCCACTGAATTGAGTCCGGTCTTAAGCTGGCAACGAATCCAGAATCAGCAAATCATAGGTATCGTAAGCCCTTGGCGATGCAGGGGGCAGTTAACCCAATCCAGTGAACTTAAGCTCAGCTTTTCTGATGACCAGCACATGGATGAGCATTATGAATCAGCCGCTCTGGGTTATGAGTCTGCATGCAATCAACTGCTAAAAAGTGGTTACTTTAGCCTTGATAGAGGCCACCCTGCTTCATCTAGCGCCAGAGTGTTTGTGCAGCTAAGTTACGAGGCAAGTGCTCAGAGTTTTGGGGCTATTAGAGCTCACTCAGATGCCAACACTTTTGATTTGATCGTCTACAGCGCATGTTTGGTTAACACAGGGGTTGGCTGGCGTTTGGAGTTTGATCCCAGTAGCGACTTCGACGCACCTGAGTTTGCTCGGCAACTCAACTTGCTTTTAGCAGAAGCTCAAGACATTGATAAGAATGTCACCAGCAATGGCGCATCGAGAGCTCCATACCATCAAGACGAAGAGGGTGACACGCCGCTCATCCCTCCTATTGGTGAGCTAGCCCGATCTGCAGCTTGGAGCTTCAGCCAATATATTGATGCCTTTGATCTCGTTCAACGCTACCTGCTGGCCGGTGATGCCTATCAGGTGAATCTGGCTCAGCGGCTTAAAGTCAGTTTAGGAGACTCAATTAAACCGAGTGACATTACCCACCTGCTTGATGAAGCAACCAGTGCGCCATACGCTGGTGGCACGTTAGAGGGCAACTCCGCGTTAATCAGCTGCTCGCCTGAGCTTTTTTTGACCTTTACCAATGAGGCTCAGGCAATACGCTTGATCAGTAGTCCCATCAAGGGGACTCGGCCACGAGGGGCAACTTGCGAGCAGGATCTGGCCTTGCGAGGCGAGCTTGAACGATCAGAAAAAGACCGCGCAGAAAACCTCATGATCGTGGATCTGCTTCGCCATGATTTGGGCAGGCTTTGTAAGACCGGTAGCGTGAAGGTAGATGAGCTCTTCAAATTGCACAGCTTTGCCCAGGTTCACCACCTCATCAGCACGATCAGCGGGGAGCTACGAGACGACATGAACCCACTTCAGGCACTGTTTGACGCCTCTCCCGGTGGATCAATCACAGGCGCACCCAAAAAGCGCGCGGTAGAGATCATCAATGAGCTGGAAGTTGGCCCCAGAGGCAACTACTGTGGTTCAATCGGCTTTATGGATACTCGGGGAAATGCCAGCTTTAATTTGATGATTCGTACGGCAGAACTCAACGAAGGTGAGCTTGAAATTTGGGCGGGCGGCGGTATCACCGTCGCCTCAGAAGGTCCTAAAGAGTACCAAGAGTGCTTTGATAAAATCAGCGGGATGCTAAAGGCAATCGCCCCTCATATAAAGCGCTGAGCTTTAGCCAATATGTGGCGCTGAGCTTAAGCCTGTTGGTTAAGCTCAGATAGGATTTGCTCGAGCGCCTCAATCAACGACTTATGGTTTTGCTCAGTCCCCACGGTGATCCTCAAGAAGTCTTTAAGTCTGGGCTTGTTGAAGTGGCGCACCAAGATCTTGCGCTGCTCAAGCTGCTCATAAAGTGTTGCCGCACCGGCAGGGTGGCTTGCCATGACAAAGTTGGCAGCCGAGGGCAACACATTAAAACCCAGACGCTCCAGATCGACTATCAATGCATCGCGTAGGCCAGCAACTTGCTGGCAGCGCTTAGCAAAGTAAGCCTCATCCTCAAAAGAAGCGATGGCGCCGGCTTGTGCCAAACGATCCAAGGGGTAAGAGTTAAAACTGTTTTTTACTCGCGTTAGCGCCTCAATCATAGAGGGTGCTGCCAAGGCATAGCCCACTCTTAAACCAGCGAGCGCGCGAGATTTAGACAACGTACGCGTGATCACCAAGTTTTCAAATTCAGGCAGAAGCTCCACCGCTGAAACCCCACCAAAATCGATATAAGCCTCGTCGATCACCACGGTTGCGTGCGGGTGTTCGCTTAAGATTTTACGGATCGCATCCAGAGGCAAAAGCTTGCCGGTTGGCGCGTTAGGGTTAGCCAGTATGATGCCATCGCAGGGCGCGCGGTAAGCGTCAGGATCGATCTCAAACTCCGCGTTGAGCGGGATTTGGCGGGCATTTATGCCAAAAAGCTGCGCGTACACCGGATAAAAACTGTAAGTGATATCTGGATAGAACAGTGGTCTATCTTTTTTGAAAAATGCCGCAAATATATGCGCCAGCACCTCGTCCGATCCGTTGCCAACAAAAACCTGATCCTCATTTAACCCATGGTGAGTAGCGATGGCGCCGCGCAGTTTAAGCGACTCAGGTTCAGGATAAAGCCTGAGCGCTGCGCCCTCTTGAGTGAGAACCGCTGAGATCGCCTTAGCCACCTCCGGCGATGGTCCAAAAGGACTCTCGTTAGTGTTGAGCTTGATCACCTCAGGATCGCTGGTCTGCTGACCGGGAACATAGGGCGATAAGTTACGAACCAGCGAGCTCCACAGTGGGTTGTGGTTTTCAGTTTTGGAATCAGCAGGTGCCTGGCTCAAGGTTAGCTCCGTGAATTGGGTGAAATGCGCAGCTCGGCTGAGCGCGCGTGTGCTTCTAAACCTTCCTCTATGGCGAGCACCTGAGCAGTTCGCGCCAATGTCTGCACGCCGCTTGGGCTGCACTGAATCAGGCTTGAGCGCTTTTGAAAGTCATAAACACCTAAGGGCGATGAAAAGCGCGCCGTGCTTGAGGTCGGTAGGACGTGGTTAGGACCCGCACAGTAATCACCGATGGCTTCAGGAGTGTGTCTGCCCATAAAGATCGCTCCTGCGTGACGGATCATCGGTAGCATCTCTTGCGGTTCATCCACGCAAAGCTCCAAGTGCTCAGGGGCAATCCGGTTGATCAGCTCAAGCGCTTCAGCGCGGTCACGGGTCACGATCACGGCGCCGCGGTTAGCTACAGACTCACGCGCGATCTGTGCTTTGGGCAAACCAGCCAGCATACTCAAGGTTGCTGCAACAAAAGGCTCAACTAGCTCAGCGTCAGGTGTAATTAGGATCGACTGGGCAACGGTGTCGTGCTCAGCTTGTGACAGAAAATCAGCGGCAAGCCACTCAGGATCGTTAGTGCCTTCAGCATAGATCAGTATCTCGGAAGGCCCAGCAATCATATCGATGCCTACTTGACCGAACACCTGCCGCTTAGCTTCAGCAACATAACGGTTACCAGGGCCGGTGATCTTATCAACACGAGGGATACTCTGTGTGCCGTAGGCGAGCGCCGAGACTGCCTGGGCACCGCCGACGGTGATCACCTTATCGACGCCAGCCAAGTGCGCTGCCGCCAATACCAATGAGCTAAGCTCGCCCTTGGGTGCTGGCACTACCATGATGATCTCGCTCACACCCGCAACTTTTGCAGGGATCGCGTTCATGAGAACCGAAGAAGGATAAGAAGCCAAGCCTCCGGGCACATAGATCCCTGCTCGATCTAGCGGGGTGACTTTTTGGCCAAGCCAGTTGCCCTCAGCATCTTCAAACGACCAGTCAGCGCCCTTTTGACGCTCATGAAACGCCTGAACTCGCGTCGCTGCATGACCCAGCGCAGCGGCCACATCAGCCTCAAGGCCATCAAAAGCAGCTTTTAACGTCTGGGCACTTAACACCAGCTCATCAAAGCTGGTGGCAGGATGCTGATCCCACTGCTGAGTGTACTCAAGCACCGCTTGATCACCGCGCGCACGAACATCGTCGATGATGGCGCGAACCTGATCGGTGAGCTTATCGTCACTGACCTGCTCAAAGCTCAGCAGTTTGACCAGCTCGGCCTCAAAATCAGCGTCTTTGGTGTGCAAGGTCTTAATCATCTGCGATCTGGTTTTCCGTGCAAGGTGGGATAAATTGGCATTTTACTCTGTAGTTAGGGACGCGAGCACTTGAGGTAACACAACAACGCAAATTTACTCAAGCCGCTCGTTCAAGCTGCTCGTTCAAGCTGCTCGATCAATTAAGCTCTGCTCAATCGCCGCTAGGATCGGCTTTAAAAGCTGGTACTTTCGCTTATAAGAGGTTTTGTTGGCAATCAGGCGTGAGCTGATGTGGTGCAGGGTTTCCAGTGGCTCAAGTCCGTTCGCACGCAAGGTGTTACCAGTATCGACCACATCGACAATCAGATCACCCAAACCCACAAGCGGTGCTAGCTCCATCGACCCGTAAAGCTTGATCAGATCGACCTGCTGCCCGCGCTCAGCAAAGTAGGCGCGCGCGAGATTCACGTACTTGGTAGCAACCCTGAGGCGCCGATTGGGCAGCGGCTGATCCTTAACTCCGGCCGTCATGAGGCGACAGCAAGCGATCTTCAGATCAATCAGCTCAAACACATCGCCGAGACCATGCTCCATGAGCACGTCGAGTCCCGCCACACCAAAATCTGCCGCTCCGTGCTCCACATAGGTCGGCACGTCACTGGCTCGTAGGATCAACACTTCAACCTGCGGGTGGGTGGTTTCAAAGATCAACTTGCGCGAGCTGGCGGGGTCCTCAAGTAGCTCAATCCCCGCTGACTTGAGTAGCGGCATGGTCTCCTCAAGGATTCGACCTTTAGAGAGCGCGAGCGTCAGTTTAGGCAAAATGTCTGCGCTTGAAGCATCACTAGCACTCACGCCCCGCTCTCCCGCGTAATCCGACCACCGATGGCCCGCACTTTTTCCTCAAGCAACTCATACCCGCGATCGATGTGATAAATACGGTCAATCTGGGTTTTGCCCTCAATGGTGAGTGCAGCCAGTACCAGAGACATCGAGGCACGAAGATCAGTTGCCATGACTTGAGCAGCCGAGAGTTTTTCAACGCCGCGCACGACCGCCGTGTGGCCATCGATTTGGATGTCAGCACCTAAGCGGGTGAGCTCCGGCGCATGCATGAAGCGGTTTTCAAAGATCGTCTCGATGATGGTGCTGGTGCCTTCGGCCAATGTGTTGATCGCCATGAACTGCGCCTGCATGTCGGTTGGGAAACCTGGGTGCGGCAAGGTACGAACGCTGACCGCTTTGGCACGTTTGCCATGCATGTTCACCTCTATCGTCTCAACGTCTGACTCTTTGGCGATAGTGACTTCAGCGCCCATCTCCTCAAACTTATGCAGCACGGGCTCAAGCTGGCTTGAGTCAGTGTGCGTGGCTTTGACTCGACCGCCGCTCATGAGTGCAGCGGCAAGATAGGAGCCAGTTTCAATCCGGTCAGGGCATACGCTGTACTCGCAACCTGATAAGCTCTCGACACCCTGAACCGTGATACGCGCAGTGCCTGCGCCCTCGATCTTAGCGCCCATCGCAGTGAGCATACGCGCCAGATCGATGATCTCAGGCTCACGCGCCGCGTTATCGATAATCGTTACGCCTTCGGCAAGTGAAGCCGCCATGAGCGCGTTTTCCGTGCCGCCAACCGTAACCATGTCAAAGTTGATCGAACCGCCCTTAAGCCGGCCGCCTGGGACGGTGCCGATCACGTAGCCATTTTCCACCGTGATCTGAGCGCCCAAAGCCTCCATCGCTTTAAGATGCTGATCAACTGGACGCGAGCCAATCGCGCACCCGCCGGGAAGCGAAACCTGTGCCTCACCAAAGCGCGCAAGCAGCGGGCCCAACACAAAGATCGAGGCGCGCATGGTTTTGACCAGCTCATAGGGAGCAAAGCAGCTGTTGTGGGTGGAGTTGTCGACGTGAACTGTATCGCCAGTCTTGGTGATGGTGACGCCCATACCCGCGATCAACTCGATCAAGGTATGCACGTCTTTTAAGCTTGGGACGTTGGTGAGCGTGAGCGGAGTTGAAGCCAAGATAGCGCCTGAGAGCAGCGGCAGTGCAGCGTTTTTGGCGCCGGAGATACGCACTGTGCCATCGATGGGGTACCCACCTTCTATGATAAACCGATCCATGATCGCTCCTTAAAAATTTGAGCCAAATCGGCTTTGTTGTTTCCACTCATCGGCCGTTAAGGCGTTGATGCTGATCGCATGCACGGCGCCGCTCGTGATCAAATCGCCAAAGGCGGCGTAAACACGCTGCTGGCGCTTGATGGCACGCAAACCCTCAAATTCATCGCTGACGATTCGCACGTCGAACTTGGATCCTGACTGGGCGACGCTGACTTCAGCACCCTGAAAACTCTCTTGGAGTAACTGCTGGATTGACTCGTTGGTGACCATAGATTTGTCGCTTAAAGTTGAAACTTGGTAGCGTTATCGCTCTGCGCGCAGTTTATCTTATCTCAGGCAAACTTGCATCGCTGGCTCTCGCTGAAGCCAGCTTAGCCTGACTTATGACCAACCAAACCATTGGAAAATGCCCCCGCTCGAAAACCTCTTAAGGATTTGAGCCTTGATCCTTGGCAAGCTGGCGGCCTAAGTAGTCAAGTACCACGGTACGGGTATCCGCGATGAACTTAAGTCGGTTGGCCATGGCTGCAATCACCGTGGTATGGCTGGCTCCCTCAATCACACCCACTTCAACTTCCCCGCCCTGCTCACGGAGCGACTGAGCCATCTCGGTGGTGTTGTTTTTTCCAACCAAAGTGTCTTTTTCAGCCGTAAGCAAAAGGTGCGGCACCGGATTTGCCCGTGTGTTGTACACCGGCATGATGTCTTTGGGGTCTGAGTTCGGCGGAAAAGCCGTGCGTGATTCAAACTTGCGGTAGTCGTAGCCGTATGGGCCTGCGATACCTACCACGCTCATGACTGGCTGATCCGGTAGATCAAATCTGGTCGTGAACTGCGGATCATCAAGCGCGGATACGATGTTAAATGCCCCCGCTGAGTGACCCAGCGCGAGGATCTTGTCCGCGCTGCCGCCATAATCCTGTATGTTTTCACGGGTGAATTTGAGTGCTTGCGCGGTATCGTTCACATAGTCAGGAAACGGATGCTCGGGGGCTAAGCGGTAGTTGATCAGCACCGCGATATAACCTGCGTCAGTGAGCGACTGCCCGATAAACAGGTAATCCGATTTGTTGCCCATCTCCCACGACCCGCCATGCACAAAAAAGACGGTCGGTAGAGGTTGGCTAGTACCTGCTAAGGATTTACCTGAAGCTTTTAGCTCAGCTAGGTTTTCAGCCGTCGGCACATAGATGTCCAAACGGTGTCTGGGGTCACTGCCATATTCGATATCTTGATGAAGTGTGAAGCCAGATTTGGGAGTCACCATATTGAGCACATCGGTTGAGCTGGGTAAACCGCTTTGACAGGCACTAAGCAAAGTACTCAGTCCAGCGGACGCCACTAACCGGCTAACCTTGTTTTTAATCAAGTTTGATGAGCCAGATGATTTGTAGTGGGCAGATTGGGGCTGCTGCTGACGCAGCTTTAAAGGGGTAAGTTTCATAAAACACATCACAAAGTGGTTTTCAAAGCCTGCTGAGTTGCGCTCAAAAAGCGGAAAAGAGTTGTATCAAGCAAATTACTGCCCGGATAACTGAGTCGGTTGAACCAGTATTGGTTGGGTCAATACCTGTTGAGTACTGTTGTCATCTTGATTCATTTGCTGATCGATCTGCTCGTAGGGATTAACTGCCTGAGGAAAGCCTTGAGCAGAAGTCGCTGGCTGGGTTTGTAGCGCTGGCGCCTGATAAAGCGGTGCTACGCTGCTCGTCTGCGGAGCCACATAGCTCTGGACTCGGGGCGCGACAGTGCTTGCGGTGTTAGGCATGACAGTTGTAGATCCACTCTTGATCACGTCAACCAAAGAGACGATCTTTAACACGCCAGGGATTTGCTGAACACTTGCAAGCAAGTCTTGGGTTTCCGCTGGATACAAGATGCCCATCAGATAGACCACCCCGCGCTCCACCACGTATTTAACCCTTGAAGATTTGACTGAGCTTTGGATGATCGCGGTGCGAACGCGAGCTGACAGAATTCCGTCCTGCACGATGGTTGAGTAATCACTCTGTGGACCCACGGCCAATTCGTTGTGAACCACGCTCACTTCACGGATGGCGTTCACGCTGTCGCCAGCGATGGATTTGAGGTTTGGATCGGGTACCTGGCCGGTAATCAGCACCGCATCATGAAAAGCGGTGAACTTGATACGGCTTTGATCTTTAAAGCGGGTATCGAGTTTGTAGATGTTGATCTGCGCGGCGTTCTCAATCCCCTGATCACGTAATTTCTGCGCAAAAGTACGGTCACCCAGATCAGCGCCCACAGGTGCGTCACCGCTGACATTTGACATGGTGCTCGCGCAACCCATGGTGAGGGTGGTGATCAAAACCAAGGCCGACCAAATTCGAAGCGATGTCATAGTTGCCAATCCAATCAAAGTTAAACCAGTGCACCAAGCCTAAGGGATTTGCCTGGGCTCAGCAATACCGCCTAGGTAACGGCTTTGAGCGTTTAGCCGAACCCCCAAGAGTTTACCCCTCAAAAGGCACCTTTGATCCACTGAGGACTCTGATCCCCATCAAACAAAACCGCATCGAAGCGACAAAAGTGCTGAGACAAATGCCCATGCTGGCTGAGATAGGCAGCGGCGGCTGAGCGCAGCTTGCGCTGTTTGGCTGGCGTGATCGACACGGCCGCCCCACCAAATTGGCTTGATGCGCGGCGCTTAACCTCAACAAAAACCAACTCAAGTCCGCGCTCCATGATCAGATCGACTTCACCAACTCGGTGCACGTGGTAGTTCAAATCAAGCACGCGGTAGCCCCGAGCAATCAAAAAATCAGCAGCACGGGCCTCATAGTCACGCCCAACCTCAGTCTTGCTGGTTTTCGACGTTGCCGATTTCACGCTTGCGCTGTCCGTTTTGGTGCTAACTGGCTTCACCGGCATCCTGTTGGTCAGTAAAACTTAAGCTTAACCCATCTAAGCTAACGCGATGCGGGGCTGATCGTGGTAGCCTGCGGTTTTTGTTGTCGAGTGCAACCATGTCCGAAGCTGAGCTGAAATCTGCATCCAGAGGGGTGCTTTATGTGGTGGCGACACCGATTGGCAACATGCAGGACATGACAACTAGGGCGATCGAGGTGCTGAGCCAAGTAGATCTGATCGCTTGCGAAGATACTCGGCGCGCAGGTTTGCTCACTGGGCACTTTGCAATTAAGACCGCGCTGTTTGCCCTGCATGATCACAACGAAGAACAAGCAGCTGGCGGGCTGATCAAAAAACTCAGAAGTGGGCAAGATATCGCGCTCATCAGTGATGCCGGGACACCGCTGATCAGTGATCCGGGCTACAAACTGCTGCAGCGGGTGATCTCAGCTGGGATCAGCGTGGTGCCGATCCCGGGGCCTTGCGCGCTGATAGCGGCGCTGAGCGGGGCGGGTCTGCCAACGGATCGGTTTAGCTTTGAAGGGTTCATGCCGCATAAGGCTAGTGGTCGTATCCGTGCGCTTGAGCTACTCAGCGATCAAACGGCAACCTTGATCTTTTATGAATCCAAGCACCGGATCATGGAGACGCTGGATCTGATGCTTGAAGTCCTAGGCGATCGTCGCTGCGTGATCGCGCGTGAGCTGACCAAAACCTTTGAGCAATTTTACCGAGGGCTCCTAAGTCAGGTGATCGAGCAGCTCAAAGCGGATGAAAAAAATCAACTGGGTGAGTTTGTGGTGATGCTTGAGGGCAATCAAAACCCGGTTAATCCAGCGCAAAAGATAGAACAAGTGCTTTTTGAGCGCTTGCTTCAGGAGCTACCGCCTAAAAAGGCCGCGCAGATCACAGCAGAAATCACTGGCGCCGATAAAAAGGCGCTGTACCAACAAGTGATTGACCGCAGTCGCAGCTGAGCTGGTTGCCGAGGGCATTTGACTTAGGTTTTTGAATCAAAGAAGCGCCCAAATCCAACAGGAAAACTTAGAGAGGCCTATTTAATTGAAGCCCACCGAGTTTGCGCGAGTTGACGCATGCCACTGGCTTCAGACCCAATTTTTTCTGCCAATCCTGAGCTCCCCCAACGCGAGATACCCGATGATCGAATGGCGCTGAGCGCGTGGCCTGCTGGGTTTTGATGATCAGCAAAACCCCAATTGATCGCGGAGAACGCGTGCATAGCAACCTCACTGTGCAGTTTTTGCTTTGACTCGTATTCATAAAGCGCTCTAGGGCTTGCCAGCAGCTTACCCCCTGATTTTTCAAACTCACTTAGCAGGACATCACTTAAAACCGCAGCATCAGTAAATCCCAGATTGAGCCCTTGCCCAGCCAGCGGGTGAACCCCGTGCGCCGCATCGGCAATTAGAGCCGAACTGGTTGCGGTGATCTGATTGGCGATCATGGCAGACAAAGGAAAAAGCGCGGCCTCACCGCTGAGCTTAAGCCCACCTAACTCATACTGACAGGCAGTGGATAACAACTGATTGAACTGCTCGGTATCACTTTGGGCGAGCGCCAAAAGCTGATTTGCCCGCTCAGCAGGCAGTGACCAAACCACCGAAACCCGCTGCTCGCCGCCCAAGGGCTGCATGGGCAAAAGCGCGAGCACACTGTCCGATCCGAACACCTGACGCGCTATTTGATCGTGGGGTTTTTCACAAGTCGAGCAAAATGACAGCGCATTTTGCTCATAATTTAGCGTACGGGTACCCACTCCCAGTTGCGCGCGGACTTTTGATCCACGTCCATCACTTCCAATCACGGCAGCCGTCTCAAAGGACGCACCCTCTTCAAAATCCAAGCGGTAGCTGCTGCGTGAGATGTCGATCTGCTCCGCCCCGCCCAGCCTACTCAATCTCTTTATGCGCCGCCCATGCATGAGTTCTAGATTGGGCTGAGCCAAGACCGCTTGATAAAGCGCATAGCTGAGCACCTGAGGCTCGACCATGATTCCCATGGGATCATGGGCGCCTGACCGATCGGCATCTGCCAGATCTACCTTAGCGCTACCCAGCTCGATCGAACCAGCCCCGCTATGCCACACCCGCATACCGCTGTAGCTTTGGTAGCGAATCAGGTGATCATAAGCGCCCACCACCTTGAGCAGTTGCAGGCTAGCCGGACTCAGCGCAAACACTCTGGGTTCAGTTTGATCAGGCGGCTTAGGCGGCTGCGCCGCATCGAGCAAAGTGACTGCCAGTTTGGTGTTTTGCGCGAGCAGCAAAGCCATGAGCGCACCAGCTGGCCCTGCGCCCACCACGGTGATTGGCTTTTGCGGCAGTTGCGCGCTCATGGAAAAACCTTGAAGCAACTTAAAAATGTCACGACTTGAGCCCCATCGCAAAATTGGCCACCAGCGGCTTGATGCCCGGCACCCGATCAAACGCCAAAAGCCCAAGGTTACGGGTAAATTTAACCACTGAGCTTTTGTGGGTGAAACCAGCCACCACCGAGTCACAAAACTTGGTAACCCGAGCCTGATCTTTGGCGCGAGCACGCTCATAGCTTGCAAGCATTTGGCTGAGTGCGGCGGTATCCACCAGTGATTTGCTGGCTAAAAACTCGCCTATCATCCGCGTGAACACCATGGCGTCGCGCAAGCACAGGTTGAAGCCTTGGCCCGCCACCGGATGCAGAGTATGTGCGGCATTTCCCATCAACACCGCGCGCCCGCTAACCTGTCGATCAGCAATCACCTGCACGAGCGGATAAGATCCGCGTGGACCGCAACGAGTAAAGCGCCCGGCACGCTGACCAAAGGCTTGCTGCAAAACCTGCATAAAATGCCCATCGTTGCCCGCGCCTACCAGCGCTGACTCCTCGCCTTTTTTAGCGATCCAAACCACACTTCGGCGCAAGTCACCCTTGAGTGGAAGCAGCGCGAGTGGCCCTTGGGGGCCAAAGCGCTCATAAGCAATACTTTGGTGAGGCTGATCGGTTTCAACGACGCCAACCACCGCGGTTTGACCATAGTCCTTGGTTTGAGCGGTGATCCCGAGCGCCTGCCGACAAAAAGACCCCTGTCCGTCCGCGGCGACCAAAAGTTGCGTGTTGATTTGTTGTTCGCCCTCACTTGGCCCTACCGTTAAGCTCACGTGGCTGGAATCTTGCTCAATCGCGCTAATCCTGACTCCGCCAATCAGCTCAATTAAGGGCTCAGACTGAGCAAGGCTAAGCAGTTGCACGCCAAGCCAGCGGTTCTCAATCACCTGACCAAAGCTCTCCACCTTCTCCTCAGTGGCTAAAAGCCGCGCCTTACCAAAACCACCAATCTCACTGATCTGCACCTGATCAATCGGTTGCGCGTGACTACCAAGCACCTCCCACAGACCCAGCTCTCGGTAAATCTCAACTGAGCGACGCGATAAGGCGGTATTTCGGCTATCCAGACCTAAGTAATTTTGATCATCTGGGTCAGGCAGGGTAAAAGCTCTTGCCTCGATCAGCGTCGAGGCGATGCCTGATTTGGCCAGCATCAGTGCTAAAGATAGACCAACCAAGCCTCCGCCAGCAATCACCACTGGTTTTGGATCCGGTGAAGTTTGCGTCGTTTTTGGATCAGCTGATTTCAACCAGCACCTCCATTTTGTTTGTCTTGTGCGCTTTGCATCAAGGCCTCAATCCCCTCGACAGTTTTGGGGACATCGCCGCTCAGCAGCTGGTGTCCACTCTCGGTGATCAACACATCATCCTCGATTCGCACACCAATCCCGCGATATTGCGCCGGCACACTCTGATCGTCTGGCGGTATATATAGGCCGGGCTCAACCGTGAGTACCATGCCAGCAGCCAGAGTGCGCTCAGCTTCCGGTATGTTCGGATCGGCGTAACTACCAACATCGTGGACGTCCATGCCCAACCAGTGACCCGTGCCGTGCATGTAGTAGCGCAAGTAGGCTTTGTCTTTGATCAATTCGGCCACATCGCCGCTCAAGATACCCAGCTCAACCAAGCCCTGAGTCAACACCTTGATCGCCGCCCGGTGATAATCACGGCACAGTTTGCCTGGACACATCTGATCGATCGCCGCCAACTGAGCATCCAGAACCACCTCATAAACCTGTCGCTGCGCCTCACTGAAGCGCCCACTGACTGGAAAAGTGCGGGTGATATCGGCAGCGTAGTATTGGTACTCAGCTCCGGCATCGATCAATACCAAGTCCCCATCACTCAAGGGTTCGTTGTTCTCGGTGTAGTGAAGTATGCAGGCATTTTTACCGCCAGCGACGATCGAGTTATAGGCCACTTGGCAGCCTGCGCGCTGCATGATGTAGAGCAACTCGCCCTCTAAGGCGTACTCAAGCATGCCCGGCTTAACGTACTTCATGGCGCACTTGTGCGCCTCGCAGCTGATTCGCGCGGCAGTTTGCATCTGCGCAATCTCAAATGGCGACTTGATCAGGCGCATCTCATAAAGGATCGGATTGATGTCGATCAAGGTCGCTGGAACCCCATCACCTCGATTTTTCCTCAAAGTATCACTCAGCCATGGATCAACCGATCCGCTGAAGAGCGTGTTTCGAAAGTTAGAATCACCCAGTCGGCAGTAGAGCACCTGCTTACCAAGAAGCAGATCCGGCATGATCTGATCAATCTCATCAACTGAGTACGCTTTGTCAGCGCCAAAGTTCTTCAGCGCCCCCTCAATTCCTGCGCGCTTGCCATCCCAGATCTCTTTATCATGATCTTTAGGGCGAACAAATAACTGATAACTGAGCTCGCCGCTTGCGTCTTTTTCGAGCACCATCGCGCTTTTAGGCTCAGCAAAACCCGTCATGTAAAAAAACGAGCTATCAGGTCGATACTTAAAATCAGTGTCGTTGCTGCGACGTGCTTCAGTGTTACTGGCTAAAAAAGCAATCGAGCTTGGCGGCATCTTCGCCGCAAAATCCGCTCGTCGATCGGCGTAGGTCTGTTTTGGCATCGCCTATTTCCTTGCTTAAATATGTCTTTAGCTTACCACTCAGTGCAAAACTGCGGCCGCAGCGCTTTGTGCCGGTTTGTAACCCTGAGCCAACTGCGCGGCTGCTAACTGCCTGTCGATAACCGGCTCGATCCCAAAAGTTAAAAGCGCATCGACTTCAGCAAAATGTCACCTTAGCCTGCCTCCAACCAAAGCACCCAGTCCGCCAGATCCTTAAGAGAACCCTTGAGGCTTAGGGATGGTGGGATCAATTTGGCTCAAGCCTCCGAGCATCGGGATCTTTTCAACGGGCACCAGTCGACTGGGGTTAGCCAGCGCAACCGGCACCATGCGCGCAAATTCATACAGCGCCTCAAAATCAGCCAGTGCCGCATCCATCGTCTCCTCACTTGCCTCGCTCTCCTCCAAACCCTCTTCATCCACCTCAAAACGCGCCAAAGTCGCCAGACTCCGCAGCATCTCGGTGTCAGCCGGACTGGGGCGTGCGCCACTGCTGCCAAAGCCAGTTAAGAAGCCATTTGCCCAATCTTTAAGCGCCAAAAACCGCACTACCAGCGCATGCGACTCGTCCGGCAACAGCGGGCTGAACTCGTAAACATCTTCTAGATCGGTGAGCTCAGCGGCCAAATCCTCAGCCTCTTGAGCAAAAAAATCGAGCAAGTCACTTGGCATCGGATCAAAAAAGGAAGCCTCAAACACTTGATTCCACTGCGCAGCCTCAGGGCTTTGAACCACGCAGAGCAAACCGGTTGCAAACCCGTGCAGCTCGCTCAGACGCATCTCGTGCCAGTCATCGTAAGCCTCGCCAAGCGCTTTGGCCCAATCATCCCAACCCGATATCGAATCTTTCATCTTGCCTCCTGTGAACTGCGGTTAGCGCTTGATTCATTGTGTGCGCGCTCAATACCGGTTATTTTACTTATCATTCGTGGGTCAAGTATGGTTATCTGACCCGAACCAATCCAAATGGCGACCCGTTATGCTAAGCGATCTTAAAACCCTCCACGAGCTGATCAAGACGCTCGGAGAAAACAATCGCAAGCTTAGATCTGAGCTTGAGTCGCTCAGGAGTGAAGACACGGTGCCGCGCGGTGATTGGGAGTCGGAGCGTGAGCAACAGCGCCAAGCTAGCCGAGAGCTGGAACAGGCCAGTCAAGAGTTGCTCGCGCACAAACAGCGCATCCGTATGCTTGAGGCGGAGCTGAGCGCCAAACGCCAGTCTGTCGTTAATCTTGATCAGCAGGTTCAAGTGCTTGAAGATAAAAACGAGCAGCTGACGGTGAAGTTGCAAATCAACCTTGAGCGCGCCAAAGCGATCATGAACCGGCTCAAAAGTATTGAGGAGTCCTGATCGCTTGAGGGCACATTAGATTGATGGCGCGTCTATACGCGGCTTGATTCACCCCTACCGAACACACCCAAAGGAACACTTATGGCAAATCCACTCACGGTCAGCATCCAGCTGTTGGGTAACAGCTACGACGTCGGCTGTAAGCCAGAAGATCAACAGTCGCTCAAGCAGGCGGGGCTTAAGATCAACCAGATGATGCTTGATATCAAAAAAACCGCACCCAACCTTTCGCAGGAAAAACTGCTGGTGCTGAGCGCCCTGACGCTTTGCACGCAGTTAGGCGATAACGAGAAAAACTCTGAAGAAGCCTATAAAAGCGCGCGCCTGCTGGAGAAGATGATTGTAGAGACGCGCCACCTCAGCAACATCAATTAGATTGCTGATAATCGATTAAGTGCTCGGCGCTACAAAAGTGCACCCCGGCCTGTGTGATTGCCTCTTCGCGGGTCAAAGTCTTGCCGCAGGTCGCGCAAATTAGCGAGTTTGAATCCTGAGTTTGCTCAGGTTTATCCAGCGCAGGGCTAGTCACAGCGCGGTCTGCTGCCAAACCCACTTCAACTTCAGCCGGCTTAGCTGGCGCGTCTTGATTGGGGAGCGGCAATCGCCCTCGAGTGGGGTACATGATCCGCGCAAACACCCACATGCCAACCAGGATCGAGAAAAACAAAAATATCACGCCCGCCATAGTGCTGATCCTAAGTTTGAAAAAATTTATCTACGTTTAAGTATGGCCAACGATTCGCTCACACCTATCCAATTAGAGCACGCGGACAGGCTAAGCTTCGCATGAGAGCAGCTGATTGGAGCAAAAGCGCGCGATTCACTGAACCAAAATTTGAGGCATTTATTGACTCGCAAAACCACCACAAGTGAGTCTGAGAATTAAATGAGTAGGAATCACTCAGTGAAGCAAAAGACCCCTTAGCAACTCTAGATAAGCGACAGCTCTTGCCCAAAGTGTAAACTACCGCGCCGAAGCCACCCGTCATTGGCACAAAATTTAACTCAAAAAAATTACCCAAATCGGTGCAACCAAGTTTGCTTAGCTGCCACGCCAAGCGGCATCTGTGGTTTAATAACTGGTTCAAATTCTCAAGTCAGTTGATGCCCCGATTTCGGTGTCATTTGATCAATTTTAAGGTTACCCATGTCTCAACCACTCAAAATCGCACTCGCCCAACAAAAATTTCAAGTAGGTGCTGTCGAAACCAACGTCCGCCACATGGTGGCACTAGCTGAAGAAGCCAAAGTTAAAGGCGCCGACCTGATCGTCTTTAGCGAATTGGCGCTGATTGGCTATCCGCCAGAAGACCTGCTGCACCGCTCCAATCTGTCAAACCGTGTGCAAAAAGCTTTGCAAACGCTTGCTCAAGTTGAGGGGATCGCGATTGTCGTCGGTTATCCGCACTTAGACAACTACGGGTGCTTCAACTCGGTGGCGATCTTGGAGGGTGGTCGTCAGCGCGGTTTCTACCACAAGCAAGTGCTACCGAATTCCGGCGTGTTTGATGAGAAGCGCTACTTTACTGAAGGCAAAAACTCCGTCTGCTTTGATTATCAAGGCTACAAGATCGGTCTCTTGGTGTGCGAGGATCTGTGGACGCCTGAGCCGATCAAAAACCTAAAAGACGCCGAAGTAGATCTGGTTATCACCCTAAACGCCTCGCCTTTTGAGCAGGGCAAACAGCAGCGCCGTAAAGCGGTGATCGAAGATCGCATCAAGGAAACTGGCCTGCCGATCCTCTATGTGAACGCGGTTGGATCGCAGGACGATCTGGTGTTCGACGGCGGCTCGATGGCCTACGCCAAAGCCGGTGATCTGGCTTACGAGATGAGCCGCTTTGAGCCGGGTCTGGGTTTGATTGAGTTCAATGGCAACTTTAGCCAAGCTCAGCTCGCCGGTGAGCTCTCCGCCATGGGCGAGACTTACTATGCACTGGTGGTTGGCCTGCGCGAGTACGTCAAAGCCACTGGCTTTCAAAAGGTGCTGATTGGTTTATCCGGCGGTATCGACTCAGCACTGACGCTGTGTTTGGCTGCTGACGCGCTGGGTAGTGACAACGTCCATGCCGTGATGATGCCCTTTGAATTCACCTCTGAAGCTAGCGTAGAAGATGCCGAGGTGCTGGCTAAAACCCTAAAAGTTAACTACTCAAACCTGCCGATCTTCGACGCCTACGCAGGCATGATGAGCGCGCTTGGCAACTCTTTTGAGGGCTTAGATGCCGACGCGGCCGAGGAGAACCTGCAAGCGCGTCTTCGCGGCACGCTGCTGATGGCGCTTTCCAACAAGTTTGGTCACTTGGTGCTGGCTACCGGCAACAAGTCGGAGCTGGCCGTTGGTTACTGCACGCTTTACGGTGATATGTGCGGCGGCTATGCACCGCTCAAAGACGTCTACAAAACTCAGGTGTATGAGCTGGCGAACTACCGTAACTCACTGGGCGGCGATCCGCTGATTCCTGAGCGCATCATCACCCGTCCGCCGACCGCTGAGCTGCGCGCCGATCAAACCGATCAGGACAGCTTGCCCGATTATGAGATCCTCGATCAGATTCTAAAGGGTTATGTTGAGCAGTCTGCTTCGGTCGATCAGATCATCGATCAGGGTTCTGATCAGGGCATCGATGCTAAGACCGTCAAGCGCATCGTCAAACTGGTTGACGCAAACGAGTACAAGCGCCGTCAGGGTGCCATCGGTCCTAAGATCACGCCTATGGCCTTTGGCCGCGAGCGCCGCTACCCGATCATGAACCACTGGCTAAAAGGCATGAACGAGTAATTCGGTAAAAGCTGATAGCAAAATGGGAACCTGTTACGGTTCCCATTTTTTATGGATTTAAGACGGGTTTTCATCAAATGCCCGAATCAGACTCTAGGATCTTAAGCCCTAGATTTTAGGCAGCGTCACACCCTCTTGCCCCTGATACTTACCGCCGCGATCCTTATAGCTGGTTTCGCACACATCGTCAGGTAGGCTCTGGAAAAACAGCATCTGCGCGACGCCCTCACCGGCATAAATCTTAGCTGGTAAGTTGGTGGTGTTTGAGAACTCAAGCGTCACGTGACCCTCCCACTCAGGCTCAAGCGGAGTGACATTGACGATGATCCCGCAGCGCGCGTAGGTGGACTTGCCCAAACAGATGGTGAGCACGTCGCGCGGGATCTTGAAGTACTCTACCGTGCGGGCGAGCGCAAAGGAGTTCGGCGGGATGATACAAACCTCTGAGTGAATATCGATAAAAGACTTCTCATCGAAGTTTTTCGGGTCGACCACGACCGAGTGGACGTTGGTAAACACCTTGAACTCAGGTGAGCAGCGCACGTCATAGCCATAGCTTGAGGTGCCATAGCTGACCAGTTTTTCGCCTGCTTCGTTATAGCGCACCTGGCCTGCTTCAAACGGCGCAATCATGGCGTGTTCCTCTGCCATGCGGCGAATCCAGCGGTCTGATTTGATCGCCATGCAACTTATCCTTTTTTATTAATCCCTAAAACTCTAAACGCCATTGAGGTTTAAAAAAACCGCGGCGTCGCGCTGCCCGATTCTAGCATAGCCAGTTCATTTTTCACGGCCTCTGCCAGCGCTGCGTATACGGGAGCGGCGCTATCCTCGGCCAACACACTGGGGTAACCACGGTCGGCATTTTCGCGAATCTCAGCGTTCAATGGCACCTTGGCCAGCACCGGCACACCTTTGAGTTTCGCGATCTGATCCGCTCCACCCTCACCAAACACGTGCGACTCATGCCCGCAGTTCTCGCAAACATGCATGCTCATGTTTTCGATCAGACCCAGCACCTTTATGCCGACTTTTTCAAACATCGCGATGCCTTTTTTGGCATCGATACAAGCGATGTCCTGCGGGGTGGTGACCACCAGAGCGCCGGTGACCTTGACGCGCTGCGCGATGGTCAGCTGCAAATCACCGGTGCCAGGCGGCATATCGATGATTAGCACATCAAGCATCGGCCAATTGGTTTGGTTGAAGAGCTGCAAGAGTGCGCCGGTCGCTTTAGGGCCACGCCAGACGATCGGCGTATCATCGTCCCCAGTCAGATTGCCGATCGAGAGCATGGCTAGTCCGTGCGCCTCTATCGGCACAAAAGCGTCGTTTTCAACATCAGGCACTTGTCCGCGTACCCCAAGCAGCATCGGCACGCTGGGGCCGTAGATATCGGCATCCAGCAGACCAGTCTTGAGGCCACTTTTTTGTAGTGCCAGTGCCAGATTGACTGCCGTCGTCGACTTACCAACCCCGCCCTTAGCTGAAGACACCAAAACTACCTGCTTGATCCTTGGGTGGATAGTGAGGGCATCTTGCGGCGTTGCATCTGAATCTGGCTTCTCTGGGTTTGAGGGCTTAGGGCGGGGTTGTGGCTCGGGGTCAGCGATCTTAGGAGCAGGCTTAGCTGCTAGGTCTTGAGGCACATTAAACTCGGACTGCCTGATCGCACGCTCGTACGCCGGATCATGAGCCTGTACCGCATGCTGAGAGGCGAGATCAGCCCCTTTACCTGCCGCTTTGGGGTCAATACTGCGATCAGCATGCGGGGCACCTGAAGAGCCCTGCTCGGCATCTGGCTGAGTAGGGATCTGTGCGGTCTGATCCATGTCACTCAAACTCCAGACCAAGTTAATCCTCACTTGCTTGATTCCATAAGGCGCAAGCAACTGCTGCAGATCATCACCGATCACTTCGGGAGACTTGGTCACATCTGAGGGCAAAGCCAGATCCAGCTGTAACATGTGTTTTTCGGTGTGGATCTGCTCAACAAAAGCCGCGATCGATACCAGCGAGCCCCTGATCGCGATATGGTAGCTCAGCAGCACCGCATCGATCGAGGCGTCATCAAGGCTCGGTAGATTTTGTTTTTTCCCGAAAAATGGATTCATAGGATTTACCTGTGTGCCTACATGAGGCTGTTGAAACAAAAAAGCAGCTGGTCTAGCTTTAGATCCGGCTTCTCAAACAGCCTATCCACTGCTTAGGGCTGTGAAGAGCTCACTCCCATAAGGTATCATGCGCTCACCGAGACAACCGAGAACTTCCCTTGCGTCAAATTCTGGTTACCAGCGCTCTGCCCTACGCAAACGGCTCAATCCACTTAGGTCATTTGGTGGAGTATATACAAACCGATATCTGGGTGCGCGCCATGCGTGCTCTGGGTAACAAAGTTACCTACGTTTGCGCCGACGACGCTCATGGCACCGCGATCATGCTCAAGGCCGAGGAGCTCGGCCTGACACCTGAGGCGCAGATCGCTGGGGTTAAAGCGGAGCATGAGGCTGATTTCGCCAAGTTTGGGATCGGTTTTGATCAGTATCACTCAACGCATAGCGAGGAAAACCGCCGCTTATCAGTTCAGGTTTATGAGAAAAATGCCGCCGCTGGATACATCGCGCGCCGTTCAATTGAGCAACTCTTCGATCCACAAAAAAGTTTGTTTTTGGCTGATCGCTTCGTCAAAGGCACATGCCCCAAATGCGATACACCCGATCAGTACGGCGATAACTGCGAGAACTGCGGAGCGACCTACTCCGCCACCGAACTCAAGGGCGCGCGCTCAACCTTGTCAGGGGCTACCCCGGTTCTTAAAAGCAGCGAACACTACTTCTTTGATTTGCCGCAATTTGAGACATTTTTAAAGGACTGGATGAGCAGCGAGGGTGTACTGCAGGACTCGATCAAAAACAAGCTGGCTGAGTGGTTTGAGTCTGGACTCAAGCAGTGGGACATCTCCCGCGACGCGCCCTATTTCGGGTTTTTGATCCCCGGCACCACCGATAAGTACTTTTACGTGTGGCTAGATGCGCCGGTTGGATATATGGCGAGTTTTGAAGCGTTGTGCGCTCGCCGAGACGATCTCAACTTCGATGATTACTGGACTAAAGCCGGTGCACAAAACACCGAGCTATATCACTTTATCGGTAAAGACATCGTCAACTTCCATGCGCTGTTTTGGCCCGCGATGCTAGAGGGCGCTGATCTGCGCACGCCAAGCGGAGTCTTTGCTCATGGCTTTTTGACCGTCGGCGGCGAGAAGATGTCCAAATCCCGCGGCACTTTCATCAAGGCATCCACTTTTGCTGAGTCACTAAGCACTGAAGCGCTGCGTTACTACTTTGCCTCAAAACTCACTGCCTCAGTTGAAGATATAAACCTAGATTTGCCAGACTTCATGCAAAAAGTGAACTCAGATCTGGTGGGTAAAGTCGTCAATATCGCTTCACGCTGCGCGGGGTTTTTGACTAAGCAGTTTGACAGCAAAACCCACAGCGAGGTGCTCGATCCTGGGCTGCTAGCGCGCGTCGTTGAAGCAGGGGACGCGATCGCTGAAAGTTATGAGGCGCGTGAGTTTGCTAAAGCCATGCGCCAAATCATGGCTTGCGCGGACATGGCCAACGAGTTCATCGACGCTGAGAAGCCTTGGCAGCTGATTAAAGACGAGACCACCCGCGAGCGCGCTCACTTGGTGTGCTCACAGGGCATCAACCTGTTCCGTCTGCTCGTGACTTACTTGGCTCCGGTACTGCCAGAGCTTGCCGCTCAAGCCAGTGAGTTTTTGCAGACACCAGTGGATCAATTTTCTGGCCGGGAGTGCGCGCTCTTGGATCACCAAATCGCTGAATTCAAGCCACTCATGACGCGGATTGAAGCGGCGCAGTTGGACGCGGTGGTTGAGGCTTCCAAAGACTCGGCTCCAGCAGCGAGTATCGAGCCCGCTCAACCAGTCAAAAGCGCTAAGAAAAAAACCCAAACAAGCGCCGCGCCCAGCGAAATCGAGTTTGCTGATTTTGCCAAGGTTGAGCTTAAAGCAGCAGTGGTACTCTCTGCAGATTTTGTGGATGGCGCAGATAAGCTCTTAGCACTCACCCTCGATGTCGGCGAGAACAAACCGCGCAGTGTGTTTAGCGGTATCCGCGAAGCCTATCCTGATCCACAGACTCTGGTTGGCTTAACCGTGATCGCTGTCACCAACCTAGCGCCGCGAAAGATGCGCTTTGGCGTGTCTGAAGCGATGATCCTTGCCAGTGGTCAAGGTGATCAGGTAAGAGTTGCTCAGGTTACCGGCGTCCCTGCTGGCACGCCAGTCAGCTAAGGCGAACTACAAGCCAAAAATACCAGCGCTTGAGGGCGGCTGATTGTTTGCGGCATAAATCGATCAGTCCCTACGCCGACCCACTTATCCACTTAGGACAAGATTATGCCTAATCCAAGCTTCTTGCTCGCACAACCCATCAAGCTTTGATGAGGTAACACCCGGGCAGGCAAGAGGCACATGCTAGTCATCTGCGTGCCACTCACGCAGCTCCTCGATATCGCGCTCAAGCACCTTGCGGATCACATCGAAGTCAAAGCCCCGGTACGCCAAAAACCGCGTTTGTCGGGCTTTTTCTTTGGGCTCTTTAGGAAGCGGTAAGCCAAACTTATTCAGCCGTAGCTCAGCGGCATTGATGATCCAATTAACTTCATCCAACTGCTCAGCAACAGTAGCCGGGTCCAGTTGTTTGAGTTTGAGCTCTTGCTGGATACGGCGTTTGCCGCGCCCCTTGAAGACTTGGGAGCGCACCAAGGTTTTACTGGCACGAGTATCTGATTGATAGTTCTGTTCAGCTAGCTGATCCAAAACCGACAGCACGATTTCCTTAAGCTCGCTACCTGGCAAATCAAAGGACTTGACCTTAGCCTCTTGTTTTCGCGCCACAAAACCCTCGATCTTTGCTTGCAGATCAGCACGTGAGAGCTCTGATCGCCCCAGCAGCCAGATCGCATAGCGATACAGACGGCTTCTGAGTTTGCGGGTGGGATCGGAGGGGTCTTTGAGGGGAAGCTGGCTAAGGTTGCCATTTTGCAGCTGAGTTTTCAGCCATAAAAAACGCTCCTCCGAGGTTAATCCCGGAGGAGCGCTGTTGTCTTGTTCACTCATCTATAATCTGTCTCTTATACACATCTGACGCTGCCGACGAAGAGGATAGTGTAGAT
>OJBY01000209.1_pt1 | contig 36935 bp, 37 predicted proteins | sample 1591731 | NCBI WGS metagenome assembly OJBY01 (sample SAMN05416837, study PRJEB24817) | seawater metagenome | isolation source: Sea water | place: Canada:Atlantic | collected 2013-07
AGATGTGTATAAGAGACAGCTGAAATGCAGCAGATTGCGCAGCATCATCAGCTCGACGGAGGACAAGTCCCCTTTCGAAGGCTTGTCGCCGCCGTTGGCCGCTTCGTCCTCGTGCTCATCGATGGCTTCTTCCAGTTGCGCGCGCAGGCTGGTGTCGCCCTGGTCTTCGAAAAGGGCGCGGATGGCATTCCACAATCCACCCCCTTGGCCTCCACCTTGGCTAAGGCCGTTGCTACTTTCCGATTCTCCGGTTTGGGAATCGTCAGATCTGTCAGTATCGGGCATTGCCCTGTTACTTTCTCCGTTCAGGAATTGGTTTCGCTATATGGGTTGTCGATACCCAATAGTGCAAGCGCCTTCACTTCCAGCGCCTCCATTTTCTCGGCATCCTCGTCGGAAATCTCATGATCGTATCCGGCAAGATGGAGCAGGCCGTGCAGGATAAGATGGGTCGCGTGATGTTCGAGGGGAATGCCTTTCTCCTCGGCCTCGCGGGCGCAGGTTTCGTAAGCGAGCGCGATGTCGCCCAGCATTTCAGGTGGGCCCTCGTCAGGATCGAGATGCACGAGGTCGGTGCGCTCCAGCATCGGGAAGCTGAGCACGTTGGTTGGTTTGTCGCGCTGGCGCCATTCGCGGTTGAGTTCGTGAATACGGGTATCGCTGGTGAACAGCAGGCTGGTGACAAGCCGCGGATTGGCCAGTTCCGGCGCCACCGATTGTGCAGTCTCGGCAACGCGATCGGCAAGCCCATCCCAGTCCCCCTCGGGCCAGTCCTCTGTTTCGATTTCCAATTCCACAGGCTCAGTCGGCGTGACCGTGTCCCTCGGCTGGGCCTTCGTAAGCCTCCACGATACGCCCCACGATGGGATGGCGCACCACGTCTGCCGATGTGAAGCGGGTGACGCCGATACCTTCCAGCCCTTCCACGCGCTGCACTGCATCGGCAAGGCCGCTCATCTTGTCGCCGCCGGGAATATCCACCTGCCTGGGGTCGCCGCAAACAACCATCCGGCTGTTCTGGCCGAAACGGGTGAGGAACATCTTCATCTGTTCCTTCGTGGTGTTCTGCGCCTCGTCAAGGATCACGAAAGCATCGGCCAGCGTGCGCCCGCGCATGAAGGCGATGGGAGCGATCTCGATCTCTCCACTGGCGATGCGGCGATCCACCTGTTCGGGCGGCATGCAATCGTACAGTGCATCGTAAAGCGGGCGCAGGTAGGGATCGACCTTTTCCTTCATGTCACCCGGCAGGAAACCCAGCCGCTCTCCCGCCTCGACTGCAGGGCGCGACAGGATAAGGCGCTGCACGCTGCCGGTGATTAGCTGGCTGACCGCCTGCGCGACCGCCAGGTAGGTCTTGCCGGTACCTGCAGGCCCCAGCGCGAAGATCAGTTCGCGACTGGCCAGCTGGCGCATGTAATCGGCCTGTGCGGCGCTGCGCGGACTGATGGTCTTCTTGCGGGTGCGGATCATGATCGGCGCCACCTTGGCATCGCCTGTGATGATGCCTTGCAGCGTCGGTTCATCCGACATGGAAATCAGCGCGTCGATAGCGCCTGCATCCATTTCCTCGCCAGTCAGCAGCTTTTCGTGCAGCTTCACCAGCACTTCACGCGCGCGGGCCACTTCGTCCTGTGTACCTTCGATGGAAATGGTATCGCCGCGCGCCGCGATATATACGCCCAGCCGGTTCTCTATCTGCACGAGATTGGCGTCGAATTCGCCGAACAGGGCGCCAAGCACGGCCTGATCGTCGAAAGATACCTCTACCCGGGCGCGGCGCGAAGCATCGCGGCGTTCTTCCGGATGGGCGATTGTGGCGGCATGGTTGCCGCCATCACGGTGGGGTTTGCGGGCCATCGAGGTCGGGCGATTCCTTTCGCATGTGTAGCAGCGAAGATAGGCCCCAAGGGCGCGGTGGCAAGCCGCGTGAGGCAAGATGATGGTGGAAATTGGCTTTTGCGAGAGATGCACGGTGTCTGTCTGACCATGCAAAATTGCAAATCTCTCGTCCTGTTTGCGCTGACGTGCGCGCGGCGGTGCATGCGGTGATGCGGGAGAGAGGGAGCGATCAGCCGCTGGTGCGCTTTACAGTCTGCGTCCGAATGCACCGGCAAACCGTCTTCCCGGTGCCGTGGCGCACGGATATGTAGAGTAGGCAGACCCGAGCGTCAGGCGACAGCTTTCGCCAACACGCGCCCTTCCAGGGAGTTTGGCCCGGCGTCCGCCAGCTCCACCCGCAGCATGTCGCCAATCGCGCCGTCCCCCTCGAAGAACACCGATTGCAGCCACGGCGATTTACCCAGCCACTGGCCCGGACGCTTGCCCTTGCGCTCCACCAACACGTCGCAGGTCTTGCCGACGCTGGCCTTGTTGAAGGCGAACTGGTCGCGGTTGAGGTGGGATTGCAGGCGTTGCAGTCGCTCGTCCATCACCTCCTTGGCGACCTGTCTCTCCATCGTGGCGGCAGGGGTGCCGGGACGCGGCGAGTACTTGAAGCTGAAGGCGGCAGCATAGCCCACCGCATCGACGATCCGCAGCGTCTCTTCGAATTCGGCTTCGGTTTCCCCCGGAAAACCGACGATGAAATCGCCGCTCAAGGCGATATCGGGACGAACCTCGCGAAATCTGTCCAGCAGCTTGAGATAGCTTTCCGCCGTGTGCGAACGGTTCATCGCTTTCAGCACCCTGTCCGATCCGCTTTGCACCGGCAGGTGCAGGTAAGGCATCAGTGCCTCAACCTCGCCGTGTGCGGCAATCAGCCCTTCGGTCATGTCGTTGGGGTGGCTGGTGGTGTAACGGATGCGCCGCAGGTCGGGCAGCTTCGCAAGCTCGCGGATCAGGCCGTCGAGGCCGACAGCATGCCCCTTCGTATCCTCGCCGCTCCAGGCATTGACGTTCTGCCCCAGCAAGGTGATTTCTCGCGCGCCGGCGTCGACCAGCTTCGCAGCTTCATCCACCAACTGGCCGAAGGGGCGGGAAATTTCCGCGCCGCGAGTATAGGGCACCACGCAGTAGGTGCAGAACTTGTCGCAGCCTTCCTGCACGGTCAGAAACGCGGTGGGCGCTACTTTGCGGCGTTTCGGCAGAGCGGCGAACTTGGCATCCTCCGGCATATCCGTGTCGGTGGAGCGTTCGCCTTTCACGGCGCGGTCCAGCATGTCGCCCAGGCGATGATAGGCCTGCGGACCGACAACCATGCCCACGGCTGGCGCGCGTGCCATGATTTCCTCGCCTTCTGCCTGTGCAACGCATCCGGCGACTGCGATCATCGGGTCCTTGCCCGCTGCGCGCCCGGCCTTTTGCAGGCGTCCGATATCGGAATAGACCTTTTCGGTCGCCTTTTCGCGGATATGGCAGGTGTTCAGCACCACGAGATCGGCGGCCTCGCCTTCGGTCGCAGCGGTAATGCCCTTGGCTTCCAGCAGTTCGGCCATGCGTTCGCCATCATAGACGTTCATCTGGCAGCCGAAGCTCTTGACCCTGTAGGTCTTTGGGTTGTCAGTCGGTTTCATGAGGCTGGTGCCTTTAGTCGAAACGCAGCCTGGGTTCAATCGCTGCCGGTCAGCGGCGATCAAGCGCCCGCGCCACGGCAGTTTGCGCAGCTTGCGTAATCGACTTGCGGTTGGCGAGGTCATCACCCGCGACAGGCGGCAGGAAACGCACATCGACACGCACGGGGCGTAGCCGGGCGAGAATACGTTTGAAGTTGCGCATCCCCGGCTCGTCACCCACCCAGCTTACTGCAGGAACATCGGCGTAGATCAGGACAACCGGCTGCACTACAACATGATCCGGCAGCGGTTCCAGCGCGCCCAGCAGGCTCGATTTGAACGGAATGATCCCGGTGCCGTCGCTTGTCGTGCCCTCGGGAAAAAGCGTCAGGGTACCGTCATGGCCCAGCGCCGTGCGAATATCGTCCGTCTGGCGGCTGACATCGGTTCGCTTGTGGCGGGCGATGAAGACGGTATCGTTCATGTCGCACAGCCATTTCAGAAGGCCGAATTGTGCCAGACCGTCGTGCGCGATAAAAGCAGAATTGGCGGCATGCGAAAGCGCGGGGATGTCCAACCAACTTACGTGATTGGACAACAGCAGCGCGCCTGGCACGCGCTTGCCATGTCGGCGTACGTCCAACCCGGCAATCATGCCGATGCCGGAAAGAAACACGCGCGGCCACATTCTATCGAGGCCCAGCAGCCGCCAGAGATAGTGCAGCGGCACGCAAACGGCCATCAGCAGCAGCATCAGGACAATGCGGAAGGCGATCAGCAGGTAGGCGGGAAAGGCGATGCGCCGTTCTTGGGAAGCGACCGCCTGACCGGGCATGGGTCTTAGCCTTTTTCTTCGCGGTCTATCCGCACGGCATAAAGTTCCATGCGATGATCCACCAGGCGATAGCCGAGCTTTTCGGCAATCTGCTTTTGCAGGGCCTCCAGTTCGGGATCGACGAATTCCACGACCTTACCCGTCTCCACGTCGATCAGGTGATCGTGATGGGCTTCGGGTGCAGCTTCGTAACGGGCGCGGCCATCGCCAAAATCATGCCGGTCAAGGATACCCGCCTCCTCGAACAGGCGGACGGTGCGATAGACCGTGGCGATCGAAATCTTGGGATCGACGGCACTTGCACGTTCATGAACCTTTTCCACGTCGGGATGGTCAGTGCTTTCCGACAACACCTTCGCGATCACCCGGCGCTGATCCGTAATGCGCAGGCCACGCTCGGCACAAAGGGCTTCAAGATCGATCTGCTGCTGCAAGGCTTTTCCTGCCAAAAAAGTGAAAACGCCCCGTAGCCTTAAAGGCCCGGAGCGCTTCACTCAAGCACGGTGAAAAGACCGTCGACAGCCTGTTAGTTGGCTTTCTTGCGTCCACGCCTCTGGCCGGGCTTACGGCCAAGGCCGATTTTCTTGGCCAGCTCGCGACGCTTTTCCGCGTAATCGGGGGCGACCATGGGGTAATCGGTGGGCAATTCCCAGCGCTCGCGATATTCATCCGGGGTCATTCCGTGGTCGGTCATCAGATGACGCTTCAGCATCTTCATCTTCTTGCCGTCTTCCAGGCAAACGAGATGGTCATTCTTAACCGATGCACGAACGGAAACGGCGGGTTCGGGCCGATCTTCGACGGTTTCTTCCGCGCCAAGACCTGCCAGTGCGCCGTAGACGTTCTCGATCAACGAAGGGAGTGTCTCGCCATCGACATTGCCATTGGCGACATGGGCGGTCACGATGTCTGCGGTGAGAGTTATCAGCATTTCGTTCGCGCCGTTGTCAGTATTATCCATTTGTACCTCTGTATTGAAGGAACCCGTTTTAAACCGCACTCTTTGTCGGAGCGGACCAGGGCCATTTACGCAATCAATCACTATTCACAAGAGTTGAAACAACCGTTCGTCGAAAAAATTCGCGATGAATAGTTAATAGAACCAACTTTGTGCCAAAGTTGCGAATTTCATCAAACATCCTTGGCGAAAGTAATAGCGTCCAGTGGACCGCCTACAGCACCGCGATAATAGCCCTTGCGATGTCCGACTTTTTCAAAATCAAATTGTCGATAAAGATGTTCCGCCGGATTGCCGTCACGCATTTCCAGAAAAATGCGTGAAACCGATCGTGCGCGCGCCCGGTCGATGACTTCGGCCAGCAACTGTTTGCCCACACCTGTACCACGAACGGATGGCAGTACAGCAATCAGCAGAATTTCTTCTTCATCGAGTGCCTGACGTGTCAGCGCAAAGCCGGTGACCTGATCGGGATCTACATCCTCCGTTCCGGCAGCACCGATCAGCGTGAAATACACGTTTCGCATGGTAAGTGAATCCAGTACCTGCCGCCGCGTCCAGGCTTCGCCGTAGCGGGGATCGAAAGCCTGTTCCATCACCGCCATGATGGCATCCAGCGCATCGCTCACTTTCGCGGCTCCCGAGGTTGCGGAATTTTCGCATCGGGTCCTCGCCCGTAGATCGGCGACAGATCGCGCGTCAGTCGGGTTTCGTGCAGCAGATGAACGTAATTGGCATCGGGAAACAGATCGAATGCGAGACGGCCATCCCCCAGCAGGTCTGCCAGCGCCTGTGCCTTGTTACCGGCGATCGCATCGTGCCGCGCTGCAATGGCCGCCTCTGCCGGGGACAGGGATCGGACCGCATCCTGCGCGGTGCCATCGGCAGCGAAATTCTGCAGGAAATATTCGCCGTGCCCGCCGTTCATGCACACGGTGACGGCGCGTGTACTTGCCTTCCGGCCTCGCGCGGCCACCAGTCCAAGGGTGGGATATCCCAGCACCTGCGCGCCCCAGGCAAGGCCCAGCGCGCGCGCTGCGGCCAGCCCGATGCGTACGCCGGTAAAGCTGCCAGGACCAAGCGAGACAAGGATGCGATCGGCCCGGCCCTTGTCCGGCAATTCGGCAATCATGGGAACCAGCCGCTCGGCATGGCCCCGCCCGATGGTTTCGCAGCGGCCATCCAGCCGCTCCGCGCCATCGAACAGCGCTGCCGAGCACACCTCGGTCGCACAATCTATCGCCAGTACCCTCACGGTTTTGCGCCTAGTGGGCTTGAACCGTCAGATCAATCGGCCTGAACGAACAATTCAGATCAGTTGATTGAACTTTTCGAAATCGGGACGCGGGCTACGATCGAAGATAGAGGTGCGTTCGCCATAACCGATGGAACAAAGCCAGTCGGCCCTGTATCGGGGCTGATCGGCGAAAAATTCCTTCGTCGCCGCATCCTGATCGAACCCCGACATCGGCCCGCAATCGAGCCCCAGCGCGCGCGCGGCGATCATCAGGTAGGCGCCTTGCAATACAGAGTTACGAAATGCGCTTTCCTTGCGCGCTTCCTCGTCACCTTCGAACCAGCTTTTCGCGTCGGCATGTGGGAACAGCCACGGCAGTTGCTCGTGAAAATCCAGGTCATAGCCGATGATGACGCAGACAGGCGCCGTCAGGATCTTTTCCTTGTTCGCCTCGCTGGCGCATTTGGCCAGCCGCTCTTTCGATTCTTTCGATTTGCACCATACGAACCGGCCCGGCTGCTGGTTGGCTGAGGTCGGACCCATCTTCATCAATTCATAGATGGCGTGGATCTGCGCGTCAGAGACTTGCTTGTCCTGCCATCCGTTGAAGCTGCGCGCTTGGCGAAAGATCAGGTCCAGGTCGGCGTCGGAAAGAGTGTGGGTCATGAAAGGTAAAGTCTCCGAAAGATGGTTTTAAACTGCCGACGCGGCAGGCAGTCGATCGTTCACATAAGACCTGTCAGGCGGCGCGCACTTCCTGCACTTCGGGCACGTAATGCTTCAGCAATCCCTCGATACCGTGTTTCAGCGTGGCGGTGGAACTGGGGCAACCCGAACATGCGCCCTGCATTTGCAAATAGACCACGCCGGAACGGAAACCGCGATAACGAATGTCGCCGCCATCGTTGGCGACGGCGGGGCGCACGCGGGTTTCGATCAAATCCTTGATCTGCTCCACGATATCCTCGGTTCCCTCGTCATCGCCCAGATCGGCTTCGTCGCTTTCGGGCGGAACGGAGATACCGCTGGCATTACCGCCCGTGAACAAGGGCGCTTCGGATACGAAATGGTCCAGCAGCACGGCGACGACCTGCGGCTTCAGATCGGGCCAGGCGACACCGGGCGCGGCGGTAACGGATACGAAATCGCTGCCGAAGAATACGCCGGTCACTTCTCCTGTGTCGAACAGGGCCTGCGCCAGCGGACTAACCTCCGCCTCCTCGGGAGAGGCAAAGTCGCGCGTGCCCGATGGCATCACCGGCTTTCCAGGCAGGAACTTCAGAGTGGCAGGGTTGGGCGTGGTTTCGGTTTCTATAAACATGATCCAGATGTAGGCGCGTGAACGCTTCGCCACAAGGTAGGACAAGTGCTGGTGGCGCAAGGCTATCTTCACGCCTATTCACGCTTGCTTCATCGCTTGCTGGCCTAAGGGGCACCATGACAATTCTCTCGCGCACCGCTCGCGCTCTTGCTCCGTTTATCCTTCTCCTGCCGGTTCCTGCCCTGGCGCAGTCGCAACTGGGCTGCACCATCGCCGCCACGCCGGAGGATGCGCCCGAATATTCCCAGCCGGACGATCCATGGATCTATCGCGGCACGGATATTCCCATCGATACGCAGTGGCTGTTTGGCGAGCTGCCCAACGGGGTAAAATACGCTGTGCGGCAAAACGGCGTGCCGCCCTGCCAGATGAGTCTGCGCGTCGCTATCGATGCAGGATCGATTTACGAGCAGGACGGGGAGCGCGGCTTTGCCCACCTGCTGGAACACATGGTGTTCCGCGAGTCGGTGTATTTCGGACCCGGCGAGGCAATTCCGCACTTCCAGCGACAAGGCGCGGCGCTGGGCTATGATACCAACGCCACCACCAGTCCGACGCAGACGGTCTACAAGCTGGACCTGCCCAACGCGAACCGCACCAGCATCAACGAAAGCGTTCGCTTGTTCACCGGCATGGTGACGCAGCCGGTCCTTTCGGCACAGAACGTGGCCACAGACGTGCCTATCGTGCTGTCCGAACGGCGCGAGCAAGCCGGACCTGCCCGCCGCGTACAGGAAGCGACGACCCAGACGTTTTTCGCCGGCCAGCGGCTCGCCAATCGCAACCCCATCGGAACTGTGGCTACGCTGGAGGGCGCAACCGCCGAGGCCGTGCAGGCCTTCCATGAACGCTGGTACAGGCCGGAAAACGCCACCGTCGTCCTGGTGGGCGATGCCGATGTGCGCGTGCTGGCCAACATCGTTGAAACGCATTTTGCCGACTGGGAAGTGGAGGGGCCGTTAGCGGACGCGCCCGATTTCGGCGATCCCGTTGCCCCTGCCGGAGCCAATCCGGAAAATCCCGTGGGCGAGGTGAATATTATCGTGGAGCCGGGCCAGACCCGCGCCTTGACCTTCGCCATCATGCGTCCCTGGGTGCAGGTGGTCGACAACCTCGAATACAACCGCCGCAACCTTCTGGTGCAGGTGGCAGGTGCAATCGTGAACAGGCGGCTGGAAAACGCCGCGCGGGCAGGGGGCAGTTTTCTTTCCGCCAGTGTCGGCAGGCAGAAGATCAGCCGCACGGTTGACGGTACCTTCGTTTCCGTCACGCCTATTGGCGAGAACTGGGAAGCGGCCCTTGGCGATGTACGCGGCGTAATTGCCGATGCACTGGCTCAGCCGCCCAGCCAGGCGGAGATCGACCAGGCCGTATCGCTGTTCGATGTCGCCTTCGTCGATCAGGTCGAACAGTCGCGTATCCAGGCCGGATCGCAACTGGCAGACCAGATCGTGCAGGCAGTGGATATTCGCGAAGCCGTGGCCAGCCCGGAGACATTCCTCGAGGTCTTCCGCTCCATCAGCGAGCGCTTTACGCCGCAGCAGGTGCTGGAAGCCACGCAGGAAATGTTCGAGGGCGAGGTGATCCGCGCGATCATGCTGACGCCCGAACCCGTAAGCGGCGAAGCAGCGCAGCTTCGGGCCGCACTGGAAACGCCGGCCATCGCCAGCGCCGATGCGCGTGACGATGCAGAGCCTATCGATCTTGCCGATCTGCCTCCTGTGGGCGAGCCCATGCTGCCGAGCCTGCGTGAACCGCTGGGCGTTCTGGATGTTGAGCATCTGGTGTTCGACAATGGCGTGCGTGCCCTGCTTTACAGCGGCGATAACGAGCCGGGCCGGGTAACGGTGCGCGTCCGCTTCGGAGCGGGCTGGCGCGGTATCGAGGATGACGAGGCGGTCTATGCCCACCTTGCCCCGATGGCGCTGATAAATTCCGGTGTCGGCCCGCTGGACCAGAACGATCTCGATCGTGCGGCAGCCGGCAGCAAGCTGGGCTTCGATTTCGATATCGAGGACGGTGCCTTCGTTTTCGAAGGTCTTACCCGGCAGGAAGATCTTGCCGCCCAGCTGTACCTGTTTGCCGCCAAGCTGCAGAATCCCGGTTGGGACCCCGCGCCGTTTGAACGGGCCAAGGCCAGCGTGCTACTCGGCTACGATTCCTACAATCGCGATCCCAATGGCGTGCTGAACCGCGATCTCGACTGGCTTCTGCGCGACCGTGATCCGCGCTTTGTCACGCCCGAACCTGCGATGATCGAGGACGCAACCGCCGAAGGCTTCCGCCGCACATGGTCTCGCCTGCTGTCGCAAGGCCCGGTGGAAGTTGCCGTGTTCGGCGATATCGACCGCGAGGAAACGGTGGAAGCCCTGTCGCGCACCTTTGGTGCTATTGATCCGCGCATGCCGCTCACCCCTGTGGTGGCCAATCGCTCGCTGTCGTTCCCGGAGGCGGGCAGCGGACCCGTTCGCCTGACGCACGAGGGCGATGAAGACCAGGCGGCGGCAGTAATCGCATGGCCTACCGCCGGTGGGTCGGATGGACTGGTGCAGAGCCGCAAGCTCGACCTGCTGGCGCAGATATTCTCGATCCGCCTGATGGACGGCCTGCGTGAGAGGGCAGGCGCTGCCTATTCCCCCTTCGTTACCTCCAGCTGGCCGCTCGATACCGATACCGGCGGGCTGATCTTTGCGCTGGTGCAGCTCGATCCGTCGCTGGTGTCCGCTTTCTATGATGAGGCCGAAGCCATCGCGTCAGATCTTGCTGAAAACGGCCCCACGGCAGACGAACTGGCGCGAGTGGTGGAACCTGTTCGGCTGCGGATCGAGCGTGCTTCCACCGGCCATACTTTCTGGCTGAACCAGTTGCAGGGTGCGGCAGCTGATCGCAATCGCGCGATCTATCTGCAGTCGCTCTACAGTGATTACGCCAATGCAACGCCGCAGGAAATACAGGCGCTGGCCCAGCGTTATCTTTCATCGCGTGAAGGCCTGAGGATCTTGGTCCTGCCGGAGGAAGACGCACCGGATCAGGCGGGCCGTTGACCGGCGCGAAGGATCTGTTTCGCAAGTAACCTTTGCGCGCCCGGGGGTGCCCCTGTATGGGGCGGGCTTCCCCGACATTATCAAATGTATGGCCCACAGGGGATAGGGCGCGCTTGAACGAGATACGACGTGGCACACAACTGGACACCCGAGAGCTGGAAGCAGGACCGTTTCACCGCGAAGCACCTGCCAAAGTATGAAGACCCCGCAGCCCTGACAGAGGCTGAAAAGTCGCTGGCCGGGTTTCCTCCGCTGGTGTTTGCGGGCGAAGCACGCCGACTGAAGGCAGATCTGGCGCAGGTCGCAGCGGGCGAGGCGTTCCTTTTGCAGGGCGGAGATTGTGCCGAGAGCTTTGCCGAATTCCACCCGGACAATATCCGCGATACCTTCCGCGTGATTTTGCAGATGGCAGCGGTTCTTACGTTCGCCAGCAAGATGCCGGTGGTAAAGGTTGGTCGCATGGCCGGTCAGTTTGCCAAGCCGCGCAGTTCCGATACCGAAACCAAGGGCGACGTTACACTGCCCAGCTACTTCGGTGACAATGTAAACGGCATCGAATTTTCGCCTGAATCGCGCATCAACGATCCGCAACGCATGGTGCGCGCCTATTCGCAGGCTGCGGCCACGCTTAACCTGCTGCGCGCCTTTGCAGGAGGCGGCTATGCCAATCTGCGACAGGTGCACCAGTGGACGCTGGAATTCATGGGCCGCAGCGAATGGGCGAGCGAGTTCAGACAGATTGCCGACAGGATCGGGGAAGCACTGGATTTCATCGAGGCCTGCGGTGTCGATATCGAGGATCAGCAGCAGCTGAAATCCGCCTATTTCTACACCAGCCACGAAGCCTTGTTGCTACCCTACGAGCAGGCGATGACGCGGCGCGATTCGCTGACCGGCGACTGGTACGATACTTCCGCCCACATGCTGTGGATCGGCGATCGCACACGTTTTGCAGACAGTGCCCACGTGGAGTTCCTGCGCGGGGTGAACAATCCTATCGGTGTAAAATGCGGCCCCTCGCTGGAACCGGACGCGCTGATTGAAATGCTCGACGTGCTCAACCCCTCGCGCGAAGCGGGCCGTATCACGCTGATCAGCCGGTTTGGTGCTGGCAAGGTAGAAGACGGCCTGCCGCCCTTGGTGCGTGCTATCCAGCGCGAAGGGCATCCCGTCGTGTGGAGTTGCGATCCGATGCACGGCAACGTCATCAAGGCCGAAAGCGGCTACAAGACGCGCCCGTTCGACCGCATCCTTTCCGAAGTGCGCGGCTTCTTCGCGGTGCACCGTGCCGAGGGCACCCACGCTGGCGGCATTCATGTGGAAATGACCGGACAGGACGTGACCGAATGTACGGGCGGATCGGTGGCCATTACCGATGCAGGGCTTGCAGATCGCTATCACACCCACTGCGATCCGCGCCTCAACGCCGCGCAATCGCTGGAGCTTGCGTTCATGCTGGCAGAGATGCTGAACCTGGAGCTGGGCGAGACTAGGGCCGACGCTGCCTGACTTGCCATGCAAATAACCGCTTGATTTGGGATTTAATTCCCTGGCGGTGCCGCGCATTCATCCAGTCAATCGCTGTTAGCTTCCCCGGCCTGTCATGGTCGCTTGCGCCCGATCCCGGCGATGCGCAACGAATTCGATGACGAGGGAAAGCCCTTTGCGGTGTTGCAGGACGTGGCGGAAGTATCACGCCGAACGTCTGCGAATGAGCGTGGAGCAGGCCAGCGTCACCTTTACCCAGACTGACGGTTATCGTGGGCCTTGCCCACGTTCGCGATGGTGACACCTGCCAAAGTCTACTGGCGCGCGCCGACGCTGCCCTGTATCAGTTGGAGGAGTATCAGGCGAAGGAATTTCAGGCGAAGGACAGGGGCCGAAGCCCGGCACGGCGCGCGGCGTTAATGCCTGCAGCTTGACATACGCAGGCAAATTCGGGGTTTTAATCGGAAACCCTATCGGCCATTCATACGTAGAATGCAGGACAACCGACGACGGGAGAGGGCCTTGCCCCAAGCCAGTACCCGCCCAGATGATGCACCGCCAGCGCCATCTCTAGCAGAGCGTTTCACAGCGACACGCCATCTGACAGAAGCCTTGCTTGCACCTTTAAGCGAGGCCGATGCCACGATCCAGTCGATGGAAGATGCCTCGCCTGCCAAATGGCACGCGGCGCACTCCACGTGGTTCTGGGAAACCTTTCTGCTCCGCGATCGACTGCCCGACTATCGCTTGTTTCACGAAAAATTCCCGTTCCTGTTCAATTCCTATTACGAGGCTGAAGGCGACCGCCTGCTGCGTCGCCAGCGCGGCCTGATCACGCGGCCGACCCTGGCAGAAGTGCTGGAATGGCGCGCCCATGTGAACGACGCGATGGAACCGCTGCTTGAGGACGAATCCTGCGCCGAACTGATCGCGCTGGGCATCGCGCACGAGCAGCAGCACATCGAATTGCTGCTGACCGATATCAAACATGCCCTGTCGAAAAATCCGCTAGGCCCCGCCGTGTGGGATGAAACGACGCCCGCCGAACCTGCAAGGGAAGCGGGATGGATAGAACATCCCGGCGGGATCGCCCGCGTGGGTCACCAAACGACAGCCTTTCATTTCGACAATGAAGGGCCGGTACACCGCGTTCTGCTGGAACCCTTTGCCCTTTCGCGGCGACTGGTGACGAACGGAGAATGGGCCGAGTTCATTGAAGATGGCGGTTACAAGGATCACCGCCTGTGGCTGTCCGATGCGTGGGCCTGGCTGGATCGCTGCAACATCGCGTCGCCCCTCTACTGGCAGGATGGCAGGCATTTCACGCACAGCGGCTGGCGGGATCGCGATCCGGATGCGCCGGTCGCGCATATTTCCTATTACGAGGCCGATGCTTTTGCCAGCTGGGCCGGGTGCCGCCTGCCGACCGAATTCGAGTGGGAAGCCGTGGCGCGCGGGCAGGACAAACCCGACAGCGATCAGCGTTTCGATGCAAGGGCGGGCAACCAGCTGGACAAGGCTGCACCGCCAACGCCTCTCGGCACAGAAGAACTGTTCGGCGATGTCTGGCAGTTCACCCGATCCGCCTATCTGCCCTATCCCCGCTTCCAGCCTGCCGAAGGTGCGGTGGGTGAATACAATGGCAAGTTCATGGCCGGACAGTGGGTGCTGAAAGGCGCAAGCTGCGCCACCGTGCGCGGCCATTCCCGCGCCAGCTACCGCAACTTTTTCTACCCGCAACAGCGCTGGCAATTCACCGGCCTGAGGCTGGCAAAGGACGTTTGATGTCGAAAAACGAAGGAATACAGCTCGTCGATCGTGACGAGAGCGGGGTGGATATTGCCTTCCGCGAGGATGTGCTGAAAGGCCTTTCCCAGGAAAGGAAAGCCTTGCCCGCGCGCTGGCTTTACGACGACGCCGGATCGCAATTGTTCGAGGATATCACGAAAGTCCCCGAGTATTATCCGACCCGTTGCGAGACCGAGATTCTCCAGGACAACGGCGAGGAATTCCTGGAAAACATCTGCACAGGGCGCGCGGTGGTGGAATTCGGCTCGGGCTCATCGGTCAAGACCCCTCTCCTTCTTAACGCCATCGAGCCGGGCGCCTACGTGCCGCTGGATATCGCGGGCGATTTCCTGCGCGCCGCCGCAGCCGATCTTTCTGCGAAATTTCCTGGCTTGCCGGTCTATCCGGTAGAAGCGGATTTCATGAAGCGCGTGGAATTGCCCGATGCGGTAAAATCCATGCCCAAGCTGGGATTCTTTCCCGGCTCCACCATCGGCAACATGGTGCCGCGCACATCGGTAGACCTGCTGCGCTCCATGCGAGAAACATTGGGCGACAATGCCAAGCTGCTGATCGGGATGGACCTGATCAAGGATACCGACGTTCTAGAGGCCGCCTATGACGATGCAGGCGGGGTGACGGCGCAATTCAACCTCAACCTGCTGCGCCGCATCAACCGCGAGCTGGAAGGCACTATCCCGGTGGAGAAGTTCCATCACGAAGCGCGCTGGAACGACACGTTCGCGCGGATCGAAATGCACGCCGTGGCGGACGAGGATATCGCGTTCAACGTCTCAGGCCAGGCGTTTTTCATCAAGGCGGGTGAGACGATCCACACGGAAAACAGTCACAAGTTCGACGCGCGCAGTTCCAACACGCTGCTGCTGGCCGGGCACTGGACGCCAATTGCGCGCTGGACCGATGCGAAGGATCGCTTCTCTGTCATCCTGGCAGAGGCAACCATCGCGCGCACTGCGCCCTAAGTCCTTCATCGCACAATCAGGCAACAGCCCCTATATAGCCTGGATGGATATCGCCGCGATCTTCGATCAGCTTGCTCTCACCATACGCGAGATTCCGCAATCGGGCCTGCTGATGGCAGCGATTGGGGCAATGGCAGCAGGGGTCATCGGCTCGATGCTGTTGAAGCGCGTGCCAGCGTTGGGCAAGCTGCTGCGATATGCCAGCACGTTCGTGCTGATGGGTGTGTTGCTGCTGGTGGTGCTGCAACTCTCCCGCCTCGATCCGCGCTTTTCGATGGCGGTGCCCGAACTCGGCCTGCCGGAACAGGTGGTGCAGGGCGGGGAGACGCGCATACCCCAGTCGCGCGACGGACATTACTGGCTGGAGGCGGAAGTAAACGGAGAACGGTTCCCCTTCCTCGTCGATACCGGTGCAACCCTTACCGCGGTCTCGCAGCAGACGGCGGATGCCGCCGGGCTGGAAGCGCGCGATAGAGGGCTGCCCATTCGCCTGCAAACCGCCAACGGCACGGTTGCTGCCTACATGACCAATATCGACAGCATGCGCTTCGGCAACGTGGCGGCCAGCGGGCTGGACGCCGTGATTGCGCCGGGTCTGGGGGAAACCAACGTGATCGGCATGAACCTGCTGTCCCGCCTCGCCAGCGTGCGCATAGAGCAGGGTGAACTGATACTCGTGCCCAACAACCCGCAGGAACCGTTACCCGCGAGACCTGCCAACTAGGTCGCGCCAGCCAGGCCGCACTCCGATTTTCCTGATTTTCTTGCAGTATGCAGGCGGTGCTTCGACATCGCTTTTGCAATTGTTCGTCCGCTGGGGCAGGGCGACGCGATGATCCGTCGCGCTTTACAGAACACCGGCTGGTTGATGGGCGCGCGCGGAATCAACGCGGTGCTCAGCCTCGTCTATCTGGCGCTGGCCACTCGCGCGCTGGGGCTGGAGGGCTTCGGCCAGTTCGTGATCGCCTTCACCTTTGCGCAGCTGGTGGTGGGCTTCACCAGCTTTCAGACATGGCAGGCGATTATCCGCTGGGGGCAGGAGGAGGATGGCCGCAGGACCGCGTCTGGCTTCGCGCTCGCGCTTGATGTAACCACGATACTCGTCGGCACTCTGGCGGCGGCGTTGATACTCGGGTTTGCCGGGGACTGGCTTCCAATCGCGCAGGAGCTGCGTCTGCCGACCTTCCTGTTCACCTTCGTCTCTTTACTGGCCATCAGGTCCACCCCCACAGGGTTGCTGCGCCTGCACGACCAGTACGCCCTCGCTGCCGCCGCCGATGCCACCACCAGCATCATGCGCGCCGCCGGAGCAGCCATCGTCGTGGCGGTCGATCCCTCGATCAGTGCCTTTCTGGTGGTATGGGGGATAGCCGAACTGGCAACCGCAGGCATGTACTGGCGCCTGGCCGCGCGAACCGAGGCGATACACTGGCAACGCTTCAGCCTGACGCGCCTTCCCGGCGGCCACGGGCAAGTGTGGAGCTTTGTAATCGGGACTTCGCTTACCGGAATGCTCACCATCGCCAGCCGGCAGCTGCTGGTGCTGCTGACCGGCGCACTCGGCGGTGCAGCACTGGCCGGTATCTACCGGGTGGCGGCGCAACTGGGGGAAGGCCTGCTGAAGCTGGCGCAGGCGCTGCTGCGCGCCGTCTATCCCGAACTGGTGCGCAACCCCGCGGGGGCAAAAGCGCTCACCGCTGCGATTACCCGCATCGCCATCGTCACCGGCGTCGTCGTGGTGGGCTTTGGCATGCTGGTGGGGGAGTGGATAATCATGGCCATCGCCGGGGGTGACTACCTGGCTGCCTACTGGCCCATGATCATACTGGCCGCCGCCGCATCGCTGGAACTGGCGGGTGCCAGTCTGGAAGCTTTGCTGGTGGCTAATGGGCGCGCGATTACCAATTTCGTGCTGCGCGCTGTTCCCACGCTTGCCGGACTGGTTGCGCTACCATGGCTGGTTGATTGGCTTGGCGCGGTCGGCGCGGCGCTGGTGGTGCTGGTTGCCAGCGCCATCAGCGTTACCGGTTTCGTCATCGCGACGCGGGAGAAATCAGCTTTGAACTAGATGTCCTGCCGATCCGCTTCGTCCTAAACCTCCGGCACTGCTATTTCAGAAATCTGGCCGGATGGCAGAGGCAGCCCAACTGGAAACATCGAGAAGGACACTTTCGCTCATACGCCTATCATCATTTGAGATAGATCAATATGTAGTGCGCTGGGTGGCGTAGGGATCGATTAACCTGTCGGAGATCGCTCTCGCCATGCCTACCAATACCGAACGCCTCGAACTTCGTCGAAAGCGCATGGCGGAAAGCCCGGCTGTCCTGCGCGGCGGCTTCCGGCCCTTTTTCCTCGGTGCCGCCCTCTGGGCTATCTTGGCTCTCGCGGCCTGGCTTGCTTTCCTCTTTGGATGGAGTTCCCAGTCACCCTTCGATGATCCGCTGGCCTGGCACCGGCACGAAATGCTGTTCGGCTTCATCGGCGCAGCGATTGCGGGCTTCGCGCTTACCGCCGTGCCCAACTGGACCGGTCGGCTGCCTATTGCCGGCGGACCGCTCGCCGTGCTGTTCGGCATTTGGGCAGCAGGCCGAATTCTCCCGTTCGTATTGACCGACGAAAACATCCTTCTGATCGCGCTCGATGGCGGTTTCTACATCCTTCTGGCGGGTCTTCTCGGTCGCGAAATCCTCGAGAGCGGGAATCGCAACCTGCCTGTCGTCGCTGTAATCGCCCTGTTCGGCGTCGCCGATCTGCTCGACCGCGCGGCGATGGCAGGCAATACTGAAATCGGAGCGTTCGGCTGGCGAAGCGGGATGGCGCTCGTCGTTTTTCTTATATCGGTCATCGGGGGACGCATCATCCCGAGCTTTACCCGGAACTGGCTGGCCGCGCGGGGTGCCACAGAACCGCTACCGACCCAGCCCGATTTACTGGATAAGCTTGTTCTGGTCCTCACCCTCCTGGCCTTGCTGCTGTGGCTGGTCGCGCCTTCCTCGCTTCTGGCCGGCACCGTTCTATTGCTCGCGGCGATCGCGCAGGTCGTGCGCTTGCTCAGATGGCAGGGCTGGAAATGCCACTCGAGCGCTCTCGTGATCGTTCTTCATGTCGGCTATCTGTGGTTGCCGACGGGGTTGCTCCTTCTCGGCCTCGCCCAGCTGGCGGTAAGTCCTGAAACCTCCGCCATCCACGCCTTGTCGACCGGGGCAATGGCGACGATGATCCTTGCCGTCATGAGCCGCGCCAGTCTGGGTCATACCGGACGGCCGCTCGCTGCGAGCAGGGGCACTGCGGCCTCCTATCTCTTGGTCACCGTGGCAGCGATCACCCGCGTCTCGGCTGACTTCGTGGTCGCCGATCAGCGGACGATGCTCGCCATTGCAGGAGCGGCGTGGTTCGGAGCGTTCGGACTGTTCCTGCTTCAATATGTTCCGATCCTCTGTTCGGCGAGAGACGATGGGACAGGGGAAAAACGGTCATGACACCCTGCCGACGCGACTTATGGACTATGGTGCTCGCCGCCGCGGTGTTTGCCACCTTGTTCGCGTTGTCTTTCGTCGCGACGCCGGTGAAATTTCTGGCATCGGATGTGCCGATTGCACATTTGCTGGCTGTTGGAAGGGTCACCTTTCGGGCTTCGCTAGGGGCGGAGAGCTTGCTGCTCGTCCTTCTTCTGCTCACCGGGCGCGGCAGGATACGGTGGCTGATCGTGGGTGCAGCGGCAATCCTGCTCGCCCAGTGGCTCATCCTCATGCCGCGACTGGACGAGCGCACGCTGGCCCGCATCGCGGGCGCCATTCTGGAACCCTCCTCACTCCATCATTGGTGGGTCGTTCTGGATATCGCCCGGCTCGGGATCTATGTCCTCATTCTGCGCCAAGCCTTGCTTGGTCTGCGGGAGAAGTAACCGAACGATCGCTTGGCAAGCTGAGGCACCAAGCCTACGTGTGGCCAATGGACGCCTCCGATCCCGAAAATGAGCTGAATTTTTGCCAGGCATGCTCGGTCCGCAACCGCGCAATCTGCGCCGATCTCGACGATGATGAGATAGCCTTGCTCAACAAACTCGGGCGGCGAAGGCGTCTGGAGACCGGAGAATCGCTTTTGTGGGAGGGTGATGAGGCGATCTTCGTCGCCAACGTGGTGTCCGGGGTGCTCAAGCTCTCCACCCAGACGATCGATGGCCGCGAGCAGATCCTCGGTCTGGTTTATCCGTCCGACTTTCTCGGCCGTCCCTTCGGCGATACCACTCCCTACAACGCCGAGGCCCTTTCCGACACGGTCGTGTGCGTGTTCCAGCGTTCGGATTTTGAGCGTTTTGCGCTCGAACACTCGCGGCTCGAGCACAAGCTACTCGAGCGAACGCTGGGCGAACTCGACCGGACCCGGCGCTGGATGCTGCTCCTTGGCCGGATGAATGCCGAAGAGCGATTGGCAAGCCTGCTTCTGGAAATCGGCGAGCGTTCCGTGGCTGCGACCTGCACCAATTTCCTTGAGGCTGGCCCGGACCGTTTCGAACTTCCTATGTCGCGCCAGCAGATCGCGGATATTCTAGGCCTCACCATCGAGACCGTTAGTCGACAATTCACCAAAATGCGCGAGGATGGCGTCATCGAGATCCGCGGCCGGAGGGACGTCACCATCCGCAAGCGGGACGTGCTGGAGGACCTCGCAGCGTAGCTGCCCGACCGCGCCGCGACGGCGGAAATGCAGGGGGGCCTCGAACCCGGGACTGCCCTTGACTTGAATCAATGAATTGCTGCTGCCCGCTTGCCATCGACATCCCGCCAGAAGATGTCGGGATTTCATTTCATGCCGCAGGGCGAGCCATTCAAGCATTTCGCGAAAGCATTACTGCCGCCCGATCTACCAGTCTCGTCGCTGGCGCGGCTGCAGTCGCTGGGACGCCTTCACCTGGTGGAGCAAGGAGAACTGGTCAAGCTGAACGGGCACGGGCGGCGATGGGTGGTATTCGTTTCCACAGGTGCCACCAAGCTTGTCGCTCATGTCGGGTCGGACCGCGAACAGGTCATCTGTTTCGCCTTTGGCGGAGATCTCCTCGCCATGTCTCCGGCCTCGCAGTCGCAATATGCTCTTCATGCTCTGACCTCATGCCGACTTGTCGCTTTCCCGGCACAAGAACTGATGGAGGCCGCGACCGAGAAGGGCGATGCGGCGTGCATCATCCTCGAGAAGTTCCTCGCCGCACTGGATCGCGCTCGCGAACAATCGGTTCTGCTGGGAAGAAAGACTGCGGGTGAGCGAATGGCGAGCTTCCTGCTTTCGATGGCAGACAGGATCGGCGAGCCTCGCGGCGAGACCATCGCGCTGAACCTTCCCATGTCTCGCCGTGAGATCGCGGACAGCGTCGGGCTGACCATCGAAACGGTCAGTCGTCAGCTCACCGAACTGCGCAATAGCGGGATCATCCGCACACAGGGAAGATCGGAGATCAGTATCCTGGATAGCGACCAGTTGCGCGAGCGGGCAGCTTTAATGGCATTGATGGGCTGATTCTTTCGCAAATTTGATCTCGGTCAATGCAGGTTGGGTGCCCCCCGCATAGAGACGCTGGAAAGCCATTCGGAGTCTTCGATGCAAGCGGAAGCAGCCCTTGGGCGGGCGGGCCTATGGTTCGGCGTCCTCATATTCTCGATCATCTTCGTGGCGACAGCGCGCGATACCGGCTTTGCTGCCCATGCGACGATAATCGCCATCGTCGCTTTCATCCTCATGTGCATGTCCGCCGTCCGCTTCGATCCGATGGGCAAGGCCCGCGGGTTCTTCCGCATGCCCGAGGGCCTGTCTCGATATGACGACGATCCGGTAAGGTGGGGCGTCCTCGCGACCATGTTCTGGGCGATCGTCGGTTTGCTCGCCGGAGTTTTCATCGCGTCGCAACTGGCATTCCCGCAACTCAACTTCGAGCCCTATTTCAACTTCGGCCGGGTCAGGCCGCTGCACACCTCCGCCGTCATCTTCGCCTTTGGCGGCAACATTCTGATCGCCAGCAGCTTTTACGTCGTCCAGCGCACCTGCCGCGCGCGGCTTGCCTTCCCTTCGCTCGCGCGCTTCGTTTTCTGGGGCTACCAGCTCTTCATCGTCCTCGCCGCTTCCGGCTACCTCTTCGGAGTCACGCAGAGCCGCGAATACGCCGAGCCAGAATGGTATGTCGACCTGTGGCTGACGATCGTCTGGGTCGCCTATCTGATCGTCTTCGTCGGCACGCTGGCGCGCAGGACCGAGCCGCATATCTACGTCGCGAACTGGTTCTACCTGTCATTCATCATCACCATCGCGATGCTGCACATCGTCAACAATCTGGCGGTTCCGGTCGCCTGGAACGGTTCGCTGTCCTTCTCCGCCTTCGCCGGGGTGCAGGATGCGCTGACGCAGTGGTGGTATGGCCACAACGCGGTCGCGTTCTTCCTGACCGTGCCATTTCTGGCGATGATGTATTACTTCGTGCCCAAGCAGGCCGAGCGGCCGGTCTACAGCTACCGCCTTTCGATCATCCACTTCTGGTCGCTGATCTTCCTCTATATCTGGGCGGGACCGCATCACCTGCACTACACGGCGCTGCCGGACTGGGCGCAGACACTCGGCATGGTTTTCTCGGTGATCCTCTGGATGCCCAGCTGGGGCGGGATGATCAACGGGCTGATGACGCTGAACGGCGCATGGGACAAGGTCCGCACCGATCCCATCATCCGGATGATGGTCATGGCTCTCGCCTTTTATGGCATGGCGACTTTCGAAGGGCCGATGCTGAGCATCAAGGCAGTAAACTCGCTGTCTCATTATACCGACTGGACTATCGGACACGTCCATTCCGGAGCTTTGGGCTGGAACGGCCTCATCAGCTTCGCTGCTGTCTATTTTCTCGTGCCGCGCCTTTGGAAGCGTGAACGGATGTATTCGCTGCGCATGATCAACTGGCATTTCTGGCTCGCGACGCTGGGCATCGTATTCTACGCCGCCAGCATGTGGGTGGCAGGCATTACCCAGGGCCTGATGTGGCGCGAATACGGCGTCGACGGCTACCTCGTAAACAGCTTTGCCGAGACGGTCGCAGCGCTGCATGAACTGTACATAATCCGGGCAGTCGGCGGCGTCATGTATCTCAGCGGTGCGATCATCATGGGTTACAATGTGTGGATGACCATCGCGGGCAGGCTGCGCGAAGAAGCGCCGATGGGCGCGATGCCGGAATACGATCCCGACAAGGATCGTCCCATCGTTCGCCCCGCCACCCCCGAACCGGCCGAATAGGCCAGCCGAACAGGATAGCGCGTCATGGGTCTTGCCTCCCAGCACAAGAAGCTGGAAAAGAACATCAATCTTCTCGCGATCGGATCGTTCATCGCGGTTGCAATCGGCGGCATTGTCGAGATTGCCCCGCTGTTCTGGATCGACAACACGATCGAGGAAGTCGAGGGGATGCGGCCTTACACCCCGCTCGAGCAGGCAGGACGGAACATTTATGTCCGCGAAGGCTGTTATGCGTGTCATAGCCAGATGATCCGACCGTTTCGGGACGAGGTGGAGCGCTACGGCCACTACAGTCTGGCGGCGGAAAGCATGTATGATCACCCGTTCCAATGGGGCTCGAAGCGGACCGGCCCCGACCTGGCGCGGGTCGGCGGTCGCTATTCGGATGAATGGCATGTGCAGCATCTCGAAGATCCGCAAAGCGTGGTGCCCGAGAGCATCATGCCGCAATATTCGTTCCTGGGTGACGTCCCGCTGGAAACGGATAATGCCACCGAAATGCTGATCGCGCTGAGCCGGGTGGGCGTTCCCTATTCGGAGCGCGATATCGGACAAGCCATGGAAGATATTATCCTCCAGGCGGACCCCGATAGTGGCGGCGACGTGGATGATTTCCAGCAACGCTATCCCAAGGCGCAGGTGCGCGATTTCGACGGCGACCCGAGCCGAGTGACCGAGATGGATGCGCTGGTGGCCTATCTGCAGATGCTCGGCACGCTGGTCGATGTCGATAGCGCCGCGGCGCAGGAGCGGCTGGCGGAGGAGAAGGGTCGATGAGCTTCTACGATCAGTTGCGCCATCTGGCGGACAGCTATGGTCTGATCGCGCTTGTTTTCCTCTTCCTCGGCCTGTGCCTGTGGGTGTTCCGGCCCGGTGCCAGACAGCATAACCGGGACGCAGCACGCTCGATATTCGAAGACGAAGAGGTCGGGGGACGCGACGATGACAAATAAACGTATCGACGAGCCTACCGGCACCCAAACCGTTGGTCACGAATGGGACGGCATTGAGGAGCTCGATACGCCGATGCCGCGCTGGTGGCTGTGGACGCTCTACCTCACGATCGTCTGGGGCGTGGTCTACGTCATTCTCTATCCGGCCTGGCCGCTGATCGACCGCGCGACCGAAGGTGTGCTTGGATGGAGCAGCCGAGGCGAACTCGCAGAGGAAATGAGCGCCGTCGATCAGGCCCGTGTGACGATGCGCGAGGAATTGTCCCGCATTCCGGTCGAGCGGCTGCCGGAAAACAGCGAGCTCTTTACGCAGGCGGTGGCCGGTGGTCGATCTGCCTTCCAGGTCCACTGCTCGCAATGCCACGGATCGGGGGCTGCTGGCAGCCAGACTTTGGGCTATCCCAACCTCAACGATGACGACTGGCTTTGGGGCGGCGACCTCAAGGCGATCGAATACACGCTGGTCAACGGCATTCGCGCTCCAGGCGTGGAAGACACAAGAACCAGCCTCATGCCGCCGTTCGAGGGCGTTTTTGAACCTGTTCAGATCGATGGGCTGGTGGATCACGTACTTGGGCTTAGTGGGAAAGGATCTCCCAGCGCCATCGGCGCGCAGACCTACCAGGACAACTGCCTGTTGTGTCACGGTGCTGCTGGCGAAGGAGACCGCGAACTCGGAGCCCCGCGCCTGAACGATGCAATCTGGCTCTACGGTAGTTCTCGCGAGCAAGTTCGCGAGCAAATCCTTAATCCGAAGATGGGACGGATGCCGCACTGGAGCGGCCGCCTCGATCCGGTGACCATCAAGATGCTCTCGGCCTATGTCTGGTCGCTCGGCGGCGGCGAGGAATTCGTCGAAGTGGCCGAGAATCCTGCGGTGGAGGTCGATGAACAACCGTGACCCCGGTCGCGCATCGAGCGCACCCCCTCGCCGCGAAGGCGAGAGCCACGACCGGTCGGTTGTCGTAGAGGACGGGCGCGCCAAGAGCAATGTGCCGGTATCGGGCGCCGTAGCCGAGCCGGAAGCCACCACGCTTCGCCACGAACCGCACGAGCCGCCGCGCCAGCCCCTGCCGACCAAGTTGTTCGAGAAGCGGACCAAGGTCCACAACAAGCGCATCGACGGTCCCTTCCGCCGCTTCAAATGGTTCGTGATGCTCGTCACGCTGGCGATCTATTACGGCACGCCGTGGATCCGCTGGGATCGCGGGCCCTACGCGCCCGATCAGGCGGTGCTGGTCGATCTGGCCAATCGCCGTTTCTATATGTTCGGCATCGAGATCTGGCCGCATGAATTCTATTACGTGGCTGGCCTTCTCATCATGGCCGCGATCGGGCTCTTTCTTGTCACCAGCGCGGTCGGGCGCGCTTGGTGCGGATACGCATGTCCGCAGACGGTGTGGACCGACCTGTTCCAGCATGTCGACCGCTTCGTCGATGGAGACCGCAACGCGCGCGTCAAGCTCGACGCGGCACCGCTGGGGCCGAAGAAAATCGCGAAGCGGACGTTCAAATACGCGATCTACCTCGTCATCGCCTTCTGGACCGGCGGTGCGTGGATCATGTATTTCGCCGATGCTCCCACGCTGGTGCGCGATTTCTGGGCTGGCGAGGCGGCACCGGCTGCCTACATCACGGTCGCGATCCTGACGCTGACCACTTTCACGCTAGGCGGATTTATGCGCGAACAGGTGTGCATCTACATGTGCCCCTGGCCCCGGATCCAGACCGCGATGATGGATGAAAAGTCGCTTCTGGTAACCTACAAGGACTGGCGCGGCGAACCGCGCGGCAGCGTCAAGAAGGCGAAGAAGGAGCCGGAAAAATTTGGCGACTGCATCGACTGCCTGCAGTGCGTTGCCGTCTGTCCGACGGGGATCGACATCCGCGAGGGACCGCAGGTTGGGTGCATCACCTGCGCGCTTTGTATCGATGCTTGCGACAAGGTGATGGCCGATATCGGGCGTCCGCGCGGCCTGATCGACTACGCGACGCTCGAGGATTGTGAGAAGGAGGCGAACGGGGAAGCCACGCGCCCACCGTGGAAGGCCCTGCTGCGCCCGCGGACCATCGCCTATTTCCTCATCTGGGGCAGCATCGGGCTCGCCATGCTGTTCGCGCTCGGGGTGCGCAGCCATGTCGGCCTGTCGGTCTCGCCCGACCGTAATCCGCCCTACATCCTGATGAGCGACGGATCGGTGCGCAATTCCTATACTCTCAAGCTGCGCAACATGGAGAGCCGTCCACGCGAAATGGAGATCGCGCTTCAGGGTCTTCCCGGCGGGATCATGTGGACTGGCACTGGCGGACGCGATGCGGCGGCGCGCACGCTGACCAAGACGGTTCCAGCGGACCAGGTGCTCGCGGTTCGCGCCTTTGTCGTCCGGCCCGAAGGCGCAGACACGCAGGAGTTCAGCTTCCGCGTTACATCACGCGACGAACAGCGGGAGACCGCAGTGGCCGAAGCGCGTTTCGATACGCCGGGAGGCAGCGAATGAAGAGCGAATTCACCGGGAAGCACATGGCCGCGATCATCGTGTCGGGTTTCGGCATCATCATTGCGGTGAACCTGTTCATGGCCACGCTGGCCGTTCGCGGCTTTGGCGGGGTCGTGGTGCCGAACTCCTACGCCGCGAGCCAGGAATTCAACGGTTGGCTCGAGGCGGCGGAGCGGCAGGAAGCCCTGGGATGGTCAGTGGGGTTTTCACGCAGCGATAACGGGCACCTGATCGTCGAAACCGCCTCGGTGCCCGAGGATTCCACCGTCGTCGCGGCCGCCCGCCGGCCGCTCGGCAAACCGGAAACCACCCAGCTTCGCTTCATCGAAGCGACACCCGGCAATTACGTATCGCTGGCACCGCTGGAGCCGGGTCGCTGGATCGTCCGGCTGAGCCTCGTCTCGCCCGACGGTCGGACGTGGGCGACCGAAGAGCACATGCAGTGAATGCCTCCATAGCCATCAATACGATTGAACCCCCAGAGTTCACGGACAGTCGCTTCACTGTTCCGGGTATGCGCTGCGCGGGGTGCATCGCCAAGATCGAGCGGGGCCTGCAGGCGGTCGAGGGCGTAGAAGCGGCGCGCGTCAATTTCTCCGCCAAGCGGGTCGCTGTCCGGCATGAGAAGGCGCTGGATGCGGATGCGCTGGTTGCCGCAATCGGAAGGCTCGGCTTCGAGGCCCAGGCCGCCGAGGCCAATCCCCTTGGACAGGATGACGCGGAGAGCCGCACCTTGCTGCGTTCACTCGCCGTGGCAGGGTTCGGCATGATGAACATCATGCTGCTTTCGGTCAGTGTCTGGTCGGGGGCGGGCGGTGTCACGCGCGAACTGTTTCACTGGCTCTCGGCACTGATCGCACTTCCGGTGGTAGCCTATGCGGGCCGCCCATTCTTTGCCAGCGCGGCCATGGCCTTGCGACATCGCAAGACCAATATGGACGTGCCGATCTCGATCGGAGTCCTGCTCGCCACGGGGTTAAGCGTCTACGAGACGACGACCGGAGGCGAGCACGCCTATTTCGACAGCGCAGTCATGTTGCTGTTCTTCCTGCTCGCCGGACGCGCGCTTGATGCGACTATGCGGAACAAGACCCGCGCGGGTATCGGCGCGTTGCTGTCGCGCATGGGGAAATCCGCGCGCGTCCTTGCGGCAGACGGTCCGGCGAGGACGGTTGCCGCGGAAGATCTCGAACCCGGTATGCTGATGCTCGTCGCGTCCGGCGAGGCGTTGGCGGCCGACGGAGTGATCGAAGAGGGCCGCAGCACCATCGACAATGCAATGTTGACCGGTGAGAGCACGCCTCGATCGGTGGCGCGTGACGATTTGGTCCATGCCGGAGCGATTAACCTGACCGATCCCATCCAGGTGCGCGTCACTGCCGCCTCGTCGGATACGGCCCTAGCCGAGATTGCCCGCTTGATGGACGAGGCCGGACAATCGCGCAGTCATTACGTTCGCATCGCCGACCGCGCCTCGCGGCTCTACGCGCCGGCGGTTCATACCCTCGCGCTGCTGGCGTTCGCCGGGTGGATGTTGGCGGGGGTTGGAGTGCACCAGTCGCTGGTCATCGCGATCGCGGTGCTGATCATCACCTGTCCTTGCGCCATGGGACTGGCAGTTCCTGCGGCACAGGTGGTGGCATCGGGGGCGCTCGCGAAACGCGGCCTGCTGGTGAAGGACGGCAGTGCGCTCGAACGGCTTGCGGAGGTTGATACCGCGCTGTTCGACAAGACCGGCACGCTGACGCTGGGAGAGCCGGTCCCGCAGATCGATCATCTGTCCAGCGAACAAAAAACCGTCGCCCTCGCGCTGGCACAGGCCAGTCATCATCCATTGAGCAGGGGAATGGCAAGCGCACTCGATGGCGAAGGCGTCATGCCCGCTCCGGTCCGTTCGCTGTCCGAAACGGGAGGCGAGGGCATTCGCGGCGATTGGGCCGGCATACGAGTTGCGTTGGAGCGGTCTGGCAATGCTGGAAGCGGGCTTTCCACCACGCTCCGGATCGGGGAAGATTCGGTCGCCATCCCCTTTGCGGATCCGATACGGCCGGATGTCGCCGAGACCCTGGCGGCCCTTCGGGCCAGCGGTATCGACAGCCGCATCCTTTCGGGCGATCGACACGCGCCGGTGAAGGCATTGGCAAGCAAGCTTGGTATCGCAGGCGAGGCAGAGATGCGTCCGGATACCAAACTGGCGTTGCTCGATTCGCTGAAGGCGGACGGGCACCGCCCACTGATGATCGGCGACGGGATCAACGACGGCCCGGCGTTGGCCGCTGCCCATGCATCGATCGCGCCCGGCAGTGCGAGCGACGTCAGTCAGCAGGCTGCCGATGCGGTATTCCTGGGCCGGGCGTTGATGCCGGTTGCGCTCGCGGTTGCGGTCGCTCGCCGGACAATGCGCATCGTGCGCCAGAACTTCGGCTTCGCGATCGGCTATAATGTTCTGGCGGTGCCGCTGGCGCTTGCAGGTCTGGTGACACCGCTGATTGCCGCCATCGCGATGTCGCTCAGTTCGCTCGTCGTCGTGGGCAATTCGCTTCGCCTGGCGCGCGCCGCGAAAGGCCCTTTGGCATGAGTGTTCTGGTATATTTGATCCCGGTGGCTCTCGCACTCGGCGGGGCGGGCCTGGCGCTGTTCTTCTGGGCCATGCGCAACGGCCAGTTCGAGGATCTCGATGGAGCCGCCAACCGCATCCTGATCGATGACGAGGAACCGGACGAATGATTCTTTTCGTCCCGTCAGGCTTCGCTGAGCCGCTGCTGGCGTATATCAATCGTCTTGCGTTCAATTCCTATGGGCCGCTCTACGCGCGAGCGATCGCCGCCGTGTTCGGTCCCTATCGTCAAGTCTCGCCGCGCCGTTTCAGATCAGCGGCCTGAAACCACTGCCGAAAGGACAACACATGCCCCTCTGGTTCTTCCCGTCCCTCATCGGAATTCTTGCCTCCTCGAGCCTGGTAGCGGGGATTTGGCTGGTGCTGCACCTGCGCGATCTCGCAAGGCTATTCTCTGCAGATAGATCGAACGACATCGTCCGCGGTCCCGGCAAGCGACACGCATCTCGCGGGCGCGTCTGGCTTGCGCTCTTCATCTTCAACGCAGGCTGGATCGCCTCGGTGTTGATCTGGATCTTCGTGATCGGGGGCGATGCGAACGCGGTGACAGACGCGGCAGCCTGATCCGGCGATGCTGCGCTTCCAAGCGATAGCTTGCGACAATATGTCCACGACAAAGGGTGCCTGGGCAAGCCCCGCACGACATCATTCGGCGATAACCGACGATATGCGAGGCTGCTTGGCTGGGGTGGCAGGGATCGAACCTGCGAATGCCGATACCAAAAACCGGTGCCTTACCACTTGGCTACACCCCAGCAGACGCGTGCCCATATAGCGGGGCGGGCGGGGGACGCAACCCGCCGCCGCGCTGTTTCTTGGGCGACCGATCAGGCGTCGACGCGCTTGCGCACGGGATCGAACAGGCTGCGGTCCTCTACCGCATCGAAATCGGCAGCACCATGGCGTTCGGGCATGGCCTCTGTATTCACCAGCCGACCACGAATTACCGCCGGTCGCGCGTCCAGCGCCTTCACCCAACGGCCGACATGTTCGTATTCGTGCAGCGAGAGGAACTTGTCCGAACCGCTGTAGGCTCCGTGATAGAGGGCGCTCAACCAGGGATAGCTGGCGATATCGGCGATGCTCAGCTCGTCGCCTGCAAGAAAGCCGGTCTTCCCCAGCTGGTTGTTCGCAACATCGAAGATGCGCTTTGTCTCCATCGCATAGCGATCGATGGGGTACTTGTACTTCTCGGGCGCATATTCGTAAAAGTGCCCGAAGCCGCCGCCGATGAACGGAGCGGTGCCCATCTGCCAGTTGAGCCAACTGAAAGTCTCGGCCCGGGCGGGATTGGTTCTGGGCAACAGGAAATCGAACTTTTCGGCGAGATGGACAAGGATTGCCCCGCTTTCAAAAACGCGGAACGGGGTTGTGCCGGACCTGTCCTGCAAGGCAGGTATCTTGGAATTGGGATTGAGGTCGACAAAGTCCGATCCGAACTGTTCGCCATCGAAAATCTTGATCATCCAGGCATCGTACTCGGCATCGTCATATCCCGCTTCCAGCAGCTCCTCGAACATGATCGTCACTTTCACCCCATTGGGCGTGCCGAGCGAATAGAGCTGGAACGGGTGTTCGCCGACCGGCAGTTCCTGTTCCTGACGCGCACCGGCGGTGGGGCGATTGATGCCGGAGAACTGTCCGCCGTTCTCGGCAGGTTGCCAGACAGGGGGAGGCGTATAGGCATCGGACATTGCTTGTTCTCCTGAATTGGGATCGCGTAATTCGGCTAGATGGGTTGCAGGGGACGGCACGGCAAGCAAGGCTTGCTACCCTCTCGATGAAGCTGCGCTTGGGCAAAGCCTGCCCCGCCGTTCCCATGGGCTCGTCGCGGCAGGGCTGGGCGCCTCGAACCGCAAATCGCTGACGCCCGCGGAACCGCTTGGCATATCAGCCCGTTATCGCGGGGTTATGGCAACGCGTCCTGCAAACCTGATTTATGTCGATGACAGCCTGCCGGGCATTACACGCAAGGGGGCGGGCAAGGGCTGGGCCTATTACGATCCCGACGGAAAGCTGATCCGCGATACTGCGGAGAAGAAGCGCCTGAACGCCATCGCCTTTCCCCCGGCCTATCGCGACGCTTGGTTCTGTCCTGCGCACAACGGCCATATCCTCGCCACGGGTTATGACGACAAGGGGCGCAAGCAGTATCGCTACCACCCAGATTTTCGTAGCTGGCGCGAGGGTGAAAAGTTCGATGGCTGCCTCGCCTTTGGCACCAAGTTGCCGCTGGCGCGCAAGCGGGTGGAAGAAGATATGCGCGCGCCCACCGTCAGCAAGGCCCGTGCGGTGGCCAGCGTGGTACGCCTGCTGGACTTGGGCGCGATCCGCGTCGGCAATACAGGCTATGCCAAGGAAAACCGCAGTTTCGGCGCCACCACGCTGCGTCGCCGTCATGCGGAAGTGACGGGCCGCACGCTGCGCCTGAGTTACAAGGGCAAGGGCGGCAAGCAGCGAGAGGTGGAACTGTCCGACGCTGCGCTGGCGGCTTGTGTGAAACGGATGCAGGACTTGCCCGGCCAGCACCTGTTCCGCTGGCTGGACGATGATGACGAGGCGCATGACGTTACCTCCGGCGATGTGAACGGCTATCTGGCAGAAACGATGGGTGGACCGTTCACCGCGAAGAATTTCCGCACCTGGCATGCCAGCGTGATGGCGTTCCGCCTGCTGGGGGAAGCGCAGGAGAAGCTGACGATCAAGGCCGTGCTGGAACGGGTGGCCGATCATCTGGGCAATACGCCTGCCGTTACTCGCAAAAGCTACGTTCATCCCGCCGTGATAGACCTGATCGCAAGGCAGGAGGAATGGCGCGAAACCCTTCGCCTGCCGCGCCGCACGCAGTACCAGAACCGGTGGGAACGCGGGCTGCTGGAGCTGCTGGAGGAATGCCCCAATGCAGAGGAACTGCTGGCGGCGGCCTAGGGTCGCGAAGGTTAATTGGCCCAGCAATCCCGCCATCTGTCATGAAAGAGTCCTCAACGCGTAACATAACTGTTGTTGTCGGGGCGCATGATACACCGCGCCCTTATCGCCGTTGCCCTGCTCGCCATTCCTGCCGCAGCCCATGCCGGAGACCTCTCCGGCAAGGTCCGCGATTCCGCCGCTGCGCCCGTCGCGGGCGCGCAGGTGGTTATTCCCGAACTGGGCCTGTCCACGCTCACCGACGCAGAAGGCGCATATCGCTTCGAAGGGCTGGCCGAAGGCGAATATCGCATCGCGGTGGAACTGGCCGACGATGCGCGCCAGCATTCGAAGGCACGTGTGCCGCAGTCGGGCGAAGCCACGCGCAACATCTTCCTCTATTCCGGCGCCGCGCTGGAACATGCCCGCAGCGGTTTGAACCCGGTGGAAGCCATGCTGGCAGAAGCGTTGATGGCGCAGGCATGGGAAGAGGCAAGCGAGATGACCGCGCGAGCGCAGGCGCGTGAGGAGCGGATCGCTCCCGAATTCGCCGGATAGTCTCCGCTGGCCGCCAGGCGTCGCCAATTCTCAGTTCGTAGCCGGTTTCGCGCTACGGTCTTGGGCGCACGCGTGACTCTGCCCCATCGCTGGGGTAAGTGCTTGCGCCTGCAACCAATACGAAGGAATCCGTCCATGCGCCGTACCCTGATCGCCCTTTCGCTGGCCGCTGCACCTGTAGCGCTGCTGGCCGCATGCGCGCCGACCACGCAGCAATCCAGCGAGATTGGCGGATACGACATGCTGGCCAGCCGCGCGAGCCTTGCCGATGTCGATATGGCGCCCGACACATCCTATCTCAGCGTGGAGGAGCGGCAGGTGGTCAACCTGCTGATCGAGGCCAGCGGCTATATGGATGAGATCTACCTGCGCCAGCGTGGCGAGGGGCTGGTCGAACTGCGGCAGGAAATTGCCGCCGCTGGAGACGCCGATAGGCTCGACATGTTCGATCGCAATTTCGGCCCGTGGGACGCGGTGGATGAACTGCACCCCTTCTATGGCAGCGAGCCGATGCCCGAAGGCGCAGGTTTCTATCCGGCAGATCTGACGCGCGAGGAATTCGACGCATACCTTGCTGCCAATCCCGATCAGCGCGAAGACCTGATGAGCCCATACACCGTGGTGAAGCGCAACGGGGAAGGCGGTTTCATCGCTGTGCCCTATTCGGAAGAATACGCCGAATTTCTCCAGCCCGCAGCGGAACTGCTGCGCGAGGCGGCTGGGATCACGTCCAACGCCAGCCTCAAGCGTTTCCTTGCCCTGCGCGCCGACAGCTTCCTGTCCGACGACTATTTCGAAAGCGAAATGGCATGGATGGATTTGGCTGACACGCCCATCGAGGTCGCCATCGGCCCCTACGAGGTTTATACCGACCGGCTCTACGGCACCAAAACCGCGTTCGAGAGCTTCGTGACGTTGAAGAACCCGGAAGAAAGCGCCGCGCTGGATCGCTATGTCGGCTACCTGCGCGACATGGAAGGCAACCTGCCTATCGATCCGCAATACCATAACTTCACCCGCGGCTTCGAAAGCCCGATAGCCGTTGCCGACCAGGTGCATGGCGGCGGCGACAACGTGCCTGGCGTGCAGACCATCGCTTTCAATCTACCCAATGACGAGCGGGTGCGCGAAGCCAAGGGCGCGAAGAAGGTGATCCTTTCCAACGTTCTGGGCGCCAAGTTCGACCGCATTCTCGATCCCATCGCGGATGTCGTTCTGGCGCAGGAACAGGCCGCGCTGGTCAGCCGGCGGTACATGCAGCTTTTCACCCTGTTCCACGAACTCAGCCACTCGCTGGGGCCGGGCACGATCACGGTGGATGGCCAGCAGACCACGGTGAACGCGCAGCTGCGCGAACAATACTCCGCACTGGAAGAGAGCAAGGCCGATGTCATGGGCATCTACAACCTGCTTTACATGATGGATCGGGGCGAACTGCCCCAAGGTGAACGCAGCGAACTTCTTGCCACCTATGTCGCGGGCCTGTTCCGTTCCATGCGCTTCGGTATCGAGGAAGCCCACGGTAAGGGCGCGGCGGCGCAATACGGCTACCTGCTGGAATACGGCGCCTTCGCATGGAACGGGGACGGCGGCCACTACGTGATCGACGAGGACCGGCTTGTATCCGGCATCACGCAGCTGCTGCGCACCGAACTGATGTTGCAGGCCACCGGCGATTACGAGGGCACGATGGCCTTCTTCGATCGGTACGCTCATATGGACGAGCACGCCGAGGCAGCGATAGCGGGAATGGGCGCCATCCCCGTCGATATCCGACCGATCTATCCCGACAGCGTTTGAGTTTGATCTAGTCTCGTCGGTTCTTCGCGATTGCCAGTCAGCCAATCTGGTGACGCTGATGCTCAGCGGATAGGCGGTCGGGACGATCCTGCCACCATCAGTCGGGTGCCCGACGGTGCGGCGAGCCGCTCAGCTTCGCCGCGATGCCTGCATGATGCGCTGCATCCAATACCGCGTGCGGCTGCATCCCCGGTCTGGAATCGCGACGGCGCGCGCGCTAGAGGGCTCGCCATGGATTCCGCAAATACCGCAAGACTGGCACCTGTTCGCGTGGCCGCGCTTTACAATTTCGTTCGTTTTGACGATCCCGCCTCTCTGCGTGAGCCCTTGCTGAAGGCTTGCCGCGACAACGGGGTGAGGGGCACACTGCTTCTGGCGCCCGAAGGCATCAACGGCACGGTTGCAGGCGCACATGATGGCATCGACGCGGTGCTGGCGCATATTCGTTCCCTGCCCGGTTGCGCCGATCTGGAAGTAAAATATTCGAGCGCGGACACCATGCCTTTCCACCGCACGAAGGTACGACTGAAGCGCGAGATCGTGACCATGGGGCAGGGTGATCTTGATCCTGCTGCCAATGCCGGAACCTATGTCGATCCGCAGGACTGGAACGACCTGATCGCCGATCCTGACACTATCGTGATCGATACCCGCAACGATTACGAAGTGTCCGTCGGCCAGTTCGAGGGCGCTATCGACCCGCGCACGCCGAGTTTTCGCGATTTTCCTACGTGGTTCCGTGAAGAGCGCGAACGCCTGCTGGGTCAGGGCAAACCTGCAAGAGTGGCAATGTATTGCACTGGCGGTATCCGCTGCGAGAAGTCCACCGCGTTCCTGAAAGCCGAAGGGGTGGAGGAGGTCTATCACCTCAAAGGCGGCATTCTCAAATACCTCGAAACCGTGCCGGAGGAACTGAGCATGTGGCGCGGCGAATGCTTCGTGTTCGATCAGCGCGTAAGCGTGGGCCACGGCCTTGTGCCGGGTAGCCACCTGCTGTGCTTCGCCTGCCGCCGCCCCGTCAGCCAGCAGGATGCCGCATCGCCGCTGTACGAGGAAGGCGTGAGTTGCCCCGCGTGCCACGATGAACGAAACGACGAGCAGCGCGAATCCTATCGCGAACGCCACCGGCAGGAGTTGCTGGCCGAGGCGGAGGGCCGCGCGCATGTCGGCGCGAAATTGCCGGAGCATGGCAGTGATGAGTGAGAACAGCCGCATCCTCTACAGCTTTCGTCGCTGCCCCTACGCCATGCGCGCACGCCTCGCGCTGACGATAAGCGGAACGCAATGCGAATTGCGCGAAGTGAAGCTGTCCGACAAACCGCAGGCGATGCTGGATGCATCCCCCAAGGGAACGGTGCCGGTGCTGGTGCTGGCTGATTATACGGTAATCGAGGAAAGCCTTGCCGTTATGCGCTGGGCGCTGGGTCGGAACGATCCCGAAGGCTGGCTGGCGCGCGACGATGCGGACCTGATCGCGCAGAATGACGGACCGTTCAAACACGCGCTGGACCACTACAAGTATCCCAACCGCTACGACGATTGCGACCCGCTGCCGCACCGCGAGGCTGGGCTGGTCTTCCTGCGCCAGCTTGACGGACGCATCGGAGAGCAGGGCCAGCTTTGTGGCGGGCGGCGCGGGATTGCCGACATGGCGATCTTCCCCTTCATCCGCCAGTTTGCCAACCATGATCGCGAATGGTTCGATGCGCAGGACCTGCCGCACCTGCATCCGTGGTTGGCTGGCCATCTGCAATCGGCTCTGTTCCAGACGATCATGCAACGCGAAAAGCCATGGTCGCCAGGGGACGCACCGATAGCGATGTCGCTTTAGCTTCTAATCGATCAGGCGGACCCAGCCGTGCTTATCCTCTACCGTGCCGCGCTGAATGCCTACCAGCTTCTCGCGCAGCCTGGTGGTCAATTGCCCCGGCCCGCCCGATCCAATGGTGAATTCCCCATCGCGGCTGGCCACGCGGCCAACCGGCGTCACCACGGCAGCGGTGCCGCAAGCCAATGTCTCGACAAGACGGCCTGAATTGGCATCATCGCGCCACTGGTCCAGCGAATAGCGTTCCTCGCGCACAGTCAGCCCTTCTTCGCGCGCCAGCGTCAGCAGGCTATTGCGGGTGATACCGGGCAGGATCGTTCCGCCCAGCGGCGGAGTGATCATGGTGCCATCGTCGAACACGAAGAACAGGTTCATGCCGCCCAGTTCCTCGATCCACTTGCGCTCCACCGCGTCAAGGAACACGACCTGGTCATGCCCTTCGGCAATGGCTTCTGCCTGCGGCACCAGGCTGGCGGCGTAGTTGCCGCCGCACTTGGCAGCGCCCGTGCCGCCGGGCGCAGCGCGCGAATAATCGCTCGACACCCAGATGGAGACGGCAGGCGCGCCCGATTTGAAGTAGTTTCCGGCTGGCGAGAGAATGACGAGGAACTTGTATTTCTTGGCCGGTCGCACGCCCAGGAAATGCTCGTTCGCGAACATGAAGGGACGTATATAGAGCGTGCCACCGTCAACGCTGGGAAACCAGTCGCGGTCTGCCTTCACCACGGTTTCCACCGCTTCGATAAAAGCGTCCTCGGGCAATTCGGGCATGGCGAGGCGGCGGGCTGAGTCGTTAAAGCGACTGGCATTCTTTTCCGGACGGAACAATGCCATCGAGCCATCGTCGCGCTTGTAAGCCTTCATGCCCTCGAAAATTTCCTGCGCGTAATGCAGAACGGACGCAGCGGGATCGAGCATGATGGGTTCGCGCGCGCAAAGCCTTGCAGAGTGCCAGCCTTTACCCTCGTCCCAGTCGATGGAGATCATGTGATCGGTGAACACCGTGCCGAAGCCGGGATCGGCAATCGCCTGGTCGCGCGTGGCACCGGGCACCGGGGCGGGATGGGGAATCTGCTCGAACTTTAGGGCGGGCGCGTTGACCATATATGCTCTCTCCTTGGGCATCGCGCGGATTAGTGGCGCGAGGGGAGAGAGGCAAGGGAAGGATTTGCAGTGTCCCATAAATGAGAAGGGCGGCTCCGCCATTTGGCAGAACCACCCTTCGCATGGTCAGCGGTCAGTTAGACCGCCCACAAAGCCTTACTCGGCGCGTAGAAAACTACCGAATATGCTCCGCATGGGTCATCACCGACCTCCCTGCTGAACCATGAGACATCGGATCACCTCCTTTCGC